>ERZ1370068.4452-contig-3524_pt1 | contig 116689 bp, 190 predicted proteins | sample MGYA00561227_ERZ1370068 | MGnify/ENA primary metagenome ERZ1370068 (study PRJEB38410, sample SAMEA6850437) | metagenome | study: Metagenomic assessment of the ecological functions of the soil: analysis of the soil microbiota associated with the...
GTTGTACTTCAGATTCAGTTACGTATTTGCTCAAATGTCCATACCTCAGCATAGCTGAACAGGGTACATGATCGCTTTCGGTAGCGGCTTCCCTTGGGGCACGGATTCGCCTTCATCAGTGATCTTGGAGCCGCGAAATCTTGCGAATCGAGCTATCTCCACGTTCAACATTTGCTCGCCGCGGGTTCCTCCCCGCTAGCGCGAACCTTCGTTTGGATGCGTGAATGGAGACTTTCAGGATTTGGAACACCGTTTGGGTGTATTCAAGTACACGCGATGGGGTAGCCGGTGGCTCACGCACTCGTGCACGCGCTGGTGACACTGTTCGCCGCTCCGCACGCTAGGAGAACGCGATGGCGGTCAGGCCAATATCAGCTTGGCTCAGCCTGTTCAGTTGCCGACGGTCGGTTTCGAGCCAGAAGCTTCCTGGCCTGGAACGTCACTCACTGTTGTCAAGGGTCGGCTCTGTTTAGAAACATGGGACCGCCTTCATAGGTGAAGTACATCTTGCGCTGGCTATGGGCGATCAGCACTCTGTGCGCACGAAGGAAGTCGGCGCCGAGCAGCATCGGCTGCAATCCCACGTATGTCCGCAGATTGCTGCCGGTCCGAGTATAGGTCGTGTCCTTCCAGAGGTCCGAGACCACGATCCTCGGATTCGTTGATTGTTTCCTTACCGATGGTGAAGCTCTTGAACGGCCCGATCCAGGTATCGATCTTCCTTGCACCCATTCCGACGCCGCCACCGCCTGTGGCAACCACTCCCGGCGTTTCCGGCGTGACGCCCAAGTCGAGCGGCATCCGGCGCGGCCAGCAGGGAAGTGCTGGCGCCGGAATCGAGCCAGCGCCCGAAACGGTCGGCCGTCGATCTGGACAGTCAAAACGATCTGCGGGTGGACCTCATCGACCGCCTCGATCTCCACCTGATCGGCGCCGCCGGTCGACCAGTACGCGAGCGACACTCCTTCACAATCCTTGGGCTGGAAAAAGCCTGACCACACCGTGGACCACATCGAACTCGACATCCGCTCCACGAAAGAAATCGTCCCCGAGAAGAACGGAGACATCACCCCCAGATCTCGTTCGCCGGCGACGATCACCGCCAATTCTTGCGCGTGGCCTCGCCTATGCCCGGAACTCATCAGGCCGTGCGACTTCAACCTCAGTCTCGCGCCGCCAACCCGAAAAGCCGCAAACCCTTGGCCCGTCGTCAGGATCAGGCCCAGCCGTGCCGCCGCCGAGCGCAGGATAAAGCTCCGCTCTGCCCCGGTGTCGAGCACGATGCCGATCTTCTGACCATTGATCGTACCATCGACGATCAGCTTGTTGTGTTCAGGCGAACCGGCCACTCCGCGGTGATTTTCAGCAACCTGGCAGTCGGCGGGCGCGGCGGCATGGCTGCAGGCGCCATACGCCATTGCGACGATGATGAGGATCGATGCCGCGGGAAAAGAGCGCTGCTCATGTTGACGCCTCCGGTTTCTCTCTCTGCTGCCATCAGTATCGCATCTGGTGCACCCGGTCGCGCGGGGGCGCCGCGACCGAATGTCCGCAGGATGACCAGGACCCATGTTGGTTCACCTCGGTGAGAGCGATAATATTGCTATCGACAAGATTACGCCAGCGTTCGCGATGTTTTCAACGCCAAAATCATGGATACAAGACTCAGGATCGTTGACCGTCGGAAGGACTGGTTTGCGCTGTGGGGTTGGCAGGGTGCGCGGCAGATCACAGTGCGCCAGCCCACCTACCGGCCGATCAGCGCGACGGAGGGGCGTGCCTTGGTCGAGCCGCCTGCTGCCGGACGGGGTCAAGGATCGTGCCGGCTGGGCGACGGATATCTATGCGGCCTTTGCTGCGCTGGATATCCCACCGACACCCGAGAACATCTGTGCCGCCATCGCCGTGACCGGACAGGAGTCGGGATTTCAAGTCGACCCGGTGGTACCGGGGCTTGCGAGCATCGCGCGCAAGGAGATCGACAAGCGCCGCGAGAGCGCCGGCATTCCCAAGTTCGCTCTGGACGCCGCGCTGGCGATTCCCTCGGCCAACGGCAAGAGCTACAGCGAGCGGCTGGACGCCGTGAAAACGGAACTGCAGTTGAGCGAGGTCTACGAGGATTTCATCGGCCGGGTGCCGTTCGGCAAATCGTTGCTTGCCGATCGCAATCCGATGCGCACGGGCGGCCCGATGCAGGTCAGCGTCGCGTTCGCCGAGGCCTTCGCGGCGGCGAAGCCGTACCCCTATCCGGTTTCGGGAACGATTCGCCACGAGGTGTTCACCCGCCGCGGTGGCATGTATTTCGGAATCGCCCATCTGCTCGATTATCCGGCCGCCTACACGCGGCCACTCTATCGCTTCGCCGACTTCAACGCGGGGCAGTATGCCAGCCGCAACGCGGCGTTCCAGAACGCGGTAACCCAGGTGTCCGGGATACCGCTTCGAGCTCGATGGCGATCTTCTGCGCTACGATCACGGGCAGCCCGCCCGCGAGCCCGGCAGCACGGAGCTCGCGACACGCGTGCTGGCGCATCGGATCGACCTGAGCAACGAGGACATTCGCCGCGATCTCGATCTCGGGAAAGCGCAGAGCTTCGAGCAGACCCGGCTTTATGCGCGCGTGTTCAGGCTTGCCGACAAGCTGACCGGGAAGCCCGCACCGCGCGCCGTGCTGCCGCAGATCCCGCTGCACAGCCCGAAAATCACGCGCAACCTCACCACCGACTGGTTCGCCAATCGCGTCGAGGGTCGCTACCAGACCTGCCTGCAGCGCCTTCCCGCCTGACGGCAATCGCGCTGGTCAAAGTGTTTTCAGGTTCGAATTCACAACTCGATTTTGTCGTGCACTACGGCAAACGGGCTGAGATTGCCCGTGGCGGATTGCCTCACCGAAGAAAAGGGGCTTGCAGCTCGCGCACTACGGTTTCGACGACGCGTTGTGGACGGACTCGTATCAGTGGTTCACGCGCGCCTGGACGGAAGTGCTCGAGTAACAGAAACACAGATTGCGCAAGCCGATCGTTCGGCTGACGTTCCGCGCACGGCGCGGGATCTCACGGACTCTGCCCATCGTGCGCGGCCAGATCGTGCGCGACGACAAGGCCGCACGCCATTGGGCCGCCGAGCATTCCATCGGCGCTGCGGCAACCTGAGCGGGGCATACGGTGCATCTGAGCATCGCCAGATAAGCTCGGATCAGGACCGCGGCTGTCCTGCAGACGGAAGCGCTACGGCGGCGGCTGACACTTTATGCAACCGGCTGGGGCGCAGGTAGGCCTCCGCCGCATGATGAACTCAGGATCGACCTGCGGACGGCCGCTGTTGCCGCGACACCCACGGTTAGCGAACGGCGATTGCCTATCGCGGTGTTTCACGCTGGGCTCGTGGCGGCTTCAGCCGCGGTCGCCGACACGCCCGCCTCCGCCGATCTGCCGACGTCGCGGGCGGCGCTGGCCAACGACGATGCCGCCTGCGCCCTTCGGAGGCCTCGAAGCCCGATTGTCTCTGCCGACATCGAGGCGCGCAAGAGCTATCTCATTCCTGCGCTCGAGATCGTCGGCTTCGAGCTGCTGTTGAACCTGATCAACCGGAACTCCGGCAACGGCGACGATTACAAGAGCAACCCTGTCGACGATCAGACACAACCTGCACAGCAGCTGGGTCATCGACAGCGACCCGTTCAAGACCAACCAGCTGGGCCACCCGTATCAGGGGTCGATGTATCACGGCTTCGCGCGGTCCGCGGGGCTCAGCTACTGGGAATCGTCCGCGTATACGTTCCTGGGCAGCGCGCTTGTGGGAGATCGCGGGCGAGAAGACGCCGCCTTCGCGCAACGACCAGGTCGCGAGCGGCATCGGCGGCAGCTTCCTGGGCGAGGTGCTTTTCCGGCTGTCGAATCTGGTGCTCGAGCACGACAATATTCCGCCGCTCTGGCGCGAGCTCGGCGCGGCGGTGGTATCTCCGTCGACCGGGTTGAATCGGCTCGCCTTTGGCGATCGATTCAAGATCAGTGTTTCCGAGCCACGACCCGGTCGTACTACAGCCGGCTGCAGATCGGCTTTGTCGCGGCAGCGCGCAAAACGAAACCGGCACCTCGACCACCAGCTCAAGCGCAACGAGGCGCTTGTCGACTACTCGATCGACTACGGCCTGCCCGGAAAGCCCGGCTACACGCTATACGCGGCCGTTCGACTACTTCAGCGTTCCAGGCGACCGCGTCGAGCGCCAACGGCGCCGAGAACCTCATGACCCGCGGGCTGCTTTTCGGCAAGGATTACGAGTCATGGCGCCAGATTATCGCGGCGTATGGGGACTCTACGGCAGCTACGACTACATCGCCCCGCAAACCTATCGCGTGTCGAGCACCGCGCTGTCGCTCGGCACGACCGGGCAGTGGTGGCTGTCCGATTCGATCGCGGTGCAAGGCACGGCGCTCACCGGCGTCGGCTACGCCGCGGTCGGGACGACCCACAGCACCGCGGAAAACGACTATCACTACGGGCTCGCGCCTGCAGGCGCTGTTGCCTTGCGTTTTATTTTCGGCGAACGCGCCTCGATCGACCTGACCGGACGCGAATACTTCGTCAGCCGCGTCGCCGCCGCGGCGCGAGGCGGGCACGACAACATTGCCCGACTCGACGCGTCGTTCACGGTGCGCGTTTATCAGCGGCACGGCATCGCGCTCAGGTACCTGCTCAACCGCCGCGATGCGTTTTATCCCGACGTCGGCGACAGCTCGCAGACCCGGGGAACGATCGGCATCTTCTACACCTTCCTGGGACACGAGCGGTTTCGGCGCCGTCGATTGGCGATGACGCCCACGTCCCTGGCGTCGAAAAATGCCTGGCGCGAGAAGATCATCGAGCCTTGCGACCAGGAATGGCGCGGCGCAACTGCCACGTCGCCGTTCGCTGCGCTCGCTGAGGAAATCGTGCCGGCAGTCCTTGCGGTAGCCGTCCCGCCTCTTCGGCTCCACGTCGATCGTGCCGGCGTGGTGCGGGCGGCGGCGCAGGTCCCGTCGCCCAATTTCGACGCACGACCGGCCGATGCGCGTATCACCTTGCTGGTCATTCACAATATCTCGCTTCCTCCCGGCCAGTTCGGAGGCCCCTGGATCGTCGAGCTGTTCACCAACCGTCTCGATCCGAAGGCGCATCCCTATTTCGCATCCATCGCGGATATGCGCGTCTCCGCTCATTTTCTGATCCGCCGCGAGGGCGCGCTCGCGCAGTTCGTCCCCTGCGCGCTTCGCGCCTGGCATGCCGGCGATTCGTCGTGGCGGACGCGCCGCGGACTGCAACGACTTCTCGATCGGCGTCGAGCTCGAGGGAACCGGATGACCTGCCGTACGAGGACATCCAGTACCGGACGCTGGCGCGTCTGACCCGAGCGCTGCGCCGGCGCTATCCCATCAGGGACATCGCCGGCCATCGGGATATCGCGCCGAAGCGCAAGACCGATCCCGGGCCGGCGTTCGACTGGCCGCGCTATCGCAAGCTGATCGCCCGGAAGGCCAGTTAGCGCTCTCTCCGGCTCGCCCGGTGCAGCGCCGGCTCGCACGCGTTTCGGGGATGCAAGGTCCACGCCGCGCTGTCGGCGCTTGAAAACAGCAGTGGAATCTGATGTAAAATAATAGGTTATGCACTTTCTGGCCGATTATTTTCCGCTGATCCTGTTCTTCGTCGCGTTCAAGCTGTCGGGGATCTATGTCGCGACCGCGGTCGCGATCGCCGCGTCGGTCGTCCAGATCGCCTATTTTCGCTGGCGCCAGGGGACGGGTGGCGACGATCCACTGGCTGAGCCTGGCGATCATCGCGGTCTTCGGCGGCGCGACGCTGCTGCTGCACGACGAGACCTTCATCAAGTGGAAACCGACGGTTCTGTACTGGCTTTTCGCGGCGACCCTGCTGATCGGCCGTGTGGTATTTCGGCGCAATCTCATTTCGGCGCTGCTGAAGGACCTCACGCTGCCGGACCCCGTCTGGGCCAGAATCACCTGGGGATGGGTGGCGTTTCTCGTCGGCATGGGCGCGCTCAACTTGTATGTGGCGGCGAATTTCACGACCGACACCTGGGTGAACTTCAAGGTTTGGGGCGGCATCGGTCTGTTCATGCTGGCCGCGGTGGGCACCGTGGCGTCGGTGGCCCGTTATCTCCCGGAGCAGTCGTGACCGAGCAAGCGGAATGAGCGACCTCGCATCGACGCTGCGCACGCGGCTTGCAGGACCTTGCCCCCAGCGCGCTGGAGATTCACGACGACAGCGCGGAGCACGTCGGGCCACGCCGGCGCGGCCGGCGGCGGCGGGCACTTTTCGCTGCTCATCGTGTCGAACGCGTTCCGCGGGATATCGCGACTGGAACGCCACCAGATAGTGCTGGCGCGGGTCAGCGATCTGCTGCCGCATCCGATTCATGCCCTTTCAATCAAGGCGCTCGCGCCTGAAGAGTTTTCCTAAACAGCTTCAACTACGACAAGGACTGTCATTCATGCATAAGATCCCCGACTTTTCGCCGCGCTCGTGGCGTCCGCCGCGCTGCTTTCGGCGCCCGTGGCGCTCGGCCCAGGATGCCAAGAGCAAAGCGGCTCCCGCTCGGCCGATGCGGCCGCCAAGGCAGGACCTGTACTCGCAGGCGTACTTCGACTTCATGCTCAAGCAGCGCACCGCGCAGGGCCAGCCGGACACGCCGGAGCTGCGCACCGCCGTGCGCGACGAGCTCAACACGCGCGAGCTCGCTGGTACGCGAAGCCAAGAAGCAGGGCATCGACAAGAACCCGGCCGTCAAGACCGAGATGGACCTCACCGTCGCAGACGGTGCTGGTGCGCGCGTACATGGCCGACTACCTGAAGGCGCACCCGGTTCCGGAAGACCAGATGCGCAAGGAATACGACGTCGATCAAGGGCCAGATCGGCGACAAGGAATACAAGGTGCGGCACATCCTGGTCGACAAGGAAGCCGATGCCAAGGACATCATCGCCGCGCTGCAAAAGGGCGAGAAGTTCGAGAAGCTCGCCGAGCGCTCGAAGGACACCGGCTCGAAGGCCAACGGCGGCGACCTCGACTGGAACGCGCCGGCAAACTTCGTCAAGCCGTTCTCCGACGCCATGGTCGCGCTGCCGAAGGGCAAGTTCACGACCACGCCGGTGCAAATCGCAGTTCGGCTGGCACGTCATTCAGGCTCGACGACATTCGCGATGCCAAGGTTCCGCCCTATGACGAAGTCAAGCCGCAACTGGCGCAGCGGATGCAAGGCCAGATCGTCGAGCAAGTATCTGAAGGACCTGCGCGCAAAGAACGGTCTGTAAGCCGACCGGTCAGAGTCGGAACGAAGGGCAGGCGCCGAGCCTGCCCTTTTTCTTGAGCTCCGATTTCGCACTCGCGCGGCAGTGCTTGCCGCGGTGTTCGATGTTATTCTTGGCGCCGGCTAGGAACTGAAGCGGACTTGGTTTCGGAGGATACCGCCATGGCGTTCATTCGCCATCCGAAGGACTTTTCGCAGGCCTGATTTTCATCGGCTTCGGCCTCGCCGCGATCATCATCGGCAGCAACTATTCGCTCGGCACCGCCGCGCGCATGGGCCCGGGTTACTTCCCGCGCATTCTCGGCATCCTTCTGCTCGTGCTCGGCGCCGCGCTGTCGCTTGCGCGCGCTGAAGATCAAGGGCGACCCGCTCCCGGAATGGCAATGGCGGCCGATGCTCATCGTGCTTGGAAGCGTCATCGCCTTCGGCCTGGTCGTAACGCATCTGGGCCTGGTGCTGTCGACGATCGGCCTGGTCTTCGCCGCGAGCACCGCGAGCCACGAATTCCGGCCGAAGGAAGCGCTGATCAGCGGAATCCTTTTGCTGCGCTCGCGGCCGGCGTGTTCGTGTTCGGCCTCAATCTGCAGCTGCCGCTCTGGCCCTGGTCGAACTGAGGAGCGACCGTGGACCTGGTCGGCCATCTCGCACTGGGCTTTGGCGTCGCGCTGACGCCGATCAATCTCCTGTATGCGTTCATCGGCGTCGCTGGTCGGCACGCTGATCGGCGTGCTTCCCGGCATCGGGCCGGTCGCGACGATCGCGATGCTGCTGCCGACGACCTACGCGCTGCAGCCCGTGTCGGCGCTGATCATGCTCGCCGGCATCTATTACGGCGCGCAGTACGGCGGCTCGACCACGTCGATCCTGCTCAACATGCCGGGCGAGACATCGTCGGCGGTGACCTGTCTCGACGGCTACCAGATGGCGCGCAAGGGCCAGGCGGGCGCCGCGCTCGCGACCGCGGCGCTCGGTTCGTTCTTCGCGGGCTGCGTGGCGACCGTTTTCATCGCCACCGTCGCCGTTCCGCTGTCCGAGCTCGCGCTGAAGTTCGGACCCGCGGAATATTGCTCGCTGATGATCCTCGGACTGATCGGCGCGGTGGTGCTCGCGCACGGCTCGCTGCTCAAGGCGATCGCGATGGTCGTGCTGGGGCTGCTGCTGGGCATCGTCGGCACCGACGTCAACTCCGGCGCGGCACGGTTCGCGTTCGGCGTTCCGGAGCTGATCGACGGCCTCGGCATCGTCAGCGTCGCGATGGGCCTGTTCGGCTTCGCCGAGATCATCACCAATCTCGAAAGCACGGAGAAGCGCGAAGTCCTGACCGCCAAGATCGAGCGGTCTGTGGCTCACCAAGCAGCAATTCAAGGACGCGTGGCCGGCCGTGCTTCGCGGCACCGGTCTCGGCTCGATCCTCGGCCTGCTCCCGGGCGGCGGCGCGATGCTCGCCTCCTTCGGCGTCCTACGCGCTCGAAAAGAAGGTGGCCAAGGATCCGAGCCGGTTCGGCAAGGGTGCGATTCAGGGCGTCGCCGGGCCGGAATCGGCCAACAACGCCGGCGCGCAGACCTCGTTCATCCCGCTGCTGACGCTCGGCATTCCCGAGAACGCCGTGATGGCGCTGATGGTCGGCGCGATGACCATCCACAACATCCAGCCGGGCCCGCAGGTCATGACGTCGAACCCCGCGCTGTTCTGGGGGCTGGTGGTGTCGATGTGGGTGGGCAACGCTGATGCTGGTCGTCCTCAACCTGCCGCTGATCGGCATCTGGATCAAGCTGCTGAAGGTGCCCTACCGCGTCCTTTATCCCGCCATCCTGCTGTTCTGCGCGCATCGGCGTCTATTCGATCAACAACACCAGCTTCGACGTGTCGCAGACGGCGGTGTTCGGCGCGCTCGGCGTTGTTGTTCGTCAAGCTCGAGTGCGAACCGGCGCCGCTGCTGCTGGGCTTCGTGCTGGGGCCGATGATGGAAGAGAATCTGCGGCGCGCGATGCTGCTTTCGCGCGGCGACCCGACGGTGTTCTTCACGCGGCCGATTTCGCTGGCGATGCTGATTGCCGCCGCGGCGCTGCTGCTGCTGATCCTCGCGCCGAACTTCCGCAAGAAGCGCGAGGAAGCGTTCGTGGAAGCCGAAACCTGATGCCGCACGCGATGCGCCGCGGTACGCCTGATGCGGCGGCGCCAGCACGGCATCCGAGCTCTTCGCCGTGAACACGGCACGCGAGGCGTTCCAGTCGTCAACGCGGCCGAGCCTCGACTGGGCACTTCCTTACGCCGTCGCGCCGGCAGCCGATCCTGGCGCGCAACGTCGTCGCGACCTCGCAGCCGCTCGCCACGCAGGCGGGCATTGCGATGCTGCACGCGGGCGGCAACGCGGTCGACGCGGCGCTCGCGACGGCCATCGCGCTGACCATCTGCGAGCCGTGCAGCAACGGCCTGGGCAGCGACCTGTTCGCGATCGTATGGGATGGCAGCGAGCTGGTCGGGTTGAACGCGTCGGGGCGCGCACCGGCGGCCTGGTCACCGGCGCCGCTACGCGGGCCAGAGCGCGATGCCGCGCGCCGGCTGGACGACGGTAACGATCCCCGGTGCCGTGTCGGGCTGGATCGCACTGTCGAAGCGTTTCGGCAAGCTGCCCTTTGCCGACCTGTTCGGACCGGCGATCCGCTACGCGCGCGACGGCTACGCGGTGAGCCCGGTGGTCGCCGAAAAATGGGCGAAGGCGGTGCCCATCCTCGGCGACGTTCCCGGATTTGCGGAGCATTTTCTGCCGCGTGGTCGCGCGCCGCAACCGGGCGAGCTCTTCGCCTCGCCCGCGATGGCCGCGACCGCTGGAGAAAATCGCGCGCACCTCCGGCGAATCGTTCTATCGCGGCGAGCTGGCGGAGGCGATGGTCGCGCACTCGCGCGCAAGCACGACGGCGGCCACACGCTCGCCGACTTCGAGGCGCACACGCTGCGATTGGGTGACGCCGCTGGCGCACGATTACCACGGCTACACCGTCCACGAGATTCCGCCCAACGGCCAGGGCATCGCCGCGCTGATGGCGCTCGGGATACTCGAGAATTTCGATCTGCGGGGATACGCCGTCGACTCGATCGAGGTGCAGCACCTGGAGATCGAGGCGATGAAGCTTGCCTTCGCCGACGCTTATCGTTATGTCGCCGATCCGCGCGCCATGACCGTGACCCCGGCACAACTGCTCGACCGCGGCTATCTCGCAAGCCGCGCGCGGCTGATCGACCGTTCCCGCGCGCAGGACTTCCGGCATGGCACTGCCGCCGCCGGCGGGGACGGTCTACCTCACCGCCGCCGACGAGGGCGGCATGATGGTGTCGCTCGATCCAGTCGAATTACATGGGATTCGGATCCGGCATCGTGGTCCCGGGCACCGGCATCAGCCTGCAGAACCGCGGCACCGGCTTTTCGCTGGAGGACGGCCACCCGAATATCGTCGGCGGCGGCAAGCGTCCGTTTCACACCATCATTCCGGGTTTTGTCACGCGGGACGGACAACCCTACTGCAGCTTCGGCGTCATGGGCGGTCCCATCCAGCCGCAGGCGCATTTGCAGACGCTGGTGAGGCTGATCGACTACGGCGCCAATCCGCAGGCGCGTGCTCGACGCGCCGCGGTGGAAAGTCAGCGCGGGCGTGTCACTCGACATGGAATCGAATGCCTCGCCGGAACTTGCGCGAGGGTCTGGCCGCGCTCGGTCACCAGTTCGCGTCGGTGCCCGATTCGTACATGGATTTCGGCGCCGGCCAGTTCATCGTCCGCTCCGACGCGGGCTACATCGCGGGATCGGACCCGCGACGCGACGGCCAGGCCGCAGGTTATTGACCGTTCGCGCCGGCGTCGCGCAAATTGCAACGCGCGGCTCTCGCGGCCGCGTTCTTCACGTCGCTATTTCAGCGCCCTTTCGCTTGCCCGCCTTCAGCTCCGACAAGCGGCAACAGCTCGGGCAGCTCGATGCGCCGGCGATCCGGCTTCCGGCGCCGACAGCGGCTCGGTCTCCACCATCGTCGCCAGGCTGCGCCGAGTGAGCTCCTGATAGCTCTGCGTTCCCTCGACTTTCCACGCGAGCTCCTGCTCGGTCAGGGCGCGGACGATTTTCGCCGGCACTCCCGCGACCAGCGTGCGCGGCGGAACGATCATTCCGGCCTTGACGAACGCCATGGCGGCGACGATTGCCGATTCGCCGACCTCCGCGTTGTCGTTGATGACCGCATTCATGCCCGACCAGCGCGTTACGGCGCACGACACAGCCGTGCAGAATCGCACCGTGCCCGATGTGGCCCTCCTCCTCGACCACGGTGTCGGTTCCCGGAAAGCCGTGCATGACGCAGCAGTCCTGAATGTTGGCGCCGGCGCGCACTTCGATCCGGCCGAAATCGCCGCGCAGCGATGCCGTCGGGTCCGACGTAACACCGGGCACCGACGATGACATCGCCGATCAGCACGGCGCTCGGATGCACGAATGCGCTGGGATCGACCACCGGCGTGACTCCGTTGACGGCGAAGACTTTCAGGCGCACGCGACCCTCCTACCGCTGCGATCAGCCGACCCATACGCGGGCATTGCGAAACATGCGCATCCACGGCGAGTCTTCCTTCCAGTCCTCGGGGTGCCACGACATCTGCACCGTCCGAAACACGCGCTCGGGGTGCGGCATCAGGATCGAAAAGCGTCCGTCGGCAGTCGTCAGCCCGGCGATCCCGCGCGGCGAGCCGTTCGGGTTGTACGGATAGCGCTCGGTCACCGCGTTTCGATCGTCGACGAAGCGAAGCGTCGTCAGCGCCTCGGCGGCCGCCGAGCTGCGCGTCGGTCTCGAATTCGGCATAGCCTTCGCCATGCGCCAGGGCGACCGGAATGCAGCTGCCAGTCCATGCCGGCGAAGAAAAACGAAGGCGACGGCTGCACCTGCAACATCACCAGCCGCGCCTCGAACTGCTCGGAGCGGTTGCGCACGAAATGCGGCCAGGACGATGTCGCCCGGGATCAGCTCGGCGCAGATTGCTCATCATCTGGCAGCCGTTGCACACGCCGAGCGCGAAGGAGTCGCCGCGCGAGAAGAACGCCGCAAACTGATCGCGCGCCCGCGCATTGAACAGAATCGATTTCGCCCAGCCTTCGCCGGCGCCCAGCACATCGCCGTACGAAAATCCGCCGCCTGCGACGATGCCGGAGTATCGCGTCGAGCGTGGCGCGACCGCCGATGATGTCGCTCATGTGCACGTCGAAGGCCGCGAATCCGGCGCGATCGAACGCGGCCGCCAGCTCGACCTGGCCGTTGACGCCCTGCTCGCGCAGCACCGCGATCTTCGGCCGCGCACCTTTGGCGATGTAGGGCGCGGCAATGTCGTCGCTGGGATCGAAGCTCAGATGCGGCGACAGGCCCGGGTCGCCGGCGTCGAGGAGCCGCTCGAATTCCTGATCCGCGCTGTCGGGATTGTCGCGCAGGCGCTGCATGGCGTGGCTCGTCCGCGACCATGCGCGATGGAGATCGATCACGCGATTCATCGAACAGCAGCTTGCCGTTGCGTTCGATGCGAATGCGTCCGTCGACGGGTGGGTCTGCCGATCGGCTCGCAGCGCAGTCCTGCGGCCCTGAACGCCGCGATGACCTCATCTTCTTCCGTTGGATTGACTTGCAGCACCGCGCCGAGCTCCTCGTTGAACAGCGCCTCGAGCGGCGTTCCCGGGCAGCGCATCGAGCTCGACGGCCAAGCCGCAGCGCCTGGCAAACGCCATTTCGCGAGAGCGGCAAACAAGCCGCCATCCGAGCGGTCGTGATAGGCAAGCAGCCGGTCTGCCGCGTGAAGCGCCTGAACGACGCTGAAGAACGATTTCAGCTGCCGCGCGTCGTCGAGGTCCGGCGCGACGTTGCCCATCTGACCGAACACCTGGGCGAGCGTCGAGCCTCCGAGACGATTCTTGCCGTCGCCGAGGTCAACCAATAGCAGTACCGTGTTCCCACGTTCGAGCCGCAGTTGCGGAGTCAGCACACGTCGCGCATCGGCAACGCGCGCGAACGCCGACACGATCAGCGACACCGGCGCCGTCACTGCCTTGTCGGTGCCGCCTTCGCGCCACGCCGTGCGCATCGACATCGAGTCCTTGCCCACCGGGATGCTCACGCCCGAGTGCCGGACAAAGCTCCATCGCCACCGCGTGAACCGTGTCGTAGAGCGCGGCGTCCTCGCCAGGATGCCCGGCGGCGGCCATCCAGTTGGCCGAAAGCTTGACGTCGCTCAAATGCTCGATGCCGGCGGCGGCGAGATTGGTCAACGCTTCGGCGATCGCCATGCGTCCGGAGGCCGGTCCGTCGATCAACGCAAGCGGCGTGCGCTCGCCCATCGCCATGGCTTCGCCGGCGTAGCCATCGAAATCCATCAGTGTCACCGCGACGTCGGCGACCGGCACCTGCCACGGCCCGACCATCGGGTCGCGCGAGCAAAGTCCGCCGACAGTGCGGTCTGCCGATCGTCACCAGAAATGTCTTGTCGGCGACCGCCGGAAACTGCAGCACGCGATACGCCGCCTCGCGCAGCTCGATACCGGACCAGATCGAACGCAGGAAGCTCGCGGCGGACGTGCGCAACGTCGCGCGTCATCTTCGGCGGCTTGCCCAGTAATACGGAAAGCTCCATGTCGACCGGGCGATTCTCGAAAACCGGATCCTCGACGACCAGGCGATCGTCGCCGGTAGCGCTGTCCGACCACCGCGAACGGGCAACGCTCGCGCACGCATAGCGCCCGAAAGATCTCGAGCGCTTTCGACTGGATCGCCAGCACGTAGCGCTCCTGCGCTTCGTTGCACCAGATCTCGCGCGGCGACATGCCGGGCTCTTCCGAAGGAACGCGGCGCAAGTCGATCCGGGCGCCGGCGCCGCCTCCGTGCGCCAGCTCGGGCAAGGCGTTCGACAGGCCGCCGGCACCGACGTCATGGATCGACAGAATCGGATTGGCGTCGCCCATTTGCCAGCAGCGGTCGATGACCTCCTGCGCCCGGCGTTGCATCTCGGCGTTGCCGCGCTGCACCGAGTCGAAATCGAGATCGACGGGATTGGCGCCGGTCGACATCGATGACGCCGCGCCTCCTCCCATGCCGATCAACATGCCCGGACCGCCAAGCTGAACGATCAGCGCGCCTTGCGGCAGCGCGCGCTTGTGCGCGTCGCGGGCAGCGATATTGCCGACGCCGCCGGCGATCATGATCGGCTTGTGATAGCCGCGCACTTCGCCGGCGACTCGCTGCTCGAAGGTGCGAAAGTAGCCGAGCAGATTCGGACGCCCGAACTCGTTGTTGAACGACGCGCCGCCGATGGGCCCCTGGAGCATGATCTCCAGCGGCGTCGCGATGCGCTGTGGTGTGCCTATCCAGTACTCCGTCGCGCGAGCGTCGCAGTCCGTTTTCGACTTGCCCTCCGGAGACGCGGACGCAATGCCGACCGGCGGCGCTTCCGGCAGCTCCCACGGCTGCGCAAGGCCGGGGATGCGCAAATGCGACACCGTGAATCCGGTGAGTCCGGCCTTGGGTTTGGCACCGATGCCGGTCGCGCCTTCGTCTCGAATCTCGCCTCCGGAGCCGGTGGCCGCGCCCGGAAACGGCGCGATCGCGGTCGGATGATTGTGCGTCTCGACCTTGATCACAAAATCGGTCGCTTCGCTATTGCGCGCCGTAGCGGCCGTCGGCGCTCGGATAGAAACGCCGTACGCGCCTGCCGTCGGCGACGGCGGCGTTGTCGGCATAGGCGACCACCGTGCCCTGCGGGCTGACCTGATGCGTGTGGCGGATCATGGCGAACAGCGAACGCTCCTGCCGCTTGCCGTCGATGATCCAGTCGGCGTTGAAGATCTTGTGCCGGCAATGCTCGGAGTTCGCTTGCGCGAACATCATCAGCTCGACGTCGGTCGGGTCGCGCCCAGCGTGCTTCGGCCCGAAATAGTCGGCGAGATAGTCGATCTCGTCGTCCGACAGCGCCAGTCCGAGTGCGCTGTTCGCGTCCTCGATCGCCGCGCGCCCTCGTGCGGCGAGGTCGATGGTCGCAAGCGGCCGCGGCGCGACGTGCGAAAAAGCCTCGAAGCGTCGGCAAGCGATCCGTACACCGCCTCGGTCATGCGGTCGTGAATCTGCGGCAGGAGCGCGGCCCGCTCGGCGTCGCTCAAGACCGCGCCGTCGCGCGTCACGACCCGAAAGGCGATGCCGCGCTCGATGCGCTCGATCGACGCGAGGCCGCAGTTGTGCGCGATGTCGGTCGCCTTGCGACGCCCACGGCGATATCGTCCCGGGCGCTGGAATGACCAGATAGAGCTCGCCGCGGTCGGCATGCTCCGTGCTGCGAGGCCCGTAGGTGAGAATGCGCTCGAGCGTGTCGCGTTCGGCGAGCGCCTAGCGCGCGGCTGGTCTGGACAAAGTGCCAGAAGTCGGCGGCAATGCCGCTGACCCGCGTCGTGGCGAGACTCGTGAGCAGCTTATCGATGCGAAACGGCGAGAGGGCATTGCGTCCGCGGAGCGAGATAAGCTCGGCCATCGAAGCGGGGATGGGTGCAAAAACGAATTATACGCCGCCACCGTGTCGCCGCATGATCCGCTGCGCACGGCTAAGGCGCGACGCTTTCGCGCCGGTCACACCGCCATCGCTACACCGATGAACGTCCCCGCGCGTCCGAGCGCCAGTCCGGTTGCGCCCATGACCGCTCCCAGCGCCAGGACGTACCAGAGCGAAAGCGTCGCCACCGCGGCCGCAACGAGGCCATTGCCGACGGCAAACAAGGCGATGGCGGCGACCAGCGCCAACGGCGAGCAATGCCGCGCCTGCGACGCGCGACGCGCCGACGACCCACGTCGTTCGCGCCTCGACCGACAAACAGGACGTAACCCACCAGCGTGAATGCCGGAAACAGGATCCAGGTCGCGATGCCGGGGATTGCCGGGCCGATGCCGAACGGCGCCAGAAGGAGAATGAGCCCCGACGCGACACCCAATACCATGAGGATAATCCCGGCAAAGCTGATCATTCGAGCTCCTTGCATTGCGCCGATGCGATCGGCGAACCGATTCGGCATTGACTCGCGCGTCAACGCCGGTATCAATGCTGCAATATCTTGGACAGGAACAATTGCGCGCGCTCCGAGCGAGGCTTGCCGAAGAAATCGTCCTTGCTCGCGTCCTCGACGATACGCCCCTGGTCCATGAATATGACGCGATGCGCGACCTTGCGCGCGAAGCCCATTTCGTGCGTGACGACCATCATCGTCATGCCTTCCTTGGCGAGCTGCCACCATGACGTCGAGGACTTCGTTGACCATTTCCGGATCGAGCGCCGACGTCGGCTCGTCGAACAAGCATGCAGATCGGGTCCATCGACAATGCCCGGGCGATCGCGACGCGCTGCTGCTGGCCGCCGGAAAGCTGGCCCGGGAACTTGTCCTTCTGCGCGATCAGGCCGACCCGGTCGAGCAGCTTGAGGCCGCGCGTCACCGCTTCGTCCTGCTTGCGGTCCAGGACCTTGATCTGGCCGAGCGTCAGGTTCTGGGTGATCGTCAGATGCGGGAACAGCTCGAAATTCTGGAACACCATGCCGACGCGGGCTCGCAGCTTGGGCAGGTCGGTCTTGGGATCGTTGACCGTGATGCCGTCGACGATGATGTCGCCTTTCTGAAACGGCTCCAGCGCATTGACGCACTTGATCAACGTCGACTTGCCCGAGCCGGACGGGCCGCACACGACGATGACCTCGCCCTTCTCGACCTTGGTCGTGCAGTCGGTCAGCACCTGGAACTCGCCATACCATTTGGAGACGTTGTTGCATCGAGATCATCGTGGTTCTCCGTGGACCGATCCGCACTCAGCGGATGACGGCAATCTTTCTTTGCAAGCGCTTCACCATGAACGGAAAGCGTGAAGCAGATCACGAAATAGACGACGGCGACGAACAGATACATCTCGATCAGCCGCCCGTCGCGCTGCGCGATCTTCGACGCCGCGCCGACGAAATCGGTGGCCGAGATTACGTACACCAGCGACGTGTCCTGGAACAGGATGATCGTCTGCGTCAGCAGGATCGGGATCATGTTGCGAAATGCCTGCGGCAGGATCACCAGTCGCATTGCCTGCGCCGTAGGTCAGGCCCAGCGCGTAGGCCGGCATACACCTGACCCTTGGGAATCGACTGGATGCCGGCGCGCATGATCTCGCAGAAGTACGCGGCCTCGAACAGGATGAAGGTGATGATCGCCGTGCGCTCGGCGCCGATCTGCACCGGGCCGATCGGCGCGGGTCACCCACTGCAGGATTTCCGGCATCAGGAAGAAGAACCAGAAGATGACCAGCACCAGCGGAATCGAGCGCATCAGGTTGACGTAGCCCGCTGCGGATGTTCGCCAGCCACTTGATCGGCGACAGCCGCGCCAGCGCGAGCAAGGTGCCGAAGAACAGGCCGCCCAGCGCGGCGATCGCGGTCAGCTGCACCGTGTATTGAAAGCCCTTCCACAGGTACGGCAGCGACGATGGCGATAATGCCGAAGTCGAGATGCATGGCCGCCTCCTACTTTCCGCCGCCGACGATCATTGCCGGGCACCGCCGTCCGCCGCTCGATCACCGCCATGACGCGATTGGCGGTCATCGCGATGACGATATAGATCAGCGTCGCCGCGCGTGAAGGCCTCGAAGAAGTTGAACGTGTACTCACCGAGCTCGCGCGCGCGGAAGGTCAGCTCGGCAAGGCCGATGGTCAGCGCGATCGACGAGTTCTTGATCAGGTTCATCGTCTCGCTGGTCAGCGGCGGGATGATGATGCGAAAGCCCATCGGCAGCAGCACGAAGCGGTAGACCTGCGGCTGCGTCGAGGCCGATCGCCATGCCGGCGTAGCGCTGGCCGCGCGACAGCGACTGGATCCCGGCGCGAACCTGCTCGGCAATGCGCGCCGAGGTGAACAGGCCGAGGCACAGCACCGCGGCGCACAAACTGTGCATTCGCCGGATCGGTGCTCACGATCCAGCGCTTCAGCGGCGGGATGAACTCGGGGACGACGAAGTACCACAGGAACATCTGCACCAGCAGCGGTATGTTGCGGAAGAGCTCCGACCCACGCGTTGCCGAAGCGCACCATCCACGGCTTGTCGGTCGTGCGTATGGTGCCGATCAGCGAACCCGAGCGACGAGCGCGATGACCCAGGCGCAGGCCGAGACGGCCAGCGTCCAAACGACGCCGGACAGCGATGAGCTGCCAGTAGCTTCTCGCCGCCACCGGGGAGCTCCTCGAAGAAGACACCCCAGTTCATGATGTAGGTCGTCATGCGTGACTCCCCGACGGATCGCAACGCATCGATGGTACGCCCGACTGTCGGTTTCGCGCCGCGTCGCGCTGCGCGGCCGGCGCGCGTTCACGAAAAGGGCCGGAACGCGCCTCTGGCTGTCCGGCCCTCATGTCGTCAGCTGTCGCGACAGCCTGGCGTATCGCTACTGCACGCCCTTGTCGTTCGGGTTGGCGAACGCTTCCTTGATCGGCGGCGTCTCCGGGAAATTCATGTTGACGTCCTTCGGCGGAATCGGGCTGGTGAACCACTTGGCGTAGATCTTGTTGATCTCGCCGGACTTCATCACCGCCGCCGATGGTCTTGTCGACCAGCGCCTTGAACTGCGGATCGTCCTTGCGCAGCATCATGCTGTACGGCTCCTGGCGCAGCGATTCGGTGGATGATCATGTAATCGCCCGGGTTCGTCGAGCTGGCGATCTGGCCGGCGAGCAGGATGTCGTCCATCACGAACGCCGACGTGCGGTCCTGCGACAGCAGCAGGAACGACTCGGCGTGATCCTTGCCGTAGATCGCCTTGATCTCGACGTTCTTGGTCTTGTCGTACTGCTTGAGCAGCGGCACCGACGTCGTGCCCGGACGTGGTCGAGATCGTCTTGCCGTTCAGATCGGCGAGGCTCTTGATGCCCGAGCTCTTCTTCACCGCCGCGGTCACGTTGATCACGAAGTAGGTCGGCCCGAACGACACCTGCTTCTGGCGCTCGACGCTGTTGGTCGGTCGAGCCGCATTCCAGGTCGATCGTTCCGTTCTGCAGCAGCGGAATGCGGTTCGACGAGCTGACCGGCTGCAGGTTGACCTTCAGGTTGGGCATCTTGAGCTCGGCCTTGACCGCGTCGACGACCTTCATGCAGAGATCCATCGCATAGCCGATCGGCTGCTGCTTGTCGTCGAGATACGAAAACGGGATCGACGACTCGCGATGACCGATGGTGATCGCGCCCGTGTCCTTGACCTTCTTCAGCGTGCCGGTCAGGTCCTGGGCGGAAACGGCGGCAGCGATGCCGAACGCGCAGCAGCGCCACTGCAATCCGGTGCAATGACTTCATCACTACCTCCCGTAAATGAACTCGACGCTCGAGCCAGCGTCCGAAATGTTGCGCATTGCTCCTGCCGCGGGTGACGGTTCGATAGACCGCTTGGCGGGTGAGCAGCTTGGCGCGCTAGTGTAGCGACTGGCGGGCCGTTGTCTAATGGCGGCTCTTCCGCGACGCGCTCGAGCATCTCACTATCGAGCGGTCCTATAATCGCTCCCATGCGCCTCGATGCAATCTTGCGTGTCGCGGAACTGCGCGCGATCGAGACGCGCGCAGCCGGTGCACCGTTGATGGAACGCGCGGGCCTCGCCGCGGCCGAGGTCGCGCGAAGCATGCTTGCCGTTCACTCGGCGCGCGTGCTGGTCCTCGCCGGCCCGGGCAACAACGGCGGCGACGCGTTCGTCGTCGCGCGCTGGCTCAAGTCGCTGGTTCTTCGACGTGACCGTTGCGTTCTGCGGCGACGCCGCGACGCTGCGGGCCCGACGCGGCCGCCGCACATCGGGCCTGGCGCGAAGCGGGAGGCGCGACGCGTGCGCGAATGGCCCGACGGTCGCTTCGGGCTGATCATCGACGGCCTGTTCGGCATCGGGCTTACGCGCGCGATCGAAGGCGTCGCGGCGCAATGGATAGCGCGCGCCAACGCGAGCTCACTGCCCTTCTCGCGCTGGACATACCGAGCGGCCTCGATGCGGACACCGGCGTCGCGCGCTCGCCGACCATTCCGCGCCAGCGCGACGGCGACGTTCATCGCGCTCAAGCCCGGCCTGCTGACCGGCGACGGCCCTGATCACTGCGGGACGATCAGCGTGCACGGGCTCGAGCTCGACGCGCGAGCTCGTGCGGATGCGCGAGGCTCGATGCTCGCGTGGGCGACGCAGCGATCGCATTGCCGGAAGTCCTTCGGCGCACGCGGCGCAATGTTCACAAGGGCAGCTTCGGCACGCTTGCCATCGTCGGCGGCGGCGACGGCATGGTCGGCGCGGCGATCACTCGCGCGGTCGCGCCGCGTTGCATCTGGGCGCCGGCAAAGTATGGCTCGGCCTTGCGCAAGCACGCCTCCGGCGGTCGATTGGGTGCAACCCGAGCTCGATGCTCCGTCCCGCAGCGAGCGGTGCTCGATGCTGCGCCGCACGCGATGGTCATCGGCCCGGGCCTGGGCACCGGCGATGAAGCGCGCGCATGGGTCGCGCAGGCGCTGCGCCTGCCAGATACCGCTGCTGATCGACGCCGATGCGCTCAACCTGATTGCGCGTGACGCCGCGCTCGCCTCCGACGTCGCCGCGCGTGCCGCGCCGACGGTGTTGACGCCGCATCCGGCCGAAGCCGCGCGACTGTCCGGGACGACGGTGGAGGCCATACAGAGCGACCGCCTCGGCGCCGCACTCTCGCTGTCGGCGGCGATGAATGCCGCAGTCGTCCTCAAGGGCGCGGGCAGCGTCGTTGCCTATCGCGACGGACGCTTCGCCATCAACAGCAGCGGCAACGCGGCGCTGGCGAGCGCCGGCACGGGCGACGTGCTGGCCGGCATGATCGGCGCCCTGCTGGCGCAGGCAGTGCCGGTCGACACGGCGGTGGCGCTCGGCGTCTGCCTGCACGGCGCGGCAGCCGACACGCTCGTCGCCGAAGGCGTAGGCCCCCTGGGGTGACCGCCTCGGAGCTCGCGCCGATCGCGCGGCGCTTGATCAATCTGACGCTAAAGGCGATTTATTTCGCTACGGCAGCAGCAGCGTCGCCCCTGTCGTCTTGCGCGCTTCCAGATCGCGATGCGCCTGCGCGCGCGTCCTTGAGCGCGTAGGTCTGGCGCGCCTCGCTGACGATCTTGCCGGCCCTGACCAGCGCAAACATTTCGTCGGCCATTGCCAGCAGCTGCGGCGCGCGTGGCCGCGTACGAGACGAGCGTCGGACGGGTCGCGTACAGCGATCCTTTCTGCGCCAGCAGTCCGATGTCGAACGCCGCGATCGGTCCCGACGCAGTTGCCGAAGCTCACGAACATGCCGCGCGGTTTCAGGCAGTCGAGCGACGCCGGGAACGTGTCCTTGCCGATCGCGTCGTAGACCACCGGAACGCCCTTGCCTGCCGGTGAACTCCTTGACCCGCTCGACGAAGTTCTCGCGCGTATAGACGATGGTGTGCGCGCAGCCGTTGGCCTTCGCCAGCGCGGCTTTCTCGTCGGAGCCGACGGTGCCGATCATGGTCACACCGCAGCGCGCGCGCCCATTGGCACGCGATCGAGCCCCACTCCGCCCGCGGCGGCGTGGAAGAGAATCGTCTCGCCGCCTTTGAGCGGAAAGGTCTGGCGAAACAGATACTGGACCGTGAGACCCTTCAGCATCAGCGTCGCCGCGGATGCGATCGGAGACGCCGTCGGGTAATTTGACCAGCTTGTCTGCCGGCATGACCCGCAGCTCGGCGTACGATCCCGGCGGGCCGCCGCAGTAGGCGACGCGATCGCCCGTTCTGATGTCCGTCACGCCGGCGCCGACCGCCTCGACCACGCCCGCGCCTTCGATGACCGATGCCCGGAGGGCAGCGGCAGCTTGTACAAGCCGCTGCGGTGGTAGGTGTCGATGTAATTCAGTCCGATCGCGGTGTGGCGGACGCGCGCCTCGCCGGGGCCGGGCTCGCCGACGGCGACGCTCTCCCACTGCAGGACCTCGGGACCGCCGGTCTTGGTGAATACGAATCGCATTGCGGCATCGGTTGCTCCCAAATGTGAAACGAACGACGAAGTTTAACGCGACTTACGGCGACGGCGCCGCAGCCGTCGGCACGACTCGCCGCGGGTCAGCGATCGCCTTCGATGGCGCCGAACTCCGCCGGCACGCGCGCGTAGAAGATGCTGATGCGCTCCTTTTGCAGCAGCGCCAGCAATCCCTCGGCTTCTTCGTCCGTCACCACAAACTCGACCTCGACCGTCAGGTCGGCGGCGAGCTCGAAGAAATGCTCCTCGTGCAGGACGCCGTGGCGGCCGAAGCCCGCAATCGCGCGAAACGCGGATCCACCGCGGATTCCCATCTTCTTCGCCTGCTCGAGCAGCCACTCGAACAGCGCGATGTGACGGTGGATGCGGTTTTCGTGGACGTAGAAGCGCAGGATCGTGCCGTTCATGCCTGCTCCTTGTCATGCGGGACGATCATGCTGCCGCCCAGGCATACGCCGCACGTACCAGCAGAATGCCGAGGATGGTCAGCGCCAGCGAGCCGACGACGTGGCCGACGCGATCGCGATCGATCCCCCACAAATATTCCTTGCGCAGCAGCAGGGTGACGATCTCGGCCGAGAACGTCGAGAACGTGGTCAGACCGCCGAGAAATCCGGTGGTCGTCAGCAGTTGCAGCTCAGGGCTCATGACCGCATGCCGGGTGACGATCTCCATCGCGAAGCCCATCAGCAGCCCGCCGATGAGATTGGCGCTCAGCGTGCCGAGCGGCAGCGTTGGAAACACCGGATTGAGCATGATGCCCAGCCCCCAGCGCAGCCAGGCGCCCGATCGCGGCGCCGCCGCCCACTGCAAGAATACCGCCCCAAGGCATACACGATCCCTTCCGCGCAAGCGAAGAAGCCGTCAGCGGATGAACTGATCCGACGTACTCCGCGCCGAGGCCCACGTCGCCATAATGCCTGCGGCACATTTCGATCTTGCTGAACACGTCCTCGTATCCTATCTGCTGTCCGGCGTCGTCGAGGTAGATCATGGCGCCGCTGATGTTGAAGAAGCGTGATCATCTCGGCGCAGTCGTCGGGAACGACGAGCGTGTGGACCTCGCCCGGCGGCTCGTAGACGAAGCTTCCCTCATCGGCGACCCAATCGTGCTCGAGATAGCGCCACTTGCCCTTGATCACGTACCCGACGACGACCATCGGATGGCGGTGCCGGGACAGCACTCCCGAACGCCGCACGCGCAGCAGGTTGCACCAGCCGCCGCTGACCGTGTTCAGCAACAACGGGCGGAACCAGACGTCCTGCCGCTTGCGGCACCCAGACGCGCTCGTCGATCGGAATCGCGGCGACCGCGATCTCCGGGGACGATGCCCGGGCTCGGCAGAATCAGCGGCAGCGGTCACTGAGTCTCCTTCGAGCGCCGAGGTGAGCTCCGCGACCTCGCGATCGACGTCGCGATCCTTGGGAAACGGCCTGCCCGCGCGCCGATACCAGTAGCGCGCGTTGCCGAAATCTCCTTCCACGATGTGCACGATGCCGTGCGCCCAGCATCCGAACTTGGTCTCGTCCTGCTGCACGATAGAGTGCGCTTTCTCCCACTCGCCCTTCTTGAGATGACGTATCGCGGTTCCAAGCGCCATGGCTCTCCCCTATGCAATCAGATAACCCCCATCGACCGGCAGGATCACGCCGGTGACGAACGCCGCGGCCGGCGAACACAGAAAAACGGTCGCCGCCGCGACATCGTCCGGCTCGCCCCAGCGCCCGATCGGTGTGCGCGCCAGGATCGCGCCGCTGTTCTGCGGATCATCCTGCACGATGCTGGGTGAGCGGCGTTGCGATCCAGCCGGGCGCAATCGCGTTGACGCGGATCTTGTCGGCCGCATAGGCGACCGCCAGCGCCTTGGTCAATTGCGCGATGCCGCCCTTGCTCGCGGTGTAGCCGGGCGCATGCGCTCCGCCGAAGAAAGAATACATCGATGCCATATTGACGATGCAGCCTTGCGACCGGGTGAGCAGCGGCCGCGACGCAGCGCACAGGCGCATGGTGCCGGTCAGGTTGATGTCGACGACCTCGGCGAAGATCTTCGGATCGTGCTCCGCGCCGCGGCGGATCACGCCGGCACAGTTGACCAGAATGTCCAGTCGCGGAAAATGCTGCATGCACGCGTCGACGCCGTCGCCGTCGCGAACGTCGAGCGCGATCGCGCTCGCCGGCAAAGCCGGCTCGCTCGCCGCGCCGCATCCGCCTCGGCCGGTGTCGCCCCGGAAACGGTGACGTCCGCGCCCGAGACCGGCGCAGCGCGTTGCCGATCGCCGCGCCGATGCCGCTGGTGCCGCCGCAGACCAGCGCCACGTGGCCGGCGAAGAGATCGGCGCGAAAACTGTCGTCGCGGTCATTGTCGCCCACTTTTGCGGACCCCTTGAGAAACGCCGCCACGGCAGCGGGTGTCGGCAGCGGATCGACCGCGCCGTAGCCGGTGGTCGCCAGCGCCGCTGCCGCGTTGGCGTAGCGCGCGGCGGCGAGGGCATCGTCGCCGGCGACAATGCGCGCCGCGAAGGCGCCGTCGAAGCAGTCGCCGGCGCCGGTCGCGTCGATGGCGTCGACCCGGTGACCGGGGATGTGCTCGCGCGCGTTTGCCGATCGAGACCCAGCACGCCATCAGCCCCCATCTTCAGCGCCACCAGCGGCGCGCCGGCTGGCGTGGCACCAGTCGAGAATCGCGTTCGCTTCGCTCGCGCCGGAGAGCAGCGCCGCTTCGTCGAGGCTCGGCAGGAACCAATCGCTGAGCGGCAGCGTGGCGACGATCACCGCCCGCGCGCGCGCCAGCGGCCACAGCTTGAGGCGCAGGTTGGAATCGTAGGAAATCCTGCGCGCCGGACTGCGCGCGCCGCGTCGAGCGCGGCGAAAACGCTGTCGCACGCGCTGGCGCTGATCGCCTGGCTGATGCCCGACACGTGCAGCACTTTCGCCATCGCGGATCACGTCCAGCGGCAGATCGGCCGGACGCATGCGGCTCGCCGCCGAACCGGCGCGAAGGTAGCTGAACTCGTGGCCGCGATCGCTGTGGGTCACGAAATAGATGCCGGTGGGCGCGTCTGGATCGGTGCGCACGCCGCTGATGTCGACGCTCTCGCGCTGCCAGAGCTCGAGGAATTTCCGCCCGAAGGCATCGTCGCCCAGCCGCGTGACGTAGGCGGTGCGAGCGCCGAGCCGCGAGGCGGCGATGACGCAGTTCGAGGTGTCGCCGCCGAAGCCCTGCAGGTAGTGCTCTGCTTCCGCGCGCGTCTGATTGAATTCGAGCAGCGGTTCGCCAAGCGCGACGAGATCGAACCGGGCGTCGTGCCGCAGCGGACGCATCAGCGAGCATTCAACGCGGCAAACCCGGCCGCGTAGCGCGCCGCGGACTCGCGCACGCTATCCGCTGTCGCGCCCGGCGTGTACAGATTCGAGCCGGTGCCGAAGCCGTTGGCGCCGACTTCCCAGTACGGCGCCATGTTGTCGGGGCGGATGCCGCCGACCGGGAACACCAGCGCGTCGCTTCGGCAGCACCGCGCGCCACGCCTTGAGCGCGGCCGGCGACAGCTGCTCCGCGGGAAACATCTTCAGGCCGTCGGCGCCCGGCGTCGAGCGCCGCGAAGGCTTCGGTCGGCGTCGCGACGCCCGGCACGCACACGAGCATCCGAGACGCTTGGCTTCGCGCACGATCGCGACGTCGCCGTGCGGCATGACGATCAGCTTGCCGCCCGCGTCGGCGACGCGTCGCGACATCGGCCACCTTGAGCACCGTGCCGGCGCCGGTCAGGCAGCGCTCGCCGAAGCGACGCGCGAGGCGCGCGATGCTGTCGAAGGGCTCGGGCGAATTGAGCGGAACCTCGAGAATGCGAAAGCCGTTGTCGATGAGCGCCGCGCCGACGGCGTCGATCTTCGGCCGGCGTAATGCCGCGCAGCACCGCGATGAGCGGCAACGGACGTCAGGATACGATGTGCAGGCTGATTTTATTCATTCGGTCAGCATGCCGGCGTGGCGCGCGATTCGCCACAAGCCCGCGCGGCGGCGTCGGACGGTCCGAGCACCGCATCGATTTCAGCGAGCGCGAGCGCGCGACGATAGCGCACGCAACAGCGCGGCGTCGCCGAGCAGCATCACCGTCGCGCGTTCCAGCCCCTGTCGCGCGAGCCAGCGCACGCGCCGCGGCAATCTCGGCCCCGAGCAGCAAACCCGAAAGGTAATCGGCGACGCCCGTCGGCGCAAGCGCTTCGGTCAGCGCCAGCGTCCGCGCGGAAAACAGGTCGTGCGTCAGCGCCGCATCCTGGCGCAGGCTGTGCCGCACTCCGCGATCGAGCGCGGCGTCGTCGGACGCCGGCGACGGCAAGCCGGCCGAGGATGCTGTGCTCGCGCAACACCGCGTATAGCTCGCCGGTCATGAAGGTGGCGAAGGTCTCGACGCCGCTCGGGCCCGGCGATAACCCACTTGCTGTGGGTGCCTGGCAGCACGAGCACCTGTCGTGCGCCGATCTGTTCCGGCAAGGCGCCGAATACCTGCGTCTCCTCGCCGCGCATCACGTCCGGCACCTCATCGACGCCGTGACAGATCAAACCCGGGACGATGAAGAGCCGCGTTCCGGGCACGCTCGTCAACGCGGCGGCGATGGCGTGAAACCCCGCCGGACACTTGCAATACGGCGCCTCGACCCAGCCCTGACGGCTGCCGATCATTCCCGACGCGATCAGCGGCACAGTCGTCGGGGACCTCGCCTCCGCAAAGAACCTTCAGCGCTTCGGCAAAACCGCCGCGGCTGACCTCGCTGCACACCCAAGGGCGCGCTTCGCTCGCTTACAAGCGCTGCCGCGACCGTCGAGCGCGTACGCGCGCGCGGAGCTGGTGCCCCAATCGATGGCGATCAGGCGGACATCATCCATCGCGGATGCGTGTCTTGAATGCGGCGGGTGGTGATGGGGATCGCCGCGCGCGTGCGCGGGCTGCGCGCGGGCCGCCGCTACCAGCGTGCGGCGGCGTCTTCGTCGCTGGCGCGCGCCTCGACCCAGCGCTCGCCTTCCGGCGTCTGTTCTTTTTCCAGAATGGGGCGCGGGTCTTGAGGTAATCCATGATGAACTGGCACGCGGCAAACGACTCTCCGCGGTGCGCGCTGGTGACCGCGACCAACACGATCTGGTCGCCTGGGCGTAGCGGCCCGACGCGGTGAATGACGAGCGCATCGTAGATGTCCCAGCGCTGCTTTGCGTCGTCGACGATTTGCGCCAGCGCTTTATCGGTCATTCCCGGGTAGTGCTCAAGCGTCAGCGTGCTCACCTGCGCGGCGTCGTTGAGATCGCGCACCAGGCCGGTAAAGGTCGCGACGGCGCCGACGCGCGTGTCCCCGCCCGTAATGCCGCGAGCTCGGATGAGACGTCGAAGTCCTGTTCCTGGATACGTACGGCCATGGAGTGTCAGCCTCCGGTCACCGGTGGAAACAGGGCTACCTCATCGTCGCTGCCGATATGCGTGGTCGCCGTGCGCCAGGTCGTGATTCACCGCGACACGCACCGCCCGGCCCGACGCAAGCTCCTGGGACCAGACACCGCCCCTCGTTCTCAGCCAGGCCAGCAGCGCGCCGACGGTGCCGATGTCGCCGGGCAATCTGACGTGCTCGGTCGACCTGCCGAATGCATCTCGGAGCCGAGCAAGGTAGACGATACGGACCATGATTCGAGTTTTGGAACGTGCGGGATGTGCCGATTCTATCGCATCGACAAAAACGCCAGCGGAAACACGCTGGCGTCGTGGCAGGTCAAGCGCAGCTTCAGGAAGCGTTTAGAACTTGAACTGAACGCCCAGGGTGACTTGATCGGTTTCCGGCAGCAGACCCGCGTTCACGTTTTCTCCGCCGAAGCGATTGAAGCGCGAGTATTCCACGCGCAGGCCCAGGAGCTGCGTCAGGTCGTAACGCAGGCCGACGCCATAATTGACGCCGTCGCGCAACCGTCTCGGGTCTGCGGCGCGGCAAGGTTACCGGTGCCAACAACGCCCGGCCATCGGTCTGCGCATAAGCCCAAGCGGCCGTACAACGAAAGGCTGTGCACGAATTCCCAGCTGGTATACACATCCGCGTTCCAGGTCCGGGTCCGGGTCAGACAAGCCGAGACCGACGCTGCTGACTCCGATCGATCCAGGACGCAAGGCGTACTTGTCGTTGGCGTTGAACGCCGCCTCGACCGAGATGTCGCTGGACCAGCGATAACCGCCAAACACCAGCGCGCGCTGCGTGGCGTCCTCGGCCGTGGGTGCGGCAAAGTGATTCCAGGCGAAAGGCAGCTTGCCGAGCACCAGCCCCATCGCATCGGCGCCGCTATCGCGAACGGCCACGCCGCCGTAAAAGCCGCCCTGGGCGGCCGCACTGCCAGCGGCAACCATGACCGATGTGGCCAGCAAAATTGTCCGAAGTATCTGTTTTTTCATTATTTATATGTGCGCCATGCACCGAAAATACCCGTTCGATGCACAGAGATTTCCACAAATTAAACCTTACGCCCGGGGTTTTCGGAAGTCAATTCGCCAACTCTCTGACCCGACGGCCGGCGCGCCCGGGTGTTGCAAGGATGCCCGCGACGGTTCGGGCTCCCGATCAAGCCCAGATTGGAGACGATACAGGCGCCGGAGTTCCTGCCGCAGCCGCGGATACGGCCCGGCGAACTAGCGCGATTCGGCGCGGGCGACGATAAACGCGGCAATCGGCGCAACGTCGCCCAGATCGAACACGGGCAGCGGCGTGGCAAGCGGCCCGTCGGTCGCCACGGCGACGATGTTCTTGTCGCCCGGATGCAGCATCGACTTGCCGACGCTGGCGCGGTAGACCTCGAGCTTCGGAATCGCGGCGCTCTTGAAGCCTTCGACCAGCACCAGATCGCAAGGCGAGAGCTGCGCCAGCGCCCCATCGAGCGAAAGCTCGGGTGCGCCGCGCAGCTCGTGCATCAGTGCCCAGCGCACCGCAGAAGTGACCATGACCTCCTGGCAACCGGCTTCGCGATGACGATGCGAATCCTTGCCTGCCTGGTCGATGTCGAACTCATGGTGCGCGTGTTTGACCAGCGAGACCACCAGGCCTTTGGCGCGCAGCTGCGGTATGAGCCGCTCGACGAGCGTCGTCTTGCCACTGCCCGACCAACCGGCGAACCCGAAAACCTGCATCACACCCACCGTTTGCGCCGCAGCGCCGTGTCGTGCACTGGCGTCTTCGTTCCTGCCGCGGTGTCGCTACGGCGCGCTACTGCCGATGACCGCGTTGATGAACTCGCCCTTGGCGTGGGTGTAGCCAGCGGGATCGCTGGTCCCGGATTCGAGAATTGCGCGCTTTCTCGCCTGATACGCATCGCGCAATTTTCCATCGATGCGCAAGACGTCGCGGAACCGGTAGAGCGCTTTTGCCTCCGCCGAGTCCGCCGCGACGATATGCACATGCAGCCGGTAGATTCGTCCCTCGTAGTCGAACGCGCCGACGCGCATCGGACGTTCTTCCGGAAATTCGTGTCCCGCGCGCTGGTGCTGAAAGCCGAGACTATCGATCGCCTGGCGCGTCTGCTCCAATTTCCCGCGCGGATACAGCGCGACAAGGTCGACGATGCCCTTGCCCGCGCATCCTGGTATCGCGGTGCTGCCTATGTGTTCGGCCTTCACCCACGGTGCCGCGGCTTCGATCAGCGAGATGACGCGCTGCGCCGCCGCCGGTGCTGCATAGTCGTATTCCACATAAGCCGGCGACAGAATCGCATACGGCAGTATCTGCGACATCGCGTTTTCCCGAGCTGTTCCGCCGAGGATTGTACCTCGTATAATGCCGTGCCTAGTGTCGTGCTTGGTGTCCCGCTCAGGCGTTGTACTGGCTCGTCGCGCGAATCGCGGCTCGGCGGAACGTCTCAGGTCGCGCCGGGTCTGAAGGTACTGCATGACAGCATCATCAATCACCGTTCAGTCCGTCACCGGAACCATCGCCGAGGCGATCGAGAACGTCGTCTCCAGCGTGCCTGCGAGCCGCGAGCGCGCCGTGCCGGAGCCCGCTCTCGCGGCGCGTAAACTGGCGCGCAAGGCCGCGCGCCGCGCTGCGGCCTTGTCGGGCGCGTTGGCGTTGCCGCCGGGCGCCCTGGGCATGCTGACGGTCATCCCGGACCTGATCGCGATCTGGCGCATCCAGGCGCAGATGGTTGCCGACATCGCGGGCTTGTACGGACGAGATATGCAGCTCACGCGCACCGCACATGATGTATTGCCTTTTTCGCCATGCGGCAACGCAACTGGCGCGCGACGTCGTCGTGCGCGCCGGGGAACGGCTGGTGTTTCGCCAGCTTTCGGGCAGCGCCATGCGTAGCGTCTTGACCAGCGTCGGCCTCAATGTCACGCAGCGCGTCGCCCGGCACCGCCGCCAGTCGCTGGGTGCCCATGGTGGGCGCCGCGGCGGTCGCGAGCTATGCCTACTTCGATACCACGCAAGTGGCCAAAACGGCGATCAGCCTGCTCGAGACGCCGATGCTCGACGCTCCGGCGTAAGTCGGACGCGCTCCACGGGACTTGGGATCCGGCCGATCGCGGCGCACCTCTGCTGGCGGGAGCCGGGGAGAAATGCCTCGGCTAATGACAACAGCATAGCAATCCTCGCTGGCGGCAGCGGCGAGCCGAACCGATGAGCTAGCGGCCGAAAATCCGTTCCCGGGTTTTTCCGATCGGCCCGGGCGAGGTCGAGCCGGAAGATGGCGCTGCCTGTGACGACGGATTGGGCGTGGCGCCGCTCTGCCCCAAGGCAATCCGGCACGGGCCCGGGCCCCCGTGGGTCGCCGCAGACAGCAGCGATTCTCCGACGATGGACAAGCCTCCCGGAATAGATCGCCGCACCAATCTTGGCCGCGGCGGTGGCGGATCCGACCGCATCGACGTGGACGGAAGGCGATCGAAACGGGCCCTGAAACCGGACCAGGCTGGCGACTTGCGGTACCTCGATCGCGATGCCTTGCCGGACCTGCGGCTTGATCGCCAGGTCGACCGTTTCGTCCTGAAAGTTCAGCGTGCCGCTGATCGAAGCCCCGAATTTTTGGTTTCCAGTGCGATGCTGCGATCGATCCGTGCGATGCCGTCTTTCAGCGGCAGCCTGCCGACGGCGCATTCGAGCTCGGTCGACGGATCCACCCGGTGAAATGGGTTTACCGCATCGGCCAGGCGGTTGAGCGGCGATTCGAGATCCAGCTTGGTGTGGACGAGAGTCGCCGGCCCGACAACCACCGTCGCGCTGCCGTTCATGCCGTGGACCCACTGCCGCGGCGACTCGCCGTGTGCGGCGATATCGAGTGTCACCTCGGTCTTTCCGCCGCGCACTTCGCGCTTGACGCCGAACATCGCAAGGAGCGCGCCCGCGTCGAGAGCTCTTTGCTTCGAGATGAAGCGTCGACGTTGGATTGTGACCATGCGCGGCGTCGATGACGAGTCGCCCGCGCGCGGTGCCGCCGAACGCCGACGCTTGCAGCAGCGGTGCGTCGAGCCTCCCGTTACGCACGACGAATTGAGCACGAACGTCGTCTAGCCGCCTCCCTCCGGCAGCAGGAGCGCGCCGATGCTCACGTCGCCCTCGGCGTCGAATGCTCGCAATGCTCCGAAGTCGAGCGCCTGTTCGCTGAAAACGAACCGTTCGTGCCCCACCGCCCCTTTGGCGGCACCGGCAAGCTTCCGCGCGAGCGGCAAGTCGGTCCATGCAAATGTCTTGGCCGCAAGCTTGAACGTCAGCTTCGATTGCGGCTTGCTCGGCGTCAGAGCGAGCTGGCCCTCGATCACGCTGTTGCCGGTGCCAACCTGAAGCTCGTCGAATTTGACCGTATGTCCCTCGACCCGCAATTTGGTCGCGACCGACGCCGCCTGGCCGTTGACCTCGCCTTTGAGGCTGACCGGGTACGGCCAGCGTCGCTGGGCCAAGGCCTGCAAGCGGTCCCACGTCGCCTTCGAGCGCCACCGCGAGATCGCCTATCGTGCCGCGAAAGCGCGCGGTGACCGGAGATTCCACATCGCGTGCATGAAGCGACAGCGTGTCGATGGTGATGTTGGTGATCTTGCCCGACTCACCGTCGCGAAAGCTCGCGGTGCCGTGATCGACGGCGAGATCGCCGATGGCGAACGCGTCGAATCCGCCTGTCGGCGACGGCTCCGCGCCAGCGTTCGCAGCGCCCGAGAATTCCCAGTTGCCCTTCCCGCGACGTCCGTTTCCAGAGCGATGACCGGATCGATGAGCTTGAACCGCACGATTTCGAATCGACGCTGCAGGAGCGGCAGCAGCTTGACCTGTGCCTCGACCCGCTTGGCGGTCAGCATTTGGGCTGACTTGCCCCACTCGGCGTTGCTCAAGCTCACGTCATCGATCAGCAGCTCGGGTTCCAGCGAAAGCTTGAAGTCGATGCCGCCGCGGATAACCAGGTCTCGCCCGGTGGCATCCTTGACGCGTTTCTGAATCGGAGCGACGAAACCGTTGAGATCGATCGTCTGGACCGCGATCGCGACCGCGATGATCAGCACAACGAGGAGGCCGCCGAAGGCGGCGAGGATTCGCCAGAACAGGCGCATGTGGGATTGTAGCGCGCACTAGGCGGCGCGCGGACGCTGCAAGCGTCGCCGGATCCCGACAGTTTCTCGTGACCGCGTCAGCGCAAAGACGCGTTGAATTTCTCCAGCGCCGCAACGCCGGGAATCAGTTCCTTTTCACGCAGCTCGCTCAATGGCGTGTCGACCGTATTCAGCGACGCGTGCATGTCACCTGCCTCGCTGTTCAGATACAACAGGCCGGTGACGACCTCGCCCGCCACGCGGCGCTGCTGAAGGTAGTTCATCGCCCCGATCCTGTCACTCGCGTCATAGTCTTCGTGCAGCTTGCGCAAGCGCAGCACCGAACCGTCATGCTGCACGACATCGCGTACGCTGCCAGATGCGTACTCGGCGGTAATCTCAGTGTGCTGCGGCATGAAGTCGAGTCGGTTCACGGCCTCGTTGTGCTCGCGCACGAAATCGTAACTCTTGGTCGAGCCAGGGTGATTGTTGAAGGCAACGCACGGGCTGACGACGTCGATGAAGGCCGCGCCCCGATGGCGTACCGCGGCCTTGATCAGCGGCACCAGCTGCGTCTTGTCGCCGGAGAAGCTTCGCGCGACGCAGCGTCGCGCCGAGCTGCAGGGCCAGCATCACCATGTCGATGGGCTCGTCGTTGTTGATCGCGCCGCGCTTGGCCTTGGAGCCCTTGTCTGCCGTCGCCGAGAACTGTCCCTTGGTCAGACCGTAAACGCCGTTGTTCTCGACGATGTAGACCATGTTGACGCCGCGGCGCATCGAATGCGCGAACTGCCCGAGGCCGATCGATGCCGAGTCGCCGTCGCCCGAGACACCGAGATAGATCAGCTCGCGATTGGCCAGATTGGCGCCGGTCAGCACCGATGGCATGCGTCCGTGCACGCTGTTGAAGCCATGCGAGTTGCCGAGAAAATACGTCGGCGTCTTCGACGAGCAGCCGATGCCGGAAAGCTTGGCCACGCGATGCGGCTCGATGTCCAGCTCGAAGAACGCCTGGATGATCGCGCCCGAGATCGAATCGTGCCCGCAGCCGGCGCACAGGGTCGAAACCGCTGCCCTCGTAATCGCGGTGGGTGAATCCCAGCTTGTTCTTCGGAAGGGCAGGATGATGCAGCTTGGGCTTGGTGAGATAGGTCATGGCGAGCTCACGGCGCAACCTTGCGCAACGGGGTTACGTTGAACATCGAGAGCTTGTCGCCGATTTCGCCGATGATGAAGCGGGCGGTGATCGGCGTGCCGTCGTAGTGCAGCACCGGCATCAGCTTCGCCGGGTCGACAACCAGCTCGTTGACCAGGAGCGAGCGCAGCTGCGCGTCCCGGTTCTGCTCGATGACGAACACCTGCTCGTGCGCCGCGATGAAATCTGCCACGGCATCGTGAAACGGAAATGCCCGCACGCGCAGCGTGTCCACGATGGATTCCCTGCGCGGCAAGCGTCGCCAGCGTCTCGTCCATCGCCGGGCCCGTGGACCCGTAATAGATCGCGCCAAAACGCGTCGGCCTGACCTGCGCTTCGGACGATGGGCGCCGGCACGTATTGCTTCGCCGTCTCGAACTTGCGCAACAGGCGCTGCATGTTGTCGACATAGGTCGCGCCATCCTCGGTATAGCGCGCGTACCGGTCCTTGGTCGAGCCGCGGGTGAAATACGATCCGCGCTTCGGGTGCGTTCCGGGATGGGTGCGGAAGGGAATGCCGTCGCCGTCGACGTCCAGGTAGCGGCCGAAGTCTTTGCCCGCCTCGAGCATCTCGTAGGTCATCACCTTGCCGCGGTCGTGCGAGCGCTTGTCGTCCCAGGACAGCGGCTCGCATAGCCAGTCCTGCATGCCGATGTCGAGGTCGAGCATGACGAAGATCGGCGTCTGCAAGCGGTCGGCGAGGTCGAAAGACAATGCGGCGAAGTCGAACGCTTCCTTCGGGATCTTCCGGAAACAGCAGCACGTGCTTGGTGTCGCCGTGCGATGCGTATGCGCACGACAGGACGTCCGACTGCTGCGTGCGCGTCGGCATGCCGGTCGACGGCCCGCCGCGCTGGACGTCGAACAGCACCGCCGGAACCTCGGCGAAATAAGCGAGACCGATGAACTCCTGCATCAGCGAGATCCCGGGACCCGAGGTGCACGTAAACGCGCGCGCACCGTTCCACGCCGCGCCGATCACGATGCCGATCGAGGCGAGCTCGTCCTCGGCCTGAATGATCGCGTAGCGTGCCTTGCCGGTCGCGGCGTCGGTGCGAAACTTCCGGCAATGCCGCGTGAAGGCCTCGGCCAGCGACGACGACGGCGTGATCGGATACCACGCCGCGACCGTCGCGCCGCCATAGACGCATCCCAGCGCGGCCGCGCTGTTGCCCTCGATGAAGATCCGCTCGCCGACGGCGTTGGCGCGCTTGACTCGTATCCCCAGCGGATAGTCCAGGTTGTTCTCGCGCATAGACGCGTCCCATGTGCATCGCGTGCACGTTCGGTTTGAGCAGCGCTTCCTTGCCTTTGTATTGCTCGCCGATCAGCTCGGCGATCTCTTCCGGATCGATCTCCAGCAGCGCGGAGAGCGCGCCGACGTAGATGATGTTCTTGAACAGCTGCCGCTGGCGCGAGTCGGTGTACTCGCGGTTGCAGATCTCGGTCAGCGGGACGCCGATGACGGTGATGTCGTCGCGGAACTTCGACGCCGGCAGCGGCTTGGTCGAATCGTAGAACAGGTATCCGCCGGGCTCGATCTCCTTCAGATCCTGATCCCAGGTCTGCGGATTCATCGCCACCATGAGGTCGACGCCGCCGCGGCGGCCGCGCCAGCCGCGCTTCGCTGATCCGCACTTCGAACCAGGTGGGCAGGCCCTGGATATTGGACGGAAAGATGTTGCGCGGCGCCACGGGCACGCCCATGCGCAGAATCGCCTTGGCGAAGAGCAGGTTCGCCGACGCCGAGCCCGGAACCGTTGACGTTGGCAAACTTGACGACGAAAGTCGTTGACGCGCTCGATCGGCGCAACGCCGGGCTTCATCTCGGCCGCGTCTCCCAGCGGACATGGCGCGTCGCGGCCGCGCAACCGGTCCGGCATGGCAACGATGGTCGGCGAGCCTCAAATCGAGGTAGAACTTTTTGCATGTCCCAAGCGCCCGTCGGGCAACGCTCGGCGCACAGACCGCAATGCAGGCACACGTCCTCATCCTTGGCCATGATGCGGCCGGTCTTGAGCCCGCCCGCTATGTACAGATCCTGCGTCGAGATTGCGCGATGGCGCGTTCAGTCGGGTCCGCAGGTCCGCTTCGTCGCCGTCGGCGGTGAAGGTGATGCAGTCCATCGGGCAGATGTCGACGCAGGCGTCGCATTCGATGCACAGCTTCGACGTGAACACCGTCTGCACGTCGCAGTTGAGGCAGCGCTGCGCCTCGCGCGAAGGCCTGCGCAGCGTCGAAGCCCGAGCTCGACCTCGACCTTGATGTTCTTGAGCGCGATCGAGACGTCCTTGAGCGGCACCTTGTAGCGCTGATCGTTGGAGACGTCGTTGTCGTAGCTCCACTCGTGGATGCCCATCTTCTGCGACATGCAGGTTGACCAGCGGCGGCGGGCGCTCTGCGCAGGTCCTCGCCGTGGCAGAAGCTGGTCGATGGAGATCGCGGCGTCGTGGCCGTGCGCGACCGCCCAGATGATGTTCTTGGGACCGAACGCGGCGTCGCCGCCGAAGAACACCTTCGGCTGCGTCGACTGCAGCGTGGTCTTGTCGACGACGGGCATGCCCGGACTTGTCGAACTCGATGCCGGCGTCGCGCTCGATCCACGGGAAGGCGTTCTCCTGGCCGACCGCGATCGAGCACGTCGTCGCAGGCGAAATGCATCGTCAGGCTCGCCGGTCGGGTACGAGCTGGCGCCGGCCCTGCTCGTCGTTGGTCGCGTTCAACCTTCTCGAACATGACACCGGTGAGCTGGCCGTCTTCGTGCGTGAACGCCTTGGGCACGTGGTAGTTGATGATCGGGATGCCCTCGTGCATCGCGTCCTCCTTTTCCCACGGCGAAGCCTTCATCTCGTCGAAGCCCGAGCGCACGATCACCTTGACGTCGTCGCCGCCCAGCCGACGCGAGCTGCGGCAGCAGTCCATCGCGGTGTTGCCGCCGCCCAGGCACGATCACGCGCTTGCCGATCTTGTCGACGTGGCCGAAGGAAACGCTCGACAGCCAGTCGATGCCGATGTGGATGTTCTTCGCCGCTTCCTTGCGGCCGGGCAGATCGAGGTCGCGACCGCGCGGCGCGCCGCTGCCGACGAAGACCGCGTCGTAGCCTTCGCCCGAGCAATGCCTGCAGGACTGTCGATGCGCGTGCCGCCGCGGAACTCGATGCCGAGGTCGAGGATGTAGCCGACTTCCTCGTCGATCACCGTTTCCGGCAGGCGGAACTTGGGGATCTGGCTGCGGATCATGCCGCCCGCCTGCGCGTCCCCATCGTAGATCGTGCATTGGTAGCCGAGCGGCGCGAGGTCGCGCGCGACGGTGAGCGACGCCGGCCCGGCGCCGACGCAGCGCGATGCGCTTGCCGTTCTTCGCGACGGCGCGCTTCGGCAGCCGGTGGCGGATGTCGTCCTTGTAGTCGGCGGCGACGCGCTTCAGGCGGCAGATCGCGACCGGCTCGGGCTTGACGCCGTCGCCGTTCGCCCTCTTCCACGCGTCCGCGACGGCATGCGGGCTCGCAGGGCCGGTCGCACGTGCGGCCAAGAATTCCGGGAAAGACGTTCGACTTCCAGTTGATCATGTAGGCGTCGCTGTAACGCCCGGCGGCGATCAACCGGATGTATTCGGGAACGGGCGTATGGGCGGGACACGCCCACTGGCAATCGACGACCTTGTGGAAGTAATCCGGGTGTCGCGATGTCCGTCGGCTTCAAACCTTATTCTCCGTCTAGGGAAGCGACCCGGCGTCTCGCGTCAATTCGTCGATCTGGCCTATCGAAGCTTAGGCGTTCACGCGTGTCGGGGCTCCCACTCAAGTGCCGCGATATTACGCCTCCCGCACTCTGGTGAAAAGGTCTTTGCTTTCAATCGCTCGCAGTGTGGTTATTGAAGTGCTGCCTAAACAAGCCGGCAGCCGCCCGAACAGGCCTCGAATGAGCCACTGCACATCGTCGCCGATTCGAGGGTCCGAGCGTGCTTTAGGTTCCCGGGAGGCCATGCGCTACGGGGAAGAAGAACTCCTTCCAGCTTGCCGGCTTGGTCTTGATCAGCCCGGTCTTGAACATGAAGTTGGCGAACACCATGGTCGCGTTGGGAGTTGTTGAGTACACAACGTTCGGCGCTTTGATCATGCTGACAATCTCCTCGACCGAATATTTCTCCTTGGTCGCGTCCAGGTAGATTTTCGCCGCGCCTGCCGGATCGCGGGCGATGAGTTGGTCGGCCTCCTCGAGCGCGCGCCACGAACGCGGTAATCGTTTTCGGGTTGGCGTCGTAGAACTTGCGCATGCCGAAGACCACCGCATTGCTCGCCGGGCCGCCGAAGACGTCGCTCGAATCCAGGACCAGGTGCACTCCCGGGGCCTTTAGCTCGCTGTACTGATACGGCGGCGCCGAAAAATGGCTGTTGACCTCGCTGCTGCCGTTGACCACCGCGATCATCGCGTCCGGATGCCCGAGCTGGATCGTCATCGGGTCGAGCTTATCGCGCGCAGGCTTCGCCGTACATCTTTTCCATGGCCATTTTGAGCACCATGGCCTGGCTCGATACCTTGATCGTGGGTACCGCAATCTTGTCCTTGTCGGTGAAATCCTTGAGCGTCTTGACGTTGGGATCGCGTGTCACCAGCAACATCGGCAAGCCGCCGACGCTGGTCACACCGTTCACCTGGCCCTTGGTGCGCTCCCACAGCAGCAGCATGTTGGAAACACCGCTGGTGACCAGATCGACGCTGCCCGACAACAGCGCATCCGGTCGCCGCCCGCCGCTGTTGAACGTGATCCAGGTCATCTTGAATTCGGGAAGCCCTGCGGCCTTGGCGTGCTTTTCGACCAACTTGTTCTTGCTCCATGACGACCAGCGGGAGATAAATGATGCTGGCTGCTTGGTGATGCGCAGCTCGGAGACTTCCGCTGGCAGCGCCGCCGCCGCGAGCGCAAAAGCGCCGCCGCGTGAGCGAGCCAGGTCCCGCTCGCTTTAGCGAGTGGGGTGCGAGCGCCTGCGAATCAGCGCCAAACCACCGACACGCGGCGCCTCAACTCCCGACACCACCGAAGGAGGTGGTCGACGCATTGCGCGAGCGCTGTCTTCAGCTTGGCCATCTGCATTGTCATCTAAATGTTCCTCCTTGAATTTCGGGCATCTTGCAGCAGTTCAACATCGAACGCCGGATCATTCCTTGCTCTGGCGTTGTCGCCATTCACGATAACGCGCCAGCGTGTCCGCGTTCGGCGGATAGGTGCCGGGCAAGGCCCGCCCTCCGGCGATTTCGCCGAGCACGAATTCCTCGAGCGTTTCCTGCTCGTGCGCGTCGCGGGCGACCTCGTCGGCCAGGTGTCGCGGTATCACCACCACGCCCTCGCCGTCGCCGACCAGAACGTCGCCGGGAAATACCGCCACGCCGCCACAGGCGACCGGCAGGTTCATGTCGACCGCGTGATGGCAGACAAGATTGAGCGGCGCGCTGCCGCCGGCCCCATACACCGGAAAGTCCATCATGCCGATGGCCTCGCTGTCGCGCAGACAACCGTCGGTCACGATGCCCGCGGCGCCGCGCACTTGCAGCCTCGTCAGCAGGATGTGCCCGCCAGACGCGGCGCGCGTTTCGCGCCTGCAGTCCATGACCAGGACATGCCGGGAGGCACGGTCTCCATCGCCTTGCGTTGAGGGTGCTCGGGGTTCTCGAAGGCGCTGAGCAAGTCGAGATCTTCGCGCGCCGGGATGTAACGCAAGGTGAATGCCTCGCCGACCATATTCTCTTTCGCCGCGCTCATGCGGCGTATGCCCTGTATGAAAACATTGCGCAGACCGCGCTTGAACAACTGGGTGGTGAGCGTGGCGGTGCCGGCGTGCTTGAGGTGCTGCAGCGTTTCGCTTGAGATCATCGGGAGCGATCGGGCGCTTATGTCGGACGGAAGACTACTGCATAGTCGGGGGCATCATGATAACGTGAACCGGTGACGCAGAACTTGCGGTCGACAAGGGCGCACGCAGCATGCCCGAAAGTGCGTCCGCGGCGCACCCGAACCGTCTTGGGATTAGAATGTCTAGGCAACGCTGGAACGAAAACGTGGCTTCAGCCATTCCCATAACAACATAGCGGCATGGACACTTCCCTCCGGCGACCTTACGCCTGACCGATTTCAGCCACGGCGGCGGTTGCGGCTGCAAGATTTCGCCGTCGGTGCTGCGCGACATCATCGCCCGATCGTCGCCGGGCATCGTCCCGCGCGATCTTCTGGTCGGCATCGAGACCGCCGACGACGCGGCGGTCTACCGCATCAACGACCGCGCAGGCGATCGTCGCGACCACGGATTTTTTCATGCCCATCGTCGATGACCCGTTCGACTTCGGCGCCATCGCCGCGACCAACGCGCTGTCCGACGTCTACGCCATGGGCGGCACGCCGCTTGTTCGCGCTGGCGGTCGTCGGCATGCCGGTCGACCGGCTGCCGGTCGATACGATCCGCCGCATTCTCGATGGCGGCGAAGCGCTGTGCGCCAAAGCCGGCGTCCCGGTCGCGGGCGGACACACCATCGACTCCGTCGAGCCGATTTACGGCCTGGTCGCCATCGGTCTGGTCGACCCCGAGCACATCAAGCGCAATCGCGGCGCGCTGGCCGGCGATGCGCTGATCCTCGGCAAGCCGCTTGGCGTCGGCATCTACAGCGCCGCGTTGAAAAAAGCAGCTGCCCGCGCGGTCGCTACGCAACGATGCTCGCCACCGCGACCAGGCTCAACACGCCGGGCATCGCGCTCGGCGCGATGAAAGGCGTTCATGCGCTGACCGACGTCACCGGCTTCGGCCTCCTCGGACATCTGCTGGAGATTTGCCGCGCCTCCGCCGTCGGCGCCGAGATCGCGTTCGATCGCGTGCCGCTGTTGCCCGACGCGGCCGAGCTGGCCGCGACTCGGGCTGGTGACCGGCGCGTCGAGCCGCAACTGGGCAAGCTATGGCGACGAGGTCGACGGCGATCATGGACGCCACGACGCGCGCGCTGCTTGCCGATCCGCAGACTTCAGGGGGCTCCTGGTCGCGTGTTCGCCCGAGACGGTGGACGACGTCTTGCGGGCGTTTCGCACCGATGGCTTCGATGACGCGACGGTGATCGGCAAGATCATCGCCGGACCGCCGCGCGTCGTCGTCGACGCCGGACGTAGCGCGTCCATCGCCGGGCAAGCTCGGGCGTCTACCGCATGAACGATCGCCTGCCATCGCAGCATGCGCATCGCGGCCAGTCGGCGGCGCAATCGCCGGACGGTGGCGTCGATGTCGTCGCGCTATCGCGTCAGTGCGCGCTGCGACCGAACAGCTTGCGGTTCCGCTGTCAGCGGAGGATTGCGCGATCCAGTCGATGCCCGATGCGAGCCCGGTCAAGTGGCATCTCGCGCATACGAGCTGGTTCTTCGAGACGTTCATTCTCGCCCCGCATCTGCCCGGGTACCGGGTGTTCCATCCAGCGTTTCGCATGTTGTTCAATTCCTACTACAACGGTATCGGCGAAAAGCATCCTCGCCCCCGGCGCGGATTGCTGTCGCGACCATCGCTGGAGGAAGTTCGCGCCTACCGTGCGCACGTCGACGCGGCGATGGCCGAGCTCATGGACCGCGCGCGCGCTGCCGTCGAGCGTCGACGGGCTGATCGAGCTGGGCCTGAATCACGAGCAGCAGCATCAGGAATTGATCCTCACCGATGTCTTGCACATGCTTTCGTGCAATCCGCTTGAAGCCCGCGTACGCGCCTTCGCACAGGCTGCGGATGTCGCGACCGACGCGCAGGCCCTGGCATGGATCGAGTTCGCCGAAGGAATCGCCGAGATCGGCCACGACGGCGGAGGTTTCGCGTTCGACAATGAGACGCCTCGCCATCGGCAATTCATCAACGCTTTTTCGCTCGCCAGCCGCGCGGTGACCAACGGCGAGTATCTTGCCTTCGTCGACGACGGCGGCTACCGGCGGCCGGAGTTGTGGCTCTCCGAAGGCTGGGACTGGCTCGGCGGCGAACTCGATCGACGCACCGCTTTATTGGCAGCGAGACGGAAACGCTTGGCTCGAATTCAGGCTGCACGGACTGAATCCCGTTCGAGTCGATCGCTCCGGTGTGCCATGTCAGCCTGTTCGAAGCCGATGCCTACGCCCGCTGGGCCGGCGCGCGGCTGCCGACCGAGGCCGAATGGGAAGTCGCCGCGTCAGGATGTCCGGTCGAGGGCAATTTCATCGGATCCGGATCGCTCGCGCCGCGGCCCGCGGATGCGTCAGCGGTCGCTCCCTCGCAACTTTTCGGCGATGTCTGGGAGTGGACCCAGAGCGCCTACGCGCCCTACCCGGGCTATCGTCCCGCCGACGGCGCGCATCGGCGAATACAACGGCAAGTTCATGGTCAACCAGTACGTTCTGCGCGGCGGCTCATGCGTCTCGCCACGATCGCATCTTCCGCGCGACCTATCGCAACTTCTTTCCCGGCCTCGGCCCGCTGGCAATTCACGGGAATCCGGCTGGCGCGCGACTCGGATTAGTCGACCAACGCACTAGCTGGCGTAGAAAACCGCGAAATCTCCGGCGTCGTCCTGCCACAAGCACAGCTCGTTAAACCCCGCGCTGCCCAGCAGGTCCGCGAATTCGCCGGGAGTGTACTTGTAGGAATTCTCGGTGTGGATGCGCTCGCCCGCGACGAATACGCGCTCACGCTTGCCGATGCGCACGCGCTGCAGGTAACGCGATTCGAGATGCATTTCAACACGCCCCTTGATCGGCTCGTAAAACGCGACATGAGCGAATCCCGCGGGCGTGAAGTCGCAATCGGCGATCGTGTTGACGTGGTTGAGCACGTTCAGATTGAACGCCGCCGTAACGCCGAGCGCGTCGTTGTACGCGGCGTCGAGACGCGCCTTGTCCTTCTTGGTATCGACCCCGATCAGAAGACCGCTCTCCGGACCGCACAGATCGCGCACCCGACGCAGCAGGCTATGAGCTTCGTCCGGTGTGAAATTGCCGATGCTCGATCCCGGATAAAAGAAGGTGACGGGGCCCGCGTCGATGGCGTCTCCCAGATCCAGTCGGCGCGAAAAATCCGTCACCACGCCCATGAGCTCCACTCGGGGAAACACGGGCGTCAGCCGCGAAAGTGCGGGCTCGATGGCCGCGGCGGCGATGTCCACCGCGACGTAGCGCCGCGCGTGCAGCGCGGGAAGGAGTAGCGCCGCCTTGGCGCAGTCCCCGGCGCCGAGGTCGACGACCTGACGACCCGTTCCCACCGCCCGAACGATCGCGTCGCGATGCGTTGTAAGAATTGCACGCTCGGTGCGCGTCGGGTAGTACTCCGGCAGCGAGCAGATCGCCTCGAACAGCGTGCAGCCGATCTCGTCGTAGAAATACTTGGGCGAAATGACCGCGGGAACGGCAAACAGCCCGTCAACGAGCGCAGCACGCTCATCGTCAGGCTCTGCGTGGGCGTTGCGGCGGTCGATCAGGCGGACGCTGTCGCGCGTCGATTGCCCGGTGACGGTATGCAGTGCGGTGGCCGGCTTGGACATGGTCGCTTTCGTCGAATGGCGATGATACGTGTAGTCGAGGAAATGCGGAAAAACTTACGGCGCTGGCCAACATGCGGCGTCTGCCGCACAATTCGCGCTGCCGGCGCGGCAACACATGCGCTTCCGACAGCGCCTACCTGTGACCCAGCCGCCTCCGATCCGTTCCATCTTGACCGCCGGGAATCTCGGTCTGTATGACGCCGGCAACTTTTTCCTTACCACCGGTCGCAGTGCCCTTCCGCTGGGTAGCGTCATTCCTCAGGCGCTCTGGTACTTCGAGGACGAACCCATCGCCATCGCGCGAGCCGGGCTGCCGGTGTGCGGCTTTGCGCGCGACACGAGCGCGATCGAAGACGTCGGCGCATGGGCGGCTCGACACGCAATTGGGATGCCATTGGAATATCCGTCGCTTATCTGGATCGCGGCGCCGGAAATGATTCGCGGCGCAAAGCTCGTCGCCAACGGGACCCGCGTCGAAGCGTGACGGCAAGACCTGGAAATTCGACGTCGTGCCGAAGATCGCGCTCAACCGATCCTACTACGACGACACCTCGATCGCATTCCTGGCGCGGCAGTCCGCTCACGATGCGCGGCACCTTGCATGAAGGAACGTTTGTCGCGCGAACGATCTGGCCCGAGGCTTTCAGCCTCGATGATCGCGCACCGCTGCGACAGGTCGAGGCGACGCGCAGAAGGTATTCGAACGCTGGTCCGGGAAGAGCCCGCCGGCGGCGCGCACAGCGCATTTGCCGCCATGACCCTGTGGGAGCGCGAGCCCGGCGCGCCGAGACGATGGGAAGGCAAGCCCATCCTCGCCGCGATGCTCAACGGCGCGCAAGGCGACGATGACGAAGCGCACGGCGGTCACTTCGCGATGGTCACCGGTCGTGTCGCTCCGGACGGCGCCATCGGCGACTGGCTTGCGAACAATTTCTACACCCTCGACGCGTTCAGCGAAAAGGCATTGCCGCGGCAGTGGTGCCGCTCGACAATTATCTGACCGATCTCAACAGCGGCCAGGCGTGGTATCGGCCGTCGTATCTGATCGTCGCGGTTCTCAAGGACGAGCGCACGGCGAGCCGCGTTCAAGGCGCGCTTTGCCGCGTCTACAACCAGTTCTATCGTCATCAGCTCGTCTACGACCACGCCACGATGAACTGCGCGAGCATCAGCATCGACGTGCTGCGGGCGATCGGGTGGGACGTGCGCTCACGCGGGCCGACCAGCCGGCTGCTGGCGGCGCTGGGCCTGCCCTATTTCGCGCTTCGGGACAGAAGCCTCACCAAGGCGGCGAAGACGTTCAATTATCTGACCGAGGACCGGACCCGGCTCTTCCCGGCGATTTCCTTCGAGGAGATCGGCGCCGACCTGCTGCGGCTGGCACGCGGCCAGCCCGCACGGCGGGCTTCGGCGTTCGAAACCTTGCTGGCCGAGGACATCGAGGCGCTGGTCTTCTTGCGCGTGCCGCAGCTCCCGTCCAGCCGCGTATGGGGCGACTCGCCCATAGTCAGCGTCGACGAGTACACGGCTCGCGTTCCGTCCGACCCGGCGCTGGCCAAGATCATCCCGGTGCCCGCGCGTCCGTTTCCGGCGGCGTTGCGCGATTCCGACCTGTTGACGACGAGGCCTCAACGTGGACAGCTCGCAGTCGCCTTGTGGGGAGCGGTCACTGTGCTCGCCGTCCCCTGGATCCTGTGGCGCTGGCTGCGACAAAGGGGGACAAAGAAGAATAGCCGCCAGGACGCTTGACTTTAGCCATTGTTTCCATAATACTGGAAATATGGAATCAAAGACCGCGGTACAAGCGCTCGGCGCACTCGCCCAGGAAACCCGCCTGGCGATCTTCAGGATCCTGGTTCAACAGGGCCCGGCCGGCTTGTCGGCGGGAAGTATCGGCGACTCGCTCAAGCTCGCCCCGGCCACGCTGTCGTTTCATCTGCGCGAGCTGTCGCAGGCCGGACTGGTTCGTGCGAGACAGCAGAGCCGCTTCATCTATTACAGCGCCGATTTCTCGGCGATGAACGCCCTGCTCGGCTATCTCGCGGAAAACTGCTGCCGCGCAAGCGGCGTGTGTGCGCCGGGGGACGATGCGACCTGCCCTTCACCCTGCATGCCGTCGGAGCTCGGGCGCATCGCGCCGTCAGCCCCGAAACCCGTAGTTCATCCCAAATGGAGAGCCGCATGAAACGCTTTCACGTTCACGTCGCCGTGTCCGATCTCGAACAGAGCATTCGCTTCTACTCGACGCTGTTTGGCGGCGAGCCCTCGGTGCGCAAGGCCGATTACGCCAAATGGATGCTGGACGATCCGCGCGTCAACTTCGCGATTTCGCTCCGAGGCGGTACAGCCGGCGTCAATCATCTCGGCCTGCAGGTCGACACCGCCGATGAGCTCGAAGCGCATGCGCGAACAACTGCTGGCCGCGGACCGGGGATTGGTCGAGGAAAAGGACGCCAACTGCTGCTACGCGCGTTCGGACAAGTATTGGGTCACCGATCCAGCCGGGATTGCGTGGGAGACCTTTCATAGTCTCGGCACGATTCCGGTGTACGGCGAGGATGTCGCCGCGACGCATGACGACGCATCCGCGCGTTGCTGCGCGCCGGCCGAGCTAAGGAAACCCGAAGCGGGAGCGAAGTCGGCGTGCTGTGCCTAGCCTGTGAGCAGTGCATGAACCGACCGTGACCGTGACCAGCGACTGGCCGGTCAACGTATCGAGGGAAACGATGCGAATAAGAGCGCGGCCTCGGCAACGTCGCGACAGTCGTAAACTCGCCGTCCATTCGTCGTAGCTGAAGTCCTCGCACCGGACTCGGGTCACGAATCGACGCCGCAGCAGCGGGTAGAATGGCCGCCGAAGTGCGCCCATCCGCGACGCGCAGCGTCGGCCGGCGCGATCGAGTTTTTTGTCTCAAAAGCGCGGCTAAGAAAACCACACGCGAAGCCAACGTGCCCGAGCTCCTCTACGATCAAAAATTCTGGTTGAACATTTTCTTCGCCGCCGAATGGGCGGTGCGGCTGGCGATGATCGTCATCGTGCCTTTCCGTCGCTCACCCGACGCGGCGAAGGGATGGCTGCTGCTGATATTCTTCGAGCCCGCCGCCGGCTTGATCCTGTACCTCCTGATCGGACGGCCGACGCTGCCGGTCTGGCGCCTGGTGCGGCATGCCGACTTCGAGGCCCTGGCCAAGCCCACCTACGAGCCGCCTGGCGAAGGACGCGAATATTTTTCATCCGGAGCTCAGCGCCGGAGCTGCAGCACGCCGTGACGCTGGCGGAAAATCTCGGCGATTTTCCGATTCTCGGCGGCAACTCCGCCGAAATTCTCGCCGACTACCAGGCTCACGATCGACCGTCTGATCGCCGACATCGAGCATGGCGCACGACCACGTTCACCTGCTGTTCTACATCATCGCCGACGACGCCACCGCCTGGCGTGTGTTCGCCGCGCTGGAGCGCGCGGTGCAGCGGGGCGTTGCCTGCCGCGTGCTGGCAGATTCTCTCGGGTCGCGGCCGGAGTTCCAGCGCATGCTGCCGCGCCTGCTGCGCGCGCGGGATCCTGGCCGAGGAAACCATGCGGGTGGGGTTTTCCGCAGGCATACCGGCCGCATAGACTTGCGTAACCACCGCAAGATCGCGCGTCATCGACGGCGACATCGGCTACATCGGGTCGCAAAACCTGATCGATTCGACATTCAAGCGCGGGCTCACCTACGAGGAGCTCAACGTCCGTCTTTGCGGGCCGATCGTGCTCGAGCTCCAGGCCGTTTTCGCCGACGACTGGTACGTCGAAGTGGACGAATTTCTCGGCGAGGCGCGCTACTTTCCCGAGCCACGGATCGCCGGCGACGTTCCGGCACAAGCCCTGCCGAGCGGCCCCGGCTATCCGCGGGAGAACAACCAGCGGGTGGTCGTGTCGCTGATCCACGCGGCAACGCAGCGGATCGTGATCACGATGCCCTACATGATCCCGGACGGGCGCTGCTGCAGGCGCTGCAGACCTCGGTGCTGCGCGGAGTCGAGGTGACGCTGGTGGTGCCGCTGCAGATGGACCAGATCCTGGTGGGTCTCGGCCAGCGCTCCTACTACGACGAGCTTCTGAGCTCGGGCGTGCGCATCTGCCGCTACGGCAAGCGTTTCCTGCACGCGAAACTACATCACCATCGATGATCAGATCGCATGGATCGGATCCTCCAACCTCGACATCCGCTCGTTTTCGCTCAACGCCGAAATCGTCGTCCTGCTCTACGACCGCGGCGCGTGCAAGAGACTGGGTGAAGAACAGGCGCGTTACGTGCGCGAGGGAGAGATGCTGACGCTGGCGAGCTGGCGACAGCGGCCGCCGCCGGTCAAGGTGATCGAGAATCTGGCGCGAATGTTGAGCCCGTTGCTTTAGTTGAGAATGCCCCATGCCTCTGACACCAGCTGACCGTTTTCTGCCGACCGGCACGGTCACGTTCCTGTTCACCGACATCGAGGGCAGCACGCGGCTGTGGGAGACGCAGCACGCGGCGATGCAGCAGGCGCTGGCGCACCACGATGAGATCCTGCGCGACGCCATCGAGGCCAACGACGGCTATGTCGTCAAGACCACCGGCGACGGTGCGCATGCGGCGTTTGCGATCTCGGCCGATGCGATCGCGGCGTGTCTCGCCGCGCAGCGCGCGTTGAAGGCCCACGCCTGGGGCGAGCTCTCCATCAAGTCGCGGATGGCCCTGCACAGCGGCACGGCGCAACAACGCGGCGGTGATTACTACGGCCCGGCGCTGAACCGCGCGGCGCGGTTGATGGAAGCAGCGCACGGCGGACAAGTCCTGTTGTCGCTGGCCACCGAGGAATTGGTGCGCGACCATCTTCCGGCCGATATCGCGCTGCGCGACATGGGCGAGCGGCGATTGAAGGACTTGATCCGCCCGGAGCGCGTCTTTCAACTCATCGCGCCCGATCTCCCGGCCGACTTCCCTCCGCTCAAGACGCTCGATGCGCGCCCCAACAATCTGCCGGCGCAGACGACTCCTTCATCGGTCGCGAGCACGAGATTCGCGCCATCAAGGAACAATTGTCCAACGCCAAGGTGCGCCTGCTGACTCTTTCCGGGGTCGGCGGTACCGGGCAAGACGCGCCTCGCCCTGCAAGCCGCCGCGGACATGGTGGATGAATTCGAGCATGGCGTATTTTTCGTCCCCTTGGCGGCGCTGCGCGATCCGGCGCTGGTGCTGCAGACGATCGCCCGGGCCTTCGATGTGCGCGAAGCCGCAGGCCGACAGTTGACCGGAACAACTCAAGGACCACCTGCGCGGCAAACAGATGCTGCTGGTGCTGGATAACTTCGAGCAAGTGATCGATGCCGCGCCACTGCTCAGCGAGCTCTTGAGCGCCGCGCCGAGGCTTGAAAGTGCTGGTCACCAGCCGGGAAGTGTTGCGCCTGTCCGGCGAGACCGATTATCCCGTTCCGCCCTTGTCGCTGCCCGACCTCAGACGCGCTGCCGCCGTTGAATCGACTCACCCAATACGAGGCGGTGGCCCTGTTCATCGAGCGCGCGGTGGCGGTGAAGCCCGCCTTCACGGTCACCAACGAGAACGCTCCCGCGGTGGCGGAGATCTGCTACCGGCTCGACGGCTTGCCGCTGGCGATCGAGCTCGCCGCGGCGCGGGTGCGGGTGTTGCCGCCGCAGCGCATGTTGGCCGAGCTGAGCCACCGCACTGAGCTTTCTCATGGGCGGCGCTCGCGACCTGCCGGCACGGCAGAAAACGCTGCGCGGGGCGATCGATTGGAGCCATGACCTGCTCGACGGCGGACGAACAGAAACTGTTCCGGCGGCTCTCCGTGTTTGTCGGAGGCTGCGCCCTGGAAGCGATCGAAACGGTCTGCAATACCGAACCCGCGTTGAGTGTTCTCGAGACCCTGGAATCGCTGGTCGGCAAGAGCCTGGTGAAGCAGACCGAGGCCCATGGCGAAGCGCGCTTTGCGATGCTGGAAACGATCCGCGAGTACGCCAGGGACCGGTTGATCGCCGCCGGCGAAGTCGAACGCATGCGCGAGCGCCATCGGGCCTGCTTCCTCGCGCTGGCGGAAGAGGCAAAGCCGAAACTGATGGGTGCGGAGCAGGCAGAGTGGCTGCGGCGTCTCGACGAGGAACACGATAACTTGCGGTCGGCGCTGGACTGGAGCCTCATCGGTCCCGAGCTCGCGAGGAGGTCTTCGGCTTTGCGGGGCGCTGCAACGGTTCTGGTGGGCGCGCGGATATCTCTCGGAGGGCCGGGATCGTGTGCGCGGATCCTGGGGAAAGAAGGGAGCTGCAGAGCCGACGCAGGAGCGCGCGAAGGCGCTCAATGCGGCGGGCGTGCTGGCCTACCAGCAGGGCGACTATGCCGCCGCGCGGGCGCTCGACGAGGAGAGCCTGGCGATCCAGCGGCAATCGGGCGACCGCAAGGGCATCGCCGCTTCGCTGAACAACCTGGGCCTGCGTGGCCTGCGATCAGGGGATTATTCGGCTGCCCGGGCGCTGTACGAGGAGAGCCTGGCGATCAAACGGCAACTGGGAGATCGGTTGGGTATCGCGAACTCGCTGAACAACCTCGGGAATGTCGCTTTCGATCAGGCTGAATTTGCCATCTGCCGCGGCCGCTCTACGAGGAGAGCCTGGCGATCGCGCGGGAGCTGGGAGACCGGGAGGGCATCGCCCGCGTGCTGGGCAACCTGGGGAATGTGGCGAAGCATCAGGGCGACTATCGCTTCCGCGCGGGCGCTGCACGAGGAGAGCCTGGCGATCAAGCGGGAGCTGGGATTTCGGCAGCGCATCGCAAGCTCGCTGAACAGCCTGGGAAGTCTGGCCTCGGATCAGGGCGATTTTGCCTCGGCCCAGGCGCTGTACCACGAGGGCCTGGCGATGGTGAGCGAGTTGGGCGACAAGTTGGGGATCGCCATTTCGCTCGAGGGACTGGCGGGAGTGGTGGCTGCTCTCGGCAGCTCGCTGCGCGCGCGCCCGCATCTGGGGCGCGGCGGAGCGACTGCGGGCCGAGGTCGGATCGCCGCTGTCGCCCAGGGATCGGCCCGACTACGACCGGCGCGTGGCCGCGGCCCGACGCGCACTGGGAGATGACGCTGCCTTCGACCGCGCCCGGCAGGAAGGCGGGGCTTTGACAGCTCGAGCAAGCGATAGAGATCGCGTTGGATGGAGACCGTCGAGCGACCGGCGGCGCCGTAGTTGCGCGACGCCCAAAGCGACGGCGTGCTCAGCGGTGCTTGAAATCAGGCTTGCGCTTGTCGACGAACGCGCGCATGCCTTCCTTCTGGTCCTCCAGCGCGAACGTGGAGTGAAATTCGCGCCGCTCGAACAGCAAGCCGTCCGCCAGCGACGACTCGTACGCGCGGTTGATCGCCTCCTTGATCTTGAGCACCACGGGCAGCGAAAAGCCGGCGATACGAGTCGCGACCGCGAGCGCTTCGTCGAACAGCTTGTCCGCGGGCACGACCCGCGCGACCAGGCCCGAGCGCTCCGCCTCGGCGGCGTCGATCATGCGTCCGGTCAGGCACCAGTCCATCGCTTTCGCCTTGCCGACCGCGCGCGGCAGCCGCTGCGTGCCGCCCAGTGCCGGGCATGGTGCCGATGGTGATCTCCGGCTGGCCGAATTTCGCCGTGTCGGCGGCGATGATCATGTCGCACATCATCGCCAGTTCGCAGCCGCCGCCGAGCGCGTATCCGGCGACCGCGGCGATCACCGGCTTGCGCGTGTGCTTCACCGACTCCCAGCCCATGATGTAGTTGTCGGCATAGACCTTCTGATAGCTCCACTCGGCCATCGCGCCGATGTCCGCGCCGGCCGCAAACGCCTTGTCGTTGCCGGTGAGTGACGATGGCGCCGATGTTCGGATCGGCGTCGAATGCGCCGAGCGCCACGCCCAGCTCCGCGGCGAAGCGCATCGTTGAGCGCGTTCATGCGCTGCGGCCGATTCGAGGCGAACGATGCCGACGCGGCCCTGGGTTTCGACGAGGATGTTTTCGTAGGATGGATTCATGGCGGTTCCGGCGATGGCTAGCGCTGATGAGGGTAAAGTTCTTCGCCAATCCTTCCCAGCAGCGGAAATACTCGTGCTGGAGCTGCGCCGATTCGAGCGCGAATCGTGTCGGGCGGATGACCGCGCGCGTCTCGAACATGAACGCCATGGTGTCCGATGATCTGTTGCGCGCTTCGACGTGTCTGCCTTCGACGCGCTTGCTCGAAGGTCTCGGCATCCGGCCCATGGCCGCTCATGCAGTTGTGCAGGCTCGCGCCGCCGGGCAGGAAGCCTTCGGCCTTGGCGTCGTACGCGCCGTGGATGAGTCCCATGAACTCGCTGGCGACGTTGCGGTGGAACCACGGCGGACGGAACGTGTGCTCCATGACCAGCCAGCGCGGCGGAAAGATCGACGAAGTCGATGTTGTCCACGCCCGGCGTATCGCTCTGCGACTGCAGCACCAGGAAGATCGACGGGTCGGGATGATCGAAGCTGATCGAGCCGATGCGCGTTGAAGCGGCGCAGGTCGTACTTGTACGGCGCGTAGTTGCCGTGCCAGGCGACGACGTCGAGCGGCGAGTGATCGATGTCGCGCCGTCCACAGATTGCCCATGAACTTGGCGACCAGCTCGAATGCGCCCTCGCGGTCCTCGTACGCACGCCACGCGGCGTCAGGAAGTCGCGCGGGTTGGCCAGTCCGTTGGAGCCGATCGGCCCCAGGTCGGGCAGCCGCAGCAGCGCGCCGTAAGTTCTCGCAGACGTAGCCGCGCGCCGCGGCCGTCGAGCAGCTCGACGCGGAAGCGCACGCCGCGCGGGATGACGGCGATCTCCTGCGGCTCGACGTCGATGCGCCCGAGCTCGGTTGCGAAGCGCAAGCGTCCCTGCTGCGGCACGATCAGCAGCTCGCCGTCGGCGTCGTAGAAGAAGCGATCGGTCCATCGAGCGGTTGGCCGCGTACACGTGGATGCCGCAGCCGATCATGCGTGGCGGGTCGCCGTTGCCTGCCATCGTCACCAGCCCGTCGACGAAATCGGTCGGCGGACTGCCGGCATCGGCAGCGGATCCCAGCGCAGCTGATTCGGCGGCGTCGGCACATCGTCGAAGTCGGCTCAGGATGCGCAGCTGGTCGAGCTGGCTGAAACGGTTGATGCATCGCGGCCGGGCCGGATGCGGTACAGCCACGAGCGGCGGTTGGCGCCGCGCGGCGCCGTGAACGCGGTACCCGACAGCTGTTCGGCGTACGAGCCCGTACGGTGCGCGCTGCGGCGAGTTCTGCCCGACGGGAAGCGCGCCGGTCAGCGCTTCGGTCGCGAATTCGTTGCCGAACCCGGACTGGTAGCTCAACGCCGCGCTTTGCTCCGCGCGAGCCGAGCGCGCCGCTTTTCGCGGCCGCGTGGTACTGGTTGTCATCCCGCCTCTCATTGTTGTCAACTGAGTTTGTCACCTGAGGATGTCACCTGCGTTCAGGCTCGTTTGTTCCGCCGCCTTGCGCTTCCGGCGCGATGTCCTGGCGCGCCGCTCGCATCGCCTCGCGCAGGACCGCAAGGTCGCCCACGTGGTTGGCGAGCAACAGTATCAGCTTGGCGTTGACCAGCGCGCTTTGCTGCTCGGAAAGATCGCGGTGCATGTCGACCAGCTCCTGATAGAAGTCGTCCGGCGTCGGAATATTCGGCTGCGAGTTCAGCGAACTGAGCAGCGAACCGAGCCGCGCACCGGGAAGCGCATGCGCCGTCATGCCGCCACCCGCGCCTCGACGTAGGCCTGGCCGGTGGCACGCGCGATCGCCGCGCGCACCGATGACAGGTCGAAGCTGCGCCAGCGGGCGCACAAGTGCTGGTCCGGCCGGAACAGATAACACGTCCCCGGCTTTCCATCATAGCGTGCTGCCACACAGGCGCTCGCTGTCGTCGATCCTGGATGCACCGGCGCACGGGCTTGCCGCCAACCTGCACCACGTTGCACGAATTGGCATCGTCGGCCAATGCCTCTATGGCGTCCGCCGGCGCCGAAGCGTCAAACATCAGCAGCGTAAATCCTCCCTCCAGATACGAGAGCAGCCAAGCCGCCGCGCGGCCCTTCGACGGGAGCATCGACCGCCGGTCCGCCAAGCGCTACCGCACCTGCAAACGACTCTCCGGCACCGTCCACGGTGCGTGAGCGGAGACTCGTCGAGGTTGGTCGGCAGCGACAAGCGGCCGCTGTTGACGAGTCGACGCGCGAAGGCGTGATGCTTGGCGAGCAGCAGCGCGCGCGTCGCGAAACGCCCTGCTCGCCTCGCTCTTGGGCGTGATGAAGTCGGTGCTTCGCGTCGAGTGCCGGATATTCTCGTCGGCCGCGAACGTGCGCTCGGCGTCGTAACTGTCGAGGAGCGATTGCGGCGCCTGTCCCGCCATCACCAGCTCCAGCTTCCAGATCAGATTGTCGACGTCCTGGATGCCGCTGTTCGCGCCGCGCGCCCCGAATGGGGAGACCAGGTGCGCGGCGTCGCCCACGAACAACGCGCGGCCGTGGCGAAACGAGCGCATGCGCCGGCACTGGAAGGTGTAGACGCTCGCCCACTCGATGTCGAATTCAGCCTTGTCGCCGAGCATCGCGCGCAAGCGCGGCATGATCTTCTCCGGCTTCTTTTCCTCCTCGGGATCGGCATCGGGGCCGAGCTGAAAATCGACGCGCCAGACATTGTCCGCCTGACGGTGCAGCAGCGCCGATTGATGCCGGTGAAACGGAGGATCGAACCAGAACCAGCGTTCAGCTCGGAAAATCCGAGTGCATCATGGACGTCGGCGATCAGAAAGCGATCGCGGAACGCCTGGCCCTCGCTCTCGAGGCCCAGCATGCCGCGGACCGAGCTGCGCGCGCCGTCGGCGACGATCAGCCAATCGGCGTAGACGGTGTATTCCCCGTCGGGCGCGGCGACGCGGATCGCGACACGATCGGCGTGCGGCGTCACGCCGACGACCTTGTTTTGCCAGCGCAGCTCCGCCTGAGGCAGGCCCAGCGCAGCGCTCGACCAGAAACTGCTCGACCCAGTACTGCTGCAGATTGATGAACGCGGGCCGACGGTGGCCGGCTTCCGGCAGCAGGTTGAATTGGTAGATCTGCTCGTCCCTGAAAAAGACCCTGCCCACGTTCCATTCGACGCCCTTGCCGACGATCCGATCTGCGCATCCCAGCCGGTCGAGAATTTCCAGCGTGCGCTTGGCCCAGCAGATCGCGCGCGAACCGACGCTGACGGTGTTGTCTTCGTCGAGCACCATCACGTCGATGCCGCGCTGCGCGAGATCGATCGCCGCGCAAAGACCGACCGGGCCGGCGCCGGCGACGACTCACCGGCCAATGATGCGGCGTGGCGCTCGGCTCGATCGGCGCGCGCGCACGGAATAGATCGGGTTGGTGTAGCGTCTTCACTGAGCAGTCACTGCGAACTAGCCCTCAAGCGACTCCCACATCGCCTTGTCGCGCTCCGCGGTCCAGATGCGCGGGTCGCGATATTGTGTCGCTTCGTCGTACGCCGCGAGTCACGTCGAACGGCAGGCAATGGTCGAAAATGACCCAGTGTCCGAACTTCGGCTTGAGCATCGCATACGTTTCCTTGTAGACGGTGCGCAGATCGTTTCCGGCGGCCGCGCCTCGCTTCACGGCGCTCGAACATTTCACGTGACGAATGCGCGCGTGCCGTCGACGCCCGCCTTGACCTGCGACCGGATTCATCAACGATGCGCCTCGTCCGGGCACGAGCTTCAGCGGCTCGAGCGTCGGCGATCGCATCGAGCGTCGCCGGCCAGTCGGTCAGATACGCGTCGCCGGTGTAGGGCGTGGCGCCGTATTCCACCAGATCGCCGGAGAAAAGGATCCGCTCCTGCGGCAGCCAGACGACGGTGTCGCCCTTGGTGTGGCCGCGCCCGAGCTGCATGATCTCGACCTGCAGCTTGCCCAGCCACAGCGTCAGCTGCTTCTCGAACACCAGCGTCGGCCACGTCAGGCCGGGCACCGACTCGACCGCACGAAAGAGCCGCGGAAAGCGCTCGATCTCGCTTTTCATGTCGGCCTCGCCGCGCTCGACGATCAGATCGTAGGTGTCGCGGCTGGCGATGATGTGTTCCGGCCTTGTACCCGGACGCGCCGAGCACGCGCACCGCGTGGTAGTGCGACAGCACGACGTATTTGATCGGCTTGCTCGGTCACCTCGCGGATGCGCCGGATCGACATCCTGCGCCATGACCGGTGTCGCCTGCGTGTCGATCACCATCACCGCGTCGTCGCCGACGACGATGCCGGTGTTCGGATCGCCCTCCGCGGTGTAGGCGTACGCGTGATCGGACAGCTTGTCGAAGCTGATCTTCTTTTCGTCGAGATCGGCTTGCGACGCGAACTTCTTGTCGCTCATCGATGAACTCCGGTGTTGACGAGTCGTTTGCACAGTAGCAATCAAAATCGTGAGCGTCAAACGTCTGTCGATGCGCTATCCGTGGTCGCGATGCATCAGCCGGGATAGAGCCCGCGCATTCTGGCGTGCAGGCGCGCAAGACCGAGCAGCGCATCGAGCTGCGGTGTCCGTTCGCCGACCTTCTGCCCGATTTCGCGCACCGCGGAAAGCAGCAGCGTCGATCTCCACCGGTCTGCCGGCTTCGACGTCCTGCAGCATCGAGGTCTTGAATGCGCCGAGCTTGCGCGTCACGGCATTGCGATCCTCGCCGCTTTGCTCGATCGGGCAGCCGATTCTGGCGCCGATCGCCGCCGCCTCGCGCATCACCGCCAGGCAAAAACCGTTCGACCAGAGGATCGTCGAGAACGCGGTCGACGGTTGCACCGGTGAGCGCGGAGACCGGGTTCATGGTCATGTTGCCCCATAACTTGTACCAGACGTCGCGCTGGATGCAGGCGGAGACTTCCACCTCGAAATCGGCGCGGGCCAGCGTTTCCGCCAGCGAGCGAACCCGCGGCGAGTCGCCGCCATTATTGACGCCACCTGGCTCGCCGATGATCAGGCGATTGCCGACGTTGTGGCGCGTGAGTCCCGGCTCCGGGCTCGCGCACGCAGCGTGCACGACACAGCCGACGACGTGGCCGGCGGAATCGCCTGCGGCGATGGCTCCGTCGGGATCGATCGACGCAAGCTGCGTGCCCGCGTATTCGCCGCCAAATCCGTGAAAGAACCACCACGGTACGCCGTTCATGGCGGTCATGACGATCGTCTCGCGCTCGAGCAGGGGCGAAATCGCTGCCGCGATGCTGGCCAGCGCCGGTCCCTTCACGGCGATCACCACCAGATCCTGTGGTCTGAGCTCGCCAGGCTTTTCGGCGACGCGTGCCGGCACCGTAACCACGCTGTTGCCAGTCTGCAGGCGCCAACCGTGCGCGCGCAGCGCGGCAGCAGTCGCGCCGCGAGCGACTGCCGCAACCTCGCAGCCGCTCTGCGCCAGCCGCGTGCCGAGAAACCGCCGATGGCTCCCGCGCCAAAAATCGTGACCTTCATGCTTCGGCTCGGAGGCTAGGTTCTGCAGGACGTGTCGACGCGATCCAGCATGCGCGTCAGCCCGTCGAAAACGTCGCGACCGGCGCCAAACGCCGGATCGAATTGCAGCGAATCGCGCGTGCATTTGCGCTGGATGTCCTCGGACAGCTCGATGACCGGTCCCATCGCCGCCGACGCGAGCTGAATTTCGCAGGCGCGATTGAGCAGCCACAGAATCGCAAAGGTACGAGGCAGCGTATCTCCCCAGGCGAGCAGGCCGTGATTGCGCAGTATGACTGCCGGCTTGTCGCCGATATTGCGGATCAGCCGCGGTCCTTCGTCGGCGTGTACGGTGATGCCCTCGAAGTCGTGATACGCGAGCTTGTCGTGAAGTTGCACCGCGTAGAAATTGCTCATCGATAACCCCGCCACGGAGCAGGCAACGGCCATGCCGGCGGTGGTATGCGTATGCATCACGCAATGCGCGTCGGCAATGCGATCGTGGATCGCGGCGTGAATCGTGAAGCCCGCGGGATTCACCGGCCAGTCCGACGCTCCGATGATATTGCCGTCAAGATCGATCTTGACCAGATTCGAGGCGCACACCTCGGAGTAATGCAGCCCGAACGGATTGATCAGGAAATGCTTGTCGGGTCCTGGCAGGCGCAAGGTGATAGTGGTTGTAGATCAGCTCCGTCCACCCGAGTTGCGCGAATATGCGATAGCATGCCGCGAGCTCTACACGCGCCTGCCGTTCGCTTTCGCTCATCGCGCTAGATGGAGCGCAAGCCGGACGCATACGGAATCGACGAGTCGGCGACGATCGTGTTGCTCAAGCGCCCGATGCCATCGATTTCGGTCACGACCTCATCGCCGTCGTGAACGCCGACCAGGCCGTCGGGAGTTCCGGTGAGGATCACGTCGCCGCAGAGAGAGCGTCATGAAGGCGCTGAGATAGGCGATCAGAAAGCGGATGTCAAACACCATGTCCCGGGTGCTGCCCTGCTGCGTGATCCCGCCGTTGATCAGCGTTCGCAAGCGCAGGTTCATCGGGTCGCGAACATCGCCGGCGTCGACCAGCCAGGGTCCCAGCGGAGTGCAGGCGTCCCGGCCCGCGGTGCGAAGATTGGGCGAATAGTAGCTTTCCAGATAGTCGCGGACCCTGTAGTCGTTGGCCACCGTGTACCCCAGGACGTACTCGTAGGCGTCGGTTCGCGTGACCCGCCGCGCGGTCTTGCCGATGACCACTGCGAGCTCGCATGCGTAGTGCATGTACGTCGCGTCCGGCGGGCGACGCGTCTCGCCGCGATGCCCGATCAAGGTGCCGGGCCCTTTGACAAAAATCAGCGGCTCATCCGGCGCCTTGAACGCGAGCTCCTTGGCGTAGTCGGTGTAATTGATCTCCACGGCAAAAATCGTCCGTGGCCGCGCGGTCGCCGGCAGCGGCGGAAGCCATACCACCGCGGAGTCGTTGACCAGGCGTCCGTCGTCGAGCCTCAGCCAGCCTTCCTCATCGATCGCATCGTGCATGGCCCCAAGATAGGCGACACGGGCGCGCTTCACCGCGAGCCTCCGGCCATGAGCTCGCGCTCGGCGACGACGCGATTCTCGAGCGCGCCGATGCCGTCGAACTCGATGCGCACTCGATCGCCGGCGATGATGCTCGGAGCATTCTCGGGCGCGCCGGCATGCAGAATGTCGCCGGCCGAAAGCGTCACGAATTCGGTCACGTCGGCGATCAGCCTCGCCACCGAACGGACCATGTTCGCGGTGCTGTTCTCGGCCCGCAGCTCGCCATTCACCAGCACCCGCAGCGCCAGGCTGTCCGGCGACGCTACCGACTGCCTCGGCATGACCCAGGGGCCGATGGCGCAAAGCCGTCGCGACAGCGCTCGCGCGTTGCCGGACGGTCATAGCTCTGGTGCGGCTCGCAAACATCGTTGACGATGGTATAGCCGGCGACAAAGTTAAGTGCGTCGACGGCAGCCACGCGGCAAGCTGTCTTGCCCATCACAATGCCAAGCGCCGCGCCTGTTTCGATGCATCTCAACGTCCCTGGGGATCGGTATCGCGTCGCCATAGGCAATCCAGGTATTTGCCGGCTTGACGAACAGGACCGGCGCCTTGGGTGGACAGATGACCCTACACCGATCATCCTGAACGCCTCGAGAGCGCCGCGATAATTCATGAGCACGCCGTAGACGGCGCCGCGCGTCGGCGTGTCCCACTGAAGCTCGTCCATGCCGAGCATCTTTCCGCCGTAGCGTATCGAGCCCGAAAGCGGATCGACCTCGAAGCGTTCCGGCTGCGCCATGAACCGAGTTCTTGCCATCACCACCGGCACCAGAGGCTCCCATGGTTTTGAAGCTGCCCCGCTGAGGCACCCGTTACCCGACGGGCCACCGCGCATCACCCGGTGAAGCGCCGCGCGGATAGTTTATATGCTGTAAAGGCGCGAGTGCGCGTTTGAGTCGCGAAGAATGCGCGGCAAGCCACGGGCGGGTCAGGCATGCCGGGCCGGCCATGGCCGACCGAGCTCGAGTCAGCCCTTGGGCCGCTTGTCGACGACGCGCTTTGCTTTGCCTACCGAGCGCTCGATGCCTCCCGGCAGCGCGAGCAGCACCGTGGTCGACACCCCGATATAACCCTTGATGTTTTGCTCCAGCGACTTCGCCGCGGCCTGATGCGACTCCTGACCGCTCCGGGCGAGCTCCGCGCACATCTCGACGTGGACCGTCATCTCGTCGAGGCTGCCCGGCCGCGTGATTTCGAGCAGATAGTGTGGCGTGAGCTCCGGCTGTTTCAGGATCAGATCCTCTACCTGTGTCGGAAAAACGTTGACACCGCGGATGATCAGCATGTCGTCCGGAGCGGCCGGTGATTTTCTCCATGCGGCGCATCGACCGCGCGCGTCGGCGGCAGCAGCCGCGTCAGGTCGCGCGTGCGATAACGGATCATCGGCAGCGCTTCCTTGGTGAGCGAGGTGAAGACCAGCTCGCCTCTCTCGCCCTCGGCGACCACCGCGCCCGTTTGCGGGTCGACGATCTCCGGATAGAAATGATCTTCCCAGATCGTCAAACCGTCCTTGGTCTCGATGCACTCCTGCGCGACACCGGGCCCCATGATTTCCGACAGGCCGTAGATGTCGATGGCGTCCATGTCGAGCTTGCGCTTCGATGGCGAGCCGCATCGCCGGCGTCCAGGGCTCGGCGCCGAAGATGCCGATCTTGAGCGAGGTCTGTCGCGGATCGATGCCCTGCTTTTCCATTTCCTCGGCAATGGCCAGCATGTACGACGGCGTCACCATGATGATGTCGGGCTTGAAGTCGACGATGAGCTGCACCTGCCGCTCGGTCATGCCGCCGGACATGGGGATCACGGTGCAGCCGAGCTTTCGGCGCCGTAGTGGGCGCCGAGCCCACCGGTGAAAAGACCGTAGCCGTACGCGACGTGCACGATGTCGCCGGCGCGTCCGCCGGCGGCTCGGATCGAACGCGCCATGACCGTGGCCCAGGTGTCGATGTCCTTCGCGGTGTAACCGACGACAGTCGGCTGCCCCGTCGTCCCGCTCGAGGCGTGGATGCGCACGACCTGGTCGCGCGGCACGGCGAACATGCCGAACGGATAGTGGTCGCGCAGATCGGTCTTGACCGTGAACGGAAACCTGGCCAGATCGCCGAGCGTCCGAAGATCGTGCGGCCGAACGCCCGCGGCGTCGAAGGCGGAGCGGTGATGCGCGACGTTATCGTAGGCGTGCCGCAGCGTCCACTGCAAGCGCTGCAATTGCAGCGCCTGCAGCTCGTCGCGGCTTGCCGTTTCGATGGCCTCGAGATCGCCTGGTGCGGGTTTCCTGACTGGCATATGGCCCTCTACGGTGCCTCGGCAATGACGTGACCCTTGATCCGGTGCGACTTGCCGCGAAACAGCGCAATCGTCTCGCCGCGCTGGTTCCTGACCTCGATGTCGTAGATGCCGGTGCGGCCGCTCAAGGATCGTTCCCGGCCGATCGCGGTCAGTACGTCGTCCTCGCGTGCGGGCGCAATAAAGTCGATGCTGCAGCCTGACGCCACCGTCGTCATGTTAGCGCTGTTGCAGGCGAACGCGAACGCGCTGTCGGCGAGCGTGAAGATGAATCCACCGTGGCACGTGGCATGGCCGTTCAACATGTCGGCGCGCACCTTCATCGTCAATTCGGCTCGTCCCGGACCAACCTTGGCGATGCGCATGCCCATCGCCTGCGACGCGAGATCGCGAGCAAACATTTCCGCGGCGACCCGTTCGGCGAGCGACTGCGCTTCGCCGGAAGTGAGAGGCGCGGCAGCGGCGACGGACGTATCAGGCTTGGTCATAGCCTCAAGTGCCGCTGAAACTAGGCGGCCGTTTGGCCGCGAACGCGCTCACGCCCTCGCGATAGTCCGCGCTTCTGACCCAGCTCGCGCTGCACGTCGCGTTCCAGATCGAGCTGCGCCTCGAGCGTGTTTTCTCCGGCGGCATAAATCGCCTGCTTGGTCGCCGCGAGCCCGCGCGTCGCCGCCGTGGCCAGCTGTTGCACGAGCGCCTCCACGCTGGCCGGAAATTCGGCGTCGTCGACGCACTTCCAGATCAGCCCCCACGCCGCTGCCTGCTCGGCCGAAAGCTTGTCGCCGAGCATCGCCAATCCCATCGACCGCGCGGAGCCGACCAGGCGCGGCAGGAAATACGTGCCGCCGGAATCCGGAATCAGCCCGATTTTCGAAAATGCCTGGATGAAGCTCGCCGACTTCGCCGCAATCACGATGTCGCAGGCCAGCGCGATATTCGCGCCCGCGCCCGCGGCGACACCATTGACCGCGCAGACGACCGGCAGCGGCAAAGCACGCAAGCCGAGCACCAGCGGCTTGTAGTTGCGTTCGATCGACGCGCCCAGATCCACCGGCTCGGCGCCGGGCGCGACCGCGCGGTCGACTAAGTCCTGCCCGGCGCAAAATCCGCGTCCCGCCCCGGTCAACAACAGCACGCGCGCATCAGAGCTCGCCTTGACGCGCGACAACGCATCGCGGACCTCGGCATGCATCGCGTCGTTGAAGCTGTTCAATCGATCCGGCCGATTGAGGGTCAGCCGCGCGACGCCGCCTTCGACCGCGATAGAGGATGTGCTGGTAATTCATGCGCTCACATGCATTCGGTGCTGCACCACGCGAAAACGGTTGGCGACAAACGCCGCGTCGGTCAACGACGCGTTGGCCGCCGGATTGGCGCCGGTGCCGTGAAAGTCGGAGAACGCAGCCGACTGGTTGACGAATACGCCGCCGGTCAGGTTGATCGACAGCGCAACACCCGTATCCTCGGCGACCGCGATCGCGTCGTCGATCACTTTCTGGTTGGTCGAGTACACCGAGAGCGTCAACGCGCCATGATCCTTGACCGCCCGCCGCGCGATGTCGAGGCTCTGCGGCGTGCCGTCGGTGGCAATTACAAAGCCGATGGGCCCGAACCATTCCTTGAGATACTTGGCGTCGTCCTTGGCTTCCAGCTTCACCAGGAGCGGCGTTCGGATAGTGGCTTGCGGAAACTGCGGGTGGGTCAGCGTCTGACTGTCGAGCAGCACGGGGCCCAGGGCGCGCGCCGCGTCGATGCGCTTCGCCACGCCGTCGTTGACCACCGCGCCCAGAATCTCCACCGCGCGCGCCGGATCGCCGACCAGCTTTTGCACGCTCTCGGCCAAGGCCTGCGCGACCTGATCGAAGGACAGGTGACCCTCGGCCGTGTCGATGCCGTCTCGCGGAACGTAGATGTTCTGCGGCGCGGTGCACATCTGGCCCGTGTACAGCGCCAGCGAAAATGCGACGTTGCGCGCGACGCCTTTGATATCGGCCGCGGAGTCGACGACGATCTGATTGACGCCGGCTTTCTCGGTGTAGACCTGGGCCTGGCGTGCGTTCTTCTCCAGCCAGTCGCCATTGGCGGTGCTGCCGGTGAAATCGATGAGCTTCACTTCGGGTCGCAGCGCAAGCTTCTGCGCGGTGTCATCGCCCGCTGTGTGCGCGACCAGCGTCACGATATTCGGGTCGAATCCGGCTTCGGCGAGCACCTCGCGCGCGACCTGAACGGTGATCGCCAGCGGCAGGATCGCGTTGGGATGCGGCTTGACGATAACCGCGTTGCCGGTGGCGAGGCTGGCGAACAATCCCGGATAGCCGTTCCAGGTCGGAAAGGTGTTGCAACCGATCACCAGCGCCACGCCGCGCGGCACGATGCGGTACTGCTTTTCCATCTTCAGCGGCTCGTTCTTGCCTTGCGGCTTCTCCCAATACGCCTTTGCCGGAATTCGTCGCAGCTCGTCCCACGCGTAAGCGATCGCCTCGAGCCCGCGGTCCTGCGCATGCGGACAGCCGGCCTGGAACGACATCACGAATGCCTGACCGGTCGTATGCATGACCGCATGCGCGAGCTCGAAGCTGCGCTTGTTGATGCGGGTCAGGATTTCCAGCGATACGCCGACCCACGCTTCGGGGCCGGCCTTGCGCCACGCCGGTTCGGCCTTGGCGATGGCCGCGAAAAGTTGATCGACATCCGCTTTTGGATAACTGACGCCGAGTGCGATGCCGTAGGGTGACATCTCGCCACCCACCGTGCCCTGACTTCCGGGAGCTGTATCGGAAAAGGCCTGTTCAGCAGCGCATCGAACGCCGCCTTGCCCGCTTCCGCCGCGCCTTCGCCGTAGACCTTGGGACTGGGCGACTCCGGGAATGCGCTCCAGTAACCGCGGCCCGCGATGGCCGCGAGTGCCTGATCGAGAAGCGGCTTGTGACGTTCGAACAAAGGATGAGACAAGAGAGAACCTCCGAGTGGAATAGTCTGAAGATTAGCAGCTTGTGGCGGTGCCCGGAATCAGCTTTTGCGGTCTTTAGGCTCGTCTCATTGCGGCCTATGCACCTTGATCGAAATCGACCGTGACCTTGTCGGTCACCGGATAGCTCTGACAGCAGAGCACGAAACCACGCGCCACTTCGTAATCCTCGAGTGCGAAATTGACGTCCATGTCGACCTCGCCTTCGATGAGCTTGGCGCGACAGGTCGAGCACACTCCGCCCTTGCATGAATAGGGCAGCTCTATGCCCTGTCTCAGCGCCGCGTCGAGGATGTTTTCCTTGGTCTTTTCCAGCGTGTACTCGCGGCGGGCGCCGTCGATGATCACCGTCACCGCACATTCGGAATGGCCTGGCGGCAGCGATTCCGGAACCTTGTGCTGGTGCTTGGGGATGCTCGCCGCGAAAAGCTCGATCTTGATCTGTGACTTGGGCAATCCGTGCGCCTGCAGCGATTCCGCGACGGCCTGCATCATGCCGTCCGGCCCGCATACGAACGCAATATCGACCTCGCTCATGTCGACCCAATGCTCCAGTAGTGCGTCGGCCTTCTTGCGGTCGATGCGTCCATTGAGGATTTCGATGTCCTGCGGCTCGCGGCTCATGACGTAGACCAGGTTGAGGCGGTCGAGGAAGCGATCCTTCAAGTCGGAAAGCTCCTCCCGGAAGATCACCGCGCTCGACGAGCGGTTGCCGTAGAAAAGCGTAAAGCGGCTGTCAGGTTCCGTGAGCAGCGTCGTCTTGACGATCGACAGCAACGGCGTGATGCCGCTGCCCGCCGCGAAGCCGACGTAATGCTTGCGATTCGCCGGCTCGAGTACCACGTTGAAGTGCCCCATCGGCGGCATCACGTCGATGGTCGCGCCCTGCTTTGAGGTGCTCGTTGGCCCAGGTGGAGAACGCGCCTCCGGGCGTCTTCTTGACTGCGATGCGCAGCTTGTCGTCCTGCACTGCCGAGCAGATCGAGTAGGAGCGCCGCACGTGCTCGCCGCCGATGTCCGCGCGCAAGGTGAGATGCTGACCCTGCACGAAGCGGAACGCGTCCTCCAACGCAGAGCGGCACGTCGAAGGTCAGCGTGACCGCGTCGCGGGTTTCGCGCGCGACCGAGCGCGATGGTGAGCGGGTGGAACTTGCTCATTCGGTCATGAACGATCCACGCGTGCGATCAGTGCGGCTTGAAATAGTCGAACGGCTCGAGGCAATCGTCGCAGCGATATTGCGCCTTGCACGGTGTCGAGCCGTAACGCGACTGCTGGCGGGTGCGGGTCGACTTGCAACGGGGACAGGGGACGTTCGCCTCGGCGCGATAGCGGTGCAACGCACTGATGTCGATTCGACTTGCCGCGACGACACGTGCCCCCGGAGGAGCGATGCCGTAATCGGCAAGCCGCTGCCGGGCTTCCGGCGCGATCCAGTCGGTGGTCCACGCCGGCGTGAGCCGGGTCTCGACGCGAAAGCGCGCGACACCCGCATCGAGCAAGGCGCGCCGATGTCGTCGGCAATGACTTCGGTGGCCGGACATCCGGAATAGGTCGGCGTGACGGAAACCACCCATTCGTCGTCACGCCACTCGACGCCACGGATGATGCCAAGATCGACCACCGAGATCACCGGGATCTCGGGATCGGGAACCGCGGCCAGCGCGCGCCATATCGCGTCCACGCCGGGAGTGTCCGCAAGCGCAAGCACGGATGCGCTCGTGCTCACCACTGCGCACCCGGGTGAGCACGATGTAGCGATTGCATTTCCGCAAGCAGGTGGCCCAGGTGCTCGCTATGCACGCCCTGCTTTCCGCCGCGCTGCATCCACGCCGCCGAAGGCATGGTCAGCGTCGCCAGGTCCAGCACTGCGGCGACACGATCGCGCCAGGCAGGCAGGAGCGCGCCGACGTCGGCGGCGACACCCTCGGCGGCAAGCGCCAAATCGGTGTCGTCGGCGGCGAACATCTCGCCGGTATACATCCACAGATCGTCGATCGCCGACTGCATCCTGGTGTGGCTCAGTTCGGTGCCGTCGCCCAGGCGGATCACCCAGTCGGCGCTGCGCTCCGCGTGATACATCACTTCCTTGAGCGCCTTGGCCGCGATTTCGGCGATGCGCGGATCGCGCGATACCGCGAGGTTTCTCAGCAACAGCTCGTGCCAGACATCGAAATAGAATTGTCGCGCCGTCGTATCCGCATAGTTGCCGTTCGGCTGCTCGACGAGCAGCAGATTGCGAAAGCCGCCGCCTTCGCGCATGAACGCGAGCTCGTCCTCGCTGCGACCCGCGCCACCCGATGCGCGCCGTCGACCTCGCCCGCGTAGCGCAAACCACAGCCGGGCCTGGCCGAGGAGATCGAGACCGACATTGGTCAGCGCGATGTCTTCCTCGAGCACCGGCCCGTGACCTACCCACTCGCCGAGGCGCTGGGCGAGGATGAGGTCGCTGTCGGCAAGCCGCAGGACGTAATCGAGGAGTTGCTGGTCGGACGCCATGTCAGATGTGCTTCACTTCATCGGGCATCGGAAAAAGGTCGGATGCCGATACACCTTGCTGCTGGCGGGCTCGAACATGGGCTCCTTCTCGCCGGAGAGCTGGCGACGATGTCGGCCGACTTGACGACCCAGATGCTGACGCCTTCATTGCGCCGGGTGTAGACGTCGCGCGCGTTCTTGACCGCCATCTCCGCGTCGGGCGCGTGCAGGCTGCCGACGTGCTTGTGCGCCAGGCCGTGCTGCGACCGGATGAAGATTTCCCACAACGGCCATTCATGAATCATGGTTTCCACTCGCTCTGCTTTCCACTCGCTTTCCACTCACGCCGCCTTCCTGGCGCCATGCTTTTCCGCATGCGCCATCGCCGCGTCGCGCACCCACGCGCCCTGCTCCCACGCGTCGACCCGCGCCTGCAGCCGCTCGCGATTGCACGGACCGTTGCCCTTGACGACGCTGTAGAGCTCGTCCCAGTCGATCGGCCCGAAATCGTAGTGCTCGCGCTCGGCGTTCCACTTGAGCTCTGGGTCGGGCATGGAGATGCCGAGATAGTCCGCCTGCGGCACGGTCTGGTCGATGAAGCGCTGGCGCAGCTCGTCGTTGGACAGCATCTTGATCTTCCACTGCGCCGACTGCGCGCTGTGCACCGACGTCGGCGTCGGGCGGACCGAACATCATCAGCGACGGCCACCACCAGCGATTCAGCGCGTCCTGCGCCATCGCCTTCTGCTCCGGCGTGCCGCGGCACAGCGTCATCATGATGTCGAAGCCCTGGCGCTGGTGGAAGCTCTCTTCCTTGCAGACGCGGATCATCGCCCGCGAGTACGGGCCGAACGAGCACCGGCACAGCGGAATCTGGTTCATGATCGCGGCGCCGTCGACCAGCCAGCCGATCGCGCCGATGTCGGCCCAGGTCAGCGTCGGGTAATTGAAGATGCTCGAATACTTGGCCTTGCCGGAATGCAGATCGGCGACCAGCTCGGTCGCGCGACACGCCCAGCGTCTCCGCGGCCGCATAGAGGTAGAGGCCGTGGCCCGCCTCGTCCTGCACCTTGGCCATGAGGATCGCCTTGCGCTTCAAGCGTCGGCGCGCGCGTGATCCAGTTGCCCTCGGGCAGCATGCCGACGATCTCCGAGTGCGCGTGCTGCGAGATCTGCCGGATCAGCGTCTTGCGGTACGCCTCCGGCATCCAGTCCTTGGGCTCGATCTTGATGTCGGCATCGATGCGCGCCTGAATTCGCGCTCCTCGGCGAGAGCTCGTCCAGCGAGCGCAGCCGCTTCGCTCCGGTGTCGACCATCTGCGCGTACATGAGATTTCCTCGTCGTGGCCGGACTGGCGCCGACCTCGTGAATACGATACACTTTTGTATTCCAATGGCAAATTCTGTATCACATTCGGCGGCGGTTGTGACCGCCGCGCGACCCTGACCCGCGCATGGGGCGCTGGATCGGGCGAGCGCCTGCGGCGGCGCCGCCCAAGGCCAAGTCGCTGGTGGTGACCGTCTGGGGCGATTCCATCGCGCCGCACGGCGGAGCGATGTGGCTTTCCGCCCTCATCAGCACTGCTTGCGCCCTTCGGCATCAACGAACGGCTGGTCCGCACCAGCGTCTACCGGCTCGCGCAGGAAGGCTGGCTGGCGGCGCGGCAGGACGGCAGGCGCAGCCTGTATCGGCTCACGCGCCAGGGGCACAGCGCCGCTTCGAGCATGCCTATCGTCGCATCTATGTGCCCCCGGCGACGGATCCGTGGGATGGCGCCTGGCATCTGGTCATCGTCCCGCCGGCGACCATCGACGAATCGCTCGCGACGCGAGCTGCGCAAGGAGCTCAGCTGGGACGGCGTTCGGGGTGCTCGACCCGGTCTGCTTGCGCGGCCGGCGCGTCCGGGAAACGAAGCCGAGCTCACCGAAACGATCCGGGCGCTGGGCATCGGCCGACGCATCGCCGTCGTGACCACGCGCACGCTGGCGACCGGCGCCGCGTCAATCGCCTCCGCTGACGGGCGATTGCTGGGACCTGAAAAGCGTTGCCGCCGGCGTACCGCGGTTTCGTCGCGCGCTTCCAAGGTGTGGCCCGTGCGCTCGGCCAGGGTGCCGATCCGACGCCGCAGCAATGCTTCGTCTTGCGCACGCTGCTCATACACGAGTTCCGGCGCGTGACGCTGCATGACCCGCAACTGCCCGCCGAGCTGCTGCCTTCGAATTGGCCGGAGGCCGCGGCCTACGCGCTGTGCCGCGACCTTTATCGCCTGACGCACGAGCGCGCTGAGCGCCATCTCACCGTTATGCTGGAAGACTCACGGGGGCACAATCGCCGGCGCCGTACTTCTACAAGCGCTTCGGGGCCTGCGGACTTAGTTATGGCGACGAGGGAGCCGTGCCTAGTCGAGTCGGATATAATATCGTCATTCCCGCGAAAGCGGGAATGACGATGTATTGCCAACTCGAGCGCCCGTACTTCCTCTCCTGCCAGCTTGTGGCGTGACGCGCCTGGCGGGCGGACGGCGGCGACGCTGACCAGCCGCGGCTACCCGGCACCGGCGAGCGCTGTCCTCGCGCGCACGTGGGTGATTCGATGGACGATGGTGCGCGCTGCGTGGACTCCCGTGCCGCCGGCATTGCCGCCTGCACGATCGTGCCCTGCGCTGCGCGCGCGAGGCTCCAGCCCCGGAATGACATGCGCGGCGATGGCTGCCCCGGTGTAGCGCTCGATCTGGCGCAGCGTTCCGCGTTCGGCGTGACCTGCCAGCGACACCGCGATCCCCGCCGCACCGGCTCGGCCCGTGCGGCCGATGCGATGGACATAGTCTCCGGCTTGCCGCGGCAGATCGAAGTTGATGACGTGGCTGATGCCCGCGACATCGAGGCCGCGCGCGGCGACGTCGGTCGCGACCAGCGTGCGGACGCTTCCGCGGCGCATGTCCGGAAAGGGTTCGCGTGCGCTCGAACTGATTCATATCGCCGCGCAGCGCCGCGGCGGCGTGGCCTTCGCCGCGCAAACGCGCCGCGAGCGACTCCGCATCGCGCTTGGTAGCGATGAAGACGATGCTCTGGGTCATCGACACGTCGGCCAGCAGGTAGTCGAGGACCCGGTGCTTGTGCGCGTGATCGTCGGTGAAATGCACTCGCTGCTCGATCGCGGGCGGCGGCGCCTTGTCGGTATCGACTTCGATGCGCACCGGGTTGCGCAGCAGCTTGCCGGCGAGACGCGCGATCGCGGCGTCGAACGTTGCCGAGAAGAGCACCGTCTGGCGCGTCTTGGGCGTGCGCGAGGCGATCAGTTCCACGTCGTCGATGAATCCCATGTCCAGCATCCGGTCGGCTTCGTCGAGGACCAGCATTTGCAATTGCGACAAATCGATGCGGCCGCGCTCCAGATGGTCGATGAGCCGGCCCGGCGTGGCGACCAGAATGTCGACCCCGCGGGCGAGCTCACGGTTCTGCACCGGATACGGCGCGCCGCCGTAAATGCAAACGGTCTTCAGACGCAGGTAGCGCCCGTACTGGACTGCCTGCGTGGCAACTTGCTGCGCCAACTCGCGCGTTGGCGCCAACACCAGCACGCGCGGGCGGCCCGTCGCGCGATGCGCCGGCGGAATACCCAGCGCCATCGCAGCCAGCCGTTGCAGCGCGGGCAGCACAAAGGCCGCAGTCTTGCCGGTGCCCGTCTGCGCCGAGCCGATCACGTCGAGGCCAGCAAGCAGCGGCGGAATGGTTTGCGCCTGATCGGCGTAGGTTCGGTGTAGCCGCAGTCGGCGAGTGCGCGCAACAATTCCGGTGTGAGTTTTAATTCTTCGAATGTCATTGGAGATCCCATCACAAACCACAACCCGTGTGCACCGGCAGAGCCGCTACAGAAGGGCGCGGGCAATAAGCAGGCGACGCCAACATGGCGACCTGTGCCCAGAGTTCCGGAATAGCGGAAGCGCGAATTGCCGAGGCGAAATCGCGTGGCGGACTCAGTCGAGTACCAGCCAATCGATCGCCCAGGCGCGCACAAACGGCCGCAACCGGGTCGAGAACTGCAAACCCATCTTCTCTAACCGGAGATAGCTGCTCAGGGGAACTGTCTTGAGCGAAAGATTAGAAGCCGATGATCCAGTTGCCAGGAAGGCTATCCGTGCGGCGGGCAACCGTGAGACAACTCGCAGATCGCCGCAGGGGCTGTGATTGTAACACGGATCCACTGCGCTTCGATACGGTCCCGTTGTTTCGACAGCAGTTGGATACCCAGCGTGCTGTAAATTCCGCGGCACCATGATTTGTGCGCAGTCGCAGCGCACGTGATCGCAGTTCGCCGCGTACCAACGCAACAAACCAACGACAGCCATTCGAGCGAATCACATCGGCCACTAATATTCGCAGTTCACCTAACGAATAAATCGGACAAGTGTCGTCTACAACAACGGAAGATTGTCGATGCTTTTTACACTGTCATCGGGAGTCGTTGACCTCGCTTACATTTGCGCTGGTAATCTGAATCATTCTCGCTCGCCACGCACCGTGAGTGCTGGGCTCGAGCCGCGTTCCTCGTCTTCCGCCCGCGTCAGCCTCGAGATTCGCAAGGTACGCGGCGAGCGACGGTCACTTGAAGAGGAGTCTCGATGCAACGAATCCCGCGTCATCGCTTGCTGTCGGCCCTGCTGACATTCGTCTCGCTGATCGTCGTCACGATGCTGCCGGGATCGGCGTCGCCAACGCCTCCTCGCCGTCCACGACCTGTCCTAACGGAGAAGAGAGCGGTCCCAACTGCCAACTGGTCATCTCCGCGCCAGAATCGGTGCCGGCCGGCCAAGTGTTCACCGGGTTCATGTGGCCGTCACGACTGACGGATTTACTGTGGCGAAGAGCGACCCCTGCGCGTCGAAGGTCCTGGTGACGCTCGATGTCTATCCAGGGCGAGTCCTTCGTCGCTTCCTATTCCGCCAATGCGAAGGCCGGGATCGCGACGTTCAATGTGAGCGTCGCAGATCCGGGTTTCTACAGCCTCTCTGCACAATGCCTCGCCATCGGAAGGGGACACCACAAGTTGCGGCAGCTACTCCTACAGCGGCGATTTCGCCGACTTCATGGCGGTAAGCGTCGCGGCGGATCAGCCCATCGCTCCGTGTCCGGACAACGTGTCGTGCCTCCAGACGACGAGTGGTTCGGGCTCTGCGGCGACGTTGTTCGCGGACTCGGGCACGTTCACTCGCGGCCTTCGGTGGGTTCAACGCTGCACAGGGATGCGGTGCCGCCTGGTCCTGCCGATACCAATGGTGTCCCGACCTTCAATCTCAGCCCAGGCGGTGTCCCGAAGAACATCGTGCTCGCGCTCCGCTCCGACCTCGTCACCAAGGGCATCGGGCAGTACAAGATCTGTTGGAGATCCAGTAACCCGTTCACTCCAACTCGGCGGGACACCTGCGCCTTTGGTCGCCGTCATGTTCACGGGCTATCTCCCGAGCTGCAAGAAGAACGACGCGGACCGTGTGTGCTCTTCAAGACGTCGGGTCAGCACAACGTCGCGTTCTTCGGGATCCTCGCCCCCGCCCGGCGATCCACAGTGTATCCGAATAGGTCCGCCTTCAGGCACAGCCCGACCGACGATCGCCGCATCGGCAGCGCGCCCGCCAACGAGCGCGCTGTCATTCCGGCGCCTTGCCGGCGGCCGCCCCCCGGGTCCTTCGGCGAGAACTCCCGCGCCGTCGCCGCTGAAACGACGTTGCCCTTTGCTCGTAGAGGCCCAGCGCCTCGGCCCCTACGAGCGCCGCTTCATCGTGCTTGCCGGCCATCCGGAAGGACCTGACCGAGGTCCATCAGGGCGTTCGCCTGGTCGTCGATCGGATCGTCCTCGCGCTGGTTCAGCTCGACCGCCTGCGCCCGGAGCCGTTCCGCCTCCTCCATTCGACCCTGGCGCACGAGGAGCTTGGCCGACACGCCCCGCCACAGAACCTGTGTCGCCAGGTCGTCCGGCGCGGCGACGTCGGCGGTGAAGGCGGCGAACGTGCCTGACTCGTCGTACCGCTCCTGCCGATAGAGCGCCTCGGCGAGGTGGCCCGCCACGGTGGAGATGAAGTTACGGTCGCCCAACCGGTCGAGGGTCTCATAATCTCGCCGTAGCTCGACTTCGGCGGCCACAGGATCGCCGGCCAGCATCTCGACCGGCCCGGAGACGATCGCGCCGAGCGCCGCGATGAAGGTCCAGCCGAGCTCCTCGAAGCATCTTGTCGGCTCGCCGGTACTCGTCGCGGGCCGCCTCGAAGTCTCCCTGCATCCCATGCATGTGGGCGAGGGTGCGAAGGCAGATCGCCCTCGACCTTGCGATCGCCGCCGGACCGATCGATAAGCTCACGGCACATGCGTATCGTTTCCTCGCCGACAGGCGTTGGTCCGTACTCGGCGCACCTTGCGAGGTTCGGCGCAGCGCGGATCTCGAGGATGCGGTTTCCGGCCTGTCGAGCGTGCTCGATCACCTTCTCGATCGCCTTGGCGGCCGCACCCCACTGCCTGGTCTCCCATGCGCAGGCCGGCCATCGCCAGCCAGGCACGCGCCAGCCCTCCTCGTCGCCCCTCGCGCTCCAGGACCCGGATGCCCTCCCGGACCCGATCTTCCACCCGTCCCTCGACCTTAGAGGGGTCGGCGTAGTATCGCCTCATCAGGAGCGTCAGCCGCGCAGTCGTTTCCAGTCCCGTGTCGTGGAGCGCGGCGGCGCCGGCGATCGCCGCCTCGAGGGTGGCGGCGGCGGCCCCTGTAGTCCCCGGTCTCCCAGAGCGCCAGGCCGACCTCAAACTGGAGCCGTGGCCGCGCAGCGTGGCCACCGGGCAGCACAGCCGCCGCGCGCCGCAACAGGTTGGCCGTGGCTGGCATGTCACCCCGCACGAAGGCGCGCCGACCGGCCGATGCCAGACGGCCCGAGGCGTCGATACCGATGCGCTACGCCATGCTCGTCGAGGGGGCCGAGCTCGGACAAGTAGCGATGGGCCTGTTCGAGATGGTAGCCGAGGATTTCCTCGAACTCGGTCGCGCGATCGACCGCGCGATTGGCTTCGTCCGCCCAGGCGACGAAGCGCTCGTGAAGATGCGCGCGCGTTCGCTTGAGGAGTCCTCGCATAGGTCGCATCGCGGATCATCAGGTGAGCGAAGCGGTACTCGAGGGCTTCTTCGTCCGTCTGGCGTCGCACCAGTTGCCGCTGCTCGAGCGTCGTCAGGTGGGCCGGGACCTGGCTCCGAACATCGTCGTCGACGATTGCCTGGAGCGATGCCTGTACAAAGACCAGGCCGATCACCGAGGCCGGGCTCGACGACTGCGCGCTCATCGTCGGGAAGCTGGTCGAGCGCGCGCTGCCAACAGCGCATGAATCGTCGGCGGGATGGCGATCCCGCTCAAGTCGCCGGTCGGCTCCCAGCGACCATCGACGAAGCGAAGCGATGCCGGTGTCGATGAGCATTGAGACGAGCTGCTCGACGAACAGCGGGTTACCCTCGGCGGCCGCGACCACCCTGGCGCGTGCGTGCGCGGACAGCCCGGCCCGGCCAAGCATGTTTTCGATGAGCCGCGCCGCGTCGGCATCCGAGAGGCCGGTCAGGACGACGGCGGCTGGCACCGGGCCCTCTCCGCCCAGGACGGTTGCTTGTCGAGAAGTACCTGGCGCGCCGTGCAAAGGAGCATCACCGGCGCATCCTCGGTCGCGGCGATCAGGCGCCCGATCAGGTCCAGGAAGGTCTGTTCCGCCCAGTGTATGTCGCTCGAACAGGATAGCCAGTGGCCGGTCCTTGGCGAGGATTTCGAAGAAGCGGCGGATGCCCCAGAAGAGCTCCGCCACCTGGAACGGGGCATCGAGCAGGCCGACGGCCGCCGCGACCCGGTCCGCGACCTCATTGTCGCCGACGAGCTGACGAAGCTTCTCGCGCGCCGCCTCGGGGTTGTCCGTCTCCTCGATGCCGGCTGCGTCGCCCACGACCCCGACGATGGGCCAGAACGTGATGCCCTCTCCGTACGGAAGGCACCGACCGCGGACGACGCGAACGCGATCTCCGATGGAATCGAGGAACTCCTCGGTGAGACGCGTCTTGCCGACGCCGGCATCACCGATGAGGGTGACCATCGGCGGACAAGCCCGATCGGCCACCGCGGCCTCGAACGCGCCGGAGAGGAGCGTCATCTCCGCTTCGCGCCCGACCATCGCTCCATCTTTCCGCCGGCGCGCAGGCGCGACCGACCTGGCGGCCAGGAGTCGGTAGGCACGCACTGGCTGCGATTTGCCCTTGAGCGTAAGCGGCGCGATCTCTGACGTCCGCGAAGTCGCGCACGAGCGCATAGGTCAGCTGCCCCATCAGGATCTCGCGCGAGCTCGCGGCCTGCTCCAGACGCGCCGCCACGTTGACCGCGTCGCCGGTCACGAAACGCGGCCCCATACTCGCGTGCCCGGACACCACCTCGCCCGTGTTGACGCCGATGCCGACGTCGAGGTGAATCGCGTGCTCGCGTTCCAGGGACTCCGCGAGGGTCGTCAACCCGACCCTCATATCGAGCGCACCGCGGACGGCCCGAAGGGCATCGTCCTCGTGGCGGACCGGGAGTCCGAAGACCGCCATGACCGCGTCGCCGATGAATTTCTCGACCGTGGCGCCATGCTTCGCCAACGCGCGCCGCGATGCCTCGAAGGACCGCGCCATCACCTCCCTTGAGCACCGCCGGGTCCCAGTGGCTCGCCGAGGGCCGACGTGGCCTTCAAATCAGCGAAGATGATCGTGACTGTTTTCCTGATCTCGCGCGCCCGCTTGGCGATGAGATGCGCACCGCACGAGCCGCAGCGGCGAAACGGCGAGGGGATTTTTTCGTTCCACAGCTCGGGCAAATCCGCATCCGCGTCCTCGGTCGCCCTGACCGGCGCCGCCGCTCGGCTTCCCCAGCCGGGATGAACCGAGACGAGGCGGTAGGCAGGCACCGCCACGGTCGCACCGTGGGGCAGCACCGGATCGGCCTGCGCCACGGTGACCCGATTCGCCACCATCCGGTACGTGGACTCGCCGACCAGGACCTCCATTGCCGGTGCCGACTGCTCCAACCTGTTCGCCAGCCGAACCACGTCTCCGACCAGGATGTGTTCGCCGGCGCTGGACGCAGTGACCGCGACCTCGCCGGTCGCGATCCCCGTGCGGTTGACGAGCCGCACTCCCCAGCGACGGTCAAGCTGCTCGTTGAGGACGCCGAGGGCGACCTGACTCTCGGCAGCGGCTCTGACGGCTCGTAGAGCATCGTCCTCGCCGGTCGCTGTGAGCCCGAAGACTGCGACGATCGCGTCGCCGATGATCTTCTCGATCGTCCGCCGTGACTCCGAAGATCAGCCGCATTGCGTCGAAGTAGAGCGCCAGGATCCCGAACAGCGACTCCGGGTCGAGTTTCTCGCCGAGGGCGGTGGAGCCCTCGAGGTCCGAAATGGCGATCGTGACTGTGCGGCGGATCTCCGGCGGCGGGCCGCCGGCGACCAGCGGCGCGCCGCAGTAGCCGCACATTGGGTAGGTTCCTCGGTTCTCCTCACCGCAGTCGTCGCAAATGTGCACGACGCAATTTTACGTTGCACCACGTCGCTTGAGTGCACCTGCGCCGAATGGTGATGCATGCCTTCCCGAACGAAGCTCCGGCATTGCGCTCGGGGCGCAGCGTCCGAAAAGTGTTACTCATGGGCTGGCGCGGCGGCAGGATAGTCGCCCCATCACGGCGCACGTTGACGGCGTCGAAGGTGGCAGCGCCCATTGCGTTTCATCGTCGTCGTCATCGTCTTCGTCGTCCGGAGCCACCGTCGTCATCGTCGGGATCGATGTTGCCGCCGCCCGAGCCGGGCTTGCTCTTGTCGTCATCGTCGTCGTCATCGTCGTTCACCGGCGGGATCGGCTGCGGAGTGTGCTCGTCGGACAAGTGGATCGCTGCAATCATGTCGCGTGGATATCCCGTTGAGAGGCGATCATTGCAATCACTGCGCTTCCGTCTGCAACGTATGAGCCTACACCCGTCGGGCGCATGTCGTGAACAGGGTAAACTTAGCGGCGGAAGGTCCTGGCAGGCCGCGAGGACCTGCGTGACGCCGCGCGCACCGTCCATCTCGCTGGATGCTACCGTAACCGTTTCGCCACCGAAATATTGCGCATGGCTGCTCCACGCAACGCGCTGTCTGCCCTGCCGTCGGACTGGAGGTCGGCGACGCTCCTCGGTCGCGCCTGGATCCCGGGCAGTCTCGCGGGTCCTTCTCCGATCACCGTTCGACCCGACGGCACGGTCATCGATCATCGCCGCCAACTTGCCCGACCGTCAGCGTGCTTTCGAGCGGGACGATGTCGCCGGCGCAGTCCGCACGCGCGGCAACGACGGCGATGAGCCGCGCGATCGGATCGGATCGAGGAGCTGCTCTCGAACAGCCGTCCCGATTTCGACGAGACCAGGCCGCGATTGCTCGCGCCGTGCGATCTGCAGGCGATCAAGGCCGCCGGCGTCACCTTCGTCGCCAGCACTGCTCGAGCGCGTCATCGAGGAACAGGCGCGCGGCGACGCGAGCCAAGCGCCGAGGCGATACGCGCGCGGCTGACCGGCATTCTCGGCGACAATCTCGCCTCGGTGCGTCCCGGGATCGGCAGAGGCCGCGCGCGATCAAGCAGGTGCTGATCGAGCAAGGCGCGTGGTCGCAGTATCTCGAGGTCGGCATCGGGCCCGACGCCGAGATCTTCACCAAGGCGCAGCCGATGGCGGCCGTGGGCACGGCGCGCTGATCGGGCTGCATCCGAAATCGACCTGGAACAATCCGGAGCCGGAGATCGTGCTCGCCGTCGACAGTCGCGCGCCGCGACCGTCGGCGCGACGCTCGGCAACGACGTGAACCTGCGCGACTTCGAGGGCCGCAGCGCGCTCCTGCTCGGCAAGGCCAAGGACAACAACGCGTCGTGCGCCATCGGCCCGTTCATCCGGCTGTTCGACGACGGCTTCACGCTCGACGACGTGCGCCGCGCCGAGATCGTGCTCGACGTCGACGGCGCGGACGGCTTTCATCTGCGACGGCAGCGAGCTCGATGGCGAAGATCAGCCGCGATCCGCTGCGACCTGGTCGCGCAGGCGACCGGCTCGAACCACCAGTACCCGGACGGATTCATGCTGTTTCTCGGCACGATGTTCGCGCCGGTCGACGGATCGCGGCGCGCCGGGCATGGGCTTCACGCACAAGCAGGACGACCGGGTCGATCATCAGCGCCGCGCGCTCGGCGCGCTCGAAAACCGCGTCGACCACGAGCGACCGGGCGCCGCCGTGGACGTTCGGCGCCGGCGAGCTGATGCGCAATCTGGCGGCGCGCAATCTGCTTGCGCACGCACTGAGGACGAAACGATCATGACCGAGATTCACCGCAACTTCATCGGCGGCGATTGGATGGCCGGCGCCGAGACCGCCAGGAACATCAATCCGTCGGATTTGAGCGACGTCGATCGGCGAATACGCCCGGGCCGACAAGGCGCAGGCCGACACGCGCGATCGCCGCTGCGCGCGCGGCATTTCCGGCGTGGTCGATGTCGTCGGTCCAGGATCGCGCGAATCTGCTCGACGCGGTCGGCAATGCGATCCTCGCCCGCAAGGAAGAGCTCGGGCGGCTGCTTTCGCGTGAAGAGGGCAAGACGCTGCCCGAAGGCATCGGCGAAGTCGTGCGCGCGGGACAGATCTTCAAGTTCTTCGGCGGCGAGGCGCTGCGGCTGGCCGGCGAGAAGATCCAGTCGGTCGCGGCCCGGCGTCGACGTCGAGGTCACGCGCGAGCCGCTCGGCGTCATCGGCATCATCACGCCGTGGAATTTTCCGATCGCGATTCCGGCGTGGAAGATCGCGCCGGCGCTCTGCTACGGCAACTGCGTGGTGTTCAAGCCGGCGGAGCTGGTGCCCGGGTTCGGCGTGGGCGCTCGTCCGAGATCATCATCAAGGCGGGCATGCCGGCGGGAGTGTTCAACCTGGTCATGGGCCGCGGCAGCGTCGTCGGCGAGACGATCATCAACGACTCCGCGCGTCGACGCCATCAGCTTTACCGGCTCGGTGGCAACCGGCCGCGCGATCGCGGCCAAGGCGATCGCGCGCATGGCCAAGTTGCAGCTGGAAATGGGCGGAAAGAATCCGCTGGTCGTGCTCGACGACGCCGATCTGGGCGTGGCCGTCAACTGCGCGGTCAACGGCGCGTTCTTTTCCGACCGGGCAGCGCTGCACGGCGTCGTCGCGCCTGATCGTCGGCGCGAATATCCACGACCGCTTTGTCGCCGCGCTGAGCGAGCGCCTCGGAGTCGCTCAAGGTCGATGACGCGCTGACGCCGGGCACGGACATCGGCCCGGTCGTCGACGAGACGCAGCTCAAGCAGAACCTTGACTACATCGGCATCGGCCAGCGCGAAGGTGCGACAGCTTGCGCTACGGCGGCGAAGCGCTCAAGCGCGCCAAGCAGGGCCACTATCTCGCCCCGGCGCTGCTGACCGGCGCCACCAACGCCATGCGCAGCTTCGCGCGAGGAAATCTTCGGCCCGGTCGCCAGCGTGATCCGGGTCAAGGACTACGACGAAGCGCTCGCGGTCGCCAACGACACCGACTTCGGGCTCTCGGCCGGCATCGTGACCACGTCGCTCAAATATGCGTCGCACTTCAAGCGCGAAAGCCAGGCCGGCATGATCATGGTCAATCTGCCGACCGCGGGCGTCGACTATCACGTGCCCTTCGGCGGCCGCAAGGGCTCGAGCTACGGGCCGCGCGAGCAGGGCCGCTACGCGCGCGAATTCTTCACCGTCGTCAAGACGGCCTACACGCTGCCGTGAACCCCGGCCGCTCGGCGCGGTCCATCGGCAATGCCGGATTCCAAGAGCCAGCTTGCGGCTTAGCGCCCGATCGCTGAAGGAGCTCGACGCGGGCATCGCGCGCTGCCGCGGGTGTCCGCTCTGGGAGCGCGCGACCCAGGCGGTCTGCGGCGAAGGCGGTGCCAAGGCGAGCGTCATGCTGGTCGGCGAGCAACCGGGCGATCAGGAAGATCTCACCGGCAAGCCCTTTGTCGGGCCCGCGGGACAGGTCCTCGACGACGCGCTGGAAAAAGCCGGCGTCGATCGCAAGGAAGTCTACGTCACCAACGCCGTCAAGCATTTCAGCTGGGAGCCGCGCGGCAAGCGGCGCATGCACAAGACGCCGGCGCAGCAGGAAGTGGCCGCGTGCCTCGACTGGCTGCGCGGCGAAATCCGCCTCGTCGCTCCGCGCTTGATCGTCTGCCTGGGCGGCACCGCGGTGCGCGCGCTCCTCGGTCCGAAGGTCAAGGTGCTGGTCAATCGCGGAAAATTCTTCGACAGCGAGTGGGGACCGAAAATACTGGTGACGGTCCACCCTTCGTCCATACTCCGCGTCCCGCCCGAGGATCGCGCTCAGGCGTTCGATTTGCTGGTGAAGGATCTTGCGCGGATCAATGATTTGTAGGCGTGCATTGTCCGGTCCTACACTCCTCGCAAAACTCGTCGACACTTCACAAGCTGTCGCCGAGCACGCCGCCCGGCGCACGAAGATTGCCCGCATGGCGGACTTCCTGCGCGGGCTTGCGCCCTGGAAATCGACATAGGCGTCTCTTATCTCGCCGGCGTGACCCGCCAGGGACGAAGCGGGATCGGTTATGCGCTGATCCGCGACGTGCGGCCGGCAGCGAACGTCGAAGAGCCCTGAGCTGACCTTGATGGAGGTTGACGAAACACTGGATCAGATCGCTCGAGCCAGCTGGCCGCGGGTCGGTCGCCGAACGCAGCCGCCTCTTGTCCGCGCTTTTCACAAAGCGCACCGCACGCGAGCAGGAATTCCTCGATGCGACTGCTGCGTCGGCGAGCTGCGCCAGGGCGCGCTCGAAGGCCTGATGATCGAGGCCGTCGCGGCTGCCGCCGACCTGCCCGCGGCAACCGTGCGCCGCGCCGCGATGATCGCCGGCGGGATCGCGAGCGTCGCGTCGCCATCGCGCTGACCGAAGGCGCCGCCGGCTTGAGCCGCTTCGCCATCGCGCTCTTTCAGCCGCTCGCGCCGATGCTGGCGCAGCCGGCGGACGACATCGCGGATGCGATGAGCGCGCATTCCCATGGCGGCGCTCGAGTGGAAGCTCGACGGCGCGCGCGTGCAAGTGCACAAGGACGGCGACGAGGTGCGCATCTACACGCGCACCGGCAACGACGTCACCGCCGCCGCGCCCGAGATCGTGTCCGCGGTCCAGCATGCGCAAGCGCAGACGCTGATTCTCGACGGCGAAGCCATCGCGCTCAAGCCCGGCGGAGCGCCCTATCCGTTTCAGGACACGATGCGCCGGTTCGGACGCGTGCTCGACATCGAAGCCATGCGCGCGACCATGCCGCTTGTCGGTATTTTTCTTCGACTGCCTGCGCCGCGACGAGTCACGATCTCGTGCCGATGCCCGCGGCCGCGCGCTTCGAGGCGATGACCGCCGCGTTGCCGTCCGAGCTGCTGATCCCTCGCCTGGTGACGAGCGACACTCGCCGCCGCGCAGGCCTTCTACGACGACGCGCTCGAGCGCGGACACGAGGGCGTGATGGTCAAGGCGCTCGACGCGCCGTACGAACCCGGCGCGCGCAGCGCGGCGTGGCTCAAGGTCAAGCGCATCCACACGCTCGACCTCGTGGTCCTCGCCGCGGAATGGGGACACGGCCGTCGCCGAGGGTGGCTGTCCAACCTGCACCTCGGCGCGATCGATCCGGCGAGCGGACAGTTCGTCATGCTCGGCAAGACGTTCAAGGGCATGACCGACGCGATGCTCGCGTGGCAAACCGAGGAGCTGCTTGAAGCGACGAAGTCACGCGCGACGACTGGACCGTCCGCGTGCGCCCGGAGCTGGTGGTCGAGATCACCTTCAACGATCTGCAGGCCAGTCCGCGCTACCCGGGAGGGCTCGCGCTGCGCTTTGCGCGCGTCAAGGGCTACCGCCCCGACAAGAAGGCACAGGATGCCGACACCATCGACACGGTGCGCGCGCATTTACGCGCAACAGGACAAGTGATGAACGCGCACACCCTTATCTTGGGACCACAGCTCAGGTCGACGCAAAAAGGAGCGGCCCGAAGGCCGCTCTTTTTAATTCGCTGCAATAAGCCTCAACCGCGCGGGTCACCGTTACCGTTGACGGTCACGGTCGGTCCCGGCGGCGCGCTCATTTGCACGCGATGCGGTCACGCCCCGGAAGTCATAGGTGACGTCCCAGTAGTCCGGGCGGCCGCTCGGAACCGTCGCGCAGCGCTGAACGTTCTGGCTGTACTCACGTCCATAGCTGCCCCCGCCGGTATTGGCGCCGATGGCTGCGCCCGCGACGGCACCGCCGGCGGTGGCGATGTCACTGCCGTGCCCGCCTCCGACCTGGTGACCCAGAACGCCGCCGAGGATTGCACCGACAACCGCGCCTGGAACGTTAGGCGTCGTCCCCGTCGGTAGACCCGCTTTCGCGCTCAACCCAGCAGCGCTGCTCGGGCGGACCGACCACGGCGCGGACCGAAGTGACAGGCACCTCGTAGACACGCTCGTTCGGGTCGTTGCCGATACTCGTAAGCCGGCTGCCGCGAGCGGTGCCGGCGCCTCGTTCTCGTAGGACGTACGATTCACGGGCCGCACCGACGAGATCCTGGCGTTCATTCCCATCCCGGCAAGGGATTCATAGCTCCCGGCCGCAACACCGCGCACCGCCCTCGAATCGCGGCATCTTCGCAGACTTCCCAGCGACCCCGTGCTCGACTACGGCCGACCGCGCGCGGTCATTGAAGCCGGTGCGGCTCAAGATTCCATGCTGCCTGTCGACCGTGAAAGCGCGACCGCGGAAGCCTTCGCCTTCGTAAAACGTCACCTGTGCCGCCGCTTGAGTCGCTAAGGCCGATCGCGGCCACGCTGCCACTAAGTCTTTAACGGTCAAATGCATACAAACCTCCTTGTTGGATCCGGTGAGCCAACAGCTCAACACGTAGTGATATTAACGCTCGGCCAGCGATGCGGTTGTCAGCCATTCTGCGGAAAATCGTGTAGGACGTAAGGACCACAGTCAGTCAACAGTGGCGGTTCACACCTGGCGTCGTTGTCGTGCCCGACGCGTGTCAGGCTCCGTATGCGATCCGAACGCAGCTTGGGACTTCGATGCGCCGTGTCGGGTTCTCAACCGTTGCAATTAGCTTACATCTGCCGGAAGAGGAGACGACGAACCGTGAAGCCGCGCCTGAAGATAATGGCATCGGTCAGTCCTGCTTCGCTATGGTCTTACGCGGCTGCATTCGACTGTTCGCAACGCGCAGGCCGCGAGCCCGTCCGATCTGTACACTCGCGCCAAGCGCGCGATCGCGTCCGGTAACGTCGATCCCGAGCGCGATCTGGCGCCGCTGGTCGCGGTACTGCGCGGGCCTTCGTCGGAGGACGACCTGCGCACCGCCATCGACAAGATCGAGACGCTGGCCGATGCCAGCGGCATCGAGCCCCGCCGAGGTCAAGCACTATCTGCTCGAGCAATCGACGCCGCTGCTGCTGAAGATCGCCGCCACCGGTCCTTCCGTGTTCGCTCGCGGCGACGCGGTGACCGCGTTGCGCGACATGGGCGCCTCGCGCGCGGTGCTCGATCAGGCGGCGACCATCGCCGAGCACGATCGCGACGACTACGTGCGCAGCCGCGGCGAGATTCTGCGCAACTTCATGAAGTCGATGCCGGCGGCAGGCGCCGCGGCCGACGTCAAATCCGGCGGCCCGCGCGAGCAGGTGGCGATCGCTGGCGCTGAAAAAGCGCAAGCTCGGCATCTCCGCGGATCAGCTGCGCCGTTCGTCGCTCGAAGGCAACGCCGCCGACGTCCAATCGCTGCTCGATGCCGGCGTCAACGTCAACAGCGGTGCCGGCTTGTCCGACAGCCCGCTCTACTTCGCCGTGTTTTCCGGCTGCGGCGGCAAGCAGGGCGAGACCGATGGCAACGTCAACACCGTGAACGTGTTGATCGGCGCCGGCGCCGACGTCAAGCGCAAGGATGACAACGGCAACAATATTTTGATGAGCGCAGCGCAGATGTGCGGGCCCAGGATCGTCACCGCGCTGATCACCGCCGGCGCCGACATCAAGGTCACCAATGGAAGCGGCATGACGCCGCTGGGGATGGCGTTGCTCATGCGTCATCCGGATTCGGCCGAGGTCCTGCGTCAACAAAGGCGCGCGGCTGACCGCGAGTCAGGCGCAGATGCTCAACGCGTCGGTGACCGATCCGCGCTCCAAGGCGATCATTCAGCGTGCGGCCGGGAAGGTAAGATAGCGCCTAAGCGCGAAGCGCTAGCACGTCGCCTGACGCGTGCCGGCCACCGCGCTCGCGACCAAGCGCTACTTGATGGCGGCCCGCAGCTTGCTGATCGTATCGGGGTCGATCGTCCCCGTCGGTGAAAGCTTGTTGTCAGCTCTGGAATTTCTTGAGCGCCTCGACCGTTCTCGGCCCGGCTCACGCCATCGACGGTGCCGAGCTTGTAGCCCAGCTCGTTCGAGCCGTTCCTGCATTTCAAAGACCGTCATTCCTTCCACGCTGGCTCCCTGCGTCCGGTTGCTGTGGGCGCGGCTGCGCCGGCGGTGCCGGCGGCGGACGAGCAGGTTGCTGCGGCGGCGGCGTGGCTGGAGGCGCTGGGCGTTTCCGGCGCACCCAGCGCACCCGGCAAGGAACAAGGCGCCGACAAACAGCACTGACAGTGAATTGTGCAGATGTCTCATGATGGGCTCGCTTTTTGTGAGTTGCGGGGGTGACGGCGGCTGATTCTACACCCAAATTAAATGGCCTCAGCAATGTGATAATCCACGGCGCACAAAAGTCGCGATCCTGCGTCCTGGTCAGCCCGAGTTCCGCACGATGCGCAAGGCCTCAATGAGCGCGTCTTTGCACCTTATTTCGCAACTTGATGCTCGATCCTCGGGTCGGGGATGAGCCACATGATGGCGACGCACGACATAGATGGCGCAAGCGACCCATGGAATCACAAACGCGAGCGCGATCGCTATCGCGTACAAGACCACCGAGGCGATACCCTTGTAGTCCCTGCCCAAGGCCCGCGCCAGCATCGAGTCCTTGCCGTGCTGCGCGACGAGGATGCGAGCCAGAATGTAATACGCGACACCGGCCATGAGCAGCACCACGCCGTAGAGCGCGACGGGCACGGCGGCGAAATGGTTCTCGCTCATCCAGCCGGTGACGAATGGCACCAGCGACAACCAGAACAGCAGATGCAGGTTGGCCCAGAGCACGCCGCCCGAGACATGCTGGACGGCATGCAGCATGTGATGGTGGTTGCTCCAGTAGATACCGGTGAAGACAAAGCTGAGCACGTAGCTCAGGAACACCGGAATCAACGGCAGCAGTGCCGGCGGTTCGGTTCCGTGCGGCACCTTCATCTCGAGCACCATGATGGTGATGATCACGGCGATCACGCCGTCACTGAATGCTTCCAATCGCCCTTTACCCATCGGTATCCTCGTCTGAAAAACGGGCCAAGGCCGAAATGTAGCGGAAATGCGGACGTCGGTGTTCGAGCGGCTGCTCTGGCGCGCATCCCGCGTGATGCTGCATACTCCGCCGTTGCAAAACCACATGCGAAGGCGCTCGCCGTGAACCCCGCGCATCTCCTCATCTGCCATCTCGACCCGATGGGACGCCGAGATCGTCCCGCAACTCACCGAGTACATCCGCATCCCGGCCAAGTCGCCGCATTTCGATCCGCAATGGGAGACCAGCGGCCACATCGAGCGCGCGATCCGGCTTGCGGAGGCCTGGGTGCGACAGCAGCCCGTGCGCGGACTGACGCTCGAAATCGTGCGTCTGCCCGGCCGTACGCCGCTGCTCTATTTCGACGTTGCCGGGACCGGCGATCGAAGCGTGCTGTTGTACGGCCATCTGGACAAGCAGCCGGAGATGGTCGGATGGCGAGACGGCTACGGCCCGTGGGATCCCCTGTTCGAGAACGGCAAGCTGTACGGCCGCGGCAGCGCCGACGATGGCTATGCCGTATTCGCCGCGCTCGCCGCGATCGGCGCGCTGCAGGCCGAGGGATCGCGCATGCCGCGCTGCGTGGGCATGATCGAGACTTGCGAGGAAAGCGGCAGCTACGACCTGCCGGCGTATCTGGACGCACTCGCGCCGCGGATGGGCAAAGTCGATTTCGTGGTCGGGCTCGACTCCGGTTGCGGCGACTACGAGCGCCTGTGGGCGACGACCTCGCTGCGCGGACTGGCCGGCGGCCGGCTGACCGTCGAAGTGCTGACCGAAGGCGTGCACTCGGGCGACGCGAGCGGCATCGTTCCGTCGTCGTTTCGCATCGCCCGCAAGCTCCTCGACCGGATCGAGGACGCGACGACGGGCCGCGTCCTGCCCGCCGAATTTCACGCACCGATTCCGCAGGAGCGCGTCGAGCAAGCCGGGCGCGCAGCGGAAATTCTCGGCGACATCGTCATCGGCAAGTATCCGTTCGCCGGACGCGCACGCAGCCGATGGTCACCGATCGCGCCGAGGCTTTGCTCAACCGGACGTGGCGCCCTGCCCTTTCGGTCACCGGCGCGGATGGCCTGCCGCCGATCGCCAACGCCGGCAACGTGCTGCGCCCGCAAACGTCGCTCAAGCTTTCGCTTCGCGTGCCGCCGCCGATCGACGGCGACCAGGCGTCGCGCCATTTGAAAGCGCTTGCTCGAAGCCGATCCGCCCTATGGCGCGACCGTGCGCTTCGACCTCGAGTCGGGCGCGACCGGCTGGAATGCGCCTGCCGACGCAAACGTGGCTCGGCAGCGCAATCGACGAGGCGTCTTCACTGTTTTACGACAAACCCGCGGCGGCCATGGGCGAAGGCGGCACGATTCCCTTCATGGCCATGCTCGGCAAGCACTTTCCCGACGCGCAGTTCCTGATCACCGGCGTCCTCGGCCCTCACGCCAACGCGCACGGACCCAACGAATTCCTGCATGTTCCCTACGCCAAGAAATTGACAGCCTGCGTCGCCTTCGTGCTCGCCGCGCATGCTCGAAAAGAGGTGCACAGCATGATCACGATCTATCATCTCGACACGTCACGCTCCGAGCGCATCGTCTGGCTGATGGAGGAGCTCGGACTCGAATACAAGCTGGAGTTGTTTCAGCGCAACGACAACGGGTCGGCTCCGGATGCGATGAGGAAGATCCATGCGCTCGGCAAGGCGCCGGTGATCCGCGACGGGAACACGGTGCTTGGCCGAGTCAGGCGCCATCGTCGACTATATCGTTCACCGCTATGCGGAGCGATCGTCTGGCCGTAGCGCCCAGCGGCTGCGGACTACGCGCGCTACATCTATTGGTTTCATTTCGCCGAAGGAAGCTTGATGTCGCTGCTGATACTCGCGTTGGTGCTGAGCCGCGTGCCGGAAGCCGATGCAAGCCCGGTGCGGGCGCGCGTGCTCGGAGCGGATGAAGCAGACCCTCGCCTTCATCGACTCGGAGCTCGCTCAAGCGACTTACTTTGCCGGCGCAACATTCACGCGCGGCGGACGTCATGATGACTTTCCCGTTTACGACCATGCGACACTTCCTGAAATACGACCTCGCACCCTACGCCAATATTCTCGCCTACCTGCAGCGCATCGAGTCGCGGCCGGCATACCAGAAGGCGATGGCGCTGGCGGGCCCGAAGGACAAGTAGGCTCGGCGGCGAGCTTGCGAAACGGAATCCGGCGCTACAGGTTTACGGTGCGTCCCGATGCCGAGGACTCGCGCACCGCGTCGAGCACCTGCTGACAGCGAGAGCCCGTCGGTGAAGTTGGGGGCGGGCGAACTACCCTGCTCGATTCCTGCGTGAAATCGCGGACCAGCAGCCGGAACGCCATCAGACGGTGGTCGCGGGCGTCGGTGAACGGTGTGTACTGCGCGGGCGTCTTGAGCGCCTCGAGCGGCGCGCCATCGCGGCTTGCCACGACGACTCCGTTTTCCAGCGGGTTGGGCCCGGGGTGCTCGGCGATCAGCGTGCCGCGCTCGCCCATGACCGCGATCTTCGCGCCGCGCGCGCGGCGTGACGGCGAAGCGACGAGGTCATCGTCGCCATGCCGCCATTCTTGAACGTCAGCATGAACGAGAAGCGTGTCGTCGGTTTCGGCCTTGACGATTTTCCCCGTCGCCGTGTCGACCATGTCCGGGCGTAGCGCCGCCAGCCAGCCGGTCACCGAGGCGATCTCGCCAAACCAGAATCGCAGCCCATCGATGTAATGCGAGCCGAGCGCGCCGAGCAGGCCGCCGCCCTCGGCCTTGGTACGCTTGCCAGGTGAGCGGGCGCGGCTCTCGCGAAACGTAGCGGTCGAGGAAGAGCTCCATGGTGCAGAGCTGGAACTTGCCGATGTAATCCTCCGCAACGAGCTGCCTGATGTAGGCGCGCTGAGGCGTGTGGCGGAACTCGTGGGCGATCATCGCCGTTTTGCCGGACTTTTCGGCGGCGGCACGCATCTCCTCGGCCTTGCTTCGCGTCGAGGGCGAACGGCTTCTCGCAGAGGACGTGCTTGCCCGCCTTTAGCGCGGCGATGGAAAGCGGGTGATGAGCGCCAGGAGGCGTGATGATCGCGACCGCGGCGAGGTCGTCCCGTCGAATGAGCTCCATCGGATCGGTGTAGACGCTTGGAATGCCGGCCTCGTCGGCGGCTTTCTGCGCCTTCTCACGCGTGCGGCTGCAGATGGCCGCGACATCCCAGCCTTCGGAGCGGAACGCCGGAACGTGGACCTGCGCGCCGAAGCCGACGCCGATGATGCCGATGCTGTTCTTGGATGAGGCCATGCCGTTCTCCGCCTACGGGCGAAAAGCCCGACCCGCCAAATACTACCGGAGCCACTACCGAAGACAAATGGCCCCGGTATATGCTTCATATTCGTTGAGCCGAAAATCCAGAAAGGAACCTCGAGATGCTTTCTGAACAGCGCGATACGTGCTCTGCTGGCCGCCGTTGCGGCGATCGCCTTGTTCATCGGTTTCCCCGCGCATGCCGCAGCGCCGCTGGCAAAGACCCAGGCGCCCGGGTATTACCGCATGATGCTGGGCGATTTCGAAGTCACCGCGCTGTCCGACGGCACGGTTCCGCTGGCAGTGGACACGCTTCTCACCAACACGTACGCCCGCCAAGGTGAAAAAAGCGCTCGACCGCTGGTTCCTCAAGGAGCCGGTCGATATTTCCGTCAACGCCTATCTCATCAACACCGGCACCAAGCTGGTCCTGGTCGACGCGGGTGCCGGCAGCTCTGTTCGGCCCCACGCTCGGCAAGCTCTCCAGCAGTCTGCGAGCGTCGGGATACCGGCCCGATCAAGTGGACGAGATTTACATCACGCACATGCACCCGGACCACGTCGGCGGCCTGATGGCCGGCGACAAGCTCGCCTTCCCGAACGCAACCGTGCGCGCCGACAAGCACGACGCCGACTACTGGTTGAGCCAGTCGAACATGGACGCCGCGCCCAAAGACGGCAAGGATTCCTTCAAGGGCGCCATGGCCTCGATCAACCCCTACGTCGCCGCGGGGAAATTCAAAACCTTCGACGGCGACACCGAGCTGGTTCCCGGCATCAAGGCAATGGCCAGTCGGGGACACACGCCCGGCCACAGCACCTACATCGTCGAAAGCAAAGGCGAGAAGCTCGCGCTGTGGGGCGACCTGATGCACGTCGCGGCAGTGCAGTTTGCGGAGCCGTCGGTCACCATCAAGTTCGACACCGATTCCAAGGCCGCCGCCGTGCAACGCAAGCGCGCTTACGCCGATGCGGCCGGCAAAGGCTACTGGGTCGCGGCGGCGCACCTGGCCTTCCCGGGCATCGGGCACGTTCGCGCCGAGGGCGCAGGCTACGCATGGGTGCCGGCGAACTATGCGCCGCTTCCCTGATCATTTCTCTATGGACACCGTCGCAACGCCTCTGCAGGTCGCGTCGCTCATCGCGCGCAATCTGGTGCCGGTCGCGGGAGTGGTCTTCCTTGACTGGTCGGCGCCGGACTTGCTCGTGCTGTACTTTGTCGACACCGTCCTCTCCATCGCCTCACTGCTGTTGCTCGTCGCCGTCTATCTGACCGGCATCGGTCCGGTCAAACGTACCCGCCCTTTCGGCGGCGGGATGGACTGGTTGAAGGTGGCGGCCGTCAGCCTATTGGGAGGCGTACTGATCGGACTGCCGTTCGGCGTTCCGATGTACATCCTGCTCGCCGATTTCGGATGGTCGCCCGTCGCCGCGTTGTCCAGCCAGTCGTTCGTCTACGGGCTGGCGATGCAGGCGTTCATTTCGGGCATGGACTGCGTACGGGCGCATCGGGAGCTTGCCGGCCGCGACGACGTCAATCAGCTATTGAAGCGCCGCACAGGTTTCGTGTTCGCGCGATGGATGGTGGTGCTGATCGCGGCGATGACCGGATTGCCGGGTGTGTTCGGGCCGAAGTTTGGCGGCATCGTGGTGCTACTCGTGTACGCCGGCGCGACGGTGTACTTTGAAATCTTTCCTGACCGCGCGCTGGCATGGCTGAATCAAGGGCGGCGCGAGAGCAGCGTAAGATAAATGAGGTGAGCGAGGTGACTGAGATACGCGAATCGCACAAGCCGCCGGGTGCGTGACCGCGCGTTGCACATGCGCAGCGCACGGTAAACACTCTCACGAGAGCGAAAACTGTCGATGACGAATCCCTGGCCGACCCTCCCCTACGAGGCGTGGAAAGATACCTGCGCGACGCTCCACATGTGGACGCAGATCGTCGGCAAGATACGGCTGGTCCAGTCGCCATGGGTCAATCACTCGTGGCACGTTCCGCTCTACCTCACCGCGCGGGGCCTCACCACCTCCCCGTATCCGCTATGACCCGCGCGTCTTTCAGATCGATTTCGACTTCGTCGACCACAAGCTGCTGATCCAGGCCGGCGACGGGCCGGTGAAAACGATGGCGCTGCAGGCCGCGCTCGGTCGCCGACTTCTATCGAGGACCTCTTTGCGCAGCTTGCCGAGCTCGGATATCGACGTGAAGATCAACACCACGCCGAACGAGGTCGCCGATGCCATTCCGATTCGAACACGACCAGCAGCATCGCTCGTACGACGCCGAATACGCCAACCGATTCTGGCGCACGCTGCTGCAGGCCGACCGCGTTTTGAAGGAATTTCGCGCCCGCTTCAGCGGCAAGTGCAGCCCGGTGCATTTCTTCTGGGGCAGCTTCGATCTGGCGGTGACACGATTCTCCGGCCGCCCTGCGCCGGAGCATCCCGGCGGCGTACCGCATCTGCCTGATTGGATCGCGCGCGAGGCCTACTCCCATGAGGTCAGCAGCTGCGGCTTCTGGCCGGGCAACGAAGCGCTGCTGCCCTATGCGGCGTTCTACGCCTATGCCTATCCGGAGCCCGCGGGATTCGACAAGGCCACAGATTCGCCCCGCTGCTGCGTTCTACCATTCCGATCTGCACGAGTTCGTTCTGCCCTACGACCAAGTGCGGGAAGCGTCGTCTCCCCGACACCGTGCTGCTCGAATTCCTGCAGAGCACTTATGAAGCTGCCGCCGATTTGGGCAAGTGGGATCGTGCGGCACTGGAATAGGTTTTTAAGCCTCTGTTCGTCTCTTGTCGGATTCGCGACGCAGGCCATCGGTCTCGCCATCGCGCAATCGCTGTTCCTGCAGGATTATTGAGGTGGTTTCAGTAGCCTAACGAGGGCGTCTTCGCGTAGGCTATCGTCGATCGCTGCGCTGTCGTAGCGCCTGCGAGTGGCAAAGGGAGTGCCGATGGAACGGGCCGCAAAACCTGCAAAGGCCAAGGTCGAAGCGAGGCCGCCTGTTGCCCGGAAATCGCGGGAAGACGGACGGCTCTACAGGGTCGGCAGCTCGAGCAGCGCCTGGCGGAAGCATTGGAGCAGCAGGCGGCCACGAGCGAGATCCTGCGCGTCATCAGCAGCTCGCGGACCGATGCCCAGCCGGTGTTCGATACCATCGCGGCCAATGCGCTGCGCCTGTGTGACGGCAGGTTCAGCGCCGTCTTCAGGTTCGACGGCGAGCTCATCCACCTGGCCGCTTTCCAGAACCTGACTCCCGAAGGCACCGCGGCCTTTCGCAGCACCGTACCCGTGCCCGCCGAGCCGGGGTGGTACCACGCAGCGAGCGATCCTGACTCGCAGCATCGTCCACATGCCCGATGTACGCGAGGACCCGAGTACGCTTACCAGGACGCCGCCAGAGAGAGCCGAGTTTCGCAGCGTCCTGTCCGTGCCGATGCTGCGCGACGGTGAGGCGATCGGAACGATCACCGTGTACAGGCGACGCGGCGAGACCGCTTCCCGGACGCGCAGATCGAGCTGCTGAAGACGCTTCGCCGATCAGGCGGTCATCGCGATCGAGAACGTGCGGCTGTTCACGGAGCTGCAGGCGCGCAACCGCGACGCTGACCGAAGCGCTGGAGCAACAGACGGCGACGAGCGACGATCCTGCGCGTGATCAGCCAGTCGCCTACCGATGTGCAGCCCGTGTTCGACGCCATCGCCCGCGACGCGGTGCGACTGTGCGACGCGAACTACAGTGTGATCCGGGAGGTACGACGGTCAGCTTCTGCATCTAGTCGCCCACGAGCACGTCCGCACGGAGGGGTGCGAGGCGATGCTGCAACTGTTTCCGATGCGCCCGAGCCGGGCAACCACCAGCAGCCGGGCGGTCCTCGATCGGGCCGTGGTGCACGTGCCGGACGTGCTCGAAGACCCCGACTACGACCAGCCGGTGGCTCTCGGCATTCAGAACCGGAGCACGTTGGCAGTGCCAATGATGCGCGATGGCCACCCAATAGGGACCATTTCCGTCGGACGGCTCGAACCCGAGCCGTTTTCTGAAAAGCAGATCGCGCTGCTGAAGACGTTCGCCGACCAGGCGGTGATCGCCATCGAGAACGTCCGGCTGTTCACCGAAGCTGCAGGAGCGCAATCGCGATCTCACTATCGCGCTCGACCAACAAACGGCGACAAGCGAGATCCTGCAGGTGATCAGCCAGTCGCAGACCGATGTGCAGCCGGTATTCGACGCGATCGTCCGCAGCGCCGTTCGCTTGTGCGGCGCGGACTACAGTATCGCCGCCCGGTTCGACGGCGAGCTGCTCCACCCCTGGCCCACCATGGCTTCTCTCCCGACGCGCTGAAATTTGTCGAGCGTCACGTTTCCCATGCGACCGGGCCCGGAAACCATGGTGGGCCGGGCCGCACTCAACAAGGCGGTCGTCAATTTTCCAGACGTGCTGGCCGACCCGACCTATTCGGCGCCGATTACGCGGCGGCCGGAGGCTGGCGCAGTGGACTCGGCGTACCGATGCTGCGCGATGGAGAGCCGATCGGCGTCGATCGCGGTCGGACGAAGGGAACCCGGCGCGTTTCCCGCCCACCAGGTCGCCCTGCTGAAGACCTTCGCCGACCAGGCGGTGATCGCGATCGAGAACGTGCGCCTGTTCAAGGAGCTTGAAGCGCGCAACGCGGACCTCACCGAAGCCCTGGAGCAGCAGACGGCGACGAGCGACATCCTGCGCGTGATCAGCCAGTCGCAGACGGATGTGCAGCCGGTATTCGACACCATCGTGGCGGCCGCGTTGAAGCTGTGCCAATGCCAGTTCGGCGAACGTGTTAACGTTCGACGGCGAGCTGATCCATCTCGCGGCGCTCGTGAACCGTGAATGCGGAAGGAGCTGAGGCCATGCGGCGGCTGTGGCCCCGGCCGCCCAGCCGCGATATGGCTGCGGCGAGGGCGATTCTTGCCTGCGGTGCGTGTCGCGATCCCGGACGTGCTCGAGGACCCCGACTTTGTGATCGCGCGCTACCGCAGCCGCCGGAGGTTTCCGCAGTGTCCTTGCCGTTCCGCTCGATGCGGGAGGGCAGCCCGATTGGCGCCATCGCCGTCGGCCGGCCCGAACCCGGACCGTTTCCCGATAAGCAGATCGCGCTGCTCCAGACCTTCGCCGACCAGGCGGTCATCGCCATCGAAAACGTGCGGCTGTTCACGGAACTGGAAGCGCGCAACGCGGACCTGACCGAGGCGCTCGAGCAACAGACGGCGACGAGCGATATCCTGCGCGTGATCAGCCAATCGCCGATCGATGTGCAGCCGGTGTTCGACACCATCGCGGCGGCCGCGCTGGAGCTGTGCCGCGCCCGCTCGGCGAACGTCTTCACGTTCGACGGCGAGCTGATCCATTTGGCGTCCCTCGTGAACCCGAATCCGGCATATATCGAGGCGGTACGCCAATATTTCCCACGGCCGCCCAGCCGCGATACGGCGATCCAGCGGGCTGTCCTGACGCGGAGCGTGGTCGCAATCCCGGACGTGCTCGAGGACGAGGACTATTCTGAGGGGGCCTCACTCGACCAGGGGGCTTCCGCAGCGTCCTGGCCGTTCCGCTGCTACGCGAGGGAAGCGCGATCGGCGGGATCTCCGTCGGCCGGCGCCGAACCCGGGCCCTTTCCCGACAAGCAGATCGCGCTGCTCCAGACCTTCGCCGACCAGGCGGTGATCGCGATCGAGAACGTGCGGCTGTTCAAGGAGCTCGAGACCCGCAATCGCGACCTCACCGAGGCCCTGGAGCAACAGACGGCGACGAGCGAGATCCTGCGCGTGATCAGCCAGTCGCCGACGGATGTGCAGCCGGTATTCGACACCATCGCGGCGGCCGCGCTGAAGCTGTGCAGCGCCAGCTCGGCGAACGTCTACACGTTCGACGGCGAGCTGATCCATCTGGTGCCGCTCGTGAACGCTGAATCCGGGATACATCGAGGCGATGCGCAAGCGTTTTCCCACGGCCACCCAGCCGCGACACGGCGGTCACCCGAGCGATCCTGACGTGCAGCGTTGTCGCGATTCCGGACGTGCTCGAGGACGCCGAGTATGTGATCCAGGCGGCCGCACTTGCCGGCGGGTTTCCGCAGCGTGTCTGGCCGTTCCGCTGATGCGGGAGGGAAGTCCGATCGGCGCCATCGTCGTCGGCCGGCCCGAACCCGGACCGTTTCCCGGACAAGCAGATCGCGCTGCTCCAGACCTTCGCCGACCAGGCGGTCATCGCGATCGAGAACGTGCGGCTGTTCGATGAAGTGCAGGCACGCACGCGCGAGTTATCGGTGTCTCTTCAGCAACAGACGGCCACGGCCGACGTGCTCAAGGTCATCAGTCGGTCGGCGTTCGATTTGCAGATGGTGCTTGATACGCTGACCGAATCCGCATGCAAGTTGTGCGAAGCAGACGCGGCGACCATGTGGCGTCCCGACGGCGACGTATTCAAGGTTGCCGCAATGTTTGGGCAGTCCCCGGCACACGAGGCGGCGCTCAAGCAGGTCGTCGTCAAGCCCGGAAGAGATACCTGCGTCGGTCGCGCTTTGCTCGAGGGAAGAACGGTTCACATCCCCGACGCGGCGCCTGATCCGGAATACAACGCGCCGGATGTCCTGGCCGTCGCTGGAAATCGCGCCATGATCGGCGTTCCACTGCTCCGCGAAGGCGCTCCAATTGGTGTTCTGGTTCTGACACGCACGGTGGCGCGGCCTTTTACCGAAAAACAGATCGCGCTCGCGACAACCTTCGCCGACCAGGCGGTGATCGCCATCGAGAACGTGCGCCTGTTCAACGAGACGAACGGAGGCGCTGGAGCAGCAGACGGCGACGAGCGAGATCCTGCGCGTGATCAGCAGCTCGCCGACCGACATCCAGCCGGTGCTCGACACCGTGGCGGAGTGCGCGGCTCGACTGTGCGGGTCGTCCGACGTGGAGATCTTCCGGCGGGACGGCGAACGGCTCCGGCTCGTCGCTCATCACGGCCTGATCCCTACCGGGCCCGTCGGCGAGTTCACCCTTCCCTGGTTCGCGGGTCGGTCAATGGCCGAGCGACGCTCGAGCGGGCAGACCGTGCACGTCGCTGACGTGCAGGCCGAGGCGAACGAGTTTCCCGTGACCAGCGAGTTCGCGCGGCAGCAGGGCAGCCGGACGCAGCTCGTCGTTCCCATGTTGCGAGAAGGAGTACGCGATCGGCACGATCAGTCTCCGCCGCACCGCGGTTGGACTCTTCACCGAGCGGCAGGTTGCCCTGCTCCAGACCTTCGCCGACCAGGCGGTGATCGCGATCGAGAACGTGCGGCTGTTCAAGGAGCTCGGAGACCCGCAACCGCGACCTCACCGAGACCCTCGAGCAGCAGACGGCAACGAGCGAGATCCTGCGGGTGATCAGCCAGTCGCCGACGGACGTGCAGCCGGTCTTCGACGCCATCGCGGCGGCCGCGCTGAAGCTGTGCGAGCGCCACCTCGGGCGGCGTCTATACGTTCGATGGCGAGCTGATCCATGTGGCGGCCCTTGCGGCCGTGAACCCGGAAGGCGCGGATGCCTGGCGCAAGCTTTCTCCCGAGGCCGCCCAGTCGCGACATGACGGTCACGAGGGCTATCCTGACTCGCGACGTCGCCACGGTTCCGGACGTGCTTGCGGATCCAGACTTTGCGTTCCAGGGTGCCGCGCTTGCCGGGGTTCCGAAGCGTCTTGGCCGTTCCGCTGATGCGCGACGGAGACCGCGATCGGCGGCATCGTCGTCGGCCGGCCCGAACCGGGGCGATTACCCGACAAGCAGATCGCGCTGCTCCAGACCTTCGCCGACCAGGCGGTGATCGCGATCGAGAACGTGCGGCTGTTCAACGAGACGAAGGAGGCGCTTGAGCGGCAGACGGCGACGGCGGAGATCCTGCAAGGTCATCGCGAGCTCGCCGACCGATGTCCAGCCGGTGTTCGATGTCATCGTGGAGAGCGCGGTGCGGCTGTGCGGCGCGCGCTTCGGGCGCGTCTACCGGTACGACGGGTCGGTCATCCAAATGGTGGCGAGTCACGGGCTGAGCACAAACGGTCTCGCGCAGGTCCAGCGCGTGTTCCCGAGGCCCGCGGCGGACCGACACGATCGTGGGGCGGGTCATCCTGACGCGGCGGCCGTTCTACGTCAGAGACATCGAGCATGAGGAGACGGTGCCTGCGCTGTCCCGTCAAATGATCGAGGCACTCGGCACGCGGAGCCAGCTAACGATCCCCATGTTGCGCGCGGGGGAGCCGATCGGCGCGATAACCATGGGCTGGGACGAGCCGGAGGCCTTCGATGATCAGCAGGTCGCGCTCCTTCAGACCTTCGCCGACCAGGCGGTGATCGCGATCGAGAACGTGCGGCTGTTCAACGAGACGAAGGAGGCGCTCGAGCGGCAGACGGCGACGGCGGAGATCCTGAAGGTGATCGCCAGTTCGCCTTCGAACGTGCAGCCGGTGTTTGACGCAATCGTGCAGAGCGCCGCCCGCCTTTTCGGGCGCAGAGCAGGATTACGGGTGGTCGAGGGAAACGTCCTTCGCAGGATGGCGCGCAGCGACGCCAGATTCGGCGGGATTCGGCGGCGCGAAGTGTTGCCGATCGACCGGGATAGCTCTGGTCGGGACCGGTCGCCCTGGACGGCAGAGGGATGCAGGTGGAGGACACGCGTGCGCCGGACGCTCCGCCGTACTTGCGCGCTCATGCCCACGAACTGGATTTCGGTCAAACGCGACGGCGCCCCTGGTTCGCGAGGGTGCGGTGATAGGCGTCGATTTCGGTGTCCTCTCCGAACCCTGGGGCGCTTTCAGCCAAGGAAATGGCATTACTCATCACCTTCGCCGACCAGGCGGTGATCGCGATCGAGAACGTGCGGCTGTTCAACGAGCTTCAGGCGCGCACGGAGGCGCTGACGCGCTCGGTGGGGCAGCTCACGGCGCTCGGCGAGGTGGGGCAGGCGATCAGCTCGACGCTCGATCTGGAGACCGTGCTGAAGACGATCGTGTCGCGGGCGGTGCAGCTCACGGGGCTCGACGGCGGGTCGATCTACGAGTACGACGAGCGTGCCGAAGAGTTCCGGCTGCAGGCGGCCGAGAACATGCCGCAGGATGTCGCCGAGGACATCCGCAAGGCGCCCACCCGCAAAGGCGACGGCGCGCTCGGACGCACCGCCATTACGCTCGAGCCGACCCAGGTCCCCGACACTCTCGATGAGCAGCTACCAAAGCGCTGCGCAAGGAGCTACTCATCCGCGCCGGATATCGTGCGCTCCTCGCGGTGCCGCTGCTGCGCGAGGACCACCTGCTCGGCGGGCTGCTGGTCAACCGGAAGACGCCGGGGGCGTTCGCGCCGGAGATCGTCGAACTGCTGAAGACGTTCGCCACGCAGTCCGCGCTCGCGATCCAGAATGCGCGGCTGTTCCGCGAGATCGCGGAGAAAGGCCGGCAGCTCGAAGCGGCGAGCCGGCACAAGTCGGACTTCCTCGCCAGCATGAGCCACGAGCTGCGCACGCCGCTGAACGCGATCCTCGGTTTCAACGAGATGATCCTCGGCGCAGATCTACGGCGAGGTGCCCGCCGACATGAAGGTGCCGCTGACCGACATCCAGACCAGCGGAAAGCATCTCCTGCGCCTGATCAACAACGTGCTCGACCTCGCCAAGATCGAGGCCGGGCGCATGGAGCTGGCGCTCGCGGACTACTCGGTCCATGACACGGTGGAGAGCGTGCGCGCCACGCTGCGTCCGCTGGCGGCGGAGAAGGGGCTGGAGCTCGTCGCCACGGTACCCGCCGACATTCCGCTTGCCTACGGCGATTCCGGGCGCATCACGCAGTGCCTCATGAACCTCGCCGGCAATTCGCTCAAGTTCACCAAGGCGGGAAAGGTCGAGATCTCCGTCGAGCGAGACGGCGATCTGCTGCGTCTACCGCGTCGCGGACACCGGGATCGGCATTGCCGCCGACAAGCTCGACTCGGTGTTCGCCGAGTTCAAGCAGACCGACGCCACCATCGCGAGCGAGTACGGCGGCACCGGCCTGGGCCTGCAGCATCAGCAAGAAGTTCGTCGAGATGCACGGCGGGCGGATCTGGGTGGAGAGCGAGCTGGGCAGGGGCTCGACCTTCATCTTCGAGATTCCGCTGCGCGCGCGCGACTGGAGCGCGCGGCATGAGCGCGAAGACCATCCTCTACGTCGAGGACAACGAGCTGAACCGCAAGATCGTGCGCGATCTGCTCAAGCGCACGACGTACCAGCCTGATCGAGGCGCACGACGGCGAGGCCGGCGTCGCGATGGCGCTGGAGCAGCGTCCTGACCTGATCCTCATGGACATCCAGCTGCCGAAGATTTCCGGCATGGATGCGATCGCGTAGGCTGCGCGCTGAAGCCGCCACCGCGAACGACGCCGATCATCGCCATCACTTCGTTTGCGCTGAGCGGCGACGAGCAGAAGGCGAAGGATGCCGGGGCCACCGCCTATCTGGCGAAACCGTATAGTCCCTTCGACCTCCTGAGCCTCATCCGCAAGTTGCTACCCGAAGAGTGAGCGGAGCGTGTCCTAGCTGAATGTTCCTGTAGGGCGAGGGACGACGTACACTCTCGATGCTGGTGCTTCCGTCGATACCGTGATGATGCGGCCAATGTACGCGCAACGACACCTTCGCAACCTCTGCTTGTCGGCGTGTTTGATCGCTATGCGCCGCATCGTGCGTCAACCGCCCGCCATCGAACCCCCGACGACGGTAGCCATTGTCGGCGGTAGCGTCATTCATCCGCAGCGCGACGCGGCTCGGGCCATCGCCCCGAATAGCGTGATCTTGATCGCGGACGGCCGCATCAGCGCCGTCGGCACCGCCGACTCCGTGGCGATCCCCGCGGGCGCGACGGTCGTGGATGCTCGCGGCAAATGGATCGTGCCCGGCCTCATCGATGCGCACGTTCACTTCTTCCAGTCGGGGAATCTCTACTACCCGTCCGGACGCGGCCGACCTCCGGGCGGGTTGTGCCCTACGCCCGCGAAGTCGCCCGAAACAAGGCACGGCTGGCCGCTACTTTCAAGGTCTATCTCGCCAACGGTGTAACGAGCGTCGTCGACATCGGCGGCCCGTTCTGGAATTTCGATATGCGCGATGCGGCGCAACGCTCGCCGGCGGCGCCGCGAGTGAGCGTCGCGGGCCCCTTGATCTCGACGGTCGACGATCCGCCGCTCGATCTGGGCGATCCGCCCATCATCAAGATCACTACGGCTGACGAAGCGCGGGCACTGGTCAGGCGCGAGCTCGCGCGCCAACCCGACTACATCAAGGTCTGGTTCATCTACCGCAACGATGCCGACATCGCGGCGCAGGAAATCATCGTCAAGGCGGCCGCGGACGAGGCGCATGCCGCCGGAACGCCGCTCGCGGTGCATGCCACGCAGCTTGCGGTCGCCAAGGCGGCGCTGCGCGCCGGCGCCGATTACCTGGTGCATTCGGTCGACGACGCGCCTGTCGACGACGAATTTCTGCGGCTTGCCGTCGCGCGGCGCATCGTACTGCCCGACGCTGTTCGTCACCGATGGTTATCGATTGGCCTCTCGAACACCTGGAAGCCGACCGCCGCCGAGCTGCGCCTTGCCGATCCCGAAATTCTGGCAGCCATGGGCGATCTGAACCGCATTCCGCGCGAGCTCATTCCCGATCGCGTGCTGAAGCGGATGGCCAGTCCTCCCCTGCGGACCCATCGGACTTTTCGATGAGGAATCTGCGCAAGGTCTGGGACGCCGGCATTCCGGTCGCAATGGGTACCGACGCGGGCAACATCGGCACAATGCATGGAGCCTCGGTATTCCGCGAGATGGCGCTCATGCAGCAGGCCGGATTGACGCCGCTGGAAGTCCTGCGCTCGGCAACCGTCAACGGCGCCAAGGCTGCGCGGCACGAGAACGACGTCGGCATCATCGAGACGGGCAAGCTTGCGGATATGGTGTATTGCTGGACGCCGATCCGCTGATCGACGTCGGGAATCTCTCCCGTATCCACCGGGTAATCAAGGGCGGCAGCGTGTTCGACCCGGACGAATTGATCCGGTCGATCCGTTGATGAAATGGAGCAACGCCGGGCTAACCGCGGAATTGCGGTCCGGCGGACGCCGTGCCGACCTCGCGCCTGTTCCAACTTGGATACGTTGTTGCTCCGGAGGCAATCACCTCAGACGCCGCCGCTTCCGGAGCGCCATCGAAGCCGTCCAGCCGGTCGAGCAGAAATTTCGCGCGACGCCACGACAGTGCGGTCAGCCAGGCGCTCCCGAAAATCCACGCCAGCGCAGCCAGGACATTCAATTCGCCCTTGTAGAGCTCCGTCAGCGCCACGACCACGCCAGTCGCAGCGACAAAGCCCAGTCGCAGCCACAGGCTGCTTGCGATAAGCGGCCACGGGGTCTTGCCCCCGAGCGCCGGATCAGGGTAAATGTGGTAGCCGTCCATGCCGATACCTCGATTCGATCAATGATGGGTTGCGAACAATCACACCGTAGCGGCGGCGGAATCAACCGTCCAATCGTCGTTTATGATCTGCTTCATCGGCGTTGACTATCGACAGCGTGAGTCGTCGCGGATCGCTTGCTCGCGGCTGCAGGATCGCGATTCCGGCGCGACTGGCCGCAAGCCACGACGTTATGCTCTATCGCGAGGTTTTGGGTAAGATAGTCGGCGCCCGGGAGACGATGGTCGCGTTGGGAGAATAAAGTCCGGTCAAGACTGTTTGCATGACGCTTTCGAGCGGCACCAGCCGCCACAACCCAAGGAGGATCACCATGCGGTCGAAATCTGTGTTGCGCATTGCCCTGCTCGGCTCCGTATTGCTCGTGGCCACGACGAGCTACGCGCAACAGCCGGCGCCGGCGCCACCGCCGAATCCGCTCGATAACGTGCCCGAGAAGATGCCGTTCGATGTTCCGTATGGCACGCCGATCGGACTCGATCGCGCCCAGGCTGCCATCGCCGCCACGGTGGCGGAAGCCAAAAGCGCGACTGGAAGTTTAACGTCGCGGTCGTCGATTCGGGCGGCAACCTGGTCGCCTTTCAGCGCATGGACGGCGCGCAGATCGCATCGGTCCAGATCTCCGAGCACAAGCGCACGCGCGGCCGCGGTCTTCCGTCGCGAAACCAAGGCTTTCGAGAACGGCATCCAGGGCGGCAACAATTACCTGATCACCCTCGATGGAGTCATCGGCTCGCGAGGCGGCATTCCTCTGCTCGAGGGCGGCAAGCTGATCGGCGCCATCGGATGCTCGGGTGGCACCGGCTCGCAGGATGAAGTCGCTTGCAAGGTCGGCGCCGCAACCGTCAAATAAGCTTCCTGGACCTTCGAATCGTGGGCGCGCCGCGCCCACGGTTTACAGCACCGGCGGCGCCGGTCTGCTGTACTCCTTCGCGGCCAAGCAACCCGACCTTGGTATCGGCGCTCGCCTCGGATACGACTTAAGCGCTACGTCGGGCAAGACCGAATTCTGCGAAAATCGAGCTGTCGCGATTTCGCCTGCTTACCGCCGGTCGATGTGGCGGCCCCTCACCTTGACTGGCCACGATGCATCCGAATTTCCCTCGTCCCATCGAGGTGCTGCGCGATACCTTTGGCTATGCGCGCGTTCCGCGACGCGCAAGAGGAAGTCGTCGACCATGTCGTGGCCGGCGGCGACGCGCTGGTGCTGATGCCGACCGGCGGCGGCAAGTCGCTGTGCTATCAGATTCCCGTCGCTTGTGCGCCGGGGCACCGGCATCGTCGTGTCGCCGCTGATCGCGTTGATGCAGGACCAGGTCGCGGCGCTGGCCCAGCTCGGCGTGCGCGCGGCGTTTCTCAACTCGACGCTCGACGCCGACGCGGCGCGCGCGCACCGAGCGCGCGCTGCTCGCGGGCGAGCTCGACCTGCTTTACGTCGCGCCCGAGCGCCTGACCACGCCGCGCTGCCTCGATCTGCTGGACCGCGCGCAGATCGCACTCTTCGCCATCGACGAGGCGCACTGCGTATCGCAATGGGGCCACGATTTCCGGCCCGAGTACCTGCAGCTGTCGCTGCTGCACGAGCGCTATCCGCACGTTCCGCGCATCGCGCTGACGGCCACCGCCGACCCGCAGACGCGCGCCGAGATCATCGCGCGCGCCTGGGGCTCGCGGACGCGCGCGTCTTCGTCTCGAGCTTCGACCGCCCGAACATCCGCTACACCATCGTCGACAAGGGCGATGCGCGCGCGCAGCTGCTGCGCTTCATCGCGGACGAGCATCCGGGCGAGGCGGGCATCGTCTATTGCCTCTCGCGGCGCAAGGTCGACGAGACCGCGGCGTGGCTCGGTCCGAAGGGCGTGCGCGCCCTGCCCTATCACGCCGGGCATGGACACGCCGGCGCGCGACCGAGCACCAGGCGCGCTTTCAGCGCGAGGACGGCCTGGTGATGGTCGCGACGATCGCCTTCGGCATGGGCATCGACAAGCCGGACGTGCGCTTCGTCGCCCATCTCGACCTGCCGAAGAGCGTCGAGGGCTACTACCAGGAGACCGGGCGCGCCGGCCGCGACGGCGCGCCGGCCGACGCGTGGATGGCCTACGGTCTGGCCGACGTCGTGCAGCAGCGGCGGCTCATCGAGCAGTCGGATGCCAGCGACGAATACAAGCGGGTGTCCGTCGCCAAGCTCGACGCGCTGCTCGGCCTGTGCGAGACCGCGGGCTGCCGGCGCGTGCGGCTGCTCGACTATTTCGGCGAGGCGAGCACGCCCTGCGGCAACTGCGACACCTGCCTCGCGCCGCCGGAGACCTTCGACGCCACCGTCCGCGGCGCAGAAGGCGCTGTCGGCGATCTACCGCACCGGCCAGCGCTTCGGCGCGGTGCACCTGATCGACGTGCTGCGCGGCAAGGCCGGCGAGCGGATCAGCCGCTGGGACCACGACAAGCTGTCGGTGTTCGGCATCGGCGCCGACGTCGACGAGACCGCGTGGCGCGTCGTGTTCCGGCAGCTGGTGGCGCTGGGATTGCGCGCGCGTCGACCACGAGGCGCATGGCGCGCTGCAGGCTCACGGAGGCGAGTCGGCCGGTGCTGAAAGGCGAACAGCAGGTTGCGATGCGACGCGTCGTCGCGCGAGCTCGCGCGCCTCGGCGCGCGTCCGACCCGTTCTGGCAGCGATGCCCGATCTCTCCGCGGCGGACAACGCATTGCTCGAACGCCTCAAGGCCTGGCGCCTGACTGAATCGCGGACCCAGTCGGTGCCGGCGTTCGTGATCCTGCACGACAAGACGCTGGCGGAAATCGCACGCCAACGGCCGCCGGACCTTATGGCATTGCGCGACATCAGCGGCATCGGCGCGGCCAAGCTGGAGCGTTATGGACCGGTCGCTGGTGGGAATCGTCGCCGGCGGCGTCGCGCATGAGGCGCGCCATTGGTATCGATGCTTCTCGCGCCTCGAATAGCAACGCGGGAGAAAACATCGTAGAGGTTCGGTGGGTTGTCGTCAAGAACCGCGAGCCGACGGATTGTCCGTGGTTCGCACGACACCCGCGAGAGAGTCAAGCCATGAGAAAAGAATCGTTCGCGAAAGCAGGTCGTGCAGATCGTCGTGCTCGGCATCGCCGCGTCGTGGATGGTGCGAGTCGCGGCGCAGAACCAGGCCGAGGGCAAGCTCGGACGTCGACGGCAAGCCGGTCGCCATCACGCAGGTCTACGCCTTTGCGAAAGGAAGGGTTCTTCGACAAGAAAAAGCAGGACGTGGTGGTCCTGCTCTGCGACGCCCCAGTACCCGCAGCCGGTGGCACGCGATACGTTTGCGTACAAGGACCTGATCGCCACCGGGAAAGTGCACTGCGTTCGGCAGACCATCGACGCCGACAAGCAGGTCATCAACTACGACGTGGGACACCAGCGTTTCGGCAGCCTCGGCGAGAACGGAGGTTCCACCGAACACGTCTTCGAAGCGCAAACCTTCGACGGCAAGACGATCGCCGGCCGGGCACGCGCCAAATCGCCGCAGAAATCGTTCAAGGACGTGCCCTACACCTACGACATCACCTTCAGCGCGGCGATCGAGCCGAAGAAATAGTCCCCGAGCTCAACGCGGCCGAGCGTTCCGGGCGGCCCTGATCGATGCTTCAGGGCCGCAAACGCACCTGACGCTAAACCAGCTTGGCGTTCTTCAAAGGCAGAGGTCCGCGCCGGTTTTGCCGGTCGCCGCGTAGATGGCGTTGAGCACCGACGGCGTCACCACGCAGATCGTCGGCTCGCCGACGCCGCCCCAGAAGTCGTAGCGTCGGCACGATCACCGTCTCGACCTTCGGCATCTCGGCGAGCCGCAGGATCTGGTAGGTGTCGAAGTTCTGCTCCACGATGCGGCCCGTTCTCGACCGTGCATTCGCCGTAGAACGCGGCGGTCAGGCCGTAGGCGACCGAGCCCTCGACCTGCGCGGCGATCTGGTCGGGATTGACCGCGTGGCCGCAGTTGAGCGCCAGCACCATGCGGTGGACCTTGACCTTGCCCTCGTCGCTCACCGACACCTCGGCGACCGCCGCCGAGTAGCTGCCGTAGCCCATGAACTGCGCGATGCCGCGATGCACGCCGGCCGGCAGCGGCTTGCCCCAGTCGGCCTTCTCCGCCGCCGCGTTCAGCACGGCGAGATGCTTGGGATGGTTCTGCATCAGCGCGCGGCGGAATTCGAGCGAGATCGGTGCCGGCCGCCTGCGCCACTTCGTCCATGAAGCATTCCATGTACACGCCGTTCTGGTTGGTGTTGACGCCGCGCCACGGGCCGACCGGCACGTGCGTGTTGCGCATCGCGTACTCGATCAGCAGGTTCGGCACGGTGTAGCCGAGCTGCGCGTCGCCGGGCTTCTCGTAGTAGCCCTGCAGCTGGCGATCGTCCTTGCCGTCCTTGGCCGCCGGCGGATTCAGAAGGCGTTGATCGACTGGCCGGACACGCGCACGTGCAGTGCCGACGAGCTTGCCCGACTCGTCGAGGCCCGCGGCCAGCCTGCACTGCGAGATCGGCCGGTAGAAGTCGTGCGTCATGTCCTCTTCGCGCGCTCCAGATCAGCTTGATCGGGACACCGGGAAGCTGCTTGGCGATCGGCAGTCGCCTGGCGCACGTAATCCTGCGCGCCGCCGCGCCGGCCGAAACCGCCGCCGAGCATCGTGCTTGTAGACCTCGCATTTGTCGAGCGGCAGGCCGGACGCTTCCGACAGCGCGGCGAGCGCCGCCTCGCCGTTCTGCGTCGGCACCCAGACCTCGGCCCGGTCGGCGGAGACCTTGACCGTGCAGTTCATCGGCTCCATCGTCGGCGTGGGCGAGGAACGGCGTGCTGTAGACCGCCTCGACCTTCTTCGCCGCGCCGTCGATCGCCTTGAGCGCGTCGCCTTCCTGCGCGGTACGCGTAGGCGCGTCGGCGCGGTCAGGCCTTCCTTGAGGTGCTCGGCGATCATCGCGCTCGATCTGCGACGCGTTCGGGCCTTCGTCCCAGACGATCGGCAGCGCGTCGAGCGCCGTCTTGGCGTGCCACCAGGTGTCGGCGACGACCGCGACCGTCGTGTCGTTGACCTTGACCGCGCGCCGCACGCCGGGCACGGCCGGCGATCTTCGCTTCGTCGAAGCTCGACGAGCTTGCCGCCGAACACCGGGCAGTCCTTGATCGCGGCGCACAGCATGCCGGGCAGCTTGACGTCGATCGCGTAGATCAGGCTGCCGTTGAGCTTGTCGGCGGTGTCGAGCCGCTTCATCGGCTTGCCGGCGATCTTCCAGTCCTTCGGATCCTTGAGCGTGATGCTCTTCGGATCCGGCGGCGTGCAGCTTGGCGGCGGCCGCGCGCGACCTTGCCGTAGGTGGTCGTGCGCTTGGACGCCGCATGCGTGATGACGCCGTCGGACACGGTGAGCTCGCCGACCGGCACCTTCCACTCGTCGGCCGCCGCCTGCAGCAGCATGATGCGCGCGGCCGCGCCGCCGCGGCGCACGTAGTCCTCGCGAGGTGCGGATGCCGCGGCTGCCGCCGGTGCCCATCTCGCCCCAGACGCGCTTGCGCGCGAGGCTCTGGCCGGGCGTCGGCGATTCGGTCGTGACGTTCTTCCAGTCGCACTCGAGCTCCTCGGCGACGAGCTGGGCGAGCCCGGTGAGCGTGCCCTGCCCCATCTCCGAGCGCGCGATGCGGATGACGCAGGTCTCGTCGGGCTTGATCACGACCCAGGCGTTGACTCTCGGCGCCGGCGCTGGCGGTGCTCTGCGCCTCGGCGCGATCGGATGCCGAACGGAAGTTGAAATCCGAGCGCCAGCCCGCCGCCGCCGCGGCCGCGGAGCCGACGATGAACTTGCGGCGCGAAAGGTTGGTCGACTGCGTGTGCGTTTGCCGTCGCTGATCTGCTGGTCGTCTTTTCATGAGCCGCCCCTACGCTCTGGACTTGCGATCGGCCGGCGCAACGGGCGCGTCCTTCGCGCAGCCGCCGCCATGTGCACGCCGGCGCGGATGCGCTGATAGGTGCCGCAGCGGCAGATGTTGGTCATCGCTTCGTCGATGTCCTTGTCGCTCGGGTTGCGGATTCTTCTTGAGCAGCGCGGCCGCCGCCATGATCTGGCCCGACTGGCAATAGCCGCACTGCGGCACGTCGAGCGCGAGCCCACGCCTTCTGCACCGGATGCGAGCTGTTGGCGCGACAGGCCCTCGATGGTGACGATCCGGTCGGTCGCCTTGACGCTGCCGACCGGAATCGAGCACGAGCGCATCACTTCGCCGTTGATGTGCACCGAGCACGCGCCGCATTGCGCGACGCCGCAGCCGTACTTGGTGCCGGTCAGGCCGACCTGCTCGCGGATGACCCACAGCAGAGGCGTGTCGCTCTCCACCTGCACGTCACGGATCTTGCCGTTGATGTTGAGCTTTGCCATGCGCTCTCCTCCTGCGACGTTTGCCTTGACGGCGATTTGGGACGTGACTCGCGATCGGCTGCACCGCGGTTCGGCCTGGAAATTCGGCGAGCGGCGAGCGTTCTCCCAGCCACTTTCTAGCTTACTCCATCCCGCCGCGTCGAGCAGCTAGCCTGCCGTGCGCACACGGCCATTTTGCGGTTAACATCGTCCATGTGACTACGCCGTTGCAGCCGTCGCACCGAACGAGAACCCGGCCGACGCGGCATGATCGCTAGCCGCCCGCGCATTGGATCGGCCTGGCGCTGCCATTGATCGCCGCGCTGGCGGCGTGGCGACGGCCATCGGATCGCGCGGCGAAACCGGGCCGGAAATCTGGCCAAATTCCGGGTGGTTGCCGACGGTATTCCGGAGCCGATCGGCGGCGTCGCGGGCGACGCCGAGCGCGGGCGCGCGCTGATCCTCGGACGCGAATCGGCCAACTGCGTGCTGTGCCACGCGCTTCCGGATCCAGGTGTGCGCTTCTCGGGCAATCGTCGGCCCATCGCTTGGCGGCGTCGCGCGAACGCTTTCCGTCGCACAGCTGCGCCTGCGGGTCGTCGACAACGCGCGCGTCAACGCTCACGACCATCATGCCGAGCTACTATCGGATCGAGGGCCTCGACCGCGTCGCCAGGCGCTTATCGCGGCAAGCCGATCCTCGCATGCGGAACAAGTCGAGGATATTGTTGCCTACCTTGCTACGTTGAAAAATAAGTGAAATGAGTCGCGATGACCGCACCGCTGCTGCAAAGGCCGATTTCACGGCGACGCGATGCTGCAAGGCGCCGGCGCGTGTGCGCTTGCGGTGGCCCGCTGCTCGCCGGCGCGCCCGCTGCTGCGGCGCAGGAACTGCCGGCGATTCCGGCGCTCACGTCGTTTCTGGCGGGACGCTCGCCGCGTCGGGAGCGCCTGCGTCTCGAGCTGCCGTCGCTGGCCGACAACGGACAGGCCGTTCCGATGCGGCTGACGATGGCGGGCCCGTTCGCGCCCGGCGCCGCGCTCAAGGCGATTCACCTGTTTTCCGAGGTCAATCCGGTGCCCGAGATGGCGGTGTTCGAGTTTCCTTCCCCGCCGCCCAAGGTCGAGATCGATACGCGGATCAGGCTCGCGGGCAGCCAGCACGTCGTCGCGATCGCGGTCATGAGCGATGGCAGCGCTGTTCGCGGCGGTCGCCGAAGTCATCGTCACCGTCGCCGGCTGCCTGCGACGGGAGCTGATGAGTCAGACCGCCCGATGGCCGACTCCCGCATCATCGTACCCCCACAGACCCGCCGCGGCGAGGCGATCGAGGTCCGCATCTCGATCCGCCACGCGATGGAAACCGGCTACCGCACCGACGAGGGCGGCAAGCCCATCCCGCGCAACGTGATCCGCAGCTTCGCCTGCCGCTATAACGGCGAGCCGGTGTTCGCGGTGCGCATGAGCTCGGGAATCGCCGCCAATCCGTACCTGCGCTTTTTGTCACGGCGCGCGAGTCCGGAACGCTGGACTTCGAGTGGATCGACGATGCCGGCGCGCGCGGAACGGCGCAGGCGGCGGTGAAAGTGGTCTGATGCTCGCCGCGGCGCTGCGTTGCGGCGGCTGGTCCTTTCTACCTCGCCGCCGCGCAGGCGCAACAGCGCACGCTGCCGTCGAATGCCCTGCGCTCGGGCATCGAATTCGCCGGCGCCGACGTGCGCGGCATGCAGTCCGACGATCTGGCGAATCCTGGGTTCCTCTGGGTCGAGCGCGGCGAAAAACTGTGGAACGACGCCGCCAGCGGCGGCAGCTGCGCATCGTGTCACGGCGACGCGAGCGCATCGATGCGCGGCGTCGCCGCGCGCTATCCGGCGTTCGACGCGGCGTCGGGAGCGTTGCTCGACCTCGAGGCGCGCATCAACGATTGTCGCGTGCGCCGGCAGAAAGCAGCCTGCGCTGGCGCGGGAATCCGACGACCTGCTCGGGCTCACCGCGTACGTCGCCTTGCAGTCGAGAGGCTTGCCGCTGGCGGCCCGGATCGACGGGCCGGCCGCTGCGGCGTTCGAGCGCGGACGCGCGTTTTACAGCCACCGTCACGGGCAGATGAACCTGTCCTGCGCCCAATGCCACGACCAGAACTGGGGCAAGCGCCTTTACGCGGAGACACTGAGCCAGGGTCACCGCAACGCGTTTCCCGCCTACAAGCTCGGAGTGGCAGACGCCTGGGCTCGCTGCAAGCGGCGGATCCGCGCCTGCCTGTTCGGGATACGCGCGGAAATGCCGCCCGCGGGCGCGCTCGAGCTCACCGATCTCGAGCTCTTTCTCGCCTGGCGCGCGCAAGGGCCTGCCGCTGGAAGCGCCGGGGTGCGCCGCTAGGATCACGCTCGGCAAGTGCGGCCTCGCGGCGCTGCAGTCGCCAGAATCCGTGACGCGCTCGCGACGCGCGCTATTTCCGCTTCGCGAGGATCGCCTCGATCTCGTCCATGATCGCAGTTCATCCGCGCCGACCAGTGCCTGGTACGGCGCCGGCGTCGCGAGATCCACGCCCGCGGTCTTCACCAGCTCGTACGGATAGTCCGAGCCGCCGGCGCGCAGCAGGTCGAGGTAGCGCTCGAGCGCGCCGGGCTCGCCGCTGGCGACCTTCTGCGCGAACAGCGAGCTCGCCGCGATCGACGTCGCGTACTGATACACGTAGAAGCCGTTGTAGAAGTGCGGGATGTACGCCCACTCGACGCAATACGCGTCGTCGATGTCGACCACGCCTTCGGCTGGCGCCGTGGTAGCGCTTCAGGATGTCGCAGTAAGTCTTGGTCGAGCGCCTCTCCGGTCAGCGGCTCGCCGCTGTCGACGCGCGCATGGATGCTGCGCTCGAATTCCGCGAACATCGCCTGCCGGAAGAACGTTCCGCGCAGCTGCCCTCGAGCGCGGAGCCGAGATAGAGCAGACGCTCGTCGTCGGTCTTCGCCGTCTTCAGCACGCGGTCGAGCAGCAGCTGCTCGTTGAACGTCGAGGCGATCTCGGCGATGAAGATCGCGATAGTTCGACGGTCACGAACGGCTGCGCCTGGTTGGCAAGGTACGAGTGCATCGCGTGGCCCCACTCGTGCGCCATCGTCGTCACCGATTCGTAGTCGTCGTTGTAGTTCATCAGCACGTAGGGATGCACGTCGTAGGCGTAGCCGTCCATGTGCGCGCCGGACAGCTTGTTCGGGCGCGGATAGGCGTCCATCCAGCGGTTGTTGAACCCTATGTCGATGCGTCGCGACGTAGTCCTGGCCGAGCGGCGCCACCGGCCTCCAGCACCAGCGCTTGCGGCCGACGTCGAAGCGGAAACTTGATGTCGCTGTGCACGAGCGGCGGATAGATGTCGTAGTAGCTGCATCTGCGGCACGCCCAGCATCTTCGCGCGCAGGCGGAAGTAGCGATGCAGCGTCGGCAGGTTGGCGTTGGTCTGCGCGATCAGCGTGTCGAACACCGCGACCGGCAATCGGTTGCGCGTCGAGCGCGCGCGTGATCGAATCCGGATACTTGCGCACCTTGGCGTACACCGCGTCCTGCTTTCAGCTGCGAATACAGCGTGACGCCGATGCGTGCGCTCGTAGGTCTTGAAGGCGCGCGAAGAAGGCGTCCATCACCCGCTTGCGGTCGTCGCGGTTCGGCAGCTCGCGGTACTTGGTGTACGCCGGACGCGTCGAGGCGTGACCTCCTCGCCGGTCGACAGCTTGATCGTCGGCCAGGGAATGTCGGCATTGGTGAGGATGGAATACGCCGACGCCGCCGGCGCCGCTCATGAGCCCGAACTGGCGCAACCAGCGCCTCGCCTTCGCCGTGTCGAGCGTGTGCGCTGCGAGGCGCAGGATGTCGTCGAGTGGATGGCGGTAGGGCTTGAGCGACGCGTCCTGCGCCAGGAAGCGTCGCAATCTTGCTCTTGCCCAGGCGAAGGATTTCCGGATTCATGAACGAGGCTCGCCTCGTTCAGCTTGGCAGCCGAGCACTTCGGATTTTTGCGAGAGCTCGAGAGCGGCCGCCGAACCCGGTATCCTCGGATAACTGCTCCGACGAATAGACGACCATGCGCGCATAGCGCTTGCCCATGTCTGCCTGCAGGTCGAGGCACTTCTTGAAACGCGCGGCGCTGTCGCCGAGGTGGCCCTTGCAACGCCGCGAGCTCCTTCATCTGCGATTCCAGCTTGGACGCGTCGGTATTCCATGCATCGAGCGGACGGGTAGAGGTCGGCCAGATTCCAGCGGTCGGCCGGCGAATCGGCCATCGCAAGATTGCACGCGATCAACGAGACGACAGCAGCAGCAGCGCAAGCGAAATGACATGTCGGTGGTCCCGGGCGGAGCGAAGACGGCGGATGTGATTCTACGTGGTTGCCGTCCGCCGTAGTTCGATCGCGACCGGTCACGCGGCGTTATTTTCCCCAGCGCAGTGCAAGGGGTCGACTTCCGGCGGCAAGCTCGAGCGAGACCCGCTTTGAGTCGTCGGATGAAGCGCCTCGAGCGGATGGCGCACCGCGTCGCTCTTGATGACGCCGCCCGCCGTCATCACCGTCTTGGTCGCGCGCAGTCCGCACTGGCGGTTCTCGTAATTGATCAGCGGCAGGATGCGCGCGTACGCGCGCCGCGGCCTCGTCGCGCCGGCCCGCGCGGTGATGCTCGAGCACCGGCTTGATCGAGATCGGGCAGCAGCGCGCTCGGCATCGTGCCGGTCGCGCCGGCGTCGAGATCGGCCATCAGCGTGATCGATTCCTCGCCGTCGAACGGTCCCTCGATCGCGTCGCCGCCCGCCTCGATCAGGCTGCGCAGCTTGCGCCGCCGCGCCGGGCACCTCGATCTTGAAATAGCGCACCAGTCGGCACCTCGCGCGCGAGCCGCACGAGGAACGGCACCGACAGCGCGACGCCCGAGCAGCGGCGCGTCCTGCACCATGATCGGAATCGCGCGCCGCTTCCGCGACGCGCGCGAAATGCTGCAGCATCCCGTTCTCGTCGGCGCGCAGGCCGGTGCCGTGGTAGGGCGGCATCAGCATCAGCATCGCCGCGCCGGCGGCTCGCGGCCGCGCGCGCGCGCTCCGCCGGCGATGCGCGTGCTGAAATGGCTGCACGTGACGATCACCGGCACGCGGCCGGCGACGTGCGTCAGGCAGACGTCGAGCAGCGTGTCGCGCTCGTCGTCGGTGAGCAGGAACTGCTCCGAATAGTTGGCGAGGATGCAGATGCCGTCGACGCCCTGGTCGATCATGCAGTCGAGCACGCGGCGCTGGCCGGCGAGGTCGAGCTCGCCGGATTCGGTGAACGGCGTCGGCGCGATGGGAAAAACTCCCGTGAAACGCGTAGACCTGGCACTCGAAATGAAGAGCTCACTCGAATTTTCCTGCGTCGATTGAGTCGCAGCGGCTCGCATCCGCGATTCGAAAATGCCGGCGCAGCTCCGCGGGTCCGAGTCTGACCACCGCGTTAGCCGTCGCGCTATCGATCAGAAGCGGAGCCGGCGGCAGCGTGCTCTTCAGCGTGGCGTGCATCCTCGGGTCGCGGTTCAGTCTCCGAGCGTTCTTGCCGCTCGCCGAGATACTGATGGACGAAGGCAATCGCCATGCTGCCTTCGCCGACGCCGGAAGCGACGCGCTTGATCGAGCCGTGGCGAACGTCGCCGACCGCAAAAACGCCCGGCACGCTGGTCTCCAGCAGATACGGATCGCGCTCGAGCGGCCACGAGCCGTTTTGCTGCGCCACGAGGTCGGTCACGTCGCGCCCGGTGCAGACGTAACCGCGCTCGTCGCAGATCACCGCCGGCGGCAGCCAGGATGTCTCGGCGTCGGCGCCGATGAACACGAACAGCGCGTCGGTCGGCTGGCGCCGGCGCGCTCGCTCTGCGCGGTCCTCGATGACGATCGCTTCGAGATGGTCGGTTCCCTCGACGCCGACCACCTGACTGCAGCGCTTCGATCTTGACGTTGGCTTTGCTCTCGAGCTGCCCGATCAGGTAGTGCGACATGCTGGCAGCCAGCGAAGGGCCGCGCACCAGCATGCGTCACGGTGCGCGCATAGTTGGCGAAGAACATCGCCGCCTGCCCGGCGGAGTTGCCGCCGCCGATCAGGAAAATGTCGCGGCCGCGCGTGTTCGAGCGCCTCGGTGCGCGCCGCGCCGTAGTAGATGCCGCGGCCGACCAGTCGCATCGGCGCCGACGACCTCGAGCTCGGCGCCAGGCGACGCCGGTTGCGATGACGATCGATCGGGTCTCGACGCGCGTCGCCGCCGTCGAGCAGCACGACGCAGCGCGTTGCCGTCGGCATCGGCCTCGATGCCGACGACGTCGCGCGCGACCACGATTTCGACGCCGAACCGCGCTTGCCTGCTGCAATGCGCGCGGTCGCCGAGCTCGTCGCCGGAGATGCCGGTCGGGAAGCCGAGGTAGTTCTCGATCCGCGACGAGGTGCCCGCCTGTCCTCCGGGCGCCTCGCGCTCGATCAGCGAGCGTGCGCAGGCCCTCCGAGGCGCCGTACACGGCCGCCGCCAGTCCGGCAGGGCCGCCGCCGACGATCGCCACGTCGTAGCTGCGTCTGCGCCGGGACGGTGCTCAGGCCCAGGCGCTCCGCGAGCTCGCGAAATGTCGGCGTGATCAGCCGCGCGCCGTCAGCAGCACCACCACCGGGTAGACTTCGTCGGCTTGCGGCGTCGCCGCCAGTCCCACCCTCGCCTCCGGATCGCGCGGATCGTACCAGCGGAACAGCACGCGATTGCGTGCGAGAAAGTCGCGCAGATCGTGGCAGGCGAGGTCGAAGCGATGGCCGATGATGGTCACCGTGGCGACCGGCGTCTCGAGCGCAGCCTGCTGCAGGTAGCCGACGCGCGTCGCCATCATGCGCATCAGCTCCGCATTGAGCTTGGGGCATGCCACGATCAGCTCGCGAAAGTCGCGTTCGTCGAGGCGGGCGACGCGAAGCCTTCGGCCGCGCGCAGGCTCGCGATGGCCGGCGAGCCGAGCAGCAAGGGCAGCTCTCCGAAGAACGTGCCGGCATGCGTACTCGTTGATGACGCGCTCGATCCCGCCGAAGGACTTCGAGACGCAGAGCCGGCCCGACAACAGGATGAAGAAGGCGCGAGCCTCGCCCTCGTGGATCAGCCACTCGCCGTCGCGCAACTCGATATCGGCGGCGCGCCGGCAATGGTCGCAAGCTCGGGCGTGCGGCACCTCGGCGAAAAGCGGCACGTCCTTGAGAAGATCCGGGAGTAATCATCGGTCGAGTGCGGTCGTTAGCCGGCCGGATTCGGATAGGATGTCTGAATCGCCGCGATCGCGGCGAGCGTTTCGTCATCGAGCTCGAACTGCGCGGCCTCGATGTCCTCCTCGAGTTGCGGCATGCGTCGTCGCGCCGATGATCGCCGCGCCGACATGAACCAGCGGCTTTTCACGTAGCCAAGCGCGAGCTGCACCAGCGTCAGTCCGCGCTCCTTGGCGAGCTTCGCGTAGGCCTCGACAGCCTCGCTGACGATCGGGCTTGCGAAAGCGCAGGCCGAGCGCCGTCGAACAGCGTGTAGCGCGACTTGGACGGCTTGCGCGCCGCCGAGATATTTGCCGGAGAGCATGCCGCCGGCCAGCGGGCTGTAGGCGAGCAGCGACATCTTTCTCGCGGAACAGCACTTCGGCGAGATCGTTGTCGACGCCGCGCGAGACCAGGCTGTAGCTGTTCTGTATCGTCACCGGGCCGGCGACGCCGAGCTCGCTGCGCGCGCGGTGGAATTCGCACACGCCCCACGCCGTCTCGTTCGACAGCCCGTAGTAGCGGATCTTCCCGGCCTTGATCATCGCTGCCATGCCTTCGACCTGCTCGCGAATCGAGGGCCCGTCCTTTTCCTTCGACGGGATCGAACTCGGTCGCGCCGAACAGCGGCACGTTGCGCTGCGGCCAATGGATCTGGTAGAGGTCGATGTAGTCGGTCGCGCAGGCGCGCGAGGCTGGTGTCGACGGCTTCGGCGATGACGTCGCGCGTCAGATCGGTGCGTCCGCCGCGGATCCAGTCGCGGCGTCCCGGCCCGGCGACCTTGGTGGCGATGATCAGTCGATCGCGGCGCTGCCGCGCGAGCCAGCTGCCGAGATAAGTCTCGCTGCGGCCCTGCGTCTTGCCGTTCGGCGGCACCGGATACATCTCCGCGGTATCGATGAAGTTGATGCCCTGCGCGAGCGCGTAGTCGAGCTGCTCGGTGGGCCTCGGCCTCGCTGTTCTGCTCGCCCCAGGTCATGGTGCCGAGGCACACCTCGGAGACGTTGAGCTCGGTGCCGGGAAGGACTCGCAGTTGCATTGAATGCGCTCGTCGGAACAGGTCGGGGTGCGTCGCGTGGAGTCAGTCGCGACCCGCGTGAGGTCGTTCGCGCACGCTCATGGCAGAATGTTTTTTCGCGCGCTCGTCATGAAGGAGGAATGGTGAAAGCACTCCGCGTTGCCACCGCTTTTCTCGCTGCAGGCTTCGGCGTCTGCGCGGCGCAGACGGTGGTCTCCGGGCGGCGCCGAGCGCGATCGCCGAGGCGAAGGACATGGCGCTTGTGGGTTACCACGATCTGCAGGCGCGAAGCGCGTACCAGCCTGCTGGTGCGGGAGCAGAACGGACGCTGGATCGCCTACATCGGGCACCACGGCGGCACCGAGAAGGTCGGCGAAGCCGGTGAATGCGCTGACCGGAAACCGGAATTCAACGGAACCTCGGTCCTCGACGTCACCGATCCGCGCGCGCCGCGTTACCTCGCGCACATTCCCGGCGAGGAAGGCCAGGGCGAAAGCGGCGGCGCGCAAATGGTGCGCGTGTGCAGCGGCAAAGGACCTGCCCAGGGCCGACCGCGGAAAGTTCTACCTGCTTCGCGAACCTTCGGCGATTCCGCGCACGAAATCTGGGATGTCGACCGATCCCGCCAGGCCCGGCCTGCTGTCGCGCATCGGTCCGCTCAAGGGCACGCACAAGAACTGGTGGGAGTGCGACACCGGGCATCGCCTACCTCGTCTCCGGCATCGAAGGGTGGCGTACGCGCCGCATGACGCAGGTCTACGATCCTGAGCGATCCCGCGCATCCACGTTTCATCCGCGATTTCGGCCTCGCCGGTCAGCAGCCCGGGCAGCAGCCGGCGAGCGCACCGGTTGAGCTGCACGGCCCGATCTCGGCCGGCCCGGCGGCGAACAGGTGTACTTCGGCTATGGCACCAACAGGGACGGCATCGTGCAGATCGTCGATCGGCAGAAGCTTCTGACCGGACCGCGCCGAGCCGACAGCCGCCAACCTGCAGTTCCCCGGAGCTGCGCGGCTGACGATGCCGCCCAATGTCGGCGCGCACACCGGCTTTTCCGCTGCTGAAGATGAAGCATCGTGCCGAGTTCGCGCGCGACGAGGATGGCAGAGACTCGCGACTTTGTCGCCATCGTCGACGAGTCGCTGGTCAACGAATGCGCCGAGAGCGCGACAGATGCTCTGGATCGCCGATATCACCAACGAGAGCGCGGCCGATGGGCGTGGCGAGCTGGACGGTGCCCGAGGCCAGCGGCAACTTCTGCGCGCGCGGCGGACGCTTCGGGACGCATTCGTCCAACGAGAACATGACGCCGATCTACTACAAACGCGTC
>ERZ1370068.5379-contig-4402_pt1 | contig 116628 bp, 205 predicted proteins | sample MGYA00561227_ERZ1370068 | MGnify/ENA primary metagenome ERZ1370068 (study PRJEB38410, sample SAMEA6850437) | metagenome | study: Metagenomic assessment of the ecological functions of the soil: analysis of the soil microbiota associated with the...
AAGGTCTGGCGGCGCCGCCGGTCGACGAGCTTCGTCGCACCGGAAAAACTGATCCATGCGTCGGCGCACCGTGGTGGTGGGTGTTTCATGGCAGTTTGACCGTCGCTGATCGCACCATGATCTGCAGACGTCCCCGCCTTGATCCACGCAATTAGGCGTCACACAAGATCCCGCCGATATCGGATTTCGGCCGCCGTTCCCCGGTCCGGCGCAACTCCGCTTCGGGTCCGGCCTTCATCTGTGTAGCCCCTGGCCGCGCGCCATCGCGATGACCTTCTTCAGCGTCATGCGCGGGCATGCCGACGAAGCGGCGTCGCCTCGGGCGTGTAGATGTCGCAGATCATGCGCGCCACTTTCTCGCCGGTGGGCCTGGCCCACGGGAACACGCGAAACGTCGTGAGAGGTCGGGCTGCAGATACATGTCCGATTCTTCGATGCGGACGAAGCCTCGATCGACGATCCGTCGAACATGATCGTTGCCGTCGAGCGCCTCCTCGAACTGGCGGTCGGGAATCTCGACGTTCTTGATCGTGCCCGAGGATGTCGGTGAACTGCAGGCGCATGAACTTGACCTTCTCGCGCTCGATGCGTTCGAGAATGTGCGCCCGGGTCGTCTTCGCGCCGCTGGATGGAGCCCTTCCGCACAGGGGACAGTAGTCGATAGTCGCCGGTCGGCAGCCGCAACTGCGAGACGGCAAGCGGTGACGCTGGGGACGGGCGCCGGGGATGAGTGTGAGAACGCCTCCCTTGTAGGACGGTCTCGTCCTGAACGACGCCCGCGGAGCCTGAAACGTGGCTGGCGCCCTGAAGGCGTAAAGCCCAGGCTGCGCTGCGGCCGCTGCCAGCTCGTGTAATCGCGGCGGCTGTCGAAGCGCGCGGGCGCGAGTCGGGCCGCGAAGATGGAGGCGAGGGCCTGAACGCTCTCCGACATGTCGCCGCCGTCCCGGATCTCGGCTGGCCAGCGCGCCGACGCAGCTCGTCCTGCCGAGACAGCGGCGGCTTCACGATCGCGCCGTACTGCCCGAGCTTCGCGCGCCGCGACGATCTGCAGGGTGCCGGATCTGGGTGCCGCCGCGGCGGCATTGTCCGCGGTCCGTGGACCGCGCGCATGAGCGCCAGCGACGTGATCGCCGTAGCCATGCGCGATGAGCGGCCGCGCGGTCGGAACCAGCCGCGTCGCCAAGCCAGACGACGAGGCCGTGCGGCGTCGAGAAGGCGAGCCGCCCGCCCGCCCAGCAGCGCTTCAGCTCGTCGAGATCGCGCATGCGGCCGAGCTCCGTGCAGAGTTCTCGGCAGCGGTCTTGAGCGCGTGGCGCCGGCAGGTGCAATGAGAACCCGATCGCGAGAGCCTCTCCCCGTGTTGAGAGACCGTGACCGTGCGCAGCGGCAGCTGGTCGATTTCTCCGTGCCGGCTCGGCGCAGCCGCTGGCCGGGAATCGGGCATACTGCCGGCTCGCGGGCGATCTTGGGGCCCGAGCCGAAACGCTCGAGCAACCAGCGAGGGGATGAGCGCCGCGAAGCGCCCCTGGCGCCGCCCGCCGCGCACGCCTCGAGCATGCGCAGTTGTCGCCGCTTCGTCGGCGTCCAACACCTGAGTGCTCGCTGAGACGAGCCGCCTCGAGCTGGAGCGCCCGCCCGGCCCGGCGGCGTCGCCGCCTTCGCTGAACGCGACGTCGCTCGCCATCAGCGGCTCCCCGCGCCGTGAGATAGTCGCGCACGCGCTTGTCGACGTTGCCGAATTCGGCGACGGCCGTGGGACGCGTCCATCAGCGACTGGCGCGCCGCGTCCGCCAGTAGCCGACGGGCGCAGCCCGTCGATGGCGGCCGACGCCTCGCCGGACGATCGCGGCGACCTCTCGGCATCCGGTAGGCGGGGCTCTCGACCCGGCCGCCACGCACGCCTGCTGACCGGCGCGGGCATCCGCGAGCAGGTCGGCGGCTTCCCGCGCGCGCCGATCGAACGTGCGCAACGCCGTCCGGCGACTCGGCGAGCGCGCTGGCTGTTCGGTGCTGACAAGAAAGAGCAAGGCCGCGCGGCGCCGAGCGCGATCCACGCAGCGGCGCTTCAGGGTCAGTCGTGCGGCACGTGATCGCATCGGAGGGCGTCTCCTTCTGATGGCCTTGCCGGTGACTTCTCTCGCGGCTCGCTTGCGACGTGTCCGGTGCAAACCGCACTGGCGCGCCGAGGGCATCACAATTTCCAGAGCAGGATATCGTCCGGCACGTTGCGTCGCGTTGTTTTTTCAGGCCATGTTCGTCGCCGTGCTGACTGCGGCGAGCGCCCGCCATCTGGCGCCGACGGCTGGGAGTTCTCCGGCTGAGTCGCCCGTCCGTCGCCGGATCGAGCGTTTCCCGGCCAATCATGCAGAGGTCGATGGCGCTTGGTTTACCTTGTCTGACGCCTGGCGATCGGACGGTCTGAGGTGTTACCTATGTGCTGGCGCGTCCCGCACTGAAGACCGTCGCCTACGCGGTTGCCGCTGACGATCTGATTGCGTCTGCGGAGTGCAGGGCACGTCCTTCAGGCCGTGCGGACGCGAAGAACGGCGCAGTGACCGGACGGCTCAGATTTCCGTTTCAGGATGATCGCACGCGGGCAGCTCCTCTATCCGAGTGAGCCGCTGCATGACCCGTGCGACGTTGGGATTTTCGGGAGGGTCGGCCTCGAATTTCACCTTGACGTAGCCGGCGAGCGCGGAGGTGACTGCGGATCTCTCGAGCGTCGTCCTGTCCATCGCCAGGCAGTTCTTGCACCACGTCGCCCACATGTCGATGAGCACGGGCTTGTGCTCGCGCGCTCGGCGACGGCGAGTCCTTCGGCAATCGACGCGTGCCAGCCGGCCTTCAGCTTGTCCTCGACGCTCGACGACACCTGCCGACGGCATCCACCCAGCGGTTCGACGAAGATGCCGTACGCCTCGTATCCGTAGTAGACCGCGGTCGCGAGAATCAACGACGCCGAACACCTGCTTGACGCGGACCATCCAGGCGCCCGGGCTTGGGCAGCGCCGCGATGCCGGCGCCGGCGATCGGCCAGGGAATCGCCATGCCGACGCCGAGGCAGAAACGGCAAGCGCGAGCGCGATCGTCGTGCCGGTCGTTGTAGAGATTGCTCGAGAACAGCACGACCTGAATCACGACCGGCGCGACGCACGCGCCCGCCAGCAGCGCCGCGACGGCGCCCATGCCGAACGCGACGAGAACGATCCCGCGGCCCGCGTCGCCCGCGCGGAATGCCGCTCGAGAAGCGCGAGAAGTCGATCACGATGCACGTCGAACATCGCCAGCGCGAGGCACGACGAAGAGCAGCGGCGATGCCGAGCATTGAACCACCGGCGATGAGTTGATCGTGCCGAACGTGCCCGCCGTCAGAATGACGATCGAGCCCGAGGACGCCATAGCACGAACGGCCATGGCCGCGCCGTACGCAGCCCCGAGCAGGAAGCCGCGGCGCTGCGCGATCCGGCCTGCGCGCCGGCGCCGATGATGGCCAGGTTGATCGGAATCATCGGCAGCACGCACGGCGTCAGGTTCAACGCGAGGCCGCCCGACGAGCACGATCAGCAGGATCGCGAGCGGTCCGCGGCCTTCGAACATCCCTTTTCCTGCTTCACGCCGGTTCTCGGCGTTGTGGATGAAGGTCAGTGAAGTCCTCGCGCGCCGAGATAGCCGAACGTCGTTCCCATCACCTCGAACTTCTCGAGGGCCGCCACGTCGTCGAGTTGGAGCGGGCGCGTCCGGCAGGCGCCGGCGTCGGCGTGCCGGGACGATGACGGGCGCTCTCCGCGATCGTCGCCGGTTCGCCCGTGCCGAACGCGATCGTCCTGAACACGTCCTGGTGCTGTCTTGGTCCGGCGGTCTTCGCGATCGTCAGCGTCCACTTCGCCGGCCGCTCTCGCCGGGATGTAGCAGGCAACCTCGTCGCAGGCCTGATAGCGCAGCGTTGCCAGGCAGATCGATCAAGCGCCGGCGGCCGCGCCGGGAGCGATCGCGATCGTCAGCCGATCACGAAGTCGCCGTCGAAGACTCGAAGCGGCTGCGAAATCGTCGCGCTGAACCAGATCTTTGGCGCTCAGGAAAGACGACCTCGGTGACCGTGATCCCGGCGGCGGCGCCTCGAAGGTGAGCGTGGTCGGGATGAGGAGCTGGATCGCGCGGCTTGTTCGAATTGGTGTGGTAACCCTCAGGCAGATGGACCTGAAGCGCCGCGTGGACGGTGCCGCCCGGCGCAGCCTGGGCAACCTCGACGATCGGACGCGAGCTCGGCTCTTGGAGGACCCTGCTGCGCGCCGAGCCTGGGATCGGCGACGAGGAGCGCCGCGCAACGCGATGACGAAGGCGTGCACCGCGCACGCACTCTGCACCTCGCGCCCGGCACCCGACTGTCATTTGACCTCGCGAAGCGGAATCATCACCCGGCGCAGGCGGCAGCGCCGACAGATCGACCGAGCCTTTCACCGGGCGGAAGATCCTGATACATGAAGTCCCACTTCCATCGCTCCGAGGGGTTCTGAGCTCTGCAGCCACGTGCGCGCCGGCACTGGCTGTCGAAAACGCGAGAGCCCCGTCAATCCGGCGAAGCCCTTCACATCAGCGAACCGCGACTCGATGTCGGCGCGCACCTGTGCGTCGGTCTTGTAGTCGAAGCGGCAGCCCCAACGTGATGCCGAGGTCGGCGACGATCCGCCAGTCCTCGATGGCCTCGCCCGGGGCCGGAATCGCGCGCGACGTGCCCCTGGCAGCCGGCCCTGATCGTTCGTATAGGACGCTGTCTTTCTCGACAGAGGATGCACCGGGCAGGACGAAATCGGCCGCCCTGGCCAGAGCTCGTCAGCAACACCCCCTGGACGATGAGGAGCGGCAGCGTGCCCCTTGAGCCGCGCGTCCGCAATCCACTGCGTGTCGCCGATCAGACCCTGTCCGGTCCCGGATCGAGGACATACAGCGCCGAGACGCGCCCCGCCTCGACGGCCGCGCGCAGCGCAGACACGTCGGCAGCGCCTTGCGGCGTCGCCAGGGTCTGTCCGGGACCAGGCGCCGAACATTCGCGCGCCGTTGACGTTGGGCGCATCGACGGCCGGCACCTTGAACGTCGTGTCCGGAGGCTGCGATTTCGGAGCGAGTCGCCAGCTGACCGTGATCGACTGAGGACCCGTTTGCGCCGAGGGAGCACCTCGGTAAGCTCGCCGAAACAGAAACAGCTCTTCGTGCGATGCGTGCGCGGACAGAAGCATCCGGACGCCGTCCGCGTTGCGCCATGCCGGCGCGCCGCGAGGAGCTTCGGCGATCTTCGGCATCACGTCGTGCCACGCCGCCGGCATGCTGCACGCCCGTCGGCACCGCGCATCAGCGGCCGCCGCAGTCGATCGTCGCCTTCGATCCAGTGGTAGCCGAATCGGCCGATGTCGCACATCCAGTAGCCGTTGACGTCCGGGATTGAAGCGCGGCGTGAAGCGGATCGAGCCGCGAGCCCTTCGCCCACTCCGGCTTCGCCTTGAGCCACGCCGTGGTGTTGCAGCCCTTCGAGCAGCACGTGCAGATCGTGTCGACGGCGTTGCGGGTTGTCCCACGGCCGCGCCTTGAACCGGTAGTCGCGCGTGGTGATCGCGCCGACCGGGCAGACGTCCATCAGGTTGCCCGAGATGAGCGAGTGCACGCCTTCTTCCTGAAACGTCGCGATCTCGCTGCCGTAGCCGCGATCGATGATGTTGATTTGCGCGTCGCCGTCGACGTCGCGCATGAACCGCACGCAGCGCGTGCAGAGGATGCAGCGCTGACGGTTGAGCATCAGCGTCGGGCCGAAGTCGACGTCGCCCTTCACGCCTTCGCCGTCGAACACGCGCCGCGGGAACTCCATCCGGCTCTGGTCGGGCCCGAACGTGTAGGAGAAATCCTGCAGCGGGCACTCGCCGCCCTTGTCGCACACCGGGGCAGTCGAGCGGATGGTTGATCGAGCAGGAACTCGAACACGCCGCGCGCGCGCCGCGACGACTTCCGGCGGTCTGCGTCGACACGACCATGCCGTCGGTGCAGATCGTCGAGCACGACGTCTGCAGCTTCGGCATCTTCTCGATCTTGACGATGCAGACGCGGCAGGAGCCGTCGATGCTGATGCCCGGGTGGTAGCAGTAGTAGGGAACCGAGATGCCGCTCTCGATGGCGGCCTGCAGCACGGTCTTGCCTTTTCGACGGTGACCTGACGATTGTCAATCGTCAGGGTGACGGTTTCCATAGATGCATGATATCTGAGGACGTCAGGATTCGGAATCTCTCGATGATCCAGGAATCTACAGGATTTAAGAGACTTCGAGGATCTGCAGAGGATCTTGAGGATCGGGGATTTCAGAGATTCAGTGATGTGTGGATTGCTCGAGAGATTCGCAAGAGCCTGGCAATCTTCAAATCCTGAAATCCTCAAATCCTTGAATCCCGACCCCGAATTCCAGCCGTCAGTTCCTTGTTCACCTTCGGCCAGCGTTCCGTCGTCCCGGCTGATTTCGGCAGTGCGGAGCGTGCCTTCGAGCGGCACCCGAAGGTCCACGACGCGTTCGGTCACCGGGACGACCACGGTTCACAGGTTTGCCGATCGGTGCACTGCAGCGTGACGGGTGACGGGCATATCGAAGACGATCGCCCGGTCTGCTCGAGAGTGCAGGACGACACTCCCGGCCCGTCGAAGCCCCGGAGCTCCTCGCACCCGTCGCGGTCGTCCACGCGGTCGAGCTCGCCCGCCTGCGGCTGCCTGGTCAAACCACGCCGCCGTCGCGACCCTTCAACGCGATAGCTGAACGAAGAGACGCGGCAGCGTGGCGCCGTAGATCCATCGCTCGAAGAATCGGCTCAAGCTCGCGGCCGGATTCCGCTTCCATGGCGTGCTGGAAGTCGTCCGTGCCGACCTTCGTAAAGCGCGACTCGACAGTAGAACCGCGCGGATGCCGCGAAAGAATGCGTCGTCGCCGACGAGCCGGCGCATCATGTGGAGCACGGTTGCGCCCTTGTTGTAGACAATCGCGCGGAACGCCCGGCCGTCGTTCTTGATGTGCCCGACCGCGGTATCCTGAGTACACCTGGTCCCTGGTCGGATTGCTCGATCGCCCACTTGCGCATCTGGCGCATCACGCTCTCGAAGACGTCCTCGCCCCGGAACTTCCGCGCGTAGAGCGCCGCGAAGTATACCGCGCGAATCCTTCGCTCAGCCACTGCTCGTGATAGTTGCGCCAGCCGACCGCCTGTCCCCACCATTGATGCGCGATCTCGTGGGCGAGAAAGAACTCCGGATAACTCCCGAACGCCGCCGGATCGTTGCGCCACGTCACGCCGGTGTTGGGGCAGACGGCTGGTTGAGGACCGCGAAGTATACCGGACTGTGACCGCCCGGCAGCATGCTCGTCGGTGAGCGCGACCGTGAACCGGCAGGGAATCGCCGATCAACGACTCGTAGAACTCGAACGATGTCGACGGCGCGCCTGCGATCGCTCTTGCCGCTGCGACGTCTGCCGCGGGCTGGCTTCGGCGATCAAGTCGAGCTTCTCATAGGGCGCGCCGCCGGGAGCTGGGCGCGGTCGGATTCGTTGCGATCCGCTCGGTGTCGAACGCAACCGTCCATCGATCGGCACGCCCAGACGGCTGACGCAGGAAGGCGAGGTATCGCAAGGGGCGCGCGGCCGAGAACACGTAGACCTTTCGAATCTGCGAGGGATCCTGCGCGCGGAATCGTGATACGGCGAGCCGGATAACTGCTCGCCGCTGGCCACACAACCGAACATCGCAGGCATGCGTGATCCGAATGATCGCGGTCGCGTAGTCGGTCACCGGGGCCTGCGGATACCAGTAGCTCCGGTTGCTGCACCAGGTAAGCTCGCCTCTGGCTCGGGAAAGACACGTCGTCACTCGGGGACGGTGGATTGGGCTTGACCGGGCGCGACACCGTTTCGCGCTCGAGGCGCCTGCGGACCTGCAGGCGACCGCCAGCGTCGTACTCGATGGTGAGCGTCAGCCGCGTGTCCTGCGCGGGCCGTGGCGGGGAGGTTGACGAGGAGCGTGTTCTGGTTGGTGACGCGCAGGTTGAAGAGCCGGCCGAACCGATCGCTCGTCACGGATCGGCACGACCAGCGTGTCTGCCAGGCGTGAATGACGGAACGCTGGTCGCGCGCGCGTATGGGGACGCAGGCCTAAAACCCCAGGGCTCGAGCCCTTCCCCCGAGCAGCCGAAGACGTTTTATCGTCACGCGTCGATCTTCCCGCTCGCCGGCGTAGGGCGATGATGAGCCCAAACGCCGTAACGAGGCCCACAGCTTGCCGACGATCAGGCCCTCGATATAGGCGAGGTTGCCGAAGGCCAGCAACAGGAACACAACGCTGTCTACGATGGCGCCAACGAGGCCCGAGGCCAGCACGGCGAGCGCAAGGCGCCTCTCATGCAATGGCGTATAAACCCCCATGTCTGCCAGTTCCGACAGCAGGAAGGAGGCAGTTGACGCAAGAACCAGGGCCGGCGGCGCCACGATCGCCGACAGAGCGGCGCCCGCAAGAATAGCGGTGATGGTCCGGTCACGACCGAGGTGGCGCTGCACGAAATCGCGCAGGACGAGCGCAAGCCCGATCACAAGCACGCCGCTCGGCGCGAGCAGTCCGAAGCCAACCGGGACAAGGCAAGGGCCGTCGGGGACGCACGTGGTCCCGAGGTTGCTAATCAGCCAGTTCGCCAGAGGGATGCAGGTGAGATAGCGCTCACCGCGAGAATCGGTCGTGACCCGTGAAAAACAGCAACCGGTCGGCGACAAGGGCCTGTTGTGCGCCGGCGCCGGGCTGAAACCACGCCGGATTTAAGGCTAGCGGCGATGCCGTGACGATTCAACGAGGTGGGCCGGCACATGAGATTGAAAGGGAAACCGCGTCCCACTTTACCCGCACACAATCCCGCAAGGTTACTTGCCCGATGCGGATGTCACCCGCCCAAGTTACGGTGCCTTCATCGCCTTGCTTTTGTTCGCTAGGTAAATCGATGGGGCCGACGTAGCGAAACGCGATCCCCTTTCAACATCACCATCGATTGGGGCTCCTGAAACCCTGCCATCGACCATGCTTCCAGCAGCCGCTATCCCAGTAGCTACGGGCTTGACTCGCGTGCGGTGCGCTGGTACCCGTACCCGCGCCGAGTTCTACCGTAAGGGCTGGAGCTGTTACGGTGCAAGCTCTCGAACGCTCGCCAGCACCGATGCAGCCACTGCGTGCCAAGCAACGCACGTGCCCGGTCGTTTACCCCGCCAACCTGGCGAGCGAGGTGCCACGAACCGACGGGAATTTTGGCAATCGTGAAATCGAAAGACGGGTCCCGCCGGGCGGGAGGTGGCGGGCCGCAGTGCGTCGGCGCGCCCGCCAATATCAATCGGCGGGCCGGACCAAATAGGTTGAAGTAAAGCCGGGACAGTTTTCGCTGATCAAGATCCCTGAGCCACGAAACGATCTGTCATTCCGCCCGAGAATCCCGTGGCGCTGCGCAGCCGTTGGAAGCCGACGACGACGCCGAGAACGACCGGTGCGATTGCGGCCACGACCGCACGCAGGCACGCCGATGACAAGTAGGCCGATGGTAGCCATTAATGAAGACCCACGCGAACGGAGAAATGATCGCTTCGGGTGCTCCCGCATGAAGCCTAGCGTCATGGTGATGACAAACGCAGCGCCGAGGGATGTAGACAAACAGCCATAGGCACGCCTTGGCGACCTTTTGCACGTCGCGCAGCCACAGCGCAAGCAACGCTGCAAAGGCGGTGCCGGATGTAAAGAGCGCCCACGAAGGGAGGTCTAGCAAGCTGTACATTTGCATGGCTTCAATCCCAACCGAGCGCCGCTTCGATCCGCGCGCGGCGGGCTGGGATCGCGCATGAGCCAGCCGCCCAACAATGCAAAACCGGCGACGTACGCAATCCTGCCCACCACGGCGCTTTGAGTATCTCATTCAGTCATAATAGATGGGTGCTCCGACGAGAACTATGGTACGCCACGGTATTCAGGCAAAAGCGGGGTCCCACCAATGCGGAGCGCAGTGCAAGGAAGATGCCCCACACGAAAGCCGCGCCCAAAGGAACGATAGCGGCGCCCGGGCGATATACATGCCGAAGTGCAATGCGAGGGCACTGGGCAAAGCCCGGCAGCCCGCCGCGATCAACGGCTCTACAAAGCAGAGGGTGATCCATCGGCGTGGACCCTGGCGCTCCTTGGAGGCCGTCGAGTACGCCACGCTCGAATGGGTCGACTGGTTCAACAACCGCAGGCTTCTCGAACCGATCGGCAACGTACCGCCGGCCGAGGCAGAAGCCGCCTACTACGCAGCCCTGGAGGAACCTGCAGCACTCGCAGCCTGACTCAAACAAAACGGCCTCCGAAGAAGTCGGTACGGTTCAGTTCAGGTCCGGAGCGTAGCCAGGCAGGAAGTGCAGTTCGAGCTGGCCCTTGAGCGATTGCACGTAGGCGGCGACGATCTTGGCACGATGGGCAGGATGGCCGTCGAGCACGAGAAACACTGGTCGCCGCCGGCGACGCATGAAGGCTTTGAGCTTGCTGATGAACAGTTCGGCATTGAACTTACCGGTATAGACATCGTACCAGAAGGCGCCACTGGCATTGACCGCTGAAATGGCGTTGACGCGCTGGCGCTGACCACTAGTTGCCACGATCGGTGTCTCACCCTTGGCGCCCCAAGTGCGCTGCAAGGCCGCATCCGACCGCACGCCGGCCTCATCGATGAAGAAAATGTCCGCGCCCCGCCGCTTGGCCCGGGCCTTCAGCTTCGGATAGTCTTTCTCTTTCCACTTGGCGATCGCTACGGGATCGCGCTCGTAAACGCGCCGCAACGGTTTTTGCGGCGTGATCTCGAGCGTGGCCAGGAGCCGACCTACAGCCGTTACGCTGAGCCTGTGCTTGAATTTCTCCTCCACCAGCTCGGCGACGATCCTACGCGTCCACAAACCGAAGTCGAACCCGTGTTGGCGCGGATCCTTGCCGCAGATCCAACGGCGCACCTGAAACTGTTGGCGCGCGCTCAAGGTCGGTGGCCGCCCCGTCGACGGGCGCGATTGAAGCGCCGTCTCACCGCCCTCCCCGTGCGCTCGTAGCCAAGGGTAGATTGTCGTGCGGCACAATCCATAGCTCTTCATCACCGCGCTTGGTGACTCTCCCTCGCGCACACGCTTCACCGCCATCCGCCGCATGGCTTCCGAAGTCTCGTGGCTCAATGTGCGTCCGTCGATTTTCACGAATCACACATTAGCACATCAATAGCTTGTGTAGGGCAAATTATGGACTAGCTGGCAACTCTCATCCCCCAGTATCGGTGTCCGACCTAACTGGGTTTGCAGCAGACCAGGCACTCACCGCCGCCGGAACTAGGGTAAAACCCGATCGTCAAGTTCGATCCACCTGACCATGTCGAGTTCCGGGGGTGAGCTATTGAGAGCAACAGAGGGAGCATCACTCCGACGCATTCGGTGGGTACCGGCGTAAACACATTTCTCGGGCGGGCGCTCGTTCTTGCACAAGTTGCAACTCTCGGCGCAGCGGCAGTGTTTAGCTCGCCTATTTCTTTGCGGCCCGTCCTTCAGCCTGGCTTTTGATCTCACCATCCAGCGCCGGCGTGGCCGTCTTCTTGGGCCTCCGCCGCCGGCGCTCGCGTCCGGCCTGGTTTCCACTATCGCGCTTCGGATCCACTTCCCGCGATTGCCCGCAGCCTTCGGCGTGATGCTAGCAAACGATAGCGGCAAACTTGCCAGAGGACGCGAACTCTTCCCGCGTCCGCGCCAGTTGTTCGCCAGGCGTAATGCAACGGGCAGAACCTTTGCCTGCGTAGGATGGCCGGGTCAAAAGCTACTCAGAGCGAAAAATCCTGGCGTTGGACAGCCGACGCATATCGTAAGTTGGGTCTTCTTGGCTGCACCGGCAAATCGGCAACAGGCAGTAAGCCAGGGGATCGAAGCGGAACTGCAGGATATATTCTGCTTCACAATCCCAGAGCGTCGGGAAGCGCCAGGATTGGCTTTGGCTTGGTTCGTGTCCGATGCCCTCGGAGTGGTCACCGCTCGCACCTGCACAGCTATCGGGCTCATTACCATGGCGCAGAGCCCGCCTTCGTGGAGAAGGGAGAAAATCGCCCGAGGGGTTGGTGGCGTGCTTGGCGGCGATAGCCTGGGCGGGGTACTCTTGGCTCAAGCCCGTCGACAGAGCATTGGTTCACCATCTCGCCGGTCAGCTTGGTGTTGGCTACGGCATGTACGAGGCGGCTGCGCGCCGCCCACCGGTGTTCGCCGCGTCGGCGGCGCTCGCCATTGTCGGCACTCGCGGCCGTGTGGACAATTACCTTTGGCGACGCGTCGCTGGGCGACGCGGCCGTCCCCCCAACATGCGTCGCGTGCTCGCTGCGCAAGTAGCATTAGTCGCTATGTCATCGGCCCTACTCGTTCTTGCCGCTCTCTTTCAGGAGAGGCGACTCGCCGAGGCCGCCCCTCAGGGAAGGCGACCAGCTCCAGGAAAGCAAACGACCGACTTCAATTAGCTCTGTCGGCGGCCAAGCGCCTGAGGATCAGCAAAACCCTTCTGAATTCTGGCTTTCCGACCATCGCGTGAAGAACGTGCCGGCAAGCGTCGCGGCGATTGCACATCACGCTAGCGAAAGCAGCACGTCTAGGGACGACTTCCTTGACGCCCTCAACGGCCGTATTCGGTCGTTGGCCAACACTCACATTCTCCTGAGTCAGAGCCGCTGGCAGGGTGTGGACTTGGCCGAGCTTGTTCGCACGTATTGCGCCTTGCACACACGTAACGACAATACGATCATAGAAGGTCCATCCCTCAGCGTGGCTGCCGAAGCTGCCTGTGACAGTGGCCATGGTTCTTCACGAGCTGGCTACGAACGCAGCGCGAAGTACGGCGCACATTCGAATTGTAAATTCCGGGCCAGATCTCGGTGCGCTGGCGCTTGCAGTCGAATGGAAGCGAGCGTCGAGGACTGGTGTTAGAGTGGCGAGAGACGGGCGGGCCGCCGGCCCGGAACCTCCTCAGGCATTCGACACGGTACGAGCGTCATCCGCGAACTCATATCTCTACGAGCTCGGCGGCAGAGTCGACTATAATTTGCACCGACGGTGTCCGCTGCAAACCGAAAATACCTGCCCCGTGGCTAAGCATCGGCACTCGTCAACACGCCGCGCCCAATGTGAGCAGATGAACAACTGTACGAAGCGTCTTTAGTCAATTCAGTCCCACTGAACGGCTTTTGCAAGTAGCCTGTTGGCGACCGGGATTGACGCTTCCATCAAGCCGCAAGGCAACGCTCGGAATGGTACTAGAGTGTTTTTGACTGGTGATTGTGAGTAGACGCAAAGTTGATTTGCAGAGCCGCGGCCTTGGCGGTCGCCGCAGGGCTTGGGGCACGCCACCACCGGCTCAAGCGCAAGGTGCGACATCATGGTGTTTCGCGGCCGCGAGCCTGAAAGAACGCGCTCGTGGATGCCGTCAACGCCGCCTGGCAGAAGGAGACCGGCAAAGGGCACGATCTCCTATGCAGCGAGCTCGGTGCTCGCCAAACAGATCGAGCAAGACGCCCCAGCGCAGATCTTCATCTCGGCTGACCTGGATTGGATGGACTACGTCGAGCAGAAGAAGCCAGATCAAGCCGGAAGCGCGCGTGAACCTGCTCGGCAACCGCATCGTGCTCGATTGCTCGCAAGGACAAAGCGCAGCCTGTCGAGATCAAGCAGGGCTTTTGGCCACGGCCAAGCTTATCGGCGGTGGTTATCTCGCCCTGGCCAATGTCAGATAGCGTTCCGGCCGGCAAAGTACCGCTAAGACGGCACTCGAGAAGCTCAACGCGTTCGGTCGGCGTTGCTGACAAGATCGCGCTGCGCAGTCCGCCGGACGTGCGCGCTGCGCTGCTACGTGTCTCGCGCGGCTCAGACGCCCGTGGGCATCGTCTATCAGACCGATGCCGCCGCCGATCAGAACGTTAAGATCTATTGGCATGTTCCCCGATAACACGCACCTGCCGATCATCTATCCCATCGTCTCACCACAAAAGCGAGAGCAATCCCGGAGGCCGAAGCCTTTCATGCGTATCTCAGGGGCGCGAAGGCCAAGACGGGATTCGAGGCGCAGGGCTTCACCGTCCTCAACCAAAGCATGGCCGACTAGGCTCGCATCACTGATGGGCCTGGCAGTCTCAGTCCGAGGAGTGAATGGCTTCCGGCTGAGCCGAAAGCGAATGCACGATAGTGGTGACCTCCGTACTAAAATTGCTTGGCGTAGTCGGAAAGCATCTCGCCACAAATCCCGATGTCGGCTCATGGCACGAGACCGACCAGCCGCGCTGCCGCCGCAGCTGTGTCAGGAATCAGAGGGTCACCGGACGCGCCGGAAAGTCCTCAGGATCCGGCTGCGGCTGGGCATGGGCGTGCTCCTGTTGATGCAGCCCCAGCCCAGCGTGGCTCGCTGGCGGGGCAGGAGCACGCCGGACCATCCCATTAGCGGACTTCGATTGCTGTGGTGCAGCAACTGACTTTAAGGTTCCTCGCTGGGAGGATCAATGCCGTCGCTTGTCGCTATTGGGATTGAGCGCTCGGCTTGGGCTGCTCGAGGATCGGCATGGCGTTGCCGGTGACACTGGCTTGGTTGGCCCTGGCGATATCCCAGGACCGGATAAGCCACCGAGCAAATGTGCGAATGGATACGTTTCAGATCGCGCAAGACATCAAGGTGCAGTGAGGTCGTCTCCAAGGTCTCCGGTCTCCCGGCGCGCAGGCGCTCCAGATGCCGTTCGGCGGCGGCGAGCTCTGCGCTGCGAAGCTCCGCCTTCTCGGCGATCAGCCATCGGGCCTCATGGACATCGCCCGACATGAAGACAGCGAAGCGCAATCCTAAAGTGTTTCACGATACGCTCGTGGAACATCGCTAGCTCGCGCGCGCCTTCGTCGGAGAATTGGAACTTTGCGCTTGATCTTCTTGGCGGCCAGCTCGGTAAGGTTCTTATCGATTATGTCGCCGACATGCTCGAGGTTGATGCTGAACGAGATGATCTCCATGGCACGGCGACCCTCGCGGTCGTCAAGGCTGCCGCGGGTGAGCCTGGTGATGTAGAGCTTGATGGACTCGTCGAGCTTGTCGACGACGTTGTCCCATGCGGGAGACCTCGCGCACGATCGCCCGGTCGTTGCTCAGAAGCGCTGTCATGACCTGACGCAGCATAATTTCCACGATGTCTGCCATGCGCAGTGTCTCGCGCGCCGCGTCGGCCAAGGCCAGCGACGGCGTCTCGAGCGCGGTGGCGTCGAGATAGCGCGGTGTCGCTGGATCGGTGGCGTCCGTACGCGCGGGAAAGATCCTCACCAGAAGCGCAGCGAGAGGATCGAGCAAGGCTATGAAGACGAACGCGAGAACCACGTTGAACACCATGTGGAACTCGGCGGTCATCTTTGCCATATCGGGCTGGAAGCTGCGAAAGGCATCGGCGAGTGGATGGAGAAACGGTGCGACGAGGGCGATGCCCCGCGACCCTGTTGAGTAGATCCCGACTGGAAGCCGATAGCTCGCGGGATCGCCACGCAGGAGTGCCCTCGAACAGCGGATTGATGGCGGTCCCAAGATTGGCTCAAGAACCAGTGCGAACGCAGCGTATGGCGTAATGAAATTCGAATAAGCCAGCGACATGATCAGCAGCACGGTGGCGACGACTGGAATGGGCCGCCCATGTGAGTGCGGCAGCGAGAGAGAATGCACATTACCGGATCGCCGGTAATGGTCCGCAGCGCTTCGCGTGCGAAAGCGCATTCTCCGCCGGCGCGAGACCGTCAACTGAGAACATGGAGGGCCAGCAGCACCAGCCCAAGCCCGATCGCCACCCGGCCGAGATCCCTGATGCGCGTGCGGGGTGCGGTGCGGAAGCAACAACCCCAATCACGAACAGCGCCGGCGCCGCGGCGACCACGTTGAATGATAGGAGCTGGACGATGAGGGTGGTCCCGACGTTGGCGCCGAGCAAGATGGCAAGCGCCGGGACAAGATCGACTAGGCCCTGCGCGGTAAAGGACGCGGTCATGAGCGCCGTAGCGGTACTGCTCTGCAGGAGCGTCGTGAGGCCGAGCCCGGCGGCTGGGGCGGCGATCCGGTTGCCAAGGGCCTTCGAGAGCAGGTGACGTAGCTCCGACCCGAACGCGCGCAGGATGCCCGTCTGGACCATGTGGAGCCCCCACAAGAGCAGGGCGACGCCGCCCATCAGATCCAGAAGAACCAAACTGCCCATCAGCATCCTCCACCGCCCGCCAACGGTATGTTGCGCCGAAGTGGACGGACTGCAAGTCCGCGATCAAAGCGTCGAACGTTGGCGAGGCACTGGGCGTACGGTGGACTGACCGGCGACCGAAGGGTGAGTTCCCGCCAAAACTGGCGCCGTTGCTTGCCCCTAAGTCTCTGGGCCACCTCTGATTGCAACTCGCTAAGCGGAGCCGCACCATGCTGATGCACGTGTCTTGCAGGATTTTGGCGCTCGTCCTGTTCGTCGCGGCATTTGCCCCAAATCCGGGCCTGGCTGCCAAAGCGACCGAATGCACCAAGATCCTCGTCTGCTATTGCGTCAACGAGGACCTCAAGGGCCTCATCGACGCAAAGGTGGTGCATTTCAGGGAGGTTCTCGCCTCCGAACGCAAAGCCGGCAAGGCCGTCGGCTACATGAGTGTGCCGCTTTCAACGATTGGCGGCGGTTTCTTCAACGCCAACATGGAGGTGGCGGCGGCTGCAAAGGCGCACATCGAGAAGCGGTTCGGCTTCCGCTCAGGTCTGGATTCTCAATCCAGGCGTACCGGAAGCAGAACATTCCGAGCGGATCCGGCGCCGATTACATGCTCATGTGGACACAGATTCTCGAGGGCAAGGAAGGCTTGGGAGAGGATTTCGATTTCGTGTACTTCGTTGGGCCGAAGGATTTTGCCCGCTACTTCGCGCTCGATGGTGACACTGACATGCTGAAGATCGAGCAATACTTCGACAAGCGTCTCGGGACCGATCCGGAGCTCAGGAAGGCGGTGGACAAGGGTCTCACATGAGATCCGCCTTTCCGCAATTACTACGCGCTCAAGGCGTCCACCACCTTCAGCAAGGGCGCGCACGATGAATGGAACATCGTGCGCGTCTTGAACGAGCGCCGCCGCGCGCATGACCGCTTCGGCATCGCCAACCAGCTGGCCGTGTTATTTGACGGCGCGGGTGTCGCGCCCTCGAGTTCCGGAAGGCGCTACGTCGGACGGCTATGCGGGCAAATGTTCCAACTGAAATTGGCTGGACACTATTGTCCAAGCGCCTTGGTGAGATAGGCCCCTGCGTCCTGCGCCGTCTTGAACTCGGGCGTCGTATCCGGTACGCCCAGGTAGTAGACCGTGAGGCTCGGTTTTTCGGCGGCTATGTCCTTTGCATAGAGATGGATTTCGCAGCTCGGGAATTCGGCGAAGCCAGAGCGGGACGGGGTGAGGTCGATGCTTCAGTTAGCGGACGCGCGGCTGCCAGCACCTTTCGGCTCTTGCTGAAGGGATCAACGCCGTCGATGCTCACCTGTCGGTAGGACCCGGCGCTGTTCACGATGCGCAAGACGATGATGGTATCATCCTCTGTCGCCCCCTTCCGGACGGCCCATGCGATCTTGACCGTGGGGGCCACGAACAGCGAATCGGCCCCATGAACGACCTCTTGTGACCGCGCCCGACTGGGTCGTCACCAGCAGCGCCAACGTAAGACAGAATGCGGAGCCGAGGTGCCGCAGGCATGGCTATCCCTCTGGGTAGCAGGTGAATGCCGGTGGCGGGCAGATGCAGACGGACGGCGGTGCCCGGAGGAAGCCGGTCGCCCGGCTGGGGATTGGCCTTGGTGACCTGCAGACTTGTTCCGGCAATGTTCACACCGTATTCGCACTTGTCGCCGAGATATGCGCAGGAGGGTGACCCGTCCCAGCAGCCCTTCTTCTGTCTTGGCATCGGAGATCCTCGCGGCCTCCGGCCGGATCACCGCCGTCACGGCTTGGCCTGGGCGCAATTCCGAATGTGCTTCGGCAACGGCATGAGCGGTTGTCCGGCAATGTCGATCTCGATACCCGTGGGGCCAACGCTTGTGACCGATGCGGGCAGCAGATTGGCGTGGCCGATGAAGCGGGCGACGAACACCGAGGCCGGACGCCGGTAGAGCTCGTTCGGCGTCGCCGATCTGCGGCGATCTCTCCCTTGTTCATTACGGCGATCCGGTCGGAGATCGCCATCGCCTCTTCCTGGTCGTGGGTCACATACACGGTGGTGATGCCGAGTTGCTTCTGCAGCGAGCGGATCTCGCCGCGCATCTGCGACCCGCAGTTTCGCGTCCAGATTGGAGAGCGGCTCGTCGAACAATAGCACGCTGGGCTTGATGACGATGGCGCGTGCCAGCGCCACCCGCTGCTGCTCGCCGCCCGACAGCTGATGCGGCATCTGCGACTCGTAAGCCAGCAAGGCCGACCATTGATAGAACCTCGCCCACGGCGCTCGCAATCGTGGGCAGCGTCGCGGCGCTGGACGCGTAGCCCATACGCGACGTTCTCGAACACAGTCAGGTGCGGGAACAGCGCGTAGTTCTGGAACACGAACCCGATGCCGCGATCGTTGGCCTCGGTGCCGGGTGACGTCGCGATCGCCGATGAAGATGCGCCCCGCCGTCGGCTCCTGGAAGCCCGCGATCATGCGCAGGGTCGTGGTCTTGCCGCAGCCCGACGGTCCGAGCAGCGTGAGCAGCTCGCCCGGCCGCACCTCGAGGCGAGACGTCGTGCACGGCAGCGACCTCGCCCTTCACGCGGTGCTGGAACTGCGCGGAAACGCGGTCGAGGCGGATGGCGAGCGGGCTCACGGGCTAATGGTCCCCATTGAAGCGCGGGGAGCGCTCACGTGACGACATCTCTCAGCCTCCACCCAATCCCCATTGCATCTGCTCGCCCGTGGCGGTCGGGCAAGCGCCGAAGAACCGCGTTGAGCGAGGGCCATCACCGACCATCACCACGGCGATCACAAAGACGGAGAAGGCTGCCGCCGGCCCGAGCGAAAGCTCGGTCATGTTCTCGAGGATGCGCACAGTGATCAGGGTCCAGCCGATGGACACCAGGAAGATGGTGGCGCTGATCGCCGTCATCGAGCGGATGAAAACCACGCCCACGCCGGCGAGGAACGCCGGCATCACCAACGGCAGGGTGACACGCCGGAAGGTCGTAGCGCTGCGCTGCGCCGAGGCTGCGGGAGGCCTCCTCCAGGCTCACTGTCGATCTGCTGCATCAGGGCAATGGTGGTGCGAATTCCGGCCGGGCTGTAACGGAACACGTAGCAGGCAATGATGATCGAGCGCCGTGCCGGTCAGCGCTATGGGCGGATCGTTGAAGGCGATCAGATAAGCGATGCCGACGATGGTGCCGGGCAGGGCGTAATTGATCATGGAGACGATCTCCATGGCTTGGCGCGACCCGTCGCCGCGTCCGCGCGCAACAAGATAGCCGACCAGCACGCCGTAGAGGCCGCCGAGCGGCATGCCCAACAAGCGCAATGATGAGCGTGTCGATGATGGCCTTGCGGCCGTCGGTGAAGATCACCTGATAGTGCCGCGAGCGTCCAGCGTGTGGTCGGCGCCGAAGGCGGCCACCAGGGACGCGAACACGAGCAGCGCATAGAGATAGAGGATGAACAGAGCGATCGGCGGCAGCAGGCGGCGAGAAGCGTCGCCCGTGCCGCCGGCGTGACACTGCGGATCGTGGACTGCGGGCCCGCCTTGCCGGTCACGGTCACGTAGTGGCCGCGCGCGACCCAGCTGCGCTGCAGGAGGTAAGACGATCGCCGCCGGTACGAGCAAGCAGCACGGACAGGATCGCGCCGCCCTTCAGGTCGAACAGGCCCGTGATCTGCAGATAGGCCTCGGTCGGCAGCACCGGGGAAGGCATTGCCGGCCAGGATGAGCGGCGTTGCGAAGTCCGCGAGCGAGGCCGCGAACAGCAGCAGGAACGCGTTGGCGAGCCCCGGCACGGCCAGCGGCAGCGTCACCGTGCGGAACATATGCAGGCGCCTGCTGCCCAGGCTGAAGGCCATCTCCTCGAGATTGCCGCCGATGCCGGACAGCACCGGCCGCAAGCGTGAGATAGGCGATCGGGAAGTAGGTCAGCGCCTCGGCCGCAAGCGTGCTGGCAAGCCCGTAGACGTTGACGCCCTTGAGACCCGAGAAGGTCGTAGGTGATGAGGCCGCGCGGGCCGAACGAGAAGATGAAGGAGATCGAAGTCGTGAATGGCGGCGAGATGAGCGGCAGCAAAGTCGCCGCATCGATGAGATCGTACCCATCTCGGGCGCAAGTGCCCCGCGCACGACGGTGAATGCGAACAGGAAGCCCAGCGCCGTGCCTACCAGGCCCACCAGGGTCCCAAGAGCAAGCTGTTCAGGAAAGCGGCGCGAGTGCTCGGCTTCGCCGAGGATGCGCGAAGAGCGAAGCCAGGGTGGGTCGGCCCTCTTCGAGGAAAGCGGCCGACAGCATCATCAGCAAAGGATAGATGACGAACAGGCCAGCAGCAGCCACAACGCCGCGAGCGTGACCCAGTAGCGCCGGGTCGGCAGGCCATCGCCGGGATCTTCGCGCGGGCCCCGTGGAATGTCGAACGCTCTCAAAGTCCGGCCATCATGCACGCACCACCTTAGGGTAGGACCTCGGCGACCCAGCGCTCGACGATGCGCTTGCGGTTCGCGCCGGCGTAGGCGTCGTCGATGGCGAAGATCTTGGCACCCTTCGAGCACCTCGGCGAGCGCTGGCTTCGGTCTTCACGTCGGGATGCGCCGGCACGAAGTTGATCTTGTGCTTGGCGAACAGCGACTGCATGGCCGGGCTTGTCGCCCAGTCGATCAGCTTCTTGCCGGCATCTGCGTTCTTAGCGCCCTTGATCAAGGCGATCGCCTCGGCGGAGGTGCCGATGCCCTCCTTGGGGAAACTGATGACGACGTCGTAGCCCTTGGCCTTGGTGTCGAGCGCATCGACGATGAAGAAGATGCCGCCCGCCGGCCTGCCCCAAGCCCGACCGGCAGCGTGCCGCCGCCGCCGCTCTTGGTGTAGAGCTGCACGTTCGGCGCGCAGCTTCTTCAGGTAGGCGAAGGCCTTCTCCTCGTCGCGGCCGTTCACCTCCAGCACCGAGAAGATGCGCGTGACGGCCGTGCCTGAGGTGCGCGCGTCCGCCATCTGCAGCATGTTCTTGTAGGCCGGATTGAGCAGGTCGTCCCAGGATGCGGGTGGCAGCAGCTTGTTCTCGGTCAGGAACTTGCTGGTTGGTCATGAAGACCAGCGGATCGTCGGCGATCGCGGTCCAATGGCCGTCGGCCTGCCTTGAAGCGCGCCGGGAGCACGGCGAGCTGCGCGGCGGCTTGTAGGGCTCGAACACGCCCTCCTTGATGCCGGCGGCGAAGGTCTCGACCGGTCCGCCGAACAGCACGTCGACCTTGCGGGTTGTTCTTCTCGGCGATGACGCGCGCCAGCGCCTCGCCGGAGGAGAAGCGCAGGAAGTTGACCTTGATGCCGGTCGCGGCCTCGAACTCCTGCAGCATCGGCCGCGCCCAGTTCTCGGGCCAGATCGAATAGGCATTGATCGTCTCGGCCGCTCGACAGCACTGGCGTAGGTCAGCGAGGCAGCGTGTGAGACAAATCGCAAGCAGACGCCGCCAGCGTTGCGCGGCATTCCCAATTAGGTCAACCCTATCAGAATGTTGCCCCCACGCTTCCACGGCTTTCCTCCTGGATTAACCCGATCTGCCGACCAGCATCCGGTCGCTGCGGCAAAAGTCTATCCGCTCGTAAGCCGACTTTCGAGGCCGGAGTCGTCCAACGCAGGTAGTCGGCGGTCGAGCAGCGGGCGTAGCCAAACTCGGGCTTGCAGCTGCAAATGGGACCGCCGGGCTTGCGTAGTGATCAAGGAAGCCGCCGTTGAGCGCCTGCCGCGACACTCGGCCGGTGCAGGGAGAGCCCACCTGCCGGTCGCTGAGGGATCCCTCATTCTTCCCTCACGGGCTGCGCTCTCCGAAAGGAGCGATAGGAAGGCCAGTCAGTTGACCAGGTCCCAATGTGGCGAAGCAAGTCTTGCAGTTCGGGCTCCTCAACGAGCGCGGCAGCTTCTGCGGGTGTGAACCAAGCTTCGTTGTCGTTGCTCGCATTCGAGCCAGCTAGTCAATCTCTTCTGTGATGCTGAGCAGAAACACAGTAACACACACATCGACGCTACCGTTGCGCAACTGCTTGCGATAGGTGTAGCAACCGATGCTGCTAGACAGCACAACGCCCAGTATTCCCGCTTCATCACGCGCGCTTCCGCTGCTGCCGCATGGTGGTCGTCACAACCAGCTTGGGGCCAGCCTTTTGAATGATCCAGCGTCGCGTATGACGCGATGTCACAAGCAGCACTCTGGTGATCCATCACCCTCGCGGCGGAAGGGGAGAGCGGCGACTTGGCGAACGGAAGTCCATTGAGTAATTTGTGCCAAGCCTTTGCATTGCCGGCAATGCCTTTCGGCGAAACAAAATGGAGGTGATGTAAGCAGAGGTGGTCGAAGTTGCCATATCTGGCGCGTCGAACCCTGCGGCATGGTCTTTAAGACGAACATCCAATCGCCAGCATACTCTGACGGGCATCTGCTGAGCAGTCCGGAGGTCATTGAGTTTCGCATTTCTCCAACCGGCGGGCTGAGGGGCGGTAGAGCCGCTCGACCACGTCCGGGTGGGAGCTTCTTGATCTCGCGCATCATCTTCTGAGTGGCGCTCTTGGCGGCCAGCTTCTTTGAGATGTCGAAGTAGCCGCCCTGATACCCGACGCGCTGATCAGGGGCCTCTTTGAGGCCTCCTGCGGATCTGCCGGGATAGTGGGCCTAGCTCTGCCTTTTCTCGCTCGGCGAGCCGCTGCTCCACATTGACCCGGACAGCGTGGTAGGCGCCATTGGGCGCAAAGCCGCCGGTAATGATCAGGGCGACGCCGCCTTTGGCCCGCTCGGCGTAGAAGCTCGTGGTCCAGCGCCGCTATGTCTGCGGCTACTTGGGGCGTCCGCCTCGTCCCGACGCTTCAGGTATGCAAGGCAAATTTGCAGGCGGCGGTCTGGTTTCGCTGACTTTGCCCAAGTAGTGAGCAAGCCTTGTTGCCGACCCTGTCGAAAGGGCGCGCGCGGCATTGGTCGCGCAGTGCAGGAGGAGATTGTCATGCGACTGATATCAGCCTTGACGGGAATCGCCTTCGTGACCTCCATCGCGATGGCTTCGAGCGCCTTTGCACAGAGCGATTGCACCAAGACCGTGCCGCCGTCGCCGTTCGGCAAGGACGATCAGACCGGCGCCACCAATCGCATCACGCCGGCCGTGACGAAAGCCGCGGCAGCGGAGATCAAGGACGGCAAGGTCATCAGCCTGACCAACCCGCTCGTCGACGGCGTGCCGCTGTTCGGCTCCCGTTTCACCAAGTCGGTGCTGACGGCGGTCGGTCTCGCGCCGGGAGCGGCGCTCGGTAAGAACGATCTCACCTACATGGAAGACACCTGGCTCAGCCAGAGCCACGTCGGCACACACCTCGATGGCATGGGACACATTGGAAGAGGTGACTGCTACTACAACCAGACTCCCATGGGAAAGAACATCAACCAGAACAACATGACCAAGCTCGGGCTTGAGCACCTGAAGAGCTTCGCACACGCGCGGTGTGTTCATCGACCTGGTCAAGGTCTATCAGCAGGCGAACAAGCTGAAGAGCAATCCCAACTGTCGCACGCCGTGCGTCGACAAGGGAACGGTCATCACCGCGGAAGATCTGCAGGCCGGCCTGAAACTGACGAACACGACGCTGCGCGAGGGCGATGTCGTGATCCTTCATACCGGTTGGGGCGACCTCTTCTTGCAGCATCCCGCCAAGAACACCGAGTACAACAGCGGCGAAGCGGGCCTCGGCAAGGCTGCCGCGAAATGGCTGATCGACCAGAAGGTCGTGGCTGTCGGCGTCGGACAACTGGGCCGTCGAGGTGATCCCCGGCGAGACCCAGGGCGAGGCGTTTCTCGGTCCATCAGATGCTGCTCACCGACAACGGCATCCACATCATCGAGAACGTGCGCACCGATCTGATGGCGGCGGAGGTCGCAAGCACCAACCGCGGCACGTTCTTCTTCTCGATGACCGTGCCCAAGGCGGTCGGCATGACCGGAACATTCGTCGCGATCGACGGCATCCGCTGACAGGTGCATGGCAGGGTGGCAGGCCAAGTCCGGCGCTCCTCGGGACGCCGGACCAGGCTGACCGTCGCCGCGGCCCCCGGGTCCGTCCGACCGGCGGCGCCCGAGGAGGGCTACCGGAAAGACAGGCGCCATGGACCAGCGGAGCGGATGAGCGAACCCAGCAACCGGGATGCGGCCGGAGCCCAGCGGCGCGACGTCAGAGGTGGGTGCGTGACACTGCGGGATCTCACGGTGGGATACCGCGAACGCGTCGCCGTCGAGGATGTGTCCGGCGTGTTCGCAGCGGGCTCGCTGACGGCGATCGTCGGCGCCAACGGCGCCGGCAAGACCACGCTCCTGCACGCCATCGCCGGGTTGGTCGCACCGCGCCACGGGTCGATCGAAATCGTGGGGACCGAAGTCCCCGCGAGATCTTCGCCTACCTGCCGCAGAGCGATCCCATCGACCGGGATTTCCCGATCTCGGTCCTGAATTCGCCGCACTCGGCAGCTGGGCAAGGATCGGCGCCCTTGGGCGCGTCGCCGCCGGAACTGCGGCCCCGCGGCATGAACGCCTTGCGGGCCGTCGGCCTCGACGAGCTTGCCGGCCGCATGCTTGGCGAGCTCTCGGTCGGTCAGTTCCGCCGCGCCCTGTTCGCCCGCGTCATCGTGCAGGATGCCGCGATCGTCCTTCTCGACGAGCCGTTCGCCGGCGTCGACGCTGCCACGAGCGACGACCTGCTGAGGCTCATGCAACGCTGGCATGCCGAGGGCCGCACGGTGATGGTCGCCCTGCACGACCTCGAGCAGGTCCTCGCGACCTTTCCGCAGACCCTCTTGCTCATGCGCAAGGCGATCGCCTGGGGCGAGACGGCGACGGCGCTGACGCCGGAGAATCTCGTTGAGGCCGGCCTGGCTGCGCCGCCAGGGGGCCCGGTCCGCGATTGCGGCTGGCGATGCCGTCTTGAGGGCGACCGGTCGACATGAGCCTCTGGTCCACCCTCGTTGCTCCCTTCGCCGAATACGCCTTCATGCGGTCCGCACTGGTCGCTTGCATGGCGCTTTGCGGTTGCCAGCGGTCCACTGGGCACGCTGCTTTTGCTGCGGCGGAATGGGCCTTGTCGCCGACGTCCTCTCGCATGCGGTAATGCCGGGCGCCGCGATTGGCTTCGCTCTTGCGGGTAGCGCGCTCGCGGTGCTGAGCACCGGTGGGCTCCTCACCGGCATCGCCGTGGTCCTCCTCATGATCCTCGGCACCCGGTTCGGCGCGCAGCGCGAGGACGCGAGTCCTTGCGGCGTTCTATTTCGCGTCGATCGGTGTGGGAGTCCTCATCGTGTCGCTGCGCGGCACCAATCTCGATCTCATGCACGTGCTGCTCGGCACAGTTCTCGCGATCGATGTCCCGGCGCTGGTGCTGATCGTCGCCATCGCGAGCGTCGTCGTCGCCGCGCTGGCCCTCATGTTTCGGCCGTTTGCAATCCAGTCCGTTCGATCCGGCCTTTCTGCGCACCATGGGCGGCAGCGATAGCATCTATCGCGCCATATTCCTGGTGCTCGTCGTGCTGGATCTCGTGGCCGGATTCCAGGCGTTCGGCACGCTGCTCGCCGGCGTGCCGCTGCTCCTGCCGGCGGCGGCGGCGCGCTGCTGGGCGCAGCGCATTGGTCCGCTGGTCGGCCTCAGCATTGGCTTTGGCATGGCGGCCGGTTATGCCGGATTGCTCGTGTCCTACCATCTCAACGTGCCGTCGGGGCCGGCGATCGCCTGTGCCGCGGCACTCGTCTACGCCGTTTCGGCTCTCGTGCCGGCAAGCCGCATGCTTGATGACGGCACTCAACGCAACCAGGCCGACTTGAGGGGGAATGATGCAAGACCATCTTGCCCGGCGAACTTTCATCGCGGCGATACTGGCGCTTTCCGCGAGCTCCCGCGCGAGCCGCGGAACGGCCGAAAGTGGTCGCGACCTTCAGCGTGCTGGGCGACATGATCGCCCGCGTCGCCGGCGACAAGGTGCAGTTGACGACGATCGTCGGCGGCGACGGGGATTGCGAGCTCTATCAGCCTACCGCCGCCGACGCGCGCGCCGTCGCGGAGGCGCGACTGTTCGTCATGAACGACATCAATCCGCGGTTCGAGCCCTGGGCCGAGCCGCTGTTGAAGCGGGCGGCGTTCCGCGGCACGAAGCTCGTCGCCTCGCAGGGAGTGAACGTCATCATCCACGACCGGCCTCGGGGTGCCGTCAAGGGCTCGCAGGCCGACCAGCACGCCTGGCACGACCCGGCCAACGGTCTCGTCTACGTGGCCAACATCGCCGAGGGACTGGCCCAGCTCGATCCCCCGAACGCCGCGTTCTATCGGACGCAGGCGGACGGCTACGCACGCGAGATCCGTGCGCTCGACGCCTGGGCGAAGAGCGAACTCGCGGCGATACCGAGCGCGAAGCGGCGCGTCATCACCTCTCACGACGGCTTTGAGTATCTCGCCCGCGCCTATGACATCGAAATGACTCCAGCGCGCGGCATGGTCAACGACACCGATCCTTCGGCGGAAGACATCGCCCGGCTGATCCAGCAAATCCGCACGACGAAGGTGAAGGCGATCTTCATCGAGAACATGAACGATCCGCGTCTGATCCAGCGGGTGGCGCAGGAAGCCGGCGCAAGCATCGGCGGCACGCTCTATTCCGATGCCTTGTCGAAACCGGGCGGCAACGCCGACACCTACCTGAAAATGGTCCGCCACAACGTTTCCGCCCTCAAGGCGGCAATGCTGAAGAACTGATCCATGCGCGTGCAGACCGCTCAGCGACGATCAACCCCGGATCAGTTGGCCGACAAGCTCGATTCTCGGCTCAACAAGCCGCCGTCTGGGCATGGCGCTGGCTGGCCATCGGCGCGTTGTGGGCGGGCGTGCTTTGGGTGATCCTGACGCTCGCCGCGAAATGCGGAACTGGCCTCGGCGTCATCCGCCAAGGTCGCGGGCCAAGCCCAGACGCCGCAACCGGAAGCGCCGGCCCCGGAACCTCAGCGGGTCGGGCTGCGCGCATTGGCCATGACCGGTAAGCCCGTGGGTCGTCAACGGCAGCTTCGATCGCTTCGGCCTTCGAGCTGCATGACGATGGTTCTGGCTTCCAACAACCGGGGCGAGACGGCCTTCTACGCCACCATCCAGCGGAGCGCAATCGGAGGAGGGGCATATTCCTCGCCAAGGCCGACGGAAAGATCGCGCCCATCGCGGTCGCTGGTGATCCTGTTCCAGACCAGACGGGCCAGCTGATCGCCGGCTTCGGCGAGCGTCCGGCCCCCGTCATCAACGACGCAGGCGGCGTCGCCTTCACCGCCACGCTGGGCGGCGGCCGGGGAGCAGCCGGCGTGTTCCTCGCCAGCGAGGGCAAGCTGCGTACGATCGCCTCCTCGGGCATGAAGGCGCCCGTAATCCTCGGCGGCATCGGCGTTTTCGCCGAGTTCGAGGCGGTGTCGCTCAACGGTCGCGGTGACGTGGCCTTTCTCGCCTGGGTGCGGCACGGGCGCGAGACCATCGAGGTGATTTACGCCGCCCGAAAGGTGGGTGCCGTCCATCAGCTCACGAAAGTCGCCGCGGCCGGGGAGCCGGCTCCAGGCGGCGGCTTCTTCGCCAGCTTCGGCGCGCCAGTCGTCAACGACAGGGGGCCATCGCGTTTCCGGCCGTGGTCAAGCTGGGCCCAGCGCTCGGCGCTATCTTTGTCGCGCCGGCCGAGGCGCCCATGCATCTCCTCGTCGGCACAGGCGATCCGGCGCCGACGGGCGGCATTTTCGCCCGCTTCTCTGAAAGGATCGGGTTCGACGATCCTGGTCGCAGCCGCCTTCGGCGCCTTCACCAACGGGGAGCGGGCCGGATTTCGGCATCTTCGTTGCCGACGGCGCCGACCGGCGGGCGATCGCGGCGAAGGGGCAGGCGGCGCCGGGCGGCGGCGTTTATGCGTCCTTCGGTGCCTGGCCCGCCATGAGCCATACCGGCGAGCGTAGCGTTCGTCGCCGCCACCGACCAAGGCGCCGGCCTCCGATGGCGTCTTCCTGCTGAATGCCGACGGCAAGGTGACGCGCATTCGTCGCGCTGGGCGATCCGCTTATGGACGGCGGAAAGCTCAGTCTCTTCGGGCTCTACCCGACCGTTGCTGTCGCGTCGGATGGATCGGTCAGTCTCCTCGGCATCGTTGAGCGCGACGGCGACGAGGCCAATGCGGTCCTGCGCTACGGTCTTGCACCCGATGAATCCTCGATGAAGACGACCTTCCGGTCAGTTCATGTCGATCGGGGGATAGACTCTGAACACGTTCTTTGCCGTCACCAGGACGTGGCCGGTGAACGAGCGTGGCGGCACCGTGCTCGCCGTGCAGCATCTTCAAGGCCAGAGGCAGGATCTCGCTGCCGTAGCGATCGAGAAAATACGCCACCGAGCCACAGCACGATGCTGTTGCGGTTGTTCGGATGGATCACCTTGTTGGCACTGGCGCCGCCGTGGACTGAGGTGATCGCAGCCTTGGCTGACAATCACGGTATCGGGCACCCGGCCCGCGGTCTCGGCCGCGAGCTTCGCAGCAAGTGCCGTCGTGTCGTCGAGCGTTGCCACCAGGGCCTGCGCCCCGCTCTCCTTGGCCAGGAAGCGCCGCAGTTGCGCCTGCGCGTCGAGAAAGTTGCCGCCGCTGTCGAGCTGGACTGGCACCACGTCCGGAAGATGCCGATGCAGGCCCTCGGTGATCCCGGCGATGCGATCTTGGACGGCCTTCGCGGATCCTTGACGGCTCCCAGAATGGCGGCCGCAAGCAGGCGGCCGGGCCACGTCGTCAGCGCAAATCTGCCTAGTGCGTCGCCGGCGAGGCGGCCGGCCTCGCGATTGTCCGCTGAGTAGAGGGGCGCGTTGCCGATCGCGAAATTCACCGCCAGAACGGGAATCCGCGCGGCGGCCAGCCGCCGGGCGACCTCGTCGTTCGCTGCCTGATCGTCGCAGTATTGAATGTAGAGGTCGACCTTGCGCTGCACGGCATCTTCGGCGTTGGCAACGGCCTTTGCCCGTTCGCGCGCATTGTCATAGAGCACCAGGTCGATCGGCAGGCTGCGTGCGCCGAGCACGAAGCTCGAACGAACCTCTTCGCCCGTAAAGCCGAGCCCTTCGATCCGCGCGCCAGGATCGTCGGTGAGGTTGGCGAATCCAATCGTGAAGCGGCGCTGTTGAGCAACGGCGCGGCCTGCCGCTGCAAGAGCGGTCACTGCGGCTAGATGCAAGAATGTGCGACGGCGCAGCAGAGGCGCTGTTTGAATCATGACCATCTTCGAACCGTGCGAGCTCAGCGAAGCGCATCCATGTTGGCGACTATAGGGGCAATGCTGGCGATTTTCACCCTTCGAGACCGGCGCTCCTCGGCGTGAGGCAATGGGGCGAGATTCCGGCTTCATTCTGATAGTTCGGGAAAGGTGATTGCGGGGCTTCTTCGGCCAGTATCGCGGCCTGGTTTCAGTTTGGCCCACCTGGCGCACAATCGCTCAATCAGAATGCAGCAGAATCATTAATCTTTACGGAAGGCAGTAGAGTCGCACCATATAAGAAAGGGCCCCGTAGGACGATCTACGGGGCCTTTCAGTCTTTACACCAGAGACGAGGAGTCGCCCTGGCGTCCCTCTATGCCCACGTGCCGTCCTCGCGGGGCCACACGCGGGAATAAGGGAGTTGATCCTGCTCCCGACGGCTCATGTTGTAAATGGGCAGAAAGTAGAGCAACCGAGAGGAATCCCAGGGGAGCGTTGGTAGCTCCAGATGGGGCCATGGCGCGCGCCCTGGCTGATTGGTGTTTCGGACACACCGAACTTCGTATTTCTCCAACCGGCGACTGAGGGCGGCCGAGCCCTTGCACCAGGGCCGATATTTTGCTGGCCTAACGGGCCACTACAACCACGGGGAGGCAACTTGCCAACACTTTCGTTGTCGCGCCAATGGGTCGCGGCCGTCGGAGTTTGCTTCACGCTGCTCGCCGCCGAGCGCCCTGCCACGGCGGCCGATCTGTCCCGCATTGAGACCATCGTCGTCCTCTATCCAGAGAACCGCAGCTTCGATCATCTCTACGGCCTGTTTCCGGGCGCCAACGGCATCGCCAACGCCGCCCGTGAGCAGGCAACCCAACGTGATCACGATGGTAGCGTACTTCCCTATTTGCGCGTTTGGGACAGTCAGGGAAAGCCCGACCCGCGTTTTCCGGAACTTGCCAACGCACCGTTCAGGATTGACGCGCCGCCGGTCGGCTTGTCGGCAGACCAAGTCCTGCTCAGCCCCATCCACGCCTACTATCACAACATCGAGCAGATCAATGGCGGCCGCAACGACATGTTCGCGGCCATGTCCACGGTCGGCGGCTACACCATGGGGTATTTTGACGGCAGCCAGATGAAACTTTGGCAGTGGGCCAAGGAATTCACGCTGGCCGACAATTTCTTCATGGCGCCTTCGGCGGCTCCTATCTCAACCACCAGTATTTGATCTGTGCCTGCACACCCGTCTTCAAGGATGCGCCGCCGTCGATGCGCGCGCGGCTCGATGCGCAGGGCAAGCTCGAGAAAAAGCCGGATCTCCCATCCGCACGCGACGGCGCCGTGCAAACTTACACGGGCGGCTTGGGCGGCCAGATCACGCCGGATGGCTTTTCCGTTAACACCACGCAGCCACCCTATCAGCCGAGCGGCATACCTCCGGCCGAGGGGAGCGCTTGGACCTGGCGGACGTTAAGGGCAACGACCGCCTCGGGCTTCCCTACCGCCGCAAACCAACAGGACCGTTGGTGACACCCTGTCGGCCAAGGGCATTAGCTGGGCCTGGTATGCGGGCGGCTGGAAGGCGGCCCTTGCCGATGGCACGCGCCCGCCCAACGAGAAACGAAGCGTGATCTATACGCGCGAGAACAATGCCATCAATTTCCAGCCACACCATCAACCTCTTCAACTACTTTTGCCCGTTTCGCCCCGGGCGCACCGGACCGTGACCGGCATCTGAGGGATGGCGAGGACCTGTTGCGCGACATCGATGCGGGGCGACTCCTCGGTGGTGTTCTACAAGCCGGTCGGGCGCTACAATCAGCATCCCGCCTACACCGATCTGCTGAGCGGGGACGCGCATATCGCCGATATTCTCGAGCGGCTTCGGCGCGGGCCGCAGTGGTCGCGAATGTTGGTCATCGTTACCTACGATGAGAACGGCGGCTTTTGGGATCACCGTGCCGCCGCCGGCGGGTCCGGGCTGGGGCGATCGCTGGGGTCCAGCGACGCGCATTCCGGCGCTGATCATCTCCCCATTCGCCAAGCGCGGATACATCGACAGCACCGCCTATGACACCACCCTCAATCTTGAAGTTGATCACCGTGCGCTTCGGTCTCGAACCGTTGCCTGGAGTCCGCGACAAGATAGGCGATCTCACGGCAGCGCTGGATACGCCATGAGCGATCGCATCCGCATCGTGCAGGTGTCCGACACGCACTTCCGTCGCAAATGCGGCCAGGCAAAATTCTATGGCTGGGTCGTGCGACGGGGTCATACGAGCGAAATGCCCACAAAGTCGGAGCGAACGAGCGAAATAGTGCTGAGCACGAGTCCGCTGGCACAAAGCGTAACTGCAGCGGACACGGATCTGAGGCGGCAAGAGCTAGATCTGGGGATCGGCATAGGGGCGTGGATTGACTCCACGACCCCTGCCACACCACCCGGCATGCGGGTCCGCACCGGGCGGTTCGACAGGTTGAGGTCACCTCGGCGAGCCGGGGCACCCCCAGTTCGTCGAAGAGCCGGTCTCGGTAGCGCGATGTGGAGGTCCAACGCAGAGTTATGCCACCACCGTCGGCCGTTGCCTGCAACCCGACTGGCGGCGTGATCCCTCATCCCGCGAGCACGCAGCTCGCGATAAATGGTCGGACCTCGCTTCCAATGCTTGAGTTGCAGCGCCCGCAGGCGGTGGCGCACCCATTTGTCGGCGTCCGCAAAGACTCGTGGTGTCTCGGCGATCCGGAAGTAGGCCTTCCATCCCGCCAAGTATTCCCCCAATTCCTTGCACACGGCCGCCATGCTTTTCCCGATCACGCGTCGGGCGCCCGCTTCGGATAGGGCGCGATCAGATGGGCGATGGCCGCTCGATGCTGGGCGCGCACGCTGCGCTCGGGGCGATGCGCAGGGCGATGACGTGGCAGTGGCTCAGATCGGACATTATTGGGCCGCGTCACGTCTCGTATTCACTCGCGCCACTTCCCCCGCAGCCGTTCGCCCGCCCAAAGGCGATGACTGGCTGCACGAGCCAAAATGGGATGGCTTCAGGTTTCAAGCTATCAAGGATGGCGCCCGTGTCCGTTTCTACTCGCGCAGCGGCGCCGACTACACGGATCGCCTGCCGCGCATGGTTGAGGCCTTCGGCAAGCTGCCGAACGCAATCGGCCATGCCGATGGTGAGCTAAGGCGAGACCCGATGGTAACGACACCGGGGTAGGCTACTTCGCAGGATCAGTACCCGTAGTTCCCCCAATTGCAAGAATTGACCCAACGGTAGCCGTTCCAAATGGGATAGCAGGAGTAGTAGTAGTCGCCACCGTAGCCGCCATTAAAGAAGACTTTGCGATGGCGGACGCGGTTAGCCACGACGTGTCTGTTAACGTTTGCTCTGTTGACGTTTGGCCCGGCTCGGAAGCCAACGGGACCGGCCGGACCGGCGTGCATGCGTCCCATATGACCGCCGGCAACGCCGGCACGGCCGCCACTGAAGCCTCCCGTAGGGCCGCCTACAAAGCCGGCACGGCCACCACCGAAGCCTCCGCCAATTCCACCACCGTGGCCGCCACCACCACCGCCGCTACCGGGGCCGCCGCCTGCCACCGCCGCCACTGGGGCCGCCGCCACCACCACCACCGTGGCCCCGCCGCCACCTCGGGCAAGGAGTTCAGTTGCTGGTAGAATTAATAGCGCGCTGACGAGCGCAAAGATTACAGCCCGATACATGGTCACCTCCATGCAAAAAGGTTTCTCAGCGAAGGAGCTGACCACCTTGATCCAGACAAGCAATCGGGTAATTTTCCGAATTGGATGGATCAAAAACACCGAGTGGAATAGCAAAAGCCTTTGTTCGCACCCTGGGCAAGGAAATCCACGCGCCTGATGTGCGTCCAGGGCTTGCGCGCGAGCTGCGCAAGCACGCCACCGGGCTGGAGCGGAGCTGGAGGAGAACGGCTAACGTTGCGCGGGCTGGACTTGCACCAAAGGAAGGGGGTTGATGCCGCGTCACGAAATCATCGAGCTGATCCAGCGCAGCGCGGTGTTCTTGGCGGCAATCCTCGGCTTGTGCGCGCGCGATTATTTCGCCCTGGTGATGCGCTTTCTGGTGCTCTTTCTGGTAGCCCTGGCATTCCAGCTCTCTGTCGCCGGAGCGGCGGATCACATTCGCTCGGCGGCTCTTTAGCTTTGATAGCTTAGGCTCGCTTCTGGCCCTTTTGATGTGGGCAAGCATCGGATGGGGCATCGGCTACGCCTGGCGCAAATACCGCGCCGGGAACCCGTGACGCTTCCGGAGTTGGGATGATGCTTTGGATCGGGCTTGGATTTCTGATTGGCTTGTTCGCGAGGACGTTGGGCCGAGCGCTCGTGCTGACCGGGGTTGCGGTCGGCCTCACGCTGCTGACGCTCAACGTCGGCTTCTACCTCGGCGTCGATTATCTCGTGATCGGAGGGCCGGAGCCCGCCACTTGGGATTGGGAGACAATGGGGTTGATCTTCGCTACCGACCTCCCTTTGGCGCTCATGGCGGCCGGCGCCACGTTCGGCGTGCGGATGCTGGTGAGGCGCCGCCGCGCTACCCCGGACAGGTGATCATGGAAACCTTCACAGGGTTCTGACGTGAGCCCAGGGCCTGCGCGCGAGCTGCGGAAGCACGTTGCCATCCTGGAGCGCGAGATAGCGGAGCTTGAGGGACGGGGATAGCGAGGTGAACTCTGAATGGCTTCGAACCGTGTCGTCACCTACATCGATATGAACATCAATTCGGTGGAAGAGTATTGGAACGAGCTTATTGTCCCAAGCGCGGAAGAAGTTTCAGACCGAGCCGTCGACGCCGGCGCTCTTTCATGTGGCTATTGACGTCTGGCATCTACACGATTGGGTGTGGCACGATCAAAATCCCGGACAGGATGGTCATGGCCCAGCCTTCAAATCTTACCGACAGAGCTTGATCAAAGCGTGCCCCGAATTGGGATGGCTTCGCGACATTGCGGACGCCCGGAAGCATCGAGGGTTGGGCCGACTGCCAGAAATAAAAGGCGCGGAGCCACACAAGGTCGGTGGTTATGCCACTGTGCTACTCGTATTTACAGCCGAAGTGCTCAAGTTCTTTCTCGTTTTGAACGACGGATCGAAGGAACCTGCGGATCAGGTATTGCGGACTGCAATCGAGTTTTGGCGAAGGGAATTGCAAGTCAAGAACCTGCTTTCACCTTATGTCTAGAGCCAGCGTAGCGCGCACGGCGGCTCTATCTGGCATCCACATCATCGCTCATGGCGTCACTATGGTGGACCAGACTGCCGCCGGAGACAGGCTTTCGATCATGGATTGCCTGCTCCAGCGCGTCGAGAACAAAGCCGGCGTGTGCCGAGCGCGACACGCACCAGCCGACGATCCGACGAGCGTAGGCGTCGATGACGAATGCAACGTAGACGAACCCGGTCCACGTCGCGACGTAGGTGAAGTCGGAGACCCACAGCACGTTCGGCCGTGGAGCCCGGAACTGGCGATTGACGTGATCGAGCGGACAGGGCGTGGCCTTGTCGCTCACCGTGGTCCGCACCCGCCTGCCACGAGATCACCCCTTGCAGAGCCATTTTCTTCATCAATCGCGCAACCGTGCAGCGGGCTATCGTGTGCCCTTCGCGTAGCATTTGCCGCCACACTTTGCGAACGCCGTAGACCTGGAAGTTCTCGTCGAAAACCCTTTTGATCTCTGCACACAGGACGATGTCCCGCTTGATGCGCGGCGGTGCCGACTCTGGATCGGCGCGGCGTGCAACGTGGGCGCGGTAGGTCGACGGGGCGATCGTCAATACCTTGCAGATCGGCTCGACCCCGTGGTCGTCTCGGTACGCATCGACGAAGCTGATCATGGCTTCCATCGGCGGTCGAGCTCCGCCTGGGCAAAATACGCGCTCGCCTTGCGCAGGATCTCATTGGCCTGGCGCAGTTCGCGGTTCTCTCGCTCTAGCGCCTTCATCCTGGCTGCCATGTCCGTCGTCAGGCCGGGCTTGCGCCCGCTGTCGACGTCGGCCTTCTTCAGCCACTCGTTGAGCGTTTGTGCCGTGCAGCCGATCTTGGCCGCGATCGACACGATCGCTGCCCACTGCGAGGGTGCTCGGAACGGTGATCCAACACCATCCGGACGGCGCGCTCACGCACCTCCGGCGAGAACTTCCAGGACGTTGTGTGATTCTCCATGGCTCCAATCTCTCAGGATCTGGAGCCTCCGGCAAACGCAGGGCGGTTCCCGCCGATTTCAAACGCCTGCTCAAATGGGTCACAGCTGGGCGTGGTAGGATTAGCTTCACTCAACGGGGAATAGTCTTGCGTTCGTTCCGGCTTGGCATTCAGGCACACTCGTCGCCGCGACGACTCTGATCGGCAGGGCGGTCAGCATTCTTTCAATCGCTGTGCGCCTGCACCCGGCGCTTGAGAGCGTGAAGCATCTGAAGGAGTCGGTCGATCTTTATGGCCAGTACATAAGAAAGCCCGCTGACGCAGGCGCTTTCGCGCGGGACGGGCTTTGAGGTCGCGGGCTTTGCCGCTGGAACGGCGATGGACCTTTTCGTCTTCTGGGTGATGTTCTTCATCGCCGTCAACGTGTTCGTCTTTAAGCACGAGCGCAATTTCCTGCCCGGCCACATATCGCGCAGCTATTGCCAACTCACGCCTTGCAATGTCTCTTTCCCGCGCCGCCTGCGTTACGCCGAAACTGACCGTGGCGTTCTTTGCGGCACCAATCGTCTGCGCGGTCTACGCCCTTACGAAATTCCGGGCACCGCGATGGCAGCTCTATTCGCGCGGCTTATCTTACGATCCAGCCGCCGCACGATCTTCAGCTACTTGCTGGCGCTCTTCGGTGGCGTCACACTCGTACTGCTTGCAAGCACGTATGCGCTCAAGACGTGGGGATAGCTCATAGGGTCAAAAAACCGATATGGGTAGAGAACAAGGGCTTGCAGAGTTGATCAGTGACCCAAGTCAACTACCGATCTGTTCGAATGTTGGCGGCGTAGATAGTCGGGTCAAGGCCAATCCGATTCCTGGCCATTAGCCCTGAGGCCTATCCAGCTTCAATTCCGCCATCATGACCTCTCCATCTTTGATCACTTTCTCAATCCAATCATCAAAATGGCATATCTGCGAAAAGCCATCTGCTCTCACCGGTATCCCATTCTTTGATGCCCCGAGATTACACTGAAACAACAGCAAGCCGCCATAGTTTGTCATGCCGATGGCCCAGTCGCCGCTGCGGTTGGGGCCTGACTCGCGCCATTTTGGAGTAAACTTATCGATATATACCAGTCCGCGCCCCATTCCAGAGGTGCGGAGTGGCGGAACGGTTGATAGACCGAACACCCTCAACAGGGGGGCCGGTCGCGATAAAGAGTTTTGCGCCGTTGAAGTGCTCAAGCATTTGCCTGAAGTACTACAGGCATAGGACCAATCTCTTCCTCGACGGCTATGATCCTATGATGAGGGCAGGGCGCCAGAATTGATGATAGCCAGACGGATATGTGCGCAGTCGATCTGCAGAGTGTCCCAATCAAAACTCATCGCGGACCTGCTCTTGTTGCCTGCTCGATCAGCGTTTGACGGTCAATCAGTGGTCCGGTTGTAGGGTTCCGGAAACTCCCGCCATGTTCCTGGAGGTTGCCAGTGAGGTGGCCTCGCTTGTTTAGACAGTTTTCCGCTTCGATAAGTGGATCCTCTGCCGGGGGTTAAGCTGCCAAGCGGATCGGCAGCATGCACTCTGTGGACCAAAGTAGGCTTGATCGGGCGTCATGCCGTCAAGGCTCGAGTGCGGACGGCGGCGATTGTAAAGATCGAGGTAGCATCCGGGGTCTGCGCCTGCCCTGGCACAACGACTGCCCCGGTGCCTGAAGCATTTGATGCGCTGATGATTGCGAAATGTGTGCAGCGCCAGCCTTCTTGGCAGTCTCAGCAGCCTTGAGGATTGTGAAGTCCTGAACGGCGTGGCTACCGGTAAAGCCGTTGCCACGAGCAACAATACGATATGTGTCAGCGGTCATCTGCTGGGCTTCAAGCACCACCCATGAAGCCCTATATCCTGATAGGGCGTGGCGCAACCACATAGCCCCAGCAATATTGCAAAGAATATGAGACGCATCCCCGCAGCCCCCGGTAGCAAGTGCGCTGCTTCACTGTGTGATAGGGAATGCCTCACTGGCAAGCCTGTTTAGATTGGGCACCTGATGATTGGCGCCACATCGTTGCGTCTATCGCCCTCCCCCGCTAGGATGACGCATTACGGGGGACTGGCATGTTCAGGCGGATCATTGCTTTGGCACTCAGTTGTAGTATTGGCCACTGGGCAACTCCTGGGCGCAATCTCTGGCTCCTCGTCAGGGAGTAGACGGCCGGCAGCAGGCATCCGAGAACAGAGGAATTTCTTTACCGATGCTGCCGTGGCACTTTTGATCGTCGCCGCATCAATTGCGACGTACAAGGCCACCGGTAGGCCATGTGCGTGCCGGAAGACATTATGCGGAACGGCAGAAGATGCGGGGCCACGACAGCGCATGGTCGAGGCCGGGCGGCTACAAGCCGCTGTGCTACCCGACTGAAATTACTCCCGCCATGATTGCGGCCCACCGCGCTACCGAGGCGATTCCAGATCTCCGATAGACGGCTCCGATTGGTGTTCGTGCCAGCAAGTAGCGGTGTGACCGCTGATCATCGGCCAGTCTTCCGCTCGCGTGTCAAAGCCAGTGCCAGGGCGCTACGCTCCCGGGAACCCACTCATTGTTTGCGGTCCCCAAGTTTTGGCGCATCGCGTAGTTCACCCGTGCGTTCTTTGCGACCGCCTACCGATACGCATCTCAAGGTGTTCGGCGCCCGCCTGAGCCAATTGCCTCAGAAACCGGTCCATACGGTCCATATCGACCTTACTGTTTTTCCATTGGATGAATTTCTCTGATGTTTGAGGTTGTTGTTCGTATGGACCGTATGGACTGATCGAACTCTCCCAACTATCGGTGCCCTGATGACGTATCGACGCTGGCCCTGACCACTCGCCAGCCCAACGGCGCATTCTTGACAGATGAACCAGGGCCGTTTCTCCTTGCCGGCGGGAAGCCGAAGGCGGGCACGCGGGATGTCTAAGACCTTTGACGCAGCTCGGATTGTGAGCGCCGCGCGAATGTCAATGCGAGCGGCTGCAGTCCCTTTTCTATTTGGTTGCGTGCTGGTTGCTACCCTGCCGGCAACAATTTTACCGCTTCAGCTTCAGGTCTGGTTGACTGAACCCGGACAGCGCATGTTCGACGCATTAAAGAGCTTCGACACAGAGCAGCTCGCCCAAAACTTCGAAGTACGAATTCGCTACTGTCGCTATGACTGGCGGCTTGTCTGTCTTGTGTCGCCCCATGCGTACGAAGGCTGCCAAGAGCTGCAGAAGGCTGAAGCCCTTACAGCTGACATGGGCTGGCGACGAGATGAAGCAGATAAGCTTGAAAAGGCTGCCCGAGGAGAATTACCGCCGCCTACACGGAACAGATTTATATTCGGATCGTAGCGGAGAGGGTACCTTTCTCAGTATTCGGGGGATCGTTGCCGCGCTGCTTGCGAAGAGAGATTGCCGCAACATACTACATCCATTCATTCACTTCGCTTGACATCTTCAGATCCAACATAGGGCCCACGTTTGGGGAAGACGTTGCTCCAGCTTTTCCGCCCGCCACCTACCACACGCTTTATGATCGGGCCCAGGCCCTCCGTCGCGCCGCTCCGGGTCCTCTCTGCCAAAGGTTTCTCGCATCGGGAGTGAGCCTCGCTGCGGGATGGCCGTTCCGCAAGGAGTGGATGCCAACCGTGCATCCAAACAAGTTGCCCTGGGGGAACGAAATTCACATTCTTAGTAGGGACGAGAAAGGTTGCGTAAAGCTCTCTAAAACTTCCCTTTCGGATTGGGAGACTTCCGGTAGACGCGTTCAGACTGTCGTGCCTTCCTTCTTGGGCCAGCTGAAGTGTGTATTCCCCGTTCCTCATTGATGTCATAGGTGACTACCACGCGCCAGCTAAGGATCTACCCGAGTGTGTTGGCCTACTGGGCATACCTGATGGCATTTACTTCGGCCTCTCTGAAGCGTGGCGTGAAGCGCCGTGGGTCAGCGCTATTTTTGCAATTGTCCTCATCTGGGTTGTTTCTTACCGCATATGCTATCCTCCGCAAGTTTTGAAGCATCCCTATTGATTGCATGGATACCCGTATCAGCCCTTTCCACAACGATCGCCTCCATCATCGGAGTAAGACTTAGTTCGGAGTACCTCGGGCGTGTATTTGGACAAGGCCAGATCGGGGACGGAAACGCTACGTACATCACCTGCGGTGCTGCGGTAGCAATTGCCATCGAACTGTATTTATGGCTTCTCGCGGCGATGTTCGCCGCTGCCAACGGCAAAGAGGAGACGGCGGCTACCTAGCGGCATACTCAGTGCGCTGAGCCCACGATGAACACTTCCTAGTCGGCGTTATTTTCGAACCGCCTACGACCTTCGGTCCTCGGATTCAATTTGACAGCGTTGGCCTTTCTGCCGACGTCTCACGAACGCCGCTGCCTGCTGCGCTGCTGCGCTTCCCATGATGTTAGGCGGTATGACACTCGGTGGCCGGCTGTTGCGGCGAGCGGGGCGTAAAAACGCAAACCTAGCGTAAGCGGTTGGAAGCCATGCGACACGAATGAGGCTTGCGCCTACGCGCGTGTGGGCGTCGACGGGGATGAGGGCAGTGCACGGTTTACGTTCGCGGGCCTTTTTCCGCATCTGTGATTGCGCCGCCACCGCACCACCGAAGAACCCGGTCCATACGGTCCATATGGATCTATTCTGTTCTTCTTCCAGATCAATTCCCGGTGTTTGAGGTTATGGTCCGTATGGACCATGTGGACCGATGCTGACCGCTCCTATACAAAGCCGACACAAAGCCGACCTCGTTCGGATCATTCTCGCCGATCCAGGTGAGCGACTGACGATGTCCGGTGTCGGAGATATCGCGTCGACGCTCTCATTGTGTGCTTGACGCGGGTTCCAGGCTTCTGCTCTGCTGGCTGGATCATGCAGTTAACGCTCACGTGCATGCGCAGGGTGAGCTGCTGCGCTTTTCCCTGCGAACAGCCGCATCAGCCGGCCGGAGCGCGTCGTAGGGAGGAAAACGCGTGCGCAAATTGTTAAGGAAAATGGTCCCGCTGGCGCTCGCTGGCTTGACGAGCCTTGCGACCCCCACCTCGGTCGTGGCTCAGGCCGCCGAGTTCCCAAACAAGCCCGTCACGCTAATCGTACCATTCCAGGCCGGCATCAGCGTTGACATCCTGCTTCGCGGCATCGCCGAAGTCGCCGGCCGGCATCTCCGGCCAGCCAGTCGTGATCGACAACAAGGCGGGCGGCAGCGCTACGCTCGGTCCCGCCCACATGGCGAGCAACGCGAAGCCCGACGGGTACACTATTGCCCAGATCCCGATGCCGGTGCTGCGCGTGCCACACCTGCAGAAAGTGACCTATGACCCGCTCAAGGACTTCACCTGGATTATCCAACTCGGCGGCTATACGATCGGCGTGGTCGTGCCGACGGCAAGTGAGTTCAAGACCTTCAAGGACGTGATCGCCTTCGCCAAGGCCAATCCGGGCAAGCTCACCTACACGACGCCCGGGCCGTCGACGCTCAACTCCATCGCAATGGAGCTGGTTGCTCGCAAAGAAGGCACCACGCTCGCGCATGTGCCGGGCAAGGGCGGCGGCGAGGCTATGGCTGCGATTCTCGGTGGGCACGTCATGTTGAATGTGGAGTCGACGGCCTGGGCACCAATGGTGGCATCGGGTGACCTCCGCCTGCTTGTGCTCCTGAACAACAAGCGAAGCACGAAGTGGCCCGAAGTGCCAACGCTTGCCGAGCACGGCTACGACTGGGACTTTAACGCGCCCTTCGGCCTCGCAGGGCCGAAGGGCATGGATCCGGCAGTGGTCAAGAAGCTGCACGATGCCTTCAAGAAGGCCTACGATGACCCCAAGGTGATCGAGCTGTTCGAGCGCTTCGACTTCTCGCGCCAGTATCTTTCGACCGAGGACTACGCCAGAGAGATCCCGAAGCAGTACGATTACGAGCGCCAGAATCTGGAGCGTGTCGGCCTGATCAAGAACTGATGGCATCTGCGAGGCCACGACGGCGCGTGGTCGTCGCCTGCCTATGGCGCGTGGGCAGGCTATACACTCTGCGGACATCGACTTACGTACGTCCGAATTCATCGGGCGCGGTTGCGTGCATGAAAGAACGGGCTCAGCTCACGCCGCTTGTTGTCAGCGGTCCGAGCCTTCAATCCACGTCGCTTGCGGATAAGACTGTCAGAATAAAAGCGTCTTGGTTCCCAATCTGCGCGACTGGAGCTGAGTGCTCCCACGGAGCCATTCGCGTCGCGCTCGTCGCCCCCAGGGCAGGTGCGCGCCGACACTGATCGGCACATAGGTGTCGCTGGTTGGGCGCATGAGGATGCGCATGACTATGTCCGGGACAAAGTTGCGCTGAATGGGCGAGCGGCCGAAGCCGATTGTCTCGAAGATCGGTACGACCTTCGCGCGTTCGACGAGGTTTGAGCCGAACACTACTGAGCCAACGAGAAAGGAAAGCTCCGGGCTACCGTGTTCGCGACCGTATCGCCTGTAGGCGTGCTTCAACAAACGGGGCAGCCATTGCCGTAGACTTACAGCGTCAAAATGCGGGCGCTTTCCGACCTGGCTGATGGCCATCTTGAGAATTAGAGCGGCGGTGTGGACGTTGCCGGAGAAGCTGACGACGGTGGTCGGCGTCAGCTGAATGATCTTTTGCGCCACGTCGGCATGAATGTTGGGTCTGCCGCGTCGCTTGATAGTGGCGCGGGTGTCGGCGAGGAGGATGACGCCGCTGAAGAGGATGGCACCTGCAATGACTGTCACGCGATGACCTGCTCTAGGCAAAGAAGCGCATCAACTCGCCGTGGGCAAAGACATCGCGGCGGAAGATAGCGCTGAGGGGGCGCTTGAGTTCGCCGATGATCTTGATGTCCTCGACGTCGCGCTTGGGCCTGATCGCTGCGCCGGCCATCTTGGGGTCCTTCAGCGCGTCACGGCCGTTAGGGTCGACCAGAAACGTGCCTAGCCCAGTTCTGTCCGGAAGCGTCGCAGATCACCTGGTTGATATGGTCGTCCTGGAAGCTGTAACCGATCACCATCAGATTGGTGCCGGGCTGGCCGAGCATTTGCCGGAAAGTGTCGTGGTACACTTTGAGTACCGGGAACCGGTCGATTGCGCCTGACTTGGCGCTTCCCATGATGAGCACCGGCTCGCCCTGCTCGTCCTTCCAGTTACTAGAGCCATGCAGTTTGAAGTAGGGCTGCAACTTCCCCGGCAGTGCCATGTCTCCTGTGTTGGCCGCCACGTGAGCTTGGTAGGATCGGCCGGCCCGCTCCACCCTGCACCGTAGCTTCCCTGCATGCCCGGGATCGCCACACCGCTCCAGTTCGGCGACACCAGATTGGGATGGTAATGGGTTTCCAGCAGGAGATCCTGGTTCAGCGTGAAGATGAAGCGTCGAAACCGCTCCAGGAACTTCTTAATCGAGTACGCCAGGTCGTTATCGAACTCGAAAGTGGTGGTGGCGAGAGCCGCGTTCATGCGCGAGAAGAGGGTAGTCACTGCGTCCTGAAGCCGGCGCAGGCGCCTTGAGTTCTCATCGTCGCCACGCGGGCGCTGGAATCCGGCAAAAGCATCCTCAAAAGGACCGCTGCGAAGGCGCCGCGCCAGCGCGGCATCGTCGTGCAGTTCGCCCAGCAGGCTACCCGTGACCTCATTGGCAAGCGGGGCGCCCCAATTTCGGCTGAAGCCTGCTCCCAACAGAAGAATACGGCCCATGGTTCGCTCCTGCGGCGCCTCGCCGGAATTGTGCTAGTGCTGAGTGATGGCAAGGAAACGGCACCATTATGTCCCCAAGGCCTACTTGAAGTTCTTCTGCGCCGCGGACGGCAAGCTGCACGTCTATCTGAAAGACGAGCCTGGCCGCTCCTTCCAGCAGGCGCCCGATGCTACGGCTTTCCATAAGTACTACTATTCCCAGCCGCTGCCGCATGTCAGGAAGGACCACGATGCGCTCGAGAACTTCTTCTCTGCTCTCGAGGCCAAGTGGCCGCCGCTCGTTGAGCGCATGCAGAGGCGCGTGAATATCAACGATGCGCTGACGACGTCTTCCAGTTCGTCGCCCTGCAGCGGGCGCGCGTACCGGCGTTGCGCGATGCCGCCGAGCGCACGACGGCCGCGACACTCAAGTCGACACTGCTGCAGCTGGATGCCATGGGCAACTGCCCCCAAGCCCGAGGGGCGTCCCGACATCCGCGAACACGTCGAATTCGCGATCGACCCGCATCATTCATGCGCAGCGGACCTACCAAAACAGCAGTAGTCGACAACCGACTTTGATATCGGCAAAAACCATCTAGCGCGGCGGCATCGTCCTTGCAGCAGAAGCCGCCGCAAGCCAGCCAGGGCACAAGGTAGAAATGTCCGCGGAAGGCCCCTGGCCCGACGTGCACGACGTCAGCCGGTAGCTGGAGGGCACTCGTGGCGCTTGGTCCCGGCGCGCGGACCTTGAACGAGCTTCTCGCCGACAGATGAGTGCACGTTCCGCTCACGTTCCGCACGCCAATTTGCGCGGAACTCACTAGAGCGCTAACGCATTGATTTTATTGGCGATCCCGGCAGAAATGCTGGGGTGTCGGAATCTCCGCGTTAAAGCGGCTAACGGCTTTTAACGCCACTATCTCCCCATAAGGTTTCTTCGTGTGGCGGCTAACGCGCCGTCCGTTTCATCGAGGCGGCCCATGACAGCGACCATCAAAATCATCCGGATTGCCTCGCCGCCGTCCGTCTCCCGGACGTGGTGTCAACACCAAAGACGCCGCGGTTGTGATCGGGCACGAGCAGGTAGCCGGGTGTGGTGATGGCCTTTCCCGACTGTCTCGCCGCAAACTTTCCGCATCGAAACCTGACAGGAGGCAACTATGGCGGATGACACAACCAAACTGGAAACTAGTAACGCCGTCCCCGACGCCGGACGATGCCTCGGACATTGAAAGTCTATGGCTAGATCCTGGGCTGGACGACGCACTGACCGATTCTGGGCCTACCAGTCATCCCTGTCGACAAGCCGCGCGATTTCTTCCGTGTCCATCCCGATCCCGCGTACCGGCGTCGCACTGAGCTTTATGCCCACAAGGTCGAGGGTGCGATTGAGACGGAATACTTCATTCTGGCACCGAAGATGCGAGGGCAACTGGACAAGGCTCGCCCTGCACCTTGGTCACTCTGCATGTATCGGAACGGTGCGGTGCGGCTGTGGGCACTAATGCACCCGCGTGACGGTGAAAGGGAAAATGAGGCTTGGGCAACAGCTAGATCAGCAGCGCGGATTGCAATGACGAAGTGGGTTCGCCTGTCTTGGAAAGGGCGAGCATACGAAACACGAGAGGCACAGCAAGGATATGCGCCCGAGCCGGACTGGAAGAAGCTGCCACCATTCAATGATTTGGTAACGAAGGCATTCGGCTCCCACGGCATCATCAAGGACCCCACGCATTCTGTCTATCGCGACGTGATGGGATACGGCGAGGCGACGGCGCCGGAAGACGACGATGCGGCCGATCTCTGACTGGCGCCAGTTGCCGTTTCGCGAGATCTGGGTCATCGACACCGAATTTCATCCCGGTCGTGGCCTGGCTAACGGGGGTGGAGGGCGACCTCCCTCACCCCGCTTTGTCTCGTCGCGCTGGAGATGCGATCCGGACGGCTGGTAAGTCTCTGGCAGGACCAGCTCGGCCCGTTCCCGCCATACCGTCTTGACGGCGAGGCCCTGATCGTCGGCTACATGCTCGCCGCAGAATTTGGATTTCACGCTTGCGCTAGGGCTGGGGCGAGCCGGCGTGTGCGCTCGATGCCTCACATCGAGTTCCGGCACTACGTCAACGACGGTGCAGTCAAGAGCGGCGAGCGCGAGAAGGGCTTCTTACTCCATCGGCGGCGCACTGAGGTATTGCCTTGAGGACGAGATCGACGTTGCGCGCAAGGATGAGATGCGCGAGCGCATCATGCGGGGACCGCCGTTCAGCCCTAAAGGAGCGGGACGAGATTTTGACCTACTGCCAGGACGATGTTCGCGGCTCTCGCGCGACTGTTGCCGCACATTGCCCCGACCCTTCGCCATCCGCTTGCGCATGCGCTGTTTCGGGCGAAGTTTCAGTGGGTGACCGCCCTACATCAGACATCGCGGCGTGCCATTGGACGGCGCCCACCTTGCCCGTACGCGCAAGCATATGGGACGCCATGCGGCTCGGCCTGGTGACCGAATTGGATCGGCCGTTCGGCATACTATGAAATCGTTAAGGGTCAGGCGCATTGGCGCAGGGACAAGTTTGCTGACTACATCCGCCGGCGCCGAATGAGTTGGCCGACTTATGATGAGTGGGAGGCTCGTCGAGACCGACCAGACGTTCCGTGAGATGGCCGGCAAGTATCCGCACATCGAGCCGTTGCGTGAATTGCGCTATTCGCTGTCGAAACTGCGTCTCAACTCCCTTTGCCGTGGGAAACGACGGCCGAAACCGCGCTCAGTTGTGGGCCTTCGGCGCCAAGACTGAGCGCAATGCGCCGGGCGCCTCTCAGTATGTGTTCGGCCCAGCCAAGTGGCTGCGGTTCCTAATCACCCGCCGCCAGGGCACGCACTGGTGCATCGAGATTACTGCCAGCAAGAGGTCCGGATTGCTGCGGTGCTGTCTGGGGACGAGCGCGCTGCTGCAGGCGTGTGAGAGCGGCGACGTTTATTTGGGCATCGCCGCCCAACTTGGCTTCTTGAACGAGGGTATGAATGCAGCGGAGCGCAAGGCGGTACGTACATTGTTTAAGACTGTCGTGCTGGGTATCCAATATGGCCTCGGCTATCGATCCCTTGCGGTCCGCACTGGCCTTTCATTGTCCGAAGCAGCTGAAATCCTTGCCCGATTGCGAGCAAGATTTAGTCGGTTCGAGGACTACGGGCAGGGCGTCAGTGATCATGCCGGCCTATGCCTGGAAATCAGGACGGCTCTGGGGTGGTGGATGCAGTGCCCATCCGGCATCAACCCGCGCACTGTTCGAAATTTCCCGATCCAGAGCACCGGCAGCGAAATCCTGCACGTGGCCTGCATACTGGCCGAGAGACGAGGAATCGAGATCGTCGCGCCGGTCCACGACGCGGTCATGGCCGAGGGTCCAGCCGACCAGGTGGAGGAATTGTCGACCGCTCTCGACCGGGTGCTGGGCGACGCCGCTGCCATCATCCTGCGAGGTTATCGGCTGCCCACGGACTGCCAGGTGATCCGCCCCGGGGAGCGCTACTTCGACGATCGTGGCGAGGCGATGTGGAACACCGTCGCCGGGTTGCTGGCCAGGGCCGACAGGGAGACGGCGTGATGGGTACTGAAGATTTGCCCGAAGGCATGCTCAAGAAGTCGACGAGACTGATCTGTCATGGGTACGGGCCGGGCTGATGGCCAACGCCCCACCTAGGCCGGCGAAGGGCTATGTAGTGGTTCCGAAGGCGTGGCTGGCGCGTGTGCTGCCGGTGGTTCGGTCGCCAAGACACCTGGCGGTGGCGGAACTGCTCTATTCGGAATGTCTCAAACGGTGGGGAAGGACCACTGTCGCTTTACCCAACGGTGAGCTGCAAACGCTGGGTATCGATCGCCTGACCAAGTATCGAGCTTTGGGTCGGCTACAGAAGGCCGGCGCGGTCACCATCGAGGTCAGAAATGGTCGTTCGGTGCAGGTCACCCTGCACTGGTTCCCCTGAAGGGGAGATGTTCGCTCCGCGAACACCCGGTACCCCACCTAATAAAAGAAGAAAGGAGGAAAAAAGAAAGGAAGGAAACAAACAAAACCTAACTAAAGCGCAGAGGCGTAGAGGAGAGTTGAAATGCCTTACCGGCCTCACCGTCGGGGGCGAGAGCAGACCAGACCATCAAGGAGAATGGAGAGACGGTGACAGGTAATGACAATCGAGCCATGCACGCGGGTGCCGAATCGCACCTCACATTGTACCACCGAGCATGCTAACAAGGTCGGCGAGAACGGTGCAAGCCATTGAACGACGAGCCAGAAAGCACGAAGGCCACCCCCGCACGATCACGCGGCGGCGTGATCCCTCACCACTCTGTCAGGCCTACTGACCGAGGCATCGCGCATCTACCGCAACATGAAGGCCGGACGGCTCGACCGTGAGACAGGGCGGTCGTTGGTTTGAGTGCCTGGGCCAGATGAGGGGGATGGTTGAAGCCCGACACCTTGAGCGTATCGAAGGCAAGCTGAACGAGCTGCAGGCGACGGCGGAGAGCCGAGGACTGATCACCGATGGTCACGACAGCGCAGACCCACAAGCTCGATTGCCGAATTGATAGAGACGCTCGGGCACGCGCCGCACAGCCCCCGTGGTTTGGATGGAGCCTGAGGAGATTGAGGCCGACGCTCTGGCTCGCGCTGGTATCGATCCCGCCTTGTGGGTGACTTGGGAGCCGGAGCCGCTGGAATGGTCATGCTCGCACAGCTAACGCGCTTAGAGGCTCGCATTGCCGCGCTGGCGGATAAGATGACCCCGAGCTCGGGCATCTGCTACGAGGTCGAATTGGTCTGGATGCAGCGCGACGGGAGCGTGCTGGACAGTGACGGCAATCCGGTTGTACGCGGACCGGGCGTGATCGCGCTGAATTTTGGGGAGCGGGGTTGATGGTGACCGCAGCCCAACTCTGCGCCTGGACGCCAAGCTCGAGCGCGCTGGTGGCGGCCATCGACACGGACAACCAGCCCCCCACCGTGGTCGTGTTCTCAGGCGAGACGCGCGAGCTTGCGCTCCAGCGGCACCGGGAGCTGCGGCCCGACTACGCCGGCCGGCCGGTGCGGTTCGAGCACCGGAACGAGGAACACGACGACGTGCGCGAGATTTTCGCGGTCCAGGCTCCCGAGGAACTGCGGGCGCTAATGGACCGCATCGAGGCCAACGGCCGTGGCAAGCCGATAGGCGAGCAGATGTTGGCCGATGCGCACAGGTGCGAGAACGACTGTCCCAACCGCTCTCGATTAGCCTGCTCCAGCGATCCCTCGCGCCGTCAACTACTTCGACAGCAATAGGGGTGGGGTATACCTTGTCCCGCGCATCACCCAATCGCAAGGAGAGGCCCGATGATGCACACATTCATTCAACACGACGAGGATGGCGAGACAGTATTCGTTGTCGGCCACCACGTGAGGCGTGGGCCTGGCAAGACGCAGGAGTGGCGACCGATGGTGTGGTGGACTGGCTTCTTTGTCAGTGCCTTGCTAGCGGCCACCATGCTGACAATCCTGACCACCACTGCGGCCGAAGCCAAAGCCAAGAAATGTAAAACCCTGCGTTTGCCCGGTGGTGAACGCTTTGCCTCCTGCGGACGCGTCCCGCGCGTTATCAGCCCCTATGGTGACATCTACGTTGGTCGTGGCTGGGTGATTGGTGGCGACCGCTACAGCCAGCGCAAGGGTAGCGGATACTGAGCCAGCTTAGTCTCGGCTTTGCCGCCAGCGGCGCCGCGTTTTGACACGATCTGATGCTCCGGTGGGGATCGGTCCAGCACGGGCGTTACAGAGGGGATTGGTCATGCATCGCACGCTAGCCCTGGCCGGCGCGCTTATTAGCGTTTTTGCCGCCACCAGCGCGCTTGAGGCTCCAGCCCCGCGTGGAGGTCGGCATCCTCAGCTGCGCGGCGCGTTCCACGACCGGCACCATTTTCGCGTCCAGCAAATCCCTCTACTGCCAGTTCCAGCGACCGGGACGCTTTGAGTTTATATCGCGGCCGGATTGACCGCTACGGTCTCGATCTTGGCAGCACCGGCAAAACGGCGATCACGTGGGCCGTGCTGGCCCCCACCGCCAACCCGCCGCCGCGCTCGCTTGCTGGCACATACGGCGGCATCGGCGCGGAGGCGACGGTGGGTTATGGCATTGCGCCAACGCCCTGATCGGCGGCTCGCGCCGTGGCTTTATCCTGCAGCCCTTGAGTGTGCAGGCCCAGACCGGCCTCAATATTGCGGCGGGCGTCCGCTCGCTGGTGCTCAGCGCAGACTGGAAGCCGATTGCAGAGGAAGGCTCTGCGCAGCGCTAAAGGTGTGCTGGGCGCTGATCCATCCCGGGCGCGGGGTCTGGGTCAACGCGATGTGTTCGACCTCTCGTTGTTCAAGCTCGGAGGAGAACGCGGGTAATACGCTTCGCGTGGAGACTGCGCATAGCGCTGCGTTGTCGCCTCCGAGCGGCTAAACGCCGTCAACACTCGTCATCGAAGAAACACTCCTGGATCGAGCTTGCAGGCCGCTCGAGCGTGTCAGGGCGCGCGTGCAGGTAGCCTGCTCGTGGTGGCGATGTTGCCGTGACCCAGAGTCGACTGCACCTCGGGCAACGAGGCGCCGCGGTCGATAGCGTGCGAACCGTGCGCGTGACGCAGCCAGTGCGGTGATATAGCCTCGTTGATGCCGGCCTTGCTGGCCGCTCGCTTGACCATGCCGTTGACGGCGCGCTCGGTCAGGTGGCCGCCCTTGCGGCTGGCGAAGACAGGATCGTTGGCGCTGGCGTCGCCACGCAGGGTCAGGAGCGACCGACTGACTACGTCGGGCAGGAGCACTTGACGAACCTTGCCGCCCTTGCCCAGGATCGACAGCTGCACGCGATCGTCGCGAGGCAGGACGTCGGCCCAGGTCAGCGCGACCGTTTCGGAGACGCGCAAGGCCCCCGGCGTAGATCACCTCAAGCAGCATGCGGTCCCGCTTGGATGGGGCGGCCCGGATCAGGAGGCCGACCTCGACCTCCGACATAATGCGCTTGGCCAGGTGTGGCGCCGCGGCTGCCGGCATCCGAGCGCACCTTGATGGTGGCGCCGGCATTGAAGGGCGTGTAGCCCAGCGCGTGGGCGTAGCCGAGAAGTGACTTGATGCGGAGCACGTATTGGCGCGCGGAGGCTTCCGACAGGCCGGCGCTCATGCTGGCGAGGGCATCGCGCACGTCCTCGATGGTGGCGGCGCGCAGGCCGCCCTCAGGCAGCCCGGCCAGGAAGCGCCTGGCGGTCACCTCGAAGTTGCGCTGGGTGTGCGGCGAGTTAAGGGACCGCAGCCAGGATTTGACCAGCGCCTCGTCCGGATTCGGCGCGGGTCGCCTTGACGAGCGTGATGGGCAGATTGGCCGGCAACTTGGGAGACATGAAAACCCCTGTTTTGCCTGTTCAATTATATTCTGATTATATGTCTAATCAGATATTCGTCATCATGCAAATGCATACGCAAGCGTGAATTAGCACTTAACATGTGGGGGTATGAACAGGGGCGCCGCGCGAGCTTACCCCGCACCCAAGCCCAGCAGCGGTCGGCCACGCCTTTGGGCCACCATGGGCGTGGTCTCAGCCCGATTTTACATCACTGTTTGCGCCAGGGGCGCGCAAAGCAAGGAGGCCCGCAAGCAGTCTCGGCGGGCCTCCTGGGCATCGGATCAGCGCGTTAGTTGTGATCGCGGTCGACCTGCTCAAAGAAGGTCTTGGCGTCGAGTGCGTTTGCCGTGCCGGCGACGCTGGCGATGACCGAAAGCGCAACCAGGGCGGACAGGATGGTCTTCATGGCATCTCTCCTCTGATCTCGATACCCGCTGCAGTGCGGGTGTAGGTGTGTTGTTCCATAGTTCGGGTCGGACCGCTGTTACGCAGGGAACAACTCTCACCTTCCGCGCACAACAAACCAGCGCCGTTAGCAGCTTTTAGGGATTAAGCGGACCCAGATGTGCACCGGGTCAAACCGGGTCAAAGAGACCGAGGTTGACCCGGAACCGATCTTCCAGAAGTGGCTCCGAGGTGCCCCAAAGCTGACGAGGCTTGTCGGGAAGCGAACCAAATCGTTGACGGCTGGATCGACAAGATCGAGAAGAGCTAGCGCTCCTCGCTCATGGCGTCGTAGTCAACGACGATGCCGGGTAGGCCGCTGAAGCCTCGATGCTTCATTGCCCGCTTCGGCCCACGGCGACCAACTTCATTGCCGAGTGCCTGCTGCTGGAGCAATGATAGCGCCTACTCCATCGCCCCGTTTGTCGGCCGTCGCCGACGCCTGTGCCTCATCTTCATCCCTACGGGAGCCGCCCGCATGAAGATCTCCGCCGCCTTCCCACCGGTACCCGCGACGCCGGAACACATCGCGCTCGCCGAAACGCTCGGTTACTCGACCGCCTGGGTGTATGACACGCCCGCCCTGCAGCTCGACTGCTGGATGACGTTGGCACTCGCTGCCACCCGCACGCGCCGCATTCGCCTAGGTCCCGGCGTGATGATCCCTTCATTGCGCCACCCCATGGTGACAGCCTCGGCAATCGCCACGTTGGTCTCGCTCGTAGGCAAGAACCGCGTCGTAGTCGGCATCGGCACCGGCTTCACCGGCCGTCGCGCCATGGGTCAGAAACCGCTCCGCTGGCAGGACATGCCGAGGATGGTTGGCAACATCCGCCGCCTACTCGCCGGCGACACCGTCGAAATTGATGGTGCTGCCGCCCGCATGCTGCACTGGCCGGGCCAGGCACCGAGCCGCCCCATCGAGGTGCCGTTCGTGCTCGGCGTCAATGGCCCTAAGGGCCTTGAGACAGCTGCCGCCATGCGCTGCGGCGTCATCACCTCGCGCCCGCGTCCGGACGCGGCCCTACGATAGGAGCCTCGACGTCATCTTGCTTGGCTTCGGCACGATCCTGGACCAAGGCGAGACGTTGTCACTCGCCGCGCGTGATCAACACAGCGGGACCGGGCGCAATGGTCTCCCTACCACGCCTTTCTTGAGCAGCACGACGCCCGCCTTGACGGCTTCCCCAATGCGAAGCGCTTCATCGAGCTCGCCGACGCCGTTGATCCGAGCCAACGCCACTTGGCACTGCATTCTGGCCATCTGACCGAGCTCAACGCCATCGACCGCCAAGTGATCACCGGCGAGGCTTTGAGCATTGCACCGCTGGTGTGCAGGCCAGCGCGAGCTGCCCGAGCGCCTCGCAGGAACTAGCGAGGCAGGGCATCACCGAGGTCGCCTTCCAGCCTATGGGCGACGTCACCCGCGAGCTGTCGGCGTTCGCGCATGCAGCCGGGCTTCAAGCGTCGGCCTGAGCAATCCTCGAGTTCTGACGCCAGGGACGCCAAGAGGCCAGCAGCACGCCGAACGGATCCATCTTGAGAACGCCGATATAGGCAACCACAAACGGAACCAGCGTGCCGAGATCGCCAAACGCGCCCGCCACCTCCATGCGGTCGTAGCGGTTGGAGACTGGTCCAGAGACGGTATCTTCGGCCATGATGGGCTCCAGTAGCTCGCACGCGATCACTCGATGGAGGATACAGGATGAAGTTCTGGATGGCTGCCTTGCTAATCCTGCTGGCGGGTCCGGGCGTGGCGCAGCAGCACCAGCATGGTCACTCCCCGTACGCAGGATTGCAGCAGCGTGGTGTCAAGGCCCTGAGCGATCAGCAGCTCGGCGATCTGCGGGCTGGGCGCGGCATGGGCCTAGCGCTAGCAGCGGAGCTCAACGGCTATCCTGGTCCCGCTGCACGTCCTGGAGCTTGCCGACCGGCTTGCAGCTATCCTCCTACCAGGCGCAGCGTGTCCACGGGCTCTATGACGCGATGAAGAAAGAGGCTATCGCGGTCGGTGAGAAGCTCATAGCCGGAGAAGTGGAACTGGATCGGCAGTTCGCCGAGGGGAAGATAACTCCCGTTGTTCTGGCCTCCCTCACTGCGCAGATCGGCGAGAGGCAAGGCGAGTTGCGAGCCGTCCATCTGAAATACCATCTCACCACCGGCTGAGCTGCTCACGCCAGATCAGAAGAGGCGATACGGCGAGTTGCGCGGCTACCGCTGACGAGATGACCGCAGGTCGTTCCGCGTGATTATGCTGCCTCGTGCCCGGATGCGGTAAACCGACCGCTCACAGTGAGGAGGCGCAACGCGTTCGCGGTCACCAGCACCGTTGCCCCGGGATCTGCCAGAATTGCCATCCACAGCGAGCTGATGCCCAATAGCGTGGTGACCAGCAAAACACCCTTGAGCCCCAGCGCGATGGCAATGTTTTGCCAGATGTTGGCAAGCGTTGCCCGCGACAACTCGATAAGCTCTGCAATACCCGTGACACGATTGTGAAGCAGTGCTGCGTCCGCAGTTTCGAGCGCAACGTCTGTGCCGCCGCCCATCGCGACGCCCACTGAAGCGGCTGCCAACGCCGGCGCGTCGTTGATACCATCGCCAACCATAGCCACTGGTTCGCGCGCCTTGAGTTCCCCAATGACCCGCAATTTCGCGTCGGGCAAAAGTTCTGGCTTCGCCTCAATCCCAAGGCTGTCCGCGATGGCACGGGCGGTGCGGCCATTGTCACCCGTCAGCATGAGCGCGCGCACCCCAAGTGCGCTGAGACGCGCGATACCCGCCACCGCATCGGGCCGCGGCTCATCGCGCAGGGCGATTAGGCCGAGCGCGCGTTCCTTCACTGCGACGATCACCACCGTTTTGCCTTCCGCCTCCAACCGCCGCACCTCGACGCGGAGCGCGTCAGGCAACAGCTTCATTTCGGCCGCGTATCGCGGCGAGCCAACCGGAGGCGAGATCCTTCGCGAAGCCTGGCGACTGCGGCCTTGCCTGGGATCGCATTCGCTGCCCCGAAAGATTGTGGAATGGTAAGCGCGGCCTTTTCGGCGGCAGCAATGATGGCGAGGCCGAGCGGGTGGCTCTGAGCCCCGCTCCACTGCAGCGGCCAGAGCCATTACGTCTTCTTTCGTGCCTTCGACCGCTATGACATCTGTCACCTGCGGCTTGCCGATGGTCAACGTTCCCGTCTTGTCGAACGCGACGATGGTGATCTTGCTCTAGCGTTTCAAGCGCAGCTCCGCCTTTGATGAGCAGCCCGCGACGGGCACCGGCGGCAAGCCCTGACGCAATGGCCGCCGGGGTCGAAATCACCAGGGCGCAGGGGCGAGCAATTAGGCAGCGTGGCGAGCCCGCGGTAAACCCAGGTTTGCCAATCCGCATCGAAGAGGAGCGGCGGGCCAACGATGACAAGAACGGCCGCTGCCATCGCCGCCGGCGTGTAGTACTCCGCAAAACGATCGATGAAGCGGGCGGTGGGCGCTTTGGAAGCCTGCGCCTCCTCAGCAAGATGAATGATCCGGGCAATGGTATTGTCGGCCGCCGTCCTGGTGATGCGCAGGCGTAGCACTCCGTTGCCATTGATGCTGCCTGCGCTAAACAAGGGACCCGGCGTTCTTCGCGATCGGGATCGCTTCGCCCGTGACCGGCGCCTCGTCGACCTCTGAGAAACCGTCCATCACCTCGCCGTCAGATGGTACCCGATCGCCTGGCCGAACCACGGCGACATCACCCACGCGTAGCTCTTCGACAGGTACCACCCGCGGCTGCCCCGCATCCTCGATTTGAGCCGTGCGGGGACCAGTCCGACCAATGCTTTGACGCCCGCTCGGCGCGACCTGCAGCAACGTTTTCCAGGAGCTCGCCCACTGCAAACAGGAAGATAACGACGGCCGCCTCCTGAGCGGCGCCGATGACGACCGCGCCTGTTGCGGCCACCGTCATGAGCGTTTCGATGCTGAATGGCGTGCCGGAAAGAGCACCCGCGAGCGTACGCCGCACGATTGGGCTGAGGCCGATAAGGGTCGCTGCCAGATAGGCCCAGAACGATAGGCCAGGGGCAATCGACGCAACCACGACCGCTGTAGCAAGCAATGCCGCGTTTACGATTACAACCTGGCCTTTTCGCGTCTGCCACCAGGCGAGATCCAGTTGGCTCGCCGACTCGGCGGCATCAGGTGCCGTGCCGGCCACCGCCTGCGGCGCATAGCCGAGTCTGCGAATCTTCTCTTCGATTGTCGCAAGCGACGTGCGGCCTTCGTCGACGTTGAGCACCAGCGTCTCAGTGCCATAGTTTACGTTTATGTCGCTGACGCCAGGGAGACGCTTTAGCGCATTGTCGATCTTGAGCGCGCAGGCGCTGCAATCCATGCCCTCGACACGCATCTTAAGTGCTCGGATGTTGGTGGTGGATCGCTCTGCTAACGCCATGCTCCTACCTATTTTCACATCGATCCTCGATCACGCGCTTCATGCGTAGCCCGACCTAACGAGAATCATAACGGCTCGCCGTGCCCAGCCGGTTCAAACGCCAAAGGGCGATTTCATTGCCTGGATCAATGGCAAGAGCGTTGCTGTAATCGGCAATGGCTTTGCTTAGCTCTTTGAGACCTTCCCAAACGTGACCGCGGGCGACATAGAGTTCCGCGTCACGCTCGTTCAGACGAATGGCCGTGGTGTAATCCTCTACCGCCTTGAGGAGCCGACCCATTTCTGTGAATACCATCGCGCGATTGTAGTAGGCGTCAAGGGTCCCCGGTGCCAACGCCACCGCCTTGTTGAGGTCCCTCAGCGCCTCTTCGAGGTTATTCTGCGTTGAATGAGCCACGCCGCGATTCATGAACGCGAGCGCAAAGTCGGGTCGATTCGTATCGTGTCCGAGTAGTCGGCAATAGCGCGCTCCGGTTCCTTGCGGAGCAGGTAGGCGTTGCCTCGATTGTAGTAGGTTGTTGCCAAATGCGGATTGCCGGTGATCGCTTGGGTGAAGAGATCGATCGCTTCATCGAGCCTTCCGATCCCCAGGAGCATGACTCCTCTGTCGTTGAGAAGGCGCCCCTCATCCTCGCGTGGCGACGGGTCTGGGCGACCAGGTTCGCCGGCACCCATGGTCAAGGTCGACAAGACGATCGTGGCAACGAGGACGAAGCGTCGTATCATGACATTGCCTTCGAAAACCAACGCCTCACAAAGTCCAGGGTGTGCAGGCCGATCGCTTGAGACCGGCCCCCGGCGGCTTATTCCAATCAGTTCAGCGCTCCCGACGGTACTGCGCTTGGATGAGGGGTAAGAGGCTCTTTATTTTGCCGAGGCCAAGCCCAACTTTGCTCGCGTCTTTTTCTTCGGCAGCATGATGAAATTCGTCGACTGCCTTATCGAGCTGCTTGAGGGTGGAAGTAAGCCTGGTCTTTTTGTCACCGGAGACCATGGTGGATTTCTCTTCCAGTACCTGGACGGCCGCCTCGATGTGCTCGCCGATTTCATGGATCGGATCCAACTGTTTTGCGGCAAGGCTCTTTTCCGCCTCGCTGACCTTGGTTGTGATCAACGTCCATGCGGCTTTGAGGTCGGCAGGAGGCGTGACTTTAAAATGCGACTCTTGCCGTGATCATGATCCTTCTGAGCAATGGCCGGGCAGGCGAGCGCAATGGCAACAGCCAGCGCGCAAGCGAATGCAAACCGCATCAGCATCATGCTGGGATCTCCTTCTCTTGGTGGGCAGCAACTTCCCGCGGTGTGATTTTGTTGAGGGCAAAGCGTTTGTAGAGGCGGGCAGCACCACAAGGGTGAGTAGCGTCGAGGTGACGAGTCCGCCGATGACGACCACGGCGATCGGTTTCTGCACCTCGGCGCCCGTGCCCGCCGCCACAGCCATTGGCACGAAGCCGAGAGAGCCGACCAGCGCCGTCATCAATACCGGCCTGAGCCTTGTCAGGGCGCCCTGCACGATCGCTTCTTCTCCCACCACTCCCTTCAGGCGCAGCTGATTGATGTAGGTAACCATCACCAGGCCGTTCAGCACGGCGATGCCCGACAACGCAATAAACCCAACCGCGGCGGAAACCGAAAATGGCATGTCCCAGAAATAGAGCGTTAGAATCCCGCCCGAGATTGCCAAGGGTACGCCAGAGAACACGAGCAGCGCTTCGCGCGCATTACCGAAGGCCGTGAACAGCATCAGAAAGATGACGAAGAAGCATGCGGGAACAACGATGAGCAGCCGGTTGCGCGCCGCGATCAGGTTCTCGAATTGCCCGCCCCATTCCAGCCAGCTCCCCGCGGGCAACTTGACCTCGCTCTCGATCTTGGCCTGCGCCTCGGCAACGAAGGAGCCTATGTCGCGGCCGCGGACATTGGCTTGTACGACAACGCGCCGCTTGCCATTCTCCCGGCTGATCTGGTTGGGGCCCTCGCCCACCTCGAACTCGGCTACGGCTTTGAGTGGGATGAAGGCCGGACGCGAGCTCGCCCCTTCTTCGCCGCTGCTTTCACGAGGCACAGGAATCGGCAGGCGCTCCAGTCCGGCGATATCCTCGCGCAGTCGATCAGGCAGGCGAACCACAATGTGGAACCGCCGATCGCCCTGAAACACATTCCCAACCTCGCGGCCCCCGATCGCGATCGAGACCACATCCAATACTTCGTTGATGTTCAGTCCGTGGCGCGCGATCGCCGTCTTGTTCAGCTTGACATCAAGGAGCGGTAGGCCCGTCGTCTGCTCCACCTTGATGTCGGCTCCGCCTCGACAGTGCGCAACACGGCTGCGATCTTGTTGGCGGTATCGGTAAGCTGGTCGAAGTCGTCGCCATAGACCTTGACAGCGACGTCACCGCGTACGCCGGCGATCAGCTCGTTGAAACGCATCTGGATCGGCTGCGTGTATTCGTAGTTGTTGCCCGGCACGCTCTCGACGGCCGCCGCGATCTTGCGTACCACCTGGTCTTTCGTGAGGGTCGGGTCGGGCCATTCCGATTGGGGCTTCAGGATGATGAAGGTGTCCGAAACATGTGGCGGCATTGGATCAGCCGCCATTTCCGCAGTCCCGGTCTTGGAAAACACGAACGCCACTTCGGGCAGGGCTCGGACAGCCCGCTCGACCTGCAGCTGCATCGCTGTCGACTCGCTCAGCCAGTGCTCGGAATGCGCATGGCGTGCATCGCCACGTCTTTTTCATCCAGTGTTGGAATGAATTCCTGTCCGAGCCGAGTGAACAAGAACAAGCTAAAGAGAAAGAGAGCCACGGAGCTCCAAATGACAAAGCCAGTGTCGTCCAAAGCGCCCCGCAGCAGCGGCGCATACAAACGCTTCGCACCGCGGATCAGCGGGCTTTCCTTCTCGCTGACCTTTCCGGTGACAAAGATCGCCAGTATGGCCGGTACGAAGGTCAGCGAAAGAATGAAGGCGGCAATGAGCGCGATGATCACCGTCAGGCCCATTGGCTCGAACATCTTGCCCTCGATGCCGACGAAGGTCAGCAACGGCACGTGGACAGTGATGATGATCACCTGGCCAAACACCGACGGCTGAATCATCTCCTTGCTTCCGCTGATCACCTCCTGCAGACGCTCATTGGGCGTCAAAGCCCTGCCCATTCGATGCTGGAGCTCGGCGAGCCGGCGCAGACAGTTCTCCGTAACGATCACCGCCCCATCCACGATCAAACCGAAATGGATCGCCCCGAGGCTCATTAGGTTGGCTGGAGATGCCCATCCGGAGCATGCCGGTCGCCGTCAACAGCATGCTGATGGGAATGACCAGCGCCGTTACCAGCGCGGCACGGAAATTGCCGAGGAGGGCAAACAACACGATGATGACCAGCGCGGCGCCCTCGGCAAGGTTCTTCTCGACGGTACTGATGGTCGCATCGACGAGTTTGGTGCGGTTGAGCACGGTCTTTACGACGATATCCGGTGGGAGGGATCGCGTGACGACCTTCATTTTTTCATCGGCGGCGGCGGCAACGGTGCGGCTGTTGCCGCCTTCAGCATCATGACCGTGCCAACGACCGCTTCCCGCCCATCCTCGCTGGCTGAGCCCGTTCTGAGCTCACGGCCAATGCCGACCTCAGCAACATCCTTCAGAAAGACCGGCACGCCGTTCTTGGTGGTGAGCACCACGTTGCCGATGTCTTGAGCGCTCTCCAGCCGCGCGTTCGCACGCACCACGTAGGGATCGCCGCGGCGCTCGATGTAGCCGGCGCCTATACCAGTATTGCTACGCTCAAGCGCCTTGATGACGTCGGCAAAGGGATAGACCAAGCGAAAGGAGCTTTTGTGGATCGGGCTGCACCTGAATTGCTGCTCATAGCCGCCGATCGCATCGACCTCGGCAACGCCGTTAACACCCTTCAACTGGGGCCGGATTATCCAGTCCTGCACCGTGCGCAGATACATCGCCAGTTCGAAATCCTGGCGCAATTTTAGCCCCTCGGGCGTCAAATAGCTCCCATCGCTTTGCCAGCCTGGCTTGCCCTCGGCGATCGGCGCGCCCTGCTGCCGGGATGCTGGATAGGCGACGGTCCACATGTAGACCTCGCCGAGCCCGGTTGAGACCGCACCCATCTTGGGCTCGACACCCTGAGGAAGGTTCTCTTTGGCCTGGCTAATCCGCTGCGCGACTTTGCGCACGCGCAAAATAGATATCGACCCCATCCTGAAAAACCGCCGTCACCTGACTGAAACCGTTGCGTGAGAGCGAGCGCGTGTAGGCAAGTCCGGGAATGCCGGACAGTGCCGTTTCGAGCGGGTAGCTCACGTTTTCTCGATCTCGAACGGTGAGAGCGCCGGCGCCTCGGTGTTGATCTGCACCTGGTTGTTGGTGATGTCGGGCACTGCGTCGATCGGGAGAAGCTGCAGCGACCGTACGCCGAACGCCGCAAGCGCCGCGACCAGCAGCACCACGAAAAAGCGCTGTGTGACAGAGAAGTTAAGAATACGCTCGATCACAGCAAGTGCTCCGCCTCTTCAATGCTGGTGCTCGGCTTCGGCCTTGCCGAGCTCCGCCTTGAGAACGAAAGTGTTCTTGACGGCGATAGGTTCGCCAAACTCAAGACCTGACAGAATCTCCACGTTCATGGAGTCATCGCGCCCAGTGATTACGGGCCGCATCTTGAAGCCGTCGCCCTCGCTCACGAACACCGCCTTATTGCCCTTGATCGTTTGCAGGGCATCGCGCGGCACGACGAGATTGACCTCTTGACTGGCGCCAATGAGCTGTACAGCAACAAAGTCACCGAGCTTCCAGGTGCCGGCGGCATTGTCGATTTCAGCGACGGCCCGCGCGGAACGCGTATCGGGATCTATGACGGGGCTGAGCGCCACGATCTTGCCATCCGCGCGCTGTGTGCCGCTTTGAACGCGGACCTCCTGACCTTCCTTCGCGAAGGCAAGGTCGTGTGGAGCGATGGCAATTTCCACCCACACGCTGGCAAGATCCGCAACCGTAAAGACCTCCTTGTCGGTGCCGACCGATTGACCAAGGACAAGGTTTCGGCTGGTCACACGCCCCGCGATCTGCGAGCGGATCTCGTAGAGGCGGTAATTGTGGTCATCGACGACGCGCGTAAGCCCTTCAATCTCCCCTCAGAAAGCCCCATGGTGTGCAGGCGTTGATGAGCGACATCCAGTTTGATTTTCGCGCTCTGGTGGGCGTTGCGAGCGTTTAGGAACTCCTGTTCCGCAGTTACCTTTGTTTCCACAGGCGTTCTTCACGGATCGAAGATCGAAAGGCGAGTTCCTCGGCGCGCCAGGCCGCGAGAAAATCGGCTTTTGCATCGGCCATATCTCGGCTTTCAAGCACGGCCAGGACGTCGTCTTCGGCAACTGCCTCCCCATTCCGCTTCTGGACTTTGGCGACCGTACCAGCAACTCGCGGGACTATTTTCGCCTGGCGGTCGGTATTGATGGCGATACGGCCGGGAACGGCGATCTCCTCAATGAGCGTGCCTGAGGCTGCCGGCGCTATTTCGACGCCGGTGGCTTGCATCTGCGCTGGCGTGAACTTGATAAAGCCCTCGCCCTCCCCCGATCCGTGGTTGTGACCCGCGTGATCATGGTCGTCCTTGCCCTTGCCTTCGCCTTTCTTTGCCTCGCCGTGAGCGTGGCTGTGCGCTTCCCTCTTTGCAGGTGCAGAGCCTCGATCGCAGCTCGCGGTAGCCAACGAGACTGGCCAGAGCGAGCCCGACGCAGGCAACGATCAGATAACGAGGCCGAACCATTGCCGCTTGTTCCTGTACGCAACGTGGACCGAGTGTGCGAGCATTGCTGTTTTTGGGTGTCTACAGGCCATTAAGGTCGCGCCCGATGAGGGATCTGACGAGTACGCGCGCTTTGTCGTAGTCAGCCCGAGCATTGACGAGATCAAGCCGCGTCTCGAATACGGCGCGTTGCGCCTCAAGGACGTTGAGGACGTCAAACCGACCTTCGCTATAGCCGATCTGCACGCGATCAAATGCCGCTCGCGCCGCTGGCAACACCTCGGTTTCAAGGGCACGCACGAGCGTTGCTGCGACCTTTCAGCGCGCCCAGCGCCTCAACGAGTGATTCAATTAGATGCGCACGAGCAGCGCCCGCTTCGTGCTCAGTCTTGGCAACGCGCTGACGCGCCGCAACAATCGCACCGCTATTGTTGCCAAAGATCTGAAGGGGCACTGAAATGGCCGCTACCATCGCGAGTGAATCGTCATCGTTGTGCCGCCGAATACCAGCCCCGACCTTGACGTCGCGGATTGGCCTTGCTGCGCTCGACGTCGAGAACCGCAAGCCGGTGTGAGATGCCGTCATTCCAACGGGCCAGGGACGGGTTGTCCTGGAGCAAAGCCTTCACGGCTTCGAAGGATGGCACTGCATTGCTGCGTCCGAGGCGCCCGGTGACCGTACCGAAATCCCGCACTTCCGATCCCCAGAGCGCAGAGAGTTTGCGCTTGGCCGCCTCAAGTCGGGCTTCCTCGCCTTTCACGAGTGCGCGGGCACGCGCCAGCGCCACCATGGCGCGGTCGGAGTCGATTGGACTTGTGCGCCCCTCCCTGACCCTCAGTTCGACATTGCCGCTGCGTTTTTTCCGCGATGGTGACGAAGTCTCGGAGAACCTTTAGTCGTTCTTGAGCGGCCAACGTGTCCATAAATGCTTGCGCCGCCTGCAACGCGGTCTGCAAGCGTGTTGCCTCAAAATCCCAGCCGGCACCTGAGGCTTCTAGGTGTGCGGCGCGCAGACGTTTCACCCGCTTGTCGCCTAGTTCGATCGTTTGCGCAAGGGAAAGTGTTTCCTCCGCCGATTCAAACCCGCGCTTGTCTTTGGTGCCGGCAAAATTCTCGATCTCAAGCAGCAGTTCAGGGTTCGGTTTTAAACGAGGCCTGTGCCTCTTCGCCGTGCTTGGCTTCGATTTCCAGAAAGGCTGCCTTGAGGGCTGGGTTGAAGGCGATGACGCGCGCGACGGCCTGCCCAAGCGTAAGCGACTCCGGCGTAGCGCGGCTGGCCAATCGCTCCGGTGTCGGATGAAGTTCGGGCACCCACGGCCGTATCGGGAAGCTGGCGGTCCGAGGTCAAACCTTCGGGAACCACCGACCGCGTTGGCAGCATTGTCTCAGGAGACGGGTTGCAGGCGCCGAGCGCCGATGCGAATGTCAAGCACGATGATATTGCGTGTGAAGCCAGACATTGCTGGCATGTTGTCGTCCCTGAATCGCTCAACGCATGAAATGCATCGGCCCTTTCGGGCCTCGCATCACCAGTGATTCGGGCTGTCAGGATCAGCAGGACGACGGAACGGAGCGCGCACAGATGCGCCCCCGGCCTGGGCTGGTAGGGGACTGTGTGGCGCGTCCCGTGCGCGGGAAATGCCGCGTCAACCACCAATTTGAGTGGCGGATAAGCCGTGAGAACCGTGATCGGCTTGGGTTCTACGTCAGGGCTTTTCACCTGTGGCGGCCCGGCTGTGCTCAGAAGCTGCCAGTCGGAACAGGGCTCACTGTGGGATCCGGTCGCGATCCGCTCGCCTGGGGAAGGGTCGGCTTTGCATGCCCTGTTGGTGCATCGTCTCGACGGCGCGATGGCCGTCCTTGCCGATGCACCACACCAGCGGCATGGCAGACAAGGTGCTGCTCCCCGCGAAGCTTAGCGCGGTGACAATTGCGATGAGACGTATGAGCAGGCGCATGCTGCTATCCGAGCGGAATCACACCCTGTTAGATGGTTGATCGGTAAACTACAATCAAGCGCTTTGTGCCGGAGGGCACCAGAAACAGCCGACAGAGTGGCCAAGGGACAGCAGACATCCCAATGTCCCGCATCATGGGTTTACTCCTGCTGCCAGGTGTCGTGACCGCAGCACCGACGTGGCTGGCAGATTCTGCAGCCTTTGACGACACCATAGATCGCGGGAATGACAATGCGGGTCAGAAGCGTCGATGAAATCATTCCGCCAATCAACGGCACGGCAATCCGCTGCATGACCTCCGAACCCGTACCGGTGCTCCACAGGATGGGCAGCAGCCCGCCCATGATGGCCACCACGGTGTCATCTTTGGCCGGCACCCGCTCCACCGCACCTACCATGTTAGCAGCGTGAAGGTCGTTTCGGCTGTAAGGCCGACCCTGCGCGGTACATCGCGCGCGCGCACCTCGTCGGCGGCGTGGTCGAGATAGATCAGCATGACCACGCCGGTCTCGGCGGCAACGCCGGCAAGCGCGATGAAGCCGACCGCTACCGCCGACGTTGAAACCGAGCCACCACAGCATCCACAGTCCTCCTGACCAGGGCGAACGGCAACGAGAGCATGACGATCAGAGGTCTCGGCGAGGCGGCGAAAGTTGAGGTAAAGCAGGAGGAAGATGATCATCATCATTCGTTCAGTTGGGCACCGCCGATACTCAGACGGCGCGTTCGTGACACACGACCCATTCCGGAAGTGGTGGATGGCACTCGAAACCTGATCTGGTCACTGCGCGGGGAGTGCTGCAGATGTGAGGGGGTGCCTGTGCTGCAGTCGTACCTCTCTCGTCTCGCGGTTCTTGGCTCAGCTGCGGTACCACGGCCACCATCCGAGTAAGAGCTGGGAAGGCACTCGACGCGAATGGTATCACTATCGAGAGCGGACAAGGGCCGATTTGCGCGATAGGCCCCCAACCGCAAATTCTTGATGGATTGGCCTCTGGACGTCATGGTGCGTGCCTGTGCGGTTCGAGCTAGAGGCAATGAGGGACAGGTCTTGATCGAAAGTAAGCCGAATATGGTCGGATCTTACGAGCAATCACTTGTCGATGTCTTCTTCAGTTAGGCAGCGGGTCGCTCTCTCGACGGCTTCCAGCGCACATTTCCTGCACGACGGGATCGCCGACAGTCTTTACGTTCTTCTGCCGATTTGGGCTCAGGCATTCGGATTGAACTATGCCCCAGGTCGGCTGCCTCAAGAGCCGCTTACTCGGCCGTCATGGCCGCGTTTCAGAATGCCGGCCGGCGTTCTGGCCCGAAAGGTACAGTGAGCGCGGATTGCTTGTAGCCGGTACGCTTCTCGCCGGTGCGGCCTTCGCCGGCATGGCCACTGCAAGCGGCTTTTTCAGCGTGTTCATCGCAATCCTGGTCGTCGGGTTCGGGTCAGCAGTCCAGCATCCTCTGGCCTCTGCGATCATCTCCCAGACCTATCCCGCAGAGCGACGCCGGTCGGCGCTCCCGGAATCTACACAATTTCGCAGGCGACGTCGGCAAAATGGGGGTGACATTTGGTGTCTCGACTGCAGCGGGCATCATCGGGTGGCGGGCAACGGTCGCTGGCTACGGCACGATCGTCGCCGCAGCGAGTGTGCTACTTTTGCTTGTGCTTTGGCGGCATTCGCTTCGGGTCGCCGCGCGCGCTTCAGAGGCCGGCGCGGGTGGACCACGTGGGACGCGGGTCGGGCTGAGCGGCTTTACAGCTGACAAATGCACGTGGGTTCGTCCTGCTGCTCGTCGATCCCACGCAGTCGACAGCGCAGGTCGGACCGGCGCTCTGACTTTGCTACCCTTCGTCACTTGTTCAGAAGGGTGCATCAATTGCAACAATCGGATTGGCCCTCGCGTGCATTTTTGCGGGTGGGGCTATCGGCAAGCTGGCTTGTGGCCTGCTTGCCGATCGTATCGGTATTCTGCGCACGGTCGTTGTCACGGAGCTCGCGACTGCAGCCTTTCTGCTCACGGCACTTTTGCACCCCTGACCCTGGTACTCACAATCATGCCGCTGCTCGGCATTGCTCTCAATGGGATCATCGTCCGTGCTGTATGGCACGGTGACAGACTTCGTGCACGCGGATCGCCAGGCGAGAGCGTTCGGTCTTGTCTATACAATAGGTAGCGCCGCAGGCGGAGCATCGCCCATCGTGTTCGGCGCAATGAGCGATTGGATCGGCCTCACGCATGCCATCGTAGCTTTGGCCGTAATTATCCTCGGAACGTTGCCGGTCGCGGTGTTGATTCGCTCACATCTCGCCGCCCCGTGAATTTTCTTCAGCCGGCAGACACTCTGGAAGGTTTATGTGTCGCGCGATCGTAGCCGTTATTGGCAAAGCAGCTTGTCCTGTGTGGCTTACTCGATACTAGTCGCTGCGCTCGGCTTGGGCGAGCCTGTGGGAGCGGATTGCGCCGACCCGACGTGACCTCACCCGGGGGCGCCTCTGAACTGATTTTCGACTTTTGGCGTCTCCGCCGAGTTAGCAAAAGATCGGAGAAGCGCTCGCTGCTATCGGCCTGCCAACACGGACGTCCTGCGATTTCTTATTCGCCGCTGCCGGATTTCTGGCAAGCGGCCAGCGGCAGTGCATTCTCGCGTTTTCACCGGGCACCCTCTGCGTCTGGATCACATTACGAAAACGGTAGGCCCCCAACAAACCGCAACACTTGTGATTGCGTTCACCTCGCAAACCGTACTTTCCAGTAGTGATGAGGCTTTGCGGGAGCGGCAGAAGTCGAGCGCCGCGGCTCACTTCCCAGGGGTGGGCACAGTCTTGCCGGTCGCCACCTCGATCACGGCGCCGGTCTCAAGGCTGATGCGATAGATCTCGCGCAACACGTTGCCGGCGAAGCCGATCTCGACGATCGAAACGTCCTTCGAATGAACTGACGATGCCGTCAGGCAGGATCTTGTTAAATTCGTCCGCGACCTGATCTCATCGATGCCTGGAGGGGCGGGTCGAACTTCGCCATGCTGTAGACGAGAGTATTGTGCGGATTATGCGCGCGGACTTCCTTGCCATCCTTCATCACATTAACGCCACTGACCCCCATTGTCTTGACCAGTTCCTTTGCTGCATCGCTCATCACCGCAAAGACGGGGCCGGTGCAACGCGGCAGAGGACCATCGCGCAGCGGCGTTAGCGCCGCAGAAGCAGCGAGTATTGAATGCCATCATGTTCTCAAAACCGTCGCCGCTCTTGACGATGCCGAGGTCAAACCACCACGGATGGCCGGCGCCCTTGGCGGCCTCGGTGTTATAAAACAACTTGAGGGTGTAATTCAGCACCGGAGGAAGCTTAGGCAGCGCCTTTAGCATCATGGCGGGCGTGGTCGGATCGGCGCTATGGATGTGCACCACCGTCACGTGCGGAATGTTCGACACCTTGGCCTCGTCGGCGAGGCCGAGCTTGACGAGCCTTTCCCTTTAGCGGCCCATTGATCTTGGCGTCGAGCACATCGGTCACGTCTTTCGGCAGGCGATAGACTAGGCCGTAAGTCGCCTTGTGCTCGCGAAAACCGAGGCTGCGCCAACGCGCTGTTGTCGATGGCCCCTTCGGCTGACGCAATCGCGGCACACCCGAACCCCGCTATCAGTCCGATCATGATGCTGACGACGATGCGCGCTACGCTCACGAAACCCTCCTGATGTCCGACGCGAGACGAACTCGCTACGGTCGGGACGATAGCAGGCGGCGAGGATCGCCGGAAGCCACGGGCAGCCTGCAAAGTGCTCCCCATTCCCGGGCTCATCGCAGCGGTCGTGAAGCACAGGCGCGTCAGCGTCGGGGCTGACAGTTTTAGCGCTCTGAGTGTGTGCTGCCGGAGGCTGGGCGCGAGCGGTGTAGATGAACCATGGCTCAGTGCCCCGTTGATGGGCTAAGATTCAGCGCCTGCATGTTCATACTTTTGGGGAATAGCTATGCGAGTTGATGCTCCGTGTTGGTGGAAGAACCGGTGCAAGCGAGTTCTGTTCACGGCCGGCTTCGCCAGTGCTGTCGGCCACGATCGCATCCAACTCCGGCTCACCCGCAGCAGATCTCTCGAGGATCAGAAATCATCGTGGTCATCTACGCGGAGAGATCGCAGTTTTGATCATCTCTACGGGTTGTTTCCAGGTGCAAATGGACTATCGAACGCGACCAGGGAACAGACGCTACAGCGCGACCATGACGGCTCGGAGCTTCCTTATCTCACGGTTTGGGACAACCACGGTAAGCCGCATCCCAGTCATCCACGGCTTCCGAATGCGCCGTTCCGCATCGATGCCGAGCCCGTGAGCATGGGCGCGGACCAGGTGCCTCTTGAGCCCCATCCACGCCTATTACCACAACATCGAGCAGATCAACGGCGGCCGTAATGACATGTTCGCGGCCATGTCGACGGTCGGTGGCTATACGATGGGCCACTTCGACGGCAGCCGCATGAAGCTGTGGGAGTGGACGAAGGAGTTCACACTCGCCGATAATTTCTTCATGAGCGCCTTTGGTGGGTCGTATCTCAACCACCAGTGGCTCATTTGCGCATGTACTCCAACACTACAAGGACGCACCGAGAGTATGCGGGCCAGGCTCGACGCAAACGGCAAGCTGGCAAGAAGCCGGAGTCTCCCTCGGCGCGCGATGGCGCAGTGCAGACTTACAGCGGCGGCCTGGGCGGGCAGCTCGACGCCGGATGGGTTCTCCGTCAACACCACGCAGCCCCGTTCCAGCCAAGCGGCATTCCTCCAGCGGCCGACGGAACGCTGGATTTAGCAGATCCGGCGGGCGCCGAGCGCCTGGGGGCACCGCTTCCGCCACAGACGAGTAAAACGATCGGCGACACGCTTTCGGCAAAAAAATGTCAACTGGGCATGGTACGCGGGTGGGTGGAAAGCGGCTATCGCAGACGGGCGGCGGTCGCGCGACGAGAAGCGGAAAGTCATCTACACGCGCGAAGACGGCGCATTGAATTTCCAGCCGCATCATCAACCCCTTCAACTACTTCCAGCGCTTTGCACCACGGGGACTGCGGATCGCGACCGGCACCTCAAGGATGGCGATGATCTGCTGGCCGATATCGATGCCGGTCGCTTGCCAGCGGTGTCATTTTACAAGCCGACGGGAAAAGCTGAACCAGCATCCTCCTACACCGATCCGCTGCAGCGGTGACGCGCACATCGCTGGATGTCCCTGAACGCTTGCGGCGTGGTCCCCAATGGGATCGCATGCTCGTCATCGTCACCTACGCACGAGAATGGCGGTTTCTGGATCTGTAAACGTAACCGGGTTTCGCCAGCGCGCCGATTTGAAACGCGATTAGACGTATAATGGTTTCTAAGTTAGCGGGAGCGTTCGAAGTCGATAGAACGGCGCCACACGGCTGTACTCCAGCCTCGGCCTGATCTGAGCGGATGGTGCCGAACCTGTGTTACTGGCGCGTACGGTAACCTGGAACTGTTTGCGGCCTCGTTCCTGAACGCCGGAGCTTGGACTATCGAAGCAACGATTTGTTTACTGAGCAGAAGCGTCTGACGCTGGAATTTGTAAACCATAACCATGGACGGTGGTGAAGGCGAAGAAACTCCGTCGCGAAGTTTCGATGATCGACGGATTCGATCGACTGTTTGTTTCATGAACTTCCGGCTGAGTTCACCACGCTCACCTGATCATCAAATCAGCGTTTTGACGCCTGACGACCCAATGTCCCCAGTTTGAATGGTTGTTTCGGTCACGCTTATTCCTGCGCTCCGCGCCAGCCAGTACGTGGCTGGGTGGAAGGATTGGGCTCCTGGGCCAGGGGGTGATTATCTTCCAAAGAGGAGACTTTGGCTGGCGGGTTGAAGCATTCCTTCGATCTGGATTGGCGATCAGCTCTGTAGTCGGGTTCAGCTTTCGTTTCCACGGCGCAATCTGCCGGGAACTAAAGGGCGAAGCTGCGTGTAAATTGCACACCTCGCCGCCAGAGACACCGCCACGGCGGGGTTCTGCCATCATCATCATAAGCCCAAGCAGGGAAGCCATCACATGTTACCTTTTCCGGGTTAACTGCCTTGACTCATCCAGCGTTGGGTTCTTCCAGCCTAGCTAACCTCACCATTTGTTCAACGAAACAAGAAGAGTATTCACAATACCACGCTGTGATCCAAGTCGGTGACTCCATTCTTGAGTGACTCTCGGAACGCTCCAGTAGACTTTTGCATGGAAGGATCAGTGGACGCCACCCCCCAGCAGGAGACCGAGGCCTTGTTTGGCTATAACAGGAGGAACAGAAGGCATCTTGCCAGCTGCGGCGACCATTGTTTGGGTTCGTAGGTGCGCTGCTCATTCACAACTCGATCATTCGACGAGGATGCGGATCAAGTGACTCAAACCTGCTGAAGATCTGGTTCGGCCGTTTCGGGGCGGTGATTTGGAAGTCGATTACGTATTCGGTGATACGAAAGATGTATATGGCAAAATAGTTGGCCGACGTGAGAAGGCTCATTTCGTGAGGCGATTGTTTGTGCTCAGCGCTGAATTTTCATTTGTTTGATATATCAGAACTCACCAAACGGTCTCAGAGTCTTCCTCAGTGCCGCACCATGACTTCGCCTTTTTGGCGGCAGGTTCAGCGGTTTATCAGTGGGGTTCGGCTGCGGATTGTATCATCGTTTTGAAATCCACGAGCTGCTGAACAACTCTCGTTTCATCTGCTGGCGTTACGCGCGCTTTGCCAACTTTGCGTCGACTGACTGATCGACGATGTGATCAGAGACGGCGACGCTGAGTTCGCCGTGTGACGCCTTCTGAAACAGCATCTGACTTTTGTGTCTGGCACATTCACTGTTCCAGCGTGATCAGGGAGAGATCTGCGGTTGCGTCGTTTGCTTCAGCATGTTCGCCGAGCTGATCTCTGCGTGCCGCGGATATAACCAGATCGACGGACGTGGGGTCGCGGCGGACGAGATCATTAAATAAATATAACCAAGCCTGATCAGAGGAGTTTCGATACAAAAAGGCTGGCGGACTCATTCTTCGAGCGAAAAATAGCTGTACCAACTCCACTCAAACGATGGCTGGTGGCATAATCTTGCCAAACGTGATATGCGGCGCAAGGAGACCTCCAGGCGGGCGCGGCGGCCTGGCGCCTTTATCTCCACATGTCCGGATAAGGGTTGTTTATGGCGTGGAGTGCAATCGCCCGGCTTCAGACGACGCGCTTCTGGCTGCTACGACGTGTTATCGACGATATCCTCAAAAAAACCGGCGGAACCAGATATCGATGTATTATTCGACGATGTTGCGCGGTGAACCGATGGCGGAATTTGTTCACCGGCGTGCGCAAGATCATTCCATCCACGCGACCATGCGATACGGCCGCCGATCTCATCTCGCCTCAGAGATCGCTGCGACTTTCGCGGGATTCCAGCGATCAGCGAGTCCAGCCGCCTTGGGCAAGATTTGTGAAGCGTGTTGGCCGGAGGCGGTTGGGCGGGCGCTGCAGTGGTCTGGCTGGCAGAAGGTCGGCATTGGCCTGGCCTGCTCACTCGGTCTCGGATTTGGCGGCGCGTTCGTACTCGGGCGGGTCATTATTGCAACTGCGGCCAACGCACCGCCGACGCGGGCCAAGCGCGGCTTCGATCGTGCCCAAATGGCGTCGGCCGCGTTCATGGCTTTCAATCACGGGCTCAATGATGGACAGAAGTTCATGGGCGTATTCGCGTTGACGCTAATGGCGGGGAGCGATCACAGATTTCCATATCTCATGGTGGGTGATCGTAGTGTGCGCGCTGACGATGGGACTCGGCACGAGCTTCGGCGGTTGGCGCATCATTCAGACGGTCGGCTCCAAGATGACGCGTCTGACGTCGTGGCAGGGGTTCGCCGCGACGATGGCCGCCTCGACAACAATTTACGGCGCTTCCCACTACGGCGTGCCGCTATCCACGACCCACACAATAACCAGCGCGGTGGTTGGGGTAGGCGCGAGCAAGCGAGTATCCGATGTGCGCTGGGGTGTGTTGCGGAAGATCGTGTTGGCATGGTGTGCGACGTTTCCTGCTTGCGCCGTGATCGCCTTTGTGGCGGCACTGATCGCCAACTACCTGTGGGGTTAAGACCCAAAGCGGCGAAAGGTTTATGTTGGGAAGCAAATGCCGAGCTCAAATCAGGTTGCAGCAATTCCAGTCAGGCGCCAAGACGATGGCAAGCTCGAAGTGCTCCTCGTCACCTCGCGTGAGACGCGCCGTTGGATAGTTCCTAAGGGTTGGCCGTGGCCGGAAGTTCCAGACCACGAGGCGGCCGCAGCCGAGGCTTGGGAAGAAGGCGGCGTTCGGGGACGCATTCTCCCCGACAAGCTTGGCACCTTCAGTTATGACAAGCGGCGTGACGGCATTCTCCTCACTGTGGACGTTGTGGTCTATGTGCTCGAGGTGACCGAGGAAGAACACACATGGCCAGAAATGGAGGAACGACAGCGCGCATGGTTTAGTCCGGCGGCGGCAGCCAAAGCAGTCATGGAGCCAGAGCTCAAGGCTTTGCTACACACCCTCGAAGCCTCAACAAGATGAGCGACGCGATCCGCCATGTCGGCATGTGATGTGGTGGACGGGTGCGCCGGGAGACAGGAGAAGAGTGGAGACCGGTGGAAGTCCGTCACGGTGAAGGACGCAGCGAACCACACCGGCCCCGAAGTGATGCGCGGGTTGCCCGCGAGGGCAGACGCGAAGCGTTCCACGGGAGTGCGCAAGCCAGGTATTGAGCGGCGGCGTAAGATGGCGGAGTTCGGGTGTGCCGACGTTTTCAGCTCCCACACGCGCAGCAGCAAGAGCAGGTGCGGTATGGAGGATTGTGCGGACGATGGGGTCGACAGGGTTGTTGCGCTAAGTCCGAGCATGGTTAACTGACACGCGTTAGGGTATTCTTATCCCGCAATGAAGGCGTTTCCCGACAGCCGGGCCAACTTGATGTTCACAGAGGGCTGCATGAGCCACGAGTTGCTCGTGATGGCACTGCGCATCGTCGGTGCGCTTCTGATCGGCGGATTGATCGGACTAGAGCGCAGCTTCCATGGTCGTCCGGCAGGATTTCGCACGCATTCTCTTGTATGCGTCGCCTCCTCGCTCTTGATGCTGGTCACCGTCTATCAGAACGAATGGATGACCCAGGTTGCGCTTGATGCCATCCGCACGGATCCCACGCGGATGGCGCAGGGAATCATGACCGGCATTGGGTTTCTAGGGGCCGGTGTCATCTTCAAGGAAGGCCTCACCGTTCGCGGACTCACCACCGCCGCTTCAATCTGGGTGACGGCCGCAATCGGTGTTCTCGTCGGCATCGGCTTCTGGGTGCCCGCCATTTTTGGCACGATCGCGACGCTGGCAGTCCTCAGCCTTTTCCGCGTGATTGAGAGTCGGTTGCCCAGCGAGTTCTATGCTCATCACCATTTGCGCTTCAAGCGCGATGCCGTTATGCCGGAAGACAAGCTTCGCGAGCTCATAGGCGCGCACGGGTTCACGATCGCGAACCTCTCCACGCGCTTGGTGGGAGAGGGCAAGATTATCGAATACCGGATGGTCATAGCGAGTCGCGACCGGGCCAATGCTCAATACCTCTCCCAACGTCTCCTCAGCCTTCCTGAAGTGATCGAGTTCCGCATTTCACCGACCGGGGACTGAGCGAGGGCTTTCCTGGCCAATGCCCAGCTCGCTGTGACATCGTGGTCGGTGCTCGGGGTTCCGACCACGCTGGAGGCTCGTACAGGGTGTACGTGGGCAAGTGCTTTGTCGACTTTTCTGCGTGTGCTCGCAGCCGCTTTGCATGACCTTCGGCAGGACGTGCTGGGAGAGCCTTCACAAAGTACGATACTCGGGGTTATGGCATCCGAGATGACGTGATCATGCAGCCCGCGCCCGACATATGCTGGCACTCGGTGGCACGATTATCGCCAGGCCGGAGCCAAGACGCCGCGGAGCCGGATCTCGCGAGCCTCATCGCGCCACATCGCCATGCCCAAAGACGTCCCTGCCCCGTACTGCAAGGCCGGTCACCTCGAGCACGTGCGCAAGCTCTACCTAAGGCAGGTGTGGTGGACCGTGAGCGACCCAGGCCGACTGTGACTACTGCGTCTGCACGTGCCCGACACGTCACGGCTCTTGTATGCCCAACCAGCTGGCGGGCGGCGCTGCCATGCTAGTCGCCAGTGTCATCGCTGGTGGGCTTCGGGAGTGTCTACGGGCCAACGGATGGGGACGTCCCTTGCCGGCGCCGGCTTTACTGCCCCTTTCATTGGCGGGGTTACTGCTCCTTCAGGGACGCAAATCCGGGCCGCAGGGAGCAGTAGTTAGCTGATCGCTCGTAGCGGACAGTTTTGCGCTCATCTCCGCCCTAGGCCATTACTCCTTCGCGGCCTCCGGCGATACGCGGCCATTCATCCATCTACACACGGGCAACGACCTTGTAGGTCGAGCCGTCCGGCTTGAAGATCGTGGTCTCGCCTTCCTTCACCTCGAACCAATCCTTGCCGAAGGCATCGATGATGTTGGGCTTGTGCGAGACGATGACAACGTTTCGTTCCGGGAGGCGGCGGCGAGCTCACCAGCTTGCGGAAGCGCAGCAGTGCGACGGTTGTTTTCGTTCGGTGAAACGACCTGACCGCCCTCGGTGACGTCGACGCTCTTCTCCACGTTTTCGAAGCCTGCGAGCTTGGCCGTCTGAAACGGCGCGATTGAATTGGCTGGTCGTGACCTTGCTTACGGGAACGCCGATCTTGCTTGAAAGCGGCGCCAAGCGCCTTGGCCGCCTCTTCGCCCTTTGGATTGAGCTGGCGCTGTTTGGCTATGTTCTCGGTATCGAGTGGGTCGGTATCGGCCTGATCCGGGTGGGTGGCACCGTGGCGAATGACGATCACAAATCCGCCCGCACGAAGCAATGCTGCGAGTCTCAGCGTCGCTTGGACGGGACTGGGTGTAGCCCGGAGCACTGATCGCCAGGACGGCGAGAGCAATCAAGACAAAGAGGAAACCGCGATTGCGAGTCATGAGGAGGCCTCCCAATGAGCCTGCAATACCGATAGTTCCATGGATTGCTAAGTCATTCAAATTAATCCCCGCTCTCTTACGAGGGCAAAGAAAGTAAGAGAGCTTCGGCGGATCATTTTCGCGACAGCCCCGGTATTTGAGACGAGCTCTGGCTAGGTTAAGCAAATCCGTTGTCGCAACTTGCCATGTGAATCATACAACTTTCCTGAACTGTGACGGATGCCGGCCCTGACAAAGGCTGCGGTTGAACGTGACCTGCACCATGGTGCATCGGAATACCGCCGACGCTGGCGCCTAGCATGTTCATCAACCCCGGTCGAGGCCACATTCAGATCGAGGTCGGTTAACTGCCGGCGACGGTCCCAAGCTGAATGCCGGGGCGGCGGTTCCGGGTGGCGGCATCATCCTCGGCAAGGGTGGGGGCCATCCTTTGGGCGCAGCTGTAATCCCATCGAGCTTTTCGTAACCCGGCAAGCGTGCGCGACCTCTGCGCTCTGGTCCATGGCCTGAAGAAAAGGTAACGCTTGGCCGTAGCCCTGCGCCATCCACGCGCGGTGCGCGTCCCAACAACTAATGACTTGGAGCCCACGCCATTGATCAACCTCGTGATCATGTTGAAAGTTCGACCGTCACGCCACACCCTTGCCGACAAGCAACCTGTTATTGGGCAGACGCCTCACACCTTGTACGCAACGCCCTCCTACCGGAGCAGCTTCCCCACTACGTCTTGCACCGGAAGAGGACGAAGCGCACTCTCACGCGCGGCATTCGAGCTGTCTTGGTTGTCAGCTGGAATAGCCGAGCAATGTCTTTCAATGGGAGGATGCCATGACCGAACTTACTCGTCGCCGCGTTCTCCTAGGGGCTGCCGCGGCAACCACCCTGACCGCTGTCGGGCCGGGGCCTCGTGTCGCCTGCCGCGCCGCCGCCGCTCCGCCAGCGGGCAAGCAGGCGCCGGGCTGGGCGTACCGCTACAAGGTCGGCAGCATTGAAGTGACCGCCGTCACCGACGGCGCGCGCACCATGCCGCTCGCCGACAACTACGTGAAAAATGCACCTAAAGATGCCGTCAACGCGGCGCTCGACGCCAGGTACATGGAAAGGACAAAAATCACGCGCACCCTTCACGCCAGGTCGTCGTCAACACTGGCTCCAAGCTCGTCGTAATCGACACGGCCTGGGTCCCACGAACTACAGAGCAAAGCAGAGGCGCGCCGTCGACCAGTTCGCACACCAACCTCGCCGCCGCTGGCATCGACGCGGATACGATCGACACCGTCATCATCTCCCACTTCCACGGCGACCACATCAACGGGCTGCTGACCGCCGACAACAAACTGGCCTTCCCCGAATTCAGAGGTCATGGTGCCCGCGGCCGAGATGGACATTCTGGTCGGACGACGGCAACATGAGCAAGGCGCCCGCGGGCAGCCCGCTCGAGGGCAACTTCAAGAACATCCGGCGCGTGTTCACGGCGCGCTCGGCAACATAGGTGACGCAGTACGAAGCCGGCAAAGGACCTTGTGTCCGGCATCACGTCGGTCGCAACCCCCGGCCATACGCCGGGCCATGTCTCGCATGTTGTTGCGTCAGGCTCAGGCAAGGTCTTGGGTGCAGGCCGATGTCACCGCCAGCCTCGGGGTGCTGTTCGTGCGCAATCCGGGGTGGCACGCGGTATTCGACATGGACGGGCCCATGGCCGAGCAGACCCGCCGCAAGCTCTATGACATGGCGGCCACCGAGAGAATGCCGATCCAGGGCTTCCATTTCCCATTCCCGGCGCTGGGCTACATCGAGAAGGACGGTTGCGAACTATCGCCTCGTGCCGGCTGCGCTGGAACCCCGGTGCCCTGATCCGATGGTCTAACTCGGTATTTGATATGGTCCAGACCCTGCGCCCGGATGGCGCAGGGTCTGTTGCAAGTCCATAGTCTTCGCGCGCCGAGTTGCGAGGTTATCCTGATGGGCTTGGACGTGATCGGCAGCTTGCACAAGGCAGAGTTCGGTAGCGGGATAGCGCAGGGCCACACACGATCCTCGGCCTCCCCGTCGCCGGGATCGGACACGTTCAGGCGACCCCCTTCCCCTCAGTCGCAGAACGATATTTTGTGTGGCCCGGCTGCTTCATCAAACCACGAAGTAGCGATGCGCCCGGCTGGACTGGACATGGAGGCCGAGTCTCACGCCGTACGCGCGCGCCCTTAGGTGGGTCTTCTCGTCGCTGGCGTGATCTGGAAGACGACCAGCCCCCTTCTAATTCCTTGCCAAACTGTCCTGGGGGCCGCTGGTGGCTTTCCTGGGCTCGCAACCATTCTTCAGTAGCTTTGTAGCCGCGCCCGCGTCCTGGCTATCGCGGCCGTGCACGAGCGTCTGTACACTGGCGAGGATGCTACGGTCGCGCGGGCTTGATACCTACCTGCACCGACCTGTGTCACGAAATTGGTAGGGCTTACGGTTGCCCAGATGGCAGCATTCAAGATTGATGTCGAATGTGTGGACGTACCCTACCTGACATGGGCTGTTCCGCTCGCGCCGATCGTCAACGAACTGGTGACCAACGTCGTCCAGCATGGGTCCCCCCTGCAACATCACATTGCGCGGCCAACCGGACCCGCTCTGAAGTTCACGGTCTCCGACAACGGACAGGGGCCAAGACCGGACCACACAACTTGGCGCCCAGGTTGAAACTGAACAGCACTCGTCGGGTCGTCAGCATTGAGCTGTCGGTACCTCTTCCCGCCGTCTGATGATCTATGCGTGTTTTTATCGTCGAAGAGCGACGCCGCATCGTCGCTCATGCACCTTGCCATGCTTGTGGAAGCGCAATCCTCGGTCACGAGGTCTGTGCAGTGGTATCGTCGGCGGGGCGAAGGCGGTGCCCGTGCCGCCCGCGCACTCCAGTCCCGATGTCGTTCTGCGATGGAGCGTCTCGAACACTGGCGGGGCAGCAGCGGTGTCGACGCCGCTCGGAGAGACTTTATGCAGGTCAGGCACTGCGCTACATCTTTGCACCAACCTGACGAGCGATCAAACAGCCCTGCTGCCCAGGACTCATCGACCCGCTGGAAAGCCTGTCCTTCCAGTCCGACGCAGCGAGCCCTGAGCGACGCTGAAGATACCGGACTCTGAGCGCTGTGATCCATACTTTGCGCGCGATCGTTGCGTCATCGCTCCTGACATTCCAAATCGAGACGTTCAAAGTTTTAAAACGGAACGCACGGCTACTGTGATTGTGCGCCGGCGCGCCGGTCACGAGTTGGCGGGCGCGCATTCAGATCGGCCGAGAGGAATCTGTAGTACTCCAGACAGCGGACGGTGTTCATGTCGGACCGTCCGTACGGCTGAGATGCCGTCGTTGCCATTGAGCTTGTCGATGGCTGGAATGTGCGGCGCGATCTGCCAAGGTCGCTGATAGCCAGCTGGCTCGCCGCGGACCATGGGGCCATCATCCCGACAAATGGCTGTCAGCCCATCTACGAATGAACCGCAGCTCGCCGCTTCATTCCAGAGCTTTTGTTTTCCGTCAATTCAGTTTGTGGCACGGAAGATTTTGCTCGCTCGCGAAATCGTGAATACCGTGCATCGGACACCTCTAACAGAAAGGTGCCTCCCGCAAAGTCATGGCAGAAGTCCTTTGAGTGTTAGTTCCGCGAGATGATGTGTGGTCTTAAATCATTCGAGTCCGATGGGGCCGAGGAATATGCGACCTTGGTCCAATGTGAGCGAAGTCCGCAAAGAATGAGGTTGGTCCACCGCCACCTAGTGTGCGGGTGGGTCTAATTGGCAAAAGCCATATTTGCGCTCAGCGGCCGGTGGCGGTGAGCGATGCTTCGGTGGTCCGTCGCTGAAGATAGCGAGATGTCTGTCTTCAGATTGGGGAAATTTACAGCCGCTACGCGGCGATTCAGGAGACGGCGCACATGTTCCTAACACCGAAATCATCACGCATTCGGCTGAGAGAGGCGCAGAGAGCGCGCGACAACCGGAAAGAGATCCATCGAGCCCTTTCGCTTGGCCAAATTACCCGCCGCGACCTCCTCAAATGGGGCATTATGACGTCCGGAGGCATACTGGTCTGCAAGAATGGCTTGAGCCCGCTGGCACTCCAGCGCCTTTGCCGACGACGTTCCCCACCGGCACCCGCCCTAGCCCCTCTGTTTGGTGCCAGGAAGTTTGTCGCGCGCATGCCGCGCCTGGACCTGCAGCACCCCGAGCCGATGACGAAACTAATGCGCGGCCGAGAAACCGATGCGGTGTTCGGTGGTACCCTCGCCGGCGAGCCCAATGCCCGGCGGCTGTCCTATCACACGGATTTCTCGACGCCGCCGCCTGGCACGACCAAAGCAGATTTCACGAACCCCATTACGGGAAGGGGCCCGGTCGAAGGTCGTCCTCCCGGAGAGGTGTTCGCCCATCAGCGCTGGGACGAGTTCTTTCCCAAAGTCGGCTACGTCCTGTCAGCTGTCGCAGACTTCGCGGCACAACCAGAGCTTCTTCCCGAACAACGGCAGCGCCCCATCTCCTGGGGCCGGACGCCGTTTGGACGTATGCCAGAGGCCACGCCAATTTCAACACACCGTCGGGAACATTGCCTCCGCCCCTCTTCAAGGGTCGGTACGGCGAACCCATCATCACCCGCATCTACAACAACCTGCCGACCGCATCGGAACCAGAACGGCGGTTTCGGGCGCAACCAGCACCAGCTGCACTTCCACAATGCCCACAACGGTGCGCGAAAGCGATGGCGCTGCCAACGTGCACCACTTCCCGGCACCTTCTACGACTATCGCTGGAGCACCACGCTCGCCCGCCGCGACAAGATCAACATCGATGCGGCGATACGGACCACTGGCGGTCCCGATGGCAACGGCGGCATCACCTCGGTCGCCGGTGACTTCCGTGAATACCAGGGCACCATGTGGGCCCACGACCACCGGTTCTTCTTCACGGCTGAGAATGTCTACAAAGGCATGCTCATGATGATCAACTATTACAGCGCCAAGGACCGTGGCAACGAGAAGCTCAACGACGGCACCAACTCTGCGCCTGCCCAGCGGTAGCCAGCTGGACTACGGCAACCTCGACTTCGACGTCAATCTCGATCATCTTCGATGCCGCCCTCGACCCGGAGGGGCAGCTCTTTTTCGACATCTTCACCACCGACGGCATGATCGGCGACTTGCCGCTGGTGAATTCCGCTTATGCGCCGTACATGGAGGTGCTGCCGCGGAAGTACCGCTTCCGCATTCTGGCCGCCAGCATGTCGCGGTTCTGGAAGTTTGCCATTGCTGGTCCCACGGGCAGCGCAGTGCCGTTCCAGTTCATCGCCAACGACGGCAACCTGGTGGTGCATCCCATCCCGCTGACCGAGCTGGACGAGCAGGGCATCGCCGGAGCGCTACGACATCGTCGTTGACTTCTCGAATTTCCGCCCCGGCGACAAGCTCCACCTAGTCGATCGCTTGAAGCAGCGATCCGGCAACAAGCCCGACGGTGCGGTGTCGCTGGCGACGGCCTTGAGAGGCGACCCCAAGATCCGGTGCTTGGCGCAATCCTGCAATTCAGGGTCGTCTCTCAGCTGGAAAGCGTCGATGCGCCAGGCAACATCCTAAGATCAACCGACCCCGGATCCGAGCATGGTGCCCGCCACGCTCACCGAGCAAATCCCCATCGTTACTCCGGTGCGGACGAGGCTGGTTGAGTTCGGCCGGTCTGGTGAGGGCGATCTGCGTGATCCGAAGACTGGCCAGTGCACTCCCGACTGCTCGGAGGTGGTGTTCAACTTCCCGTGGACGATTAGGATCAACGGGCAGGAGGCGCACTCGATGAACGCCAACCGGGTCTCGTTAGTGATCCCCAAGTCAGGGGAAAACGAGCACTGGACCTATGTCAACGGCGGCGGCGGCTGGGACCACCCGATCCACCTGCACTTCGAGGAAGGCATTACCATGAACCGCGGCAGCGCAGCCGATCCCCGCGACCGAAAAGTTGGTGCGCAGGACGTCTGGCGCTTACGTCCCGGAGGCCAGGTGCAATTCCAGGTCCAGTTCGGCGAGTACGGCGGCTCCTACGTGAACCACTGCCACAACACGGTGCACGAGGACTTCGCCTTGCTCATGCGCATCCAGCTGCTCGTGCTCAGGTATCACGGGGTCGAACCCCAATCCGCCGCAGACGATGGTCACCGATACTCCGAACCCGACGGAGATATGGCGTTGTCTTCACCACCCTGAAATCCTCCGGGAAGGCGACCCGCGGGTCCCGCCGAAGTCCACGTAGGGAATGCCCGGTTGGAGAATCCCAAATTCGGAGGAACCTATGAAACAGATGCACTTGTTCTTGAAGTTGACGCTGCTGAGCCCGGCTGGCGCTAATCACCTTCGCCGTTGCCGGCCTGTCCGCATTGGCACAGACCGCGACCACCTCCACGACCACGTCGACGCCAACGGCGTCAACTGCGCTCAGGACCGGGCCGAAGCCGACCACGTCGACCGACCAGATGGTCCAGGAGGCCTGCCAACGGCAAAAGAGCGCGCGACGGCCAAACCTCCAGCAATTCGGCGTGTATGGAACGTTGGGGCAGCGAGGAGCCCTTCGTATTTGATCCCAAAGCGCCGCGGTGCTAACGGCGCAACCAGACGCCAGGCGGCGCAAGTGCGTCGCCTGGCCTGGCGTTGGTTTGAAGTCGATTCGGCCGCAGGCCGACGCGGTGGGAAAACTGGCGTCCGAGGTTCTGCCGTGCGTGAAGGCTGGAAAATCAGCGGCCGGGAATCCTATTAGGGATCAGATTGCCAGCCATGACCGGGGCCAACCCAACAGCTGCCGTTCCAAACTGCCCCGATTTGCAGGAGCTCTTGTTCTGTGAACAAGGCCTTGGCGGTAAGACGGTTGAGATTGAAGGCCGCGCCGCCGCAGTCGTCGGCCGGACGCTCACGCTTCATCTTGTGTGAAACCTAAGCGATGGCCCACACCGAACCCCGCCTGCCAGAGTAATAGGTCATTCCAACTAATGCCAGATCGCGTGATGTGGCCTGTGAATCATTTGGCGCTGAAGGCGGCAAATTTGCATCAAGGTGGGGACAAATCCTGATTTTTGGCTGAGACCAAAGATACCTCCGACGACGGATAACCAGCAGTGACGCGTTGCTGCAAATGCCGAGCTGCTGGAGGGTAAGCCTTGAGACATCAGCGTCCCGCTGATGGCGCGAGACGATTTGCAATCACTGCGCGCCTAAACGGAACTCCGAGCGTCGGCCTGACCTCTCGAGCATATCGGCGACCATTGGCGCGCTCGATGGCGCCCGGGCATACGGCGTTGATGCGGATGCCGCGCGGCGCATATTCGACACCCGCGCTCTTGGTCATGCCGAGCACGGCATGCTTGGTGCCGTGATAGGCTGCGCGTTGCGGGAGGCCGACGAGACCGCCCAGGGACGAACAGTTGACGATCGCGCCGCTGCCCTTGATCGCGCATCACGCGCAGCTCGTGCTTCATGCAGGCCCACACTCCGCGCTGGTTGACCGCGGTGACGCGCTCGAAATGCTCGATCGGCTCGTCGGCGGCGTCCGACGGCGGCACCTGGATGCCAGCATTGTTGAACGCCATGTCGAGCCGGCCGTACTCTGCGACCGCGCGGTCGACCATCGCGGCCACCTGCGCCTCGTCGGCGACGTCGCAGGCGACGCCGATCGCGGTGCCGCCCTCGAGGACGATCCGCTCGGCCTCCTTCGCGGCGAGATCGCCGTCTATGTCGGCCAGCACGACGGAGGCGCCGCTCTCGGCGAACATCCGCGCCGTCTGCCAGCCCCATGCCTTTGGCGGCGCCCGTGACCAGGGCCACCTGCCCTTTGAAATCGTAGATCGGGTTCATCTGTCACCTCAGTTCAACATTTCATCGCACACGACGTGGTTGCGAGGTCTGGCGTCTCGCCGGCGTAAAGTCTCATTTGATGCGTTCAACGCGGACGGTGACCGGACCGGGCCGATCAAAAATAGAAACGTCATCGGTCACTCGGCCGAGTAAGATAATCCCCGGCTGAGGAACGCGGCCGTCGCGGTAGTAGATCACAAAGTGATTGGAACTCCAGAGTCCCAGCGTCCCGGTCGAGAAATCGAGCTGCCGCTCGACCGCGGGCAAGGGCGAAGGCAGATTGCCGGTCTTTTCCTGACGGAGGTGGTCGCGCATTTCGATCGTGAGCGGCAGCATCTGGACCAGCGATCGGGTCGCGTTGTTGTCGACCAGCTCGGCAGTGACCTTGCCCCAGTCGGAGGAAATCAGAATGCGCTCTTGTGCCATTGCAGGTCCGATCAATCCGAGTGTGATGACGAAAGCTCTCAAGAGCAGTCTGAACATTCGAGCGCCAGCTCCTTTGGTAGCCCTACCCGGTGAAGCAGGCAGGACGCCTCTAAAGTCAGCGGGCGCGCTTTTCAAAACCTCCTTCGCAACCGGCATCGCCGAGAACACGTTGGGCCATCCCACGTAGAAGGCGAGATGCGTGATGGCCTCGGCGATCTCGGGCTGCGTCAGGCCATTGTTCATCCCGATCGGGATATGGCCGGTCAGCTGCGCGACCTGACCATTGGCGATCAGAGCGCTGATCGTGACCAGGCTGCGGTCGCGCGGCGCGAGATCGGGACGCAGCCACAGGTCGCGGAACAGGACGTCGGTCGTGTATTGCACGACGCCCGGGAACATTGCGCCGAACTGATCGCCGACGCGCTTGGCGCGATCGGCTTCGGCGGCCTCGTTGAGCGGCAGCAGCGCGGGAGACGCCGCAGGCAGCTTATCGGTCTCGATGTTGCGCTCCGCGAACACGTCTTTCGTCACCGCAATGGCTGCCATCGCGTTCGCCCAGCCAGAATAGAACGCCAGATGGGTGATGATCTCCGAAATCTCCGCCGGCTTCACGCCATGGTCGAGCGCAAGCTTCAGGTGATCCGGCAAGCGCGATCGTCTGATTGCGCCCGATCAGCGCGGCGAGCGTGACGACGCTGCGGTCGCGCGGGCGAAAGACCGGGACGCTTCCACACCTCGCCGAGGAGACGATCCTGCGTGTATTTCTCGAGGGCCGGTACGACGGCTTACACGTCCTGGCTCATCTTCGCCTCCCTGTGCTTGCGCGGCCGCCGCACCTACCAGCGCAAGTGCTGCGATCGCGGTTGCGAGTATTCTCATTGTCCTGTCCTCTCGTGGTGAGCGCGGCCGCCGACTACTTGGTGCTTTTCATGCGATCGGTCGTGAACACGAAGTCGTGCTTCGCCCGGCCCTTGTGGCAGGCGGAAGCTAGCGATCGGCGTTCTCGCTGCGGTTCACCGATTTGTCGGCGTTGAAAGCCTGGAAATCCCATTCGCCGTTGCGCATTTCAGGCGGGTATTCGGCGCCCCGTAGCCGTTGCGCGTTTTCCATAACGACGTACCGAACAGCTTTCCATCGCGGTAGTCTTCCATCGTGATCACGGTCCCGCTTGGGATATCTGGCCCTTCTTGACCGCGTCGATAGCGGCGCTGCTGGTAAATAGTTCCTCCGTGATGCTGCCGCGCTTCACCGTCGCGTAGTGCATGCCCTCTTTGTAGCGCTCCGGGAAGACCACGAGTTCGCCCCGGCCAGCGCGCGCCAGGCGATGGCTTAGCATGACGGCGCAGCCCAACCACCGCTGTTGCGGCAGTGCGGATCAGGACCTGATTTCATCATCAGCGCCGGTATTGCTCATCGCTGACCTTTTTCGAGCCAGTCGACGTTCTTGCCGTTCTGAAATTCCGTGATGGCGATGTGCGTCATGGCGGTCGCCGGCGCTGCTCCATGCCAATGCTTGAGCCCCGGCGGAAACCAGACGACATCGCCGGGGCGGATTTCCTCGATGGGTCCGCCCTCGACCTGGGCCCAGCCGAGGCCCGACGTGACGATCAGCGTCTGGCCGAGCGGATGCGTGGCCACGCGCTGCGCGCGCCCGGCTCGAACGTGACATGTCCGCCGGATACGCGTGCCGGATCTCCCGCCTGGAACATCGGATCGACGCGCACCGCACCAGTGAAGTAGTCTGATGACCCTTGGCGGATGGCCGGGAGCCGCTTCGTGTGATCTGCATTGTTCCATTCCTTGGCTGAGTCGGAACTTTCGGCGCCCGTGCGGCGGCACCGGCTGCTCCCAGCGCAGCGATCCCCCCGATGCCGGCGAGGAAGTGCCTCTGCGTGTGATCATGGTTCTACTTTCCGGTGAACGGCTGGCCTCACTTTCAAACGAGTTGTCCGGCGATCTCCAGACGCTCCCTTGTTGTCAGTCGGAGGTGGGAACTCTTGAGCTGACAGAGGGCTGTCCATGGGGCGCTTTCCTTCCTGCCCCTTCATCGCTGACCACCATCATCTAAGGCGTGGCGCACGTCCCACTAGGCGCTAAAATCAGCTAAGGCCCATAAGTGGAGCTGATAAATGCAGCGTGGAAACCTGAATGACTTGCGTGCGCTGGTCGCGGTCGGTCGTCAAGCGAAGCTTCACCAAAGCAGCGGCCAAGCTCGGGGTTTCGCAATCGGCGCTGAGCCAGACCATCCGACAGCTCGAGGCGCGGCTTGGGCGTCCGCCTTATTACCCGCACAACGCGCAGCGTGTCGCCGACCGAAGCTGGCGAGCGTCTCTTACGGACCGTGGAGCCGCGGTTCGACGAAATCGACGCGGAGCTTGCGACCATTGCCGAGCTGCGGGAGAGGCCGGCTGGAACCATCCGCATTACGGCGACCGAGTACGCCATCCAGTCCGTGCTGGTGCCGAAGCTCGCCAGCTGCTGCGCGAGTATCCGGACATCAAGGTCGAGATGACTGTCGACTACGGCCTGTCGGACATCGTAGCCGAACGTTACGACGCCGGCGTGCAGCAGCGGGGAGCAGGTCGAGAAGGACATGATCGCGGTGCGCATCGGGCCGGACCTCCGGATGGCCGTCGTCGGCGCATCGTCATACTTCAAGAATAGGCCTGAACCGAAGAGGCCGCAGGACCTGATCGGGCACAATTGCATGAACCTGCGCTTGCCGAAGCATGACAGCGTCTATGCCTGGGAGTTCGACAAGAACGGCCGCGAGCTTCGGGTCCGTGTCGAAGGGCAGCTCACCTTCAACGCCACGTCGCAGCAGATCGATGCCGCGCTTGCCGGCTTGGGACTGGCCTATGCGCCCGAAGGAATGGTGCAGCCCTACATCACAAAAGGCAAGTTGAGGCGGGTGCTTGAGGATTGGCGCCCGTCCTATTCCGGTTACCACCTTTCTATCCGAGTCGCCGGCAGTCCTCAGCGGCATTTTCCCTGGTCGTCGATGCGCTGCGACACCGTCAATGATGTGGGGGAAACTCGGATCAGGCCCAAGCCAACGCCGCACGCTTCATAACATGGCAAATCTCAATGAGGAGAAAGGCAGCTTATGGCACGAAGGGTGAGTTCGCTGCGATGCAGGGAAATGGTCCGGTTCCGGGGTGCTGCTGACGCTGTTGGCCTACGCCCAGCTACTCCGGCTCTTGACCCGAACCGGTCCCGAGTTATGAGGCCTATCCGAAGTCGCAATTTCAGCTATGATGCTGCAGAAGCAGACAAGAAGGCTCTCGCCAAGGACCTCAGTCGGTGTCGTGCTTGCGGGTGCGTAAACCTAGCGCCACAGCTCTGGGTTGACCTCGACGGGACGGACCTCAATATCTGGGGTCTGTCCCGCGTACACAGGTCTGCTCATGGCGCCACGCCCCTATTGGAAGGGCTACCTGAAGCTCTCATTAGTCTCGTGCCCGATAGCGCTCTATCCGGCGATTGACGCAAGCGAGCGCGTCTCCTTCCGGCAAGTGAACAAGCAGACCGGCAACCGTCTGCGGCAGCAGCTGGTGGATTCCGTCACGGGCGAGGTGGTCGAAGTTGAGGACAAAGGCCGCGGGTATGAAGTCGGCGAGAACCACCCTCGTCGTGGAGGAGGAGGAACTCGAGGAGGCGCGCACGCGCAGCGCGGCGCCGGCCGCTCAGGACGAGGCGCCGCCTATTGCAAGGCGGGGCGCACCTAAGGTGGAGGCGAAGCGCTCTACGCCGGAGCCGGACATCCTCGCTCCACCTCGGCCACGGATCGAGAACACGCGTACGATCGAGATCGAACGGTTTGTACCACGTGGACAAATCGACGCCCGCTATCACCACACGCCTTACTACATCGGGCCGCGCGACCTTGTCGGCCAGGAGGCCTTCGCCGTAATCCGCGACGCGCTCTCGGCGAAGGGTGTGGTCGGGATGGGGCGCGTAGTCCTCTCCAACCGTGAGCGGCCGATCATGCTCGAGCCCATGGGCCTAGGACTTCGCGGCATTACCCTGCGCTACACGCACGAGATCCGGAGCGAATCGGAGTACTTCGGCGACATTCCACAGATGTCGCTTCCTAAGGAGATGCTCAGCATCGCGGAGCACATCGTCGAGATGAAACTGGAGGATTTCGATCCGGCCTACCTTGAAGATCGCTATCGCACTGTCCTGGTCTCGATGCTCAAAGAGAAAAGCGTTACGATGCCGCCTCGCGCAAAACCTGCGGCGCCTTCGCAGAAGAACGTGATCGACTTGATGGCAATGCTCAAGAAGAGCCTGCAGGTCGAGCGGCCGGCATCTGAGAAGGGGCCTCAAGCCCCGACGAGCGGCCGCCGCTGTCTCAAAGACGGGTGACGCCAAGCGGTCGAAACGCGTTCAAGAATAGACGCCAGGTCCGGTCTTCAGCGCGCGGAGTACGGCTTCTCGGCGACCTGCTGCTCGATTGCAAAGGAGAAATGATATCAATCAATTTGTGCTCTGGGTACGTCGGGCCGGGACAACCAGGCATGGGCCCCTCTAGACACCGGCTGGGTAGATCAGCGTTTCCCCTGGTCCAGGCCTAGCTGCTCCCGTCGGTCGAGCCGCCTCGATATGGCCCCCGCGCAGGATATGAAACACTGTCTCGCCAGAGGCCATCAGGTAGTCCGCGATGATGCGCCGATGACATCGCCACCATACGGCTTCCGCGCACATGACCGCGCAGCGTTGCGCGTGCCCTAGTTCCCGCAGCTTGGCAAGACCGGAGCGGAATGCGTCGGTCATGGCGTAGTCGGCGTAGTTATGAAAGCTTTGGTTCTCCCAAAGGCGTTTACGGCTGGCGAGATCTGCCGAATATGGCCTCGCAGCCCTCCAAGCGCAGGGATGTGGATGTAGGCGATTTGGAATGCGGACAGTGTCTCGGGTAGGACGTCGTCGTTGTACTCGGGGTTCGTACGCGATCGCGGAACGGTCCGGACATCGACGACGAGTTGAACCTTCGCCTGCCCCAACAAATCGACGAAAACTTCGATCGGCCGGGTCGAATGTCCGATGGTAAAGAACGAATGCCCCATATCATTTACGACCACGTCGGCTCTATCTTTCGTCCTGGCGGCTGCTAGTTTCGGCGAGCTTCGCCTCAGGGCGCGGATCTCTTCGAAGCGGATCGTGACGTCCCGCATAATGGCCGCAATGCCGATCATCTGGCCCGCCTCGTCCCGCAGCGGCACGATCGTAAATTCCAGCGAGATGCGTTCTCCATCCTTCCGGATCCCGGGAACGGCAAGAATATCGCCGTGCCCGTACCGACTCTCCGCCGGTCGCCATAACTTGGCGATAGCCCAGCCAGTGGCGCGCCCGCAGCTGCTCCGGAATGATGATGTCCAGAGACTGCCCGATCGCCTCGCCGCTCGTATAGCCGAAGATGCGCTCTGCTCCAGGATTCCAAGCTTGGATGATGCCTCTCTCATCGGCGGCAACGATCGCATCCGAGATTGTGCATAGAACGGCCTCAGCCAACACGGTACGAGAGATCGTCATCGGGAGACCTTATTGTGCTAGCCGCAATCTCTTTCCGGGGTGTCACACGACTTCAACGACTAATGAGCTTCAGTGCCGTTCCCTTGTGCAGGGCCACATGATCGGTCTTGTCGCTCTTGATCTCATACTGAGGATCTTGAATGCTCGCATGGTGGATGTAGCCCTTGTAGTTCACATCCTTCTTATGCACTTTGACGATCCTGCCGCTGACGTGCCCTGCTTCCGAGTTCCACGTCACGTGATCGCCAACCTTGAACGTCTTTGTCATGATCACAGCCTCCCTGACGAGAGCTTGCGCATTGCCGATCATGCATGACCGGGCACCGCCGAACTGGAGAGCCGCTGTTTCATCCAGTTGACCAATCCCCGCTGAGCGCGAACTCTACCTGGCGAGGCGACAGGGAATGAGCGACCTGAAAGCTTCGCCCGCGCGTGACGTTCTCAACCAGCAGCTCTTGTTCCTCCGCAAGCGTGCGTCGAACGCCCAGGAGGCGCAAGACGTCGCCGGGCTGGATGGCGAGATAGTCGGCAGGGTCGACAAAGGTCAGCGGCAGCACACCGAAGTTGATCAGGTTCTGTGCGTGGATGCGCGCGAAGCTCTTTCACCACCACGGCGCGAAGCCCGAGGAACTGCGGCCCCAGCGCGGCGTGCTCACGGCTCGAGCCCTGCCCGTAGTTGTTTCCTCCCACCACCACGTGTGCTCTCGTCTCGCTTGGCAGCGCGCGGCGTAGGTGGGATCGATAATATCGAAGGAGAACTCGGCAATTCTCGGAATATTGCTCCGGAACGGCAGCACCCGCGCACCAGCGGGCATGATCTCGTCCGTGGAGACGTCGTCTCCGACCTTGAGCAGAACCGGCCCTTCGATTGTATCCGACAGGGGCACGAACGTCGGCAACGAGGCGATGTTGGGGCCTTTCTCGATCACCACGCCCAAGCCCGCCTTGGGCGGCAATGGCGGCACGAACATTCCGCGGTTCACAATCGGGTCGTCGGGATCGGCGATGCGCGGGTAGTCGATGCCAAGCGAGCGCGGATCGGTGATCACACCGGTGAGCGCGGACGCAGTGGCGGTCTCGGGGCTGACCAGGCACACCTTTGTCTTCGCGCGTGCCGGATCGCCCCGGAAAGTTGCGGGGACGGTACGCAATGAGAGTTCGTGTGTCGCCGGCGCCTGGCCCATGCCGATGCAGCCGTTGCAACCTGCCCGGTGCAGCCGCGCGCCGACGTGAATCAGACTGGCGATGTGGCCGTCGCGTACCAGCGTCTCGAGCTGCGCCCGGGAAGTTGGGCTGACGTCGAACGAAACGCGGTCGTGCACGCGTCGACCGCGCACCATCGTCGCCGAAACAGCGAAATCGCGGTAGCCAGGATTGGCGGAGGAACCCACATAGGCCTGGTATATCCGCTCACCAGCGACTTCCCGCACCGGTTTTACATGCCCCGGGCTGGACGGCAATGCGATCAATGGCTCCAAGCTCGACAGATCAATCTCGTCATGGAGGTCGTAGTCCGCGCCCGGATCAGCGACCAGTTCCACCCAGTCGTCTTCTCGTTGCCAGGCACGCAGGAAGCGGCGAACCTCCTGGTCGGAGGGGAATACAGTCGTTGTAGCACCTAGTTCGGCACCCATGTTGGCGATCACGTGCCGATCCATCGCGCTCAAGGCGTCAAGGCCCGGTCCATAGTACTCGACGATCTTCCCTACTCCGCTTTCAACGCCGTGGCGGCGCAGCATCTCGAGGATCACGTCCTTGGCGCTCACCCAATCCGGTAGCCGGCCGGTAAGCTTCACCCCCCAAACCTGGGGCATGGGCGTAAAAATGGCTCGCCCGCCATAGCCAACGCCACTTCCAGTCCGCCGGCGCCGATGGCCAGCATACCCAGCGCGCCGCCCGCCGGTGTGTGACTGTCCGCGCCTAGAAGCGTTTTGCCCGGTTTCCCGAAGTTTTCTTGATGACACGGGTGGCTCACGCCATTTCCAGGTCGGGAAAACCAGACGCCGAAGCGCTGGCACGCGCTGCGCAGGAAGAGATGGTCGTCGGCATTCTTGTAATCGGCCTGGACGATGTTGTGGTCGACATACTGGACGCTGATCTCGGTCTTCACTCGATCCAGGTCCATGGATTCGAGCTCCAGCATGACCAGTGTGCCAGTCGCGTCCTGCGTCAGCGTCTGGTCGATGCGGATCCCGATTTCCTCACCTGGCCTCATATCGCCGTGCAGCAGGTGCGCCTGAATCAACTTTTGCGCAACATTCGAGCTCATCGCCAAACTCCAATCGTGCCGAGATTTCCGTCATCGATCTGGCCGGCAAGTACTATTCTCACTTTGTTGACACCGGCCAGAAAACGCACCTGGATCAGTGAACGTGGACGTCCCGGCCCGAGTGGCGTTTGAGAATTTGAACCGCGCGACTCTCCTCGTCGGCGTCCCAGGTGCGTACCCAGAGCAGCAGCCCACCGTGATCGAGCTGCTCCTGAAGACGTCGGGCGCGTTGGTCGCCCAGAAGCTTCGCGAGCCATGTTCCAACCCTCCGGCTCCGCCTCCTGGCAGGCTGCGCCGGCCATTGCAACGAGCGTTCCGCCGGCGGCGGCTTACCGGGCCCATCGGGAGACCCGCCCCAACGTAGAAGAGCGCACCGATGATAGCTCCTTGTCCATCACCAATCGCCTCCGTCGAAGGCTAGCCGTGGGCACAGTGGGGTTGTCTTCCAGCTCCCCTGGGTTTGCGATACCTTGTGACCGAGCTTGGATACGACGTCAGCTTCACTGGCGACTAGGCTCAGCTCGGAAATGTAGCCCCCAACCGGAGGCGCAGCAGGACCCCCGCAACCTGGCTTAATCCAGATATTGTGCTTCATCCACACATTGTGCTTCGCCATCCTGATGAGGCCGTGTAGCGGTTATTCCTCGGCGCCGCAGCGTCCGGAATAGAACGACGGCACTCGCGAGCGAACGCAAAGGCTAAGGCTCTGCCGCAACACACGCGCGACTTTCTGCGCTGTATATGGTTAACTACTTTCGCAGCACCGAGCCCGCCCCAGCTACGCGGGCTTTGCTTTCCTCAGTCGGTCATCACGCTTGTTGCGCGTTTGAGGATTGATCGACGGCTCGGGATACCGCGCGGCCCCTTACAGGAGGCCGCACCTGCCTCCAGCAAGTCGTGTTTTGCGACCTGTGTCGGGAGATCTTGGCGGCCGAAGCAGCCATTGGCAGCTTCTGGGGTGCAACGGACCAGCTGGTGAATCAGTCGCGAGGACCGAGCTTGACCCAATCCCGACCCCGGGCTGCGCACCATCATTGCGACGCAACATTTCCCACTCGCCGCCTTTGGCGAGCGGTCAAGGGATGGGTTCCCTCCACATTAGGGATGCGCACCGGCGCGCTGCGGCCGCCCTTCATTCAGGTAAGCCCGCCTTTCGCAGAGCCTCTGCATACTTTGCCGGGTGCTCTGGATGCCTGTACGGGCCCAGTACATTTTGGCGCGCCAAGGACTTTTTGAGCGGTCCGGAGATGGAGCAGCTGCTCGAGGCCGCCAAGAAAGGCCGCCACGGCATCCGCGACCACGTGCTCGTGCTCATGATCTATCGGCACGGGCTGCGCGTATCCGAAGCCATTGGAATGCGCCGAGATCAGCTGGACGTCAAACGCTCCCGCCTTTGGGTGGAGCGCCTCAAGGGCTCACTGTCCGTCGAGCAGCCGGTTCCCGGCGACGAGCTGCGCGCGATCAAGCGCTACCTCGCCACCCGCGAGGACAATCTGCCCTGGCTGTTCGTGTCCGAGCGGCAGGCACAGCTCACCCGGCAGGCCGTCAATTATATCGTGCGGGTCGCTGGCGAGACTGCAAAGCTCGGGCGCGTCTGGCCGCACATGCTCCGCCACTCCTGCGGCTACTACCTGGCGGATCAGGCACTGACCTGAGGACGATGCAGGACTACCTCGGTCACCGAGATCCCAAGCACACCGCCCATTACACCCGTGTTGCCGGGCATCGGTTCGAAGGCTTGTGGAAGTAAGGGTCGCAGACGGCGAGTATCAGGGCAGCAGACCCCATATGGGCAGCACGGTGCCTAGGGATCATGAGTTCGGAGGTAGTGAAGCCATGCCGCCTCGCGCATGACCTCAGCCCAACTGCGCTGCCATGCCTCCGTGGCGCACAACCAGATTTTGAATGGCGCCAGCGTCATCTCTAGTTTCACCGTCGCCAGCTCGGCAGATTGCCGCTTCGCCCCAACAGCTGACAACGGCGGTGCGCAAGGCTGGCCTATCCTACGCCTCGGCGTCACCATCGCCGGCTCGACGGTGACCCGCATGTTGCCGGGCGTGACGTTGGCGTCCCAGCCTGCCATGACGTTCACCACCTGGCCGGCTTCGGGCACCCACAGTCTGCCTTGGTTATTCGTCTCCGCGAGGCACAGCTCACTCGCCAGGGCCTGACCCTCAGGCCGTCACCAAAAATCGGCGATAGCTTGGGCGGTACGGGCCGGGATCGCTGTCAGTTTGAGGTCGACCCTGCTGACAGAAATCCTCTGGCCTGGCAGGTTAGCGTCCATCTCCAATTGCAGCACGATGGCACGATTAGTCTGGCCAACAAACAGACGCACTGTCGAGCCTGAGGGAGGCGGATCGGCGATATAGCTTTGCTCTAACCAGCCGCGAGATGGTTTGGTATTCGCAGGGGCACTGACTACCCACATGAGTACTGCCTTGCCCGTGAGAACCTCCTTGCCAACCGCACTGTGGTGAACGGTTCCGATGTAGTTTTCTTCCGTGCCGGCGGCTGTAGGTTTGAAGGCGCACGTTACAGCTTGTGTTGGGCCCTTCAGGGCAACCGGTTGCTCTTGGCCTTTGCCCGCGGCGCAGGTCAGAAGACCGAAATTTGTTCGTGCCTCTTGTGCTGATGCGCATGTGGCCGCAAATCCGAACATAATCGAGGCCACGAGCTTGCCGTACGACATAATCATTGCCTCCTGGCGCGGTGGAAAACCCCGGTGCTCTCCGGGGTCTCTCCTTTCTACCTCTACGGCTCGGGCGTGGACGCCGATGTGTTTTAGAGGTCGGGCTCAGTGCTTCGCTGCATGGGGCGTTCTAGGTCACGCGCTGATTGCCGTCATTTCTCGCCATTACAAGCCCAGAGTACGAAGTAGACGGCAACGATCGCAACGACGAGAGGTAAATCGCCCAAGTCGCGGCAGGTGTAGGTCTATCAGGACGCGCGATCGGGGTCGGACCTCATAACTCATCTTGGCTCTCCTGCCTCTAAAGCAACGCGGGTACTCACACATCTGTTCCGCGCATGAGCTGCGCCACTCACGCATTCTGGAACGTGGAGCTGACGGATTTTGAAGGGCAACGCGGGCCGTGGTCCGCACATTGAGCAGCCAATCGGCAGGGTTGTTGTCGCCAGCTGCGGAGAGAAAGTGTCGAGGGTTGGTAAGACCACTGGAAAGCTCTGCTGGCTATCTGCAGAGGGTAGTGCGCCTTCGGTGGTCGATCTCGCGATTAGCGCGAGAATGTTAGTTCAAGCGGCCGGGTCGCGGGCCCGTCCGCCTCGTAGCCCTAGTGCAATGAGACGCCCCTGCGCGGAATCGGCCGCAAGGGCGAGCCGAGTTTCTTTATTTAGGATGGGCCAGTGCAGCCACCCCAGATCGAGCGAGCCAGGTGCTGTCTGAATCGCGGCCAAGCGCTTCGCGTTCTCGAACGCCGAGTGATGCCCCGGGCGCCACTCCGGCGTCTGCCACTCATTCCCAGCACAGGCCGATCGAATGACTATGCGCGCTGAGGTCTCGCGACGCTCTATGACGCACACCTCGCTCGGGCGCAAACCAGCCAGCGTGTAGATTACCGGCGTGCAAATCGGCGTCGACTTCTAGCATCGTGACGGGCCGCTTCGAAGTCCGGAGCCTCTTCGAATACGCGCCGAAGCAGATGGATGGGCTGCACATGGCGCGACCGCCAGACGCCCGGCTTGTTCAGGAGCCAATCGATCGCGACGACGCCCGTGCGCTTCCTGAGGCTTGGCTGATTGATAGCCGCCGCGAAGCGTCCCGGTGCCATCGCCTGCAGCACGCCGGTGAATCCGGGCCAGGTCAGCGACACCCATGGGCGGAAGGCGCTGGCGATACGCGCGGCGACGACATATCGGCCGAGGCCGTTCACGTTCCAATCGAGAGTGCGCAAGAGCCGCGCCGTGGCGCCGTGCGCCGCTGGCTTCGCTGCAGTCGTACATCCCCATTCGTAGTGAACGTTAAGAAAGTACGCCCCGGGTCGCGTGCTGAGACGAGCTATTTCATCGAGCTCGCGGAGGTAGCGGGACGGCCGCGCGCTGAGCCAGCGGCGGGATATAGCGTCGGCCGCCTTCAGCGCAAACATGGGCACGCCAGCGGTTGCCGCGTCGAGCATGGCATATGTGCGCTCCCGGCCGGCGAGGCGTACCGTCTCGATAGGGAAATCCGGCCCGACATCAAAAACCGGGATCTGCGGCAGCTGGTGCGGAGCAGACGTGTCTCCGTCGTGCGTGTGCGCCATAGCACAGTCCTCGCTTGTCTGGTTAGACTGACAACATGAGTCGAATTCCGCGAGAGGAGCGCAATGGCCGCCAGAGCAAAGCCGAGGGCTATGCTATAACGAAGGGGAACAGCGACGGAGGTGCGGGCGACGTATTTGAGGATGAGCGAGGTGACCGCTGACTTGGCGCTATTGATAAGTCCCTGAAACACGTCGGCGCTCCTATGGTCAGGTCTTCCAAATCGCGCCGAGGACGAAGCCCGCGATGGCTGCGACCGCAAGCGTCGCCATGGGCTGGTCTTTGATCGATCTATCCAGCGCGGTTTTCATGTTGCCAGCGACTTGCTGCATGCCTTCGCCGGCCGCCCGACCTTGCTCAGCCACGTGATTTGCTACGTTTTCTGCTTGCTCTCCAACTTTCTTCATTTGATCCTTGGTGGCATCGCCGAAGCGTTCCGAACCGCTTCCGTATGTGCTTTGAGGCATGGTGATCGTCCTTGCTGTTGTTAGCGGCACAACGCGACGTAGCGCTTATCGTTCGATCTTCATGTTTTCGTTTTGCCAATTTCGTCGGCCATGCGCGCGCCGCGATTCCCATCCGCTTTGCACCGCCGCTGGTGGTGTCGCGGGCGGTCTGATGTTCCATTTCAGCGTTGATCTCGGCACCGACGAGCACGATGATGGTGGACAACCACATCCACACCAGGAAGCCGATGACGGCGCCAAGCGAGCCGTAGGTAGCGTTATAGTTTCCGAAGTTTGACACGTACCAGGACAGCGCTAGAGATCCGACCAGCCAAACGGCGCCGGCAATGGCGCTGCCCAGGTGACCCACCGCCATTGCTGGATGAGTACGGCTCGGCCCGTAGCGATAGAGGCAGGCGAGCGCGAATAGAAGGGCCACGTAAAGCAGCGGCCAGCGCAAAATGCTCAACAACGCGGAAGTTGTGCTGTTCGCAGCTCCCACCAGCTTCAACGTGATCGGGACGAGGATGATGCCGGCGATTGCCAGTAACACCATCACCAGACCTGCCAGGGTAAACAGGAGGGAATGGATCGTGAGGCTGATAAAGCCTCTCTTTTCCTGTTCCTTGTAGATAATGTTGAGGGCATCGAAGATGGCTTTCGTGGCAGCGTTCGCGCCCCACAAGGAGAGCAGCAGCGTGCCCACGAAGGTGAAGCTCAGGGTACCTCGCCCTTGGGCGGAAATGCGCTTCACCTGCTCGCCGATGACCTCCAGGGCGCCATCGGGCATGAACGCGGAGAGCAGCGTCAGCTGCTCGCTGATGCTGGCGGGATCGGTAAAAAGACCGTAGAGGGACACCAGCGCGGCGACTGCCGGAAACAGCGCCAGAAGACCATAGAAGGTCACACCGGCGGCGACGAGCAGGACACGGTCTTCCTGAATGCCCTTAACGCCGCGCCAGCCTATGTCCCACCAGCCCTTGGCGGGAATGTCCGACGGCGTGGCAGCCGTGCGCCCGCGGTCGCTAGGATAGTTTTGCGAGCTTCCTCGGGGTCTGGGCTGTTGGAAACCTGAGGAAAGCACGCAACATGCCGACCGCGGCGGCGGCTAGCCTCAAGGGTTTGGAAGGGAGTTGTCTTTCCAGGATTGGAACAGGCTCACGAAGAGATCTTCTTTTGATTGTGATTACGTAGATCGCACCTACTTTCGGCCATTGGACGCAGCCGCTCGCACGTTGCCCCAGCTCTCCACCGCCAACGGGCATCCTCGCCGCCGACATCAGTGGTCGTGGCAACCTGGTTGAGAAGGTGATCGGCGTTTTCCTCCTCGGCTAGGGTCAGCTGTAAGTAACTGGACGAGGGCTGGCATTTTCAGCTGCTGCGCCAGGCTTCGCGCCGTGGTGTAGCCCGCGATCTCATAGTGTTCGACCTTCTGAGCCGCAGCCGATCAGCGCCAGGTCGGCTCCGGCTTCGTCCTTTTCCTTTCCATCCGCGATGACCTCATCACCTTCTTCCAGCAGGCCCATCATGCCCTTTGCAAGTCTTTGCCCGCGATTGGAGCGTCGAGGTAATTTCAGGCCTTCGTTCAACCGCTCAACTTGCGCCTCGGTTTCTGTGAAGGTGCGTCTCAAAGAGTGCGCCAAGCGCTTCAGATGGTTGGCAGCCTTGACCATTTTGGGAAGGGCCTTGATGCAGCTGCTTCTCGGCATGCAGCAAATCTCGCATTTGGTTCGACCAGGAGTTCGCGGATTGCCTCGGCATCGGATTCACCTGACGCTTCGGATTCGATATGAGCGCCATCGGACTTGCCGTCTCAGTCCCTGGAATGCGGGCGATTCGACAATCTGCAAATCTCCGCCTTCATTCCATGGACCGGTGGTGTCGATTTCGCCGTGCTCGCCCTCGCCCGTGGAATCGTTGAAGTACTGGTTCACCAACGGGACGGAAGGGCGCGATCTTGCCGATCGAGAAGCGGTCTTTGCCCAAGCTGTCTAACGCGGCAGCAAAGGCCTTCATGTGGGTGATCTCGCGTGTCATCAGGAATTGCAGCGCATCCTTGGTGCCCACGTCGTTGCAGAAGTTGATCAGACGCTCATAAACGATCTTGGCGCGCGCCTCGGCGGCGATGTTGCTCCTGAGGTCAACGTCAAGCTCGCCGGTGACCTTAAGGTAGTCGGCCGTCCACGGGTCACCCATCGAGTTGAAGAGATTGACGCCGCCACCGCCGGCAATAGCGATGAGCGGATCTGCTTCGGCGAACTCGCGCTTGAACTTCATGGGCGCAAGATGAAGCCGTGCCAAAGTTCCGACGACCTCGAGATGGCTTAGCTCCTCGGTACCGATGTCCATCAGCAGGTCCTTGCGGGCCGGGTCCTCACAATTCAACCCCTGGACCGAATATTGCATGGCTGCGGCGAGTTCCCCGTTGGCGCCGCCAAACTGCTCAAGCAGCATGTTGCCAAACTTGGGATCCGGCTCGTCGACGCGAACGGTGTACATCAGTTTCTTGACATGGTGGTACATGCGGGAACTCCAGCGGTGATGGACGGAGAGGATTGGTCTAGTTCAGGTGACGCCGCCTCAGTGAGGCCGAAAGTTCGGAAGGGTCGAGCGCGCCCATGCGGCCGCCAAACCATCCCGCCAGCGCGCCGAAGAATCAGAGCGATTGCCCCGAACAAGTGCTCCCCGGGAGACTGCCTTGGCAGTCGCGTCCGCAGCCGCCGTCGCTTGCCGCTTGGCCTCGTCGACGATCTGCCGGTACTGCTGTTCGTACTCGGCAACCTGTGTGCGTGCCTGATCGACGGGAATATTCTGGGCCTTTGCCAAGGCCTGTATCGCGCGCTCGCGCGCCGCTTCTTGTCCCGCGGTGTCACTCGTCAGCACCGCGCGCACGGCCGCAGTCGCGGCGTCCCGCAAGGCAGCGGGATCGGTTCCCCGCTTGCGCTCCGGATCGACTGGTCTATCGACGCGAAGGGGTCCGAACTCCGCGCCAGCGTCGGCGCCACCACCTGAGCGGCCGTTTGCGCTGTTGAACCCAGCGTTTGCGCGGCGCCTCCGGCAACGGTGCCGAGTGTGCGGAAGGCTCCTCCTACGATCGCACCAACGCTGGTGGACAGAAGATAGAAGACCAGAAGTGTCGTGACGGCCCAAGCGGTAAGTCCATGCCACGAGCCTGAAGTTTCCGTTGGCTGTCCTGATAAACGGCCGGCTGTGTAGCCGCCTGCCAGCGCCGCCACGAATACCAGAGAGGGCCCACCAGATGCCGGCTGCGACGGAAAACGTTGATCCGGACGGATTGGCATTGGATGTCGGATCGAAGGATGCCGCGCCGATGCCGATTCCGATCAGGTTGAGGATCAGCTGCGTGACGAGAGCGACCATGACCCCAGCCAGCACCGCGCCCCATGAAACGCGGTTGAACGATAATGTGCGAACTTCGCCTTCGCTCGTGAGGTGATCAAAACGACTTCACGCCCGTTTCTCGGGCGCGGCGGATTTGCTTGTGTTGTCATTGGTGTTCTCCAGGTGACTCATTCGGCAAACGCCACCTCGAGATCGAAGGTTCCGCTTTGTCGCTTATGAGAGCTCAAAAAAGCGTTGGCTCTGATTGAGGTTAGTGTGCGGGATTGATCTTCTGTGCTTAAATGCCCTGATAAAGCGGATTCAAATAAGTGGACAGCTATTTTGCAGAGCTACGGTACGGCAAATGACGCTCGCAGCGTATAACGAATTCTAATTCACGGCGAGTAGTGCTGATCATAAACAGCCACACGAGTGAAGTGGGGGATCATCGCCATGCCGCGCATGGGCGTTGTCTACTCAGGGCCGCTCTGGCCCCACCACAGGCTTCACTTCAGTTTGCCCGCGAGACGGTGACGGTCAGGACTTGCTGCCCCGCAGACGGTCGCTCTTGTCTCCCAGGCCTGCGTTAGCCCAAGCACCCGGTGGGACGCTGGGGGCTCGGCAACCCCGTTGTGGTCGAGCCCGAGAGAGTTGCGCGAAGAAACGTGCCGCCCTTCCTTGTCGCGCGCCGGCACGATTGTGTGGTTGAGCGCAACGGTCATTTATCGCTATTATGCCCGCAATGGCCGATCTGCCGAAACGGGTGACGCGCTGAACACGCGCTGAACGGATCTCGCCTGCTCCGACCAGATGTCCATCGGAGACCGGCATTGCGCTAGCCGGGCAGGAAACTCAGCATAGGCACCCATCACGCGTCCCATAATTGCGATCACCGTCAGCGCTGGGTTGAGAGGCGAGGTCGGCGGCTTCCCGTTTGAAGCCCTGCCCATGCTGGTGCTGGGTTTGCGGTACTCACCGAGCCGGCCTCCGCCATCAGCGGCTTGCTTCCACTGAGCGCTGGGCTGAGAGGCGAGGTCGGCGGCTTCCCGTTTGGAGCCCTGCTCATACAGTTGTGGCCTCACTCAGCTCTCGCAAACCCGACACACCACAAGAGCCGAACCCTCAGGGCACCCTCCACCCCCGGACTGGTGCACATTTTTTGGTCATGTTCCCTACGCTGGCAGCCTAGAGCCCTTTGTGCCAATGCCGCATGTCTGGATCGGCTGCTCACCAGGCGACGACATCCAGCGCTTCGGCGTCCCTGACTTCGTAGCTTCGCCGAACGTCTCCTGCTGTGGCACTTGTCGGACCCCTACGGCGCCGGTCATCGTGAAGCGCGCTTATTGGGGTAGGCGGACATCAGAGTGCCAAAATGTGCTCGTGGCATTACGCGGGCGAGATTATGGCGATAGGCTAGCTGGCTTCCTTCGCTCATCATCCGACCTAAGGTAGTTAAGCCCGCATGGAAATCCCGGCATGTCCGGAACTTTAGCCCGGCCGGGATTGAGGCCTATATCCATAAGATCTCGACGCACAGCCCCTCTATATGGGTTGGTGTCCCTGTTCCTCACCGGTCATTGCCAGGAGCCCTTAGGGGCTAGGGTCCCTGTTTTCCCTTTCTTCCTCAGCTAGTCGCTCTATGTCCTGAGTCAGCTTATCTAGATTTGCCCGCAGGCCCTCGAGGTCTCTTGGCGCTTCAAGATCCATCTCTATCTCTAGCGCATCTATGTCCCTCATGATCCTCAGGGCTCGTATCCTTAGGTCCCTATCCTCTTCTTCTCTGGTCATGTTCTGTCCCTCGAATTTCTTTGAGATATTTTCTTGGGGTAATTCGTGCCGAGAGGCACCCCCTGTCCCCCATTTTATCCCCTGTTGGCCGGTTACATATGCAAGGACATTGGCCGCCTTAGCGACGGTTGGTTACAGGCAGGCCGAAGCCACTCCGCAGTCGCAAAACGTAGCGAGGCGCGGGAGGCGGGTTGAGCAGGACCGGTGGGAGAAAAGGGATTGGGCTACGAAGATGCTGGCCAGACCGAACCCGATACAGTGCACCTCCTATGTCTGAGCAAACTGTCCTGGCCGCGATGCTGCGCGCGAGCGACCGCCTAAGGCGCTCAGCCGGGCTTGCACCTTGATCAGCTGCACATGGGTCCGCTCGAAACGGGTGGCAGGCCGTCCTATCTGAGCCTGGCTGCTCACCCCTGCGCCGCTCACGCAACCGCCGCGCCTGAAGCACCCCCTGTGCTGATCAGTGCCGGCCCCGATCAAACGACCCTACATTTTCGATCTCCTGCCTCCGGTAAGCGTCGTGCGGCGGCTGCTGGAGGAATGGCCCCCTTGTTTAGACAGTTTTTCCGCTTCGATAAGTGGATCCTCTGCCGGGGGTTAAGCTGCCAAGCGGATCGGCAGCATGCTCTGTGGACCAAAGTAGGCTTGATCGGGCGTCATGCCGTCAAGGCTCGAGTGCGGACGGCGGCGATTGTAAAGATCGAGGTAGCATCCGATCGAGACGCGCGCGTCCGAAACGCTGTCATAGGCGCGCAGGTAGACCTCCTCGTACTTCACGGATCGCCAAAGCCGCTCCACGAACACGTTGTCCCGCCAAGCCCCTTTGCCATCCATGCTGATCTTGATCTCGTTCCTGATTAGAACGTCCGTGAACGCTGCACTCGTGAACTGTGAGCCTTGATCCGTGTTGAAGATCTCCGGCTTGCCGTGCTTTGCCAGCGCCTCCTCCAATGTCTCGATGCAGAACGATGCTTCCATCGTAATCGACACGCGCCACGACAAGACACGGCGGCTGAACCAGTCGAGCACGACGGCCAGGTAGACAAAGCCCTTCGCCATGGGGATATAGGTGATGTCCATCGCCCAGGCCTGGTTCGGACGCGTGATCTCCACGCCGCGCAAGAGATACGGATAGACCTTGTGGCTCGGTTCTGGCTTCGTCGTGCGCGGACGCCGATAGAGCGCCTCTATCCCCATGCGAGCCATCAGCGTCTTCACGTGACGCCGTCCGACCTTGCTCCCATTGGCAGCCAATAGACGGCGCAACATCCGCGCCCCTGCGAAGGGAAATCCAGATGCAGCTTGTCGATTTGGTGCATGAGGGCGAGGTCGGCCGCCAACACTGGGCGCGGCAGGTAGTACACCGTGCTGCGCGCAATGCCGACGGCCTCGGCCTGCTTGGTGACGCTCAACGCGTGGTCACGGTCGATCATCGCTTTGCGTTCAGCAATCCCGCCTTGCTGAGCGCGCCCTCTAAAAATCATTCTCCAACGTCAGCTCGCCGATTTTGGCGTGCAGCGCCTTCACGTCGACGGGCGGCGTTGTAGGCCCCTTGCCGCTGCCCGACCCGAACAGATCCGCCGCACCGCCTTCCAGCTGCGCTTTCCAACTCGTGATCTGATTCGGGTGGACGTCGAACTGATCCGCCAACTGTGCAATCGTCCGCTCACCCTTGATCGCTGCCAGCGCCACTTTGGCCTTGAAGGCCGGCGAGTGGTTCCGTCGTGCTCTTCTGCTCATCGTCGCTCCTGATTCGCGAGCCACAACCGTGCCCGCTGTCAGGCAGAGATTCCACTCATCGTCCTGTCTGAAATTGTGGAGCCACTTCGCAGAGAGGTTCGCCATTTTATCTCATGGACTGGCGTGAGGCCCGGCGAGCCAGAAACCGATTGGGGTCTGGCGGAGTATGCAGGGGCATGGATCGGCACTGCGCTCGCCGCACATCGCAGAGCGACACGGGGGCACGTGGAAGTGCGCAACCATGATTGATGATGGTGCCAGCCTGATTGAGGGACCGATTAGAAGAGATCTGGTTTCTCGCATCCGAGACGGGCAGCCTGCGACGGCTACTCGAGGCGTCCGGGCTTGCGTTTCGTGCCTTGTCGCCGAACCTCGAGGAGAACACACCAAATCAAGCGCTGCTCGAGAACCTCGGGGTGGCTGATCCCGCCGATGTAGCTGAGCTGCTTGCACGAACAAGGATCGAGGAGGCGCACGCGCGTGCTCTGGGCGCTTATCATTGGTGCCCATCAAGTTGTTTCGCTCAACGGCAAGGTATTAGAAAAGCCGACGACCGTTGACGCTGCCACGACTGGATTGTTCGAACTCCAGTATGACAAGACGCATAGGCTTCACCTGGCGGTCGCGCTGGCCCGAAGAGGCAACATCCACCTGGACCCACGTTGGGACGGCTCAGATGGCGATGAGGGCGTTCTCGCCTCAATTCGTAGGTCGCTACCTTTGCTGCTACCGGCCCAGCAAGTCTTCGGATCGGCAGGGGGCTTATCAGCTCGACGGCGTCGGCCTCCAGCTGTTCGATCGGATCGGGGATGTTTGACGACGCTCAGGCGCCCATCTTTCTGCTGTTTGCGCGCCTTCGCCAGATCGGCTTCATGGCTTCGGTGATGGCGAGTAGGCCTCAGGCGATCTCTCGTGCGCGGCCGAACATCAGCGCTAACGTAGTTGTGATCGCGGTCGATCTGCTCCAGAAAGTCTTGGCATCGAGGGCGCTGGTGCTGCCGGCGACGCCGAGCCGGCGGAGCTAGCCGCATGGTCCGAGGCTCAGTCATCGGGAGCGCCTACGGGCCGCGCCCACGGGAGCCGCGGCCCGATGAGTTGTCAAACGATCATGCAAAGCCGTCCTTAGTAGCCGTAGTAGCCGCTACGGCATGCATAGTAGCGATTCCACCAATACGGGCTACCCAGTGTAGAGACGCGCGCCGCTTCAGCCAATAGCAGCCATCCGCGTAATAGTAGGGATTAGCGCCGACGACCACGAACCGGTGTCTATGAAAGCGATGATGGCGGAAGTGGTGATGACGGAATGCGTGATGGTTCCGAAAAGTGATGGAGACGGGGCGCAAAGTGATGGCCACCGCCCATATGGAAGTACCCGCTCCTCCTCCCATGGCGTGCCTGGGCAGGCTCGAACGTGCTCGCGAAAGCCAGGAGCGCGAGCAGCTACGCCCGATCCTATAAGCTTCCAGCTCATTTGCTTCCTCCATTGTTTGCGTTGGCATGCGTGAGACTCACGACAAGGGCGCGTCGTGAAGACGTAGTGCGTCTGTCAGTGGCCCCTAAACGTTGGTCGCGGCCGCTCGCGTTTGGGTTCAAATGTCCGCGCAACAATTTTGCGTGATGAGAATGGTGCCGCAGCTGATCGGTCGCAGTCGGAGACCGAGCCAGATTTGCCTGGAGAAACTGTTGCCACACGTCGAAGCGATCGCGCCAGGCTTCCGGTCGCTTGGTGGCTGCGGGGTCGTTCCTGATCAACTTCAGCGAGGTGTAGGCGCGTTGACGCGACCCGCACCGAAGTCATCATCGCGACCGACCGGTCCGAGATCGTCGGCGCCGATCTCTGACTAGGTCAGCAAGGGCCTTCGCGTCCAAGTTCGGATCGCGCTCCAGCAGAAGCGCAGTCATGCCGCTGACGTAGGCCGCCGCGAACGATGTACCCGAAAGATACGCGTGCCCCCGCGCTCGACCGGCGCCAGAATATCCACACCCCAGGGGCGGCAACAGCGATGTAGCTGCCGCGATTGGCATGCTCTTGGCGGCGGTCCGCTTCATCGACTGCAGTCACAGCGGCGATCACTCCCGGATAGGCCGCGGGATATGCTGGCGGAGCCGTGGGCCCGCCATTGCCCGCCGCGGCAACTGCAGCAATGCCTTTCTGATTGGCAGCTTCGAGGAGTTGCTCGATCGCAGGATCACGAGAGCCGACGAAGCTCAAATTGAGGACCCTGGCACCATTTTTGACCGCCCAATCTACTGCAGTCACGAGACACACTGAGTCGTTGTTTCCGAGGGCGCCCGCGGATCGCTAGTCCGGAACGCGCGCACGGCCAGGATCTCCGCTTGCGGTGCTATGCCCTCGACGAGGCCATGGGCACGGATGATGCCAGCCACGGCCGTTCCGTGGAAGTCAGGAGCCGCGTCCGGGCGACCGGTGGCATTGAACGAGCGCCTCACCGCACCCCTCAGGTCTGGGTGCCCGGTATCGACATTGGGTCGATTACGGCAATGACGACGTTGCGGCCGAGCGCCATTTGATGCGCAGCGGGCAGGCCAACCTTTGTCGGTCCGTACTGTGGAATTGCTGCGCGTCCTGGCGCCCATCGCCTGCACGGAAATAGCGCCGCTTCAGCCTCTCCGGCGTGGAGATAGCGCTGGTCAGTAGTGCCAGTATGGAAATAGCGCCGGTTGAGTTGGGCCGGAGCGAACCCGCCCGTCTTGCTGCAACGCCGCCAAGACAGCTTCCTCCGACTGCCCTTCCCGGACGCGAAAGAGTTCAGCCGAGCACGCAGCAGCGCAATCGGCTGGCTGCTCCAGTGGTCCAAGCGATAGGTGCGGGCGAGCTCATCGCCGAGGGATGGTGGGTGATCTTGATCGACCTGGCATCAGAATCTGGCGCACGACCGTCTGGGGGAGCATCTGCCCCTTGCGATGGCAGCTGTAGGCGGCGTGGCAGCGAAGACAGGTACTGGGTATGTCCCGCTGCAACAGTGTCAGGATGGGCACGTAGCGGAGGTCGGTGCGAGCGTGCCCATAACGACGGAGTGGTTTCCCGTGCGGATAGTCGCAGGCTAATCTCGACGACGATTTCTTCCGCCAACCTGCGACTTTCGACTGCCTGTCCAACGCCTTCGGTCGGGCAAAGCCTCGGGTGGAATCTCGCCTTCCCGCCTGAGGCGAAGCGGTAGTTCTCCTGCTTGAACAGAGAAACGTGCCGGCAGGACTTTCCTCGCCCCGGAACCAACGTCGATTGAAAACGGCGGGCTTGCCGCCGGAGGGCTTCCCGCCGGTAGTAGCAGCACGGGCAAGAATACCAGCCAACGCGCAGGAGAGCACTGCGGCCCGTGCACACCGTTTGTGCTCAACAAACGCAGGTGAACTCTGCTGCGTCGATCAAGCTTCGCCATGTGCCATCAATCCCGGCTCGGCAGGAGAACCCTGAACGATATCCTTCGTTCCGCCAGCCGCCGTAGAAGCGCGTCTTTTTCGCTTTGCGGCCGGACCACCGTCCGCAGCCTGATCTTATGCACACCTCCCGGCTTGGGGCCGTCCACGATACTGGCATCGAATTCCACCAGCAGCCGTGCGATTGCGGGAGCCCCTGCCTCGTCCACAAATGCGATGAGAGCCGAAACGCCATCCCCGCGATAATGGCCGGCAGCGGTTTGGTAGGTACCGCTGTGACGGACGAGGGAGCCAGGTGATAGCGGCGGCCAGCACGAGAACGACTGCCGCTGCGGCGAACCCGGCCCACCGCACGCCCGCGCGCCGTGGGCGCGGTGAAAGAAATCGACGACGCGCTGGAACGGACTGCCGCCGGTGAGGCGTTGCGAGAGGCTTGGTCCTTGCGGTCGGCAACGAAGCCATGAGCCGATCGAGCGCGCCCGCTGCTGCCGGCGAACCCAGCGCTTCGTTGGCGAAGCACGGCCAGCTCGCTCGCTCAGCCCGAATCAGATCGAGTTGGGCACAGGTGTGTGGGTTCCGGGCCAGATAGCTCTCGACTCTTGCCCGTTCGGCGCAATCGAGTGTGCCCGTTACGTACCACGGCAAGAGCTTCTCGATCTCCTCGCGCTCAACATCCGCTGCTGCTTGATCCGCTGCTGTTTGCTCAGTCATGGCCAACCTCGATCGATGCCCGCCTCCTTGAGCAGTTCAGGATAGCCGTCTGCGAGCATGGAACATCCTCGTTTTCACTGTGTTCTCAGGAATTTGCAGGACATCCATCGCCTCGCTGATCGACATATCGTGATAGTAGACGAGGTCGATAATGCCCTTGTGCTCGGGTGAGAGCGCGTCCAGACACCGTCGCATGATCGCACTCCTTGTCAGCCTTCTGCGCCGCCACCTCCGGGATTGTCGCCCGTGTCATGGAGCGCGTCCGCCGCGTCCTGATCCCAGCTCTCCTCGCGGCGTTTGCGGAGGCTGCTGACGGCCCGATGACGGGCAATCGACAGTATCCAGCTCGCCGCGGACCCCGTTCCCTCAAAGTTCCCGGCATTCCGCCAGACCTCCGGGAACACGTCGTTGGTGAGCTCTTCTGCAACTGCTGCCGCATTCTCCCGACGAGCCGCAGGATGTACCTGAAAACGCCGACCTGATGACGTGCCAATAGTGCGCGCGCAGAGCGGTCATGTCCCTGGCGGCAATTCGTCCAATCAGCGAGGCCCCGTCAACGGCTCAGACTCATCCTGGAGGCCACTCAGACGCCATGCATGAAATCTGTCGCTGCGACCTGAATAAAGGTTCATCGCGTGGGTCAAAATCGCGCTTGTACGGGGGTCACGTTTTTGTTACGGATCCGGTATTGCAAGATTGCGCCAGTACCCCGGCGTCGGTCCGTACCCGCCTCAGGAATGATCCAGCGGGCTATGAAGGCGGGGGCGGTCCGGCCCGCTATGGAGATTGGGTCGAGACAGCCTTGAGGTGGGGCCCCTCGGCTTGGATCGATTTCTTCTGCCGGAAGGACCTCGCGAAGCTCATCCGCCAGAAGGGTGGAATCAAATGGGTCAGCTCCTCGGTCCGCCCGATTCATTGTCTCCTAACCAGCGGACGTCCTGACATCGGCCGGTCTTTAAACCGGTGATACGGGAGGCATCGCCCGGGCCCCAGAACGCGGGTTGAATTTGGACGGTCCGGTGATGGGGTCTTTGAAGCAGGTGGTGGCGGTGATGATGGCGGGCCTACAATCCTTTTGTGACGTTGAGCTCACGCGCTTCAACCCAGAAGAACGCCAGGCATCTGCGGGACCGTTGCCCAATCGATCGCGTGAGGCGCTGCAGGAGCTCTTTGTGCCGGCGCACTTTTCGTCGCCCAGGTGCCGCGGCAGCCAACGGATGCTCCAGCGCCGATCGGGATGACCAGGGGCAATTGGTCTGTTTCGCTCCTCTCAGCAGACCAAGATACTTTGACGCTTATGACCAGAGATCTCGTCTCCTGCCGCAAGTTGGCTGCAACAATTGGCCGGAGCGCTGACCGCAAGATGCACAAAGGCATACCGGCCGAGACCTAGCTTTCTCCTCTCCCCGGTCCGTTCCGTCGATCAGCTCGCCTGCAACGAAATCCCGCATCGCTCGCGCCGACCCGTCACCGGACCCAACCCCCGCGCACGCGCGGTGGGCTAGCCCCGTTCCGAGGTTGAACCTGCTGGGGTCCGACTGTTCCCAAATCGCCGACGTCAGCGTGCGCGGTTTTCCTAGGAACCGCGAGAGGATGGCAACGTTCCGTCATGAGAAGACAATTCCCCCTCCACGAGCAGCGGCAAATGTACGGCGACAGGTCTCCGCAAGCGAACAAGGGCCAACAAGGAACGTACTCCGGCAACGCAATTTCGCCGATGGCGCGAGTTTTCCTTCAGTTGCCCGTTAGGGTTTAGACTGCCGCCTATGCCGGACCCACACTCCGCCCAAGTGCATGATCGTCGAAGACGATGCCGCTGCTGGCGCTCGACCTTGCGAGCACCAGTGCGCGGGGCGGGCCTGCAGGTCGTCGGCCCGTTCTCATCCGTCGATGCAGCTGTGCGAGCCGTTGCGGTCCACCAGCCTGACATTGCGATCCTTGATATCGCATTTGCAGGGCCAGCTGTCCTTCCCCGTCGCCGATGCTCTCGCGGCCGCGAATGTGCCCTTCGTGTGGCTGAGCGGGAGTTCCGCCGAGGTCCTGCCTTCGCCTTATCGGTCGCGGCCGTTTGCCAGCAAACCCATTGCAGATGCTGGGATTTTGCAACTCATCGCGCAGGTGCTCAAAACCCCGTGAGCGCCGGTTCACGGGCATACCAGGAACTGCACGTTACCCTCGAGGGTTAGCGGGTCAGCCAACATCGCGGGGGACGCCGTCCCAGCAATATTCGTTAGTTCGACGACGGTGACCCTGAAACGAGGAGGGTCACCCGTGACCACGGCACCCGACCAGCGAACCAGCATCGCCCAGGCGGTTCTCGCCTCGGATCGTCAGATCCTCGGACGATGCGATCGTCAGCAAGGATCTGAACGGCATCATCGGCACCTGGAACAGGGGCGCCGAACGGATTTTCGGCTATTCGGCGGATGAGACGACCGGCAACCCCATCCTGATGCTGATTCCGCCGGAGCTCCAGGCGGAAGAGGCGACAATCCTTTCCGGAATCCGGGCCGGTGAGCGCGTCGATCATTACGAGACGGTACGCCGGCGCAAGGACGGGACGCTCGATTGATATCTGCGCTGACCGTCTCGCCAATCCGGAACGCAGAGGGTGTCATCGTCGGTGCGTCGAAGATTGCTCGCGACGTCACGGGAACGCAAACGCGCCGAAGCTCTGCTACGCAAAGCAGTCCGAGAGGCTCGAGACCCTCAATCGGCTGGCGATGACGATTTCGAGCGACATGGATCTCGAGCGCATTGTGCAGCGCGTGACCGATATGGCGACGAACCTCACGGGCGCGAAAATTCGGGGCGTTCTTCTACAATGTCAGGGACCGGGGCGGGGAGGCGTATTTGCTGTTCACGCTCTCAGGCGCCCCGCGCGAGGCGTTCGAGCGGTTCGGGCTGCCGCGCGCCACGGCCGTTTTTGAACCGACCTTCCATGGCACCGCGATCGTGCGCTCCGACGACATCCGTGTCGATCCCGCGCGTATGGCCGGAATGCGCCCCACCGCGGCATGCCGGAGGGACACCTGCCGGTTGTGAGCTACCTGGCCGTGCCAGTTATTTCGCGTCGGGCGAGGTAATAGGCGGGCTGTTTTTCGGGCACGATCAAACCGGCGTGTTCACCCAGGATGCGGAAGACGTGGTCAATGCCATCGCCGCACACGCCGCCGTGGCCATCGACAACGCGCGGCTCTACGACGACGCGCGCAGGAGGAGATGCAAAGCAAGGAGCTGCTGCTGAACGAATTCCGGCACCGCATGAAGAACACGCTCGCGACGCTGCAGGCCATTGCCGGCCAGACCTTGAAAAACTGTCCCAAGGAGGAACGAGAAACGTATCTCGCCCGGCTGCAGCGCGTTTGGGCACGCGCACGACGCGATGGCCGGCAAGGAGTGGGACCGCGCGTCCGTGCGGGGAGCCGGCGCAGCGAGCCCTAGCGCCGTTCTCGCACGATCGGATCCATGTCCAGGGACCGGATGCATCACTCCCGCCAATGGCGCCTCGCGGCTGACCATGGCCCCTGCACGAGCTTGCCACGAATGCCGTCAAATACGGCGCGCTGTCCAATGACGCCGGCAACATCCGTGGGAGTGGTCGATCGACGGTGATCACCTTGTGCTCCGCTGGCAGGAGAGTGGTGGCCCAGTCGGTGATTGCGCCGACGGCCAACGGGCTTCGGCTCGATCCTGATCGAGCGCGCAACTGATGGGCAAGCGCAGATCGAGTTCGCGCCGGAGGGCGTGCGGTGCACGCTTAACGTATTGCTCAAAGACTAAGCGAACTGGCCGGCGCCGTGTTCATTTCAGGCAGCTGAGTGAGGAGGTCATGAAGGGGTCGTTAATATCAACGAGCAAATCAGCAGAGGGCCGGATGAAGCCGATGCGCTTGCTGATCCTGGGCGGCACCGGTTTCATCGGCCGCGCATCAGGTCCGCACACGCTGGCCCGCGGGCACCACGTGACCATCTTCAACCGCGGCTCGTCAGAAGGAGGCCTCAGCTCGGCCCAGTAGAGCTGCTCGGCACGACGACTTGCCGCCATGCCGACTATTCGCAGTGAAGGTGGAACTGCTTTCTGCCGGCACACCCCGGATTTGTCGGCGACCCGAAATCATCGACTCACGACGCGATCCAGGCCCGTCCCGGTGTCCCCTGCCCCACAGTGCCGAACACCGCCTTGTCGTTCTGTTTCGCGACGTGTGTCGAGAAATCTCGTGCGCGCGCAACGAATAATCGGCATCTACAATCTGAATGACGTCGAGGGTGCAATGTCCACGACGGAGGACTGAATTCATGAACCCTCAATGCGATGACTACTTCTTGCCTCTAATTCGCAAGCGATTTGCTTGCTCATCCAAGTACTACCCAATGACCCCGCGCCGAGAGAGATGCTTCTTGCGGTCTGGCGCGCGCGACTATGATCGCCCGCGAAGATACGCTTCTCGATGTAATGGGCACCTCGAAAAATAGCGCTGGCGCGCCCGGGCAAATCAGATTCGGTGTTTCAAAAGCCGCGACGACGGCATCGATCGCGGCCTACTCTATGTCGCCATGACGCGGGCCGAGGACATGCTGGTGATCCTGCATTCCGGCAGCTCGTCCTATGTCGAGGAGCTCTACCGCGCGTTGGGAACAGTGCCTCCGTAGCGGCAAGGCGCAGCGCCCGATCTATCATGCGCCTCGCCGTTCGATCTAATCCGCACGCTTCCGGTCTAGGGAGGTAAAGCAGACCTAAAATCTGCCTGGATTTCGCTGTGGTTGACAGCCGTTCTTGACCCTGGCTTGTATGGGGGCGATTTTTGTCAAGGGGTGCCCCAAGGGTCCTATCCATTTTCTCGTCCCTCAGTTTCTTTGTTCGACCTGGCAGCCGTTTCTTCGTCCCGACCCACGCATCCGAGTGGCCGGCGCGCGCAGGAGCGGTCAAGGCCGGGGCCGCCCATCGGGCGGCCACCGACAGGATTGGCCTTGATGGCTCCGAGCACGACGGCACACTTGAGCGTGTCGGGATGACGAAGTCCGAGGGGAGCTGCGGAATTGTGCACGAACATTCGTGCCACATGCTTGTATGCGGCGGGCCAAAGACCCAAACCATGATGCAGTGATGCGCATCGGCAGCAAGCTCCGAGGCGGCGGACCCATTCTGTGTGACGGCATCAAAACCATGCCAGGGTACGGGACACCGCCACCTCGAACCGTCATCGGCGACCCGTCACGAGCGTACGGACAGGGCCGAAACCGTCAGGCGTTCCTGAGCGACCTCCTCTTCATTGTGTTCATTGTGCAGGACGGAGGACGATGCCCTCGGGCACGACGCCGTCGCGCACGAAGCGCCACAAGGCGATAAGCAGCTTGCGGGCCAAGGCCACGATCATCTTCTTGCGCGAGCCGCGGGCGTTCGCGGTGCGCGCTCGGAACCACTTGGCCAAGGCGCTCTCCTTTTGGTAGTCGAGAAAGCGCCACGCGAGCTGGATCATCCCTCGCCGCACCCGTGCATTGCCGGCGCGGGCAAGCCCTTTCTCGCGGCGTTTCTGTCCGCTTTCGTCGGGCGACCCGGTAAGCGCCTCCGTAGCGCGCCACGGCGCGGCGATCGCGCGAGGTTGCGTGACAAGATCTCTTTGACCAGCATGTCCGCCGTCTCGATGCCGATGCCGATCACACGCATCAGAATGAGGACCATTAGATTTTGTCCAGCCTTGGGGGCCTGCTTCAGTTGCTCCAGGCGCGCCTTCTCGATCTGGCGTATCTGCTCGGCAACCAACCGCTTGCGTTCCAGGTCGCGGCGCAGCTCGTCGAGCGTATTGGTGGGATCGGCTCGCCCTCGGGCGTGCGCACGTGCTCCAGGCGCTCCACCGCATTTTTGAGCTTCGGATTGAGGTTGCGGATGCCCAGCCGCGCCAAGGTTGCCTTGATGCGGTTGATGATGCTGGTCTGCTCGCCAACCAGGGTCTCGCGCTCGCGGTGGGGGCGTCTCGCATCTTCCTCCTCTATCGTTGGGATCGCCGCCATCTTGCAGTGCTTGCGCTCGCCGCGCAGCCATCCGAGAAAGGCGCGTTTGAGCTGCTCAGTATCGAGCCGGTCGGTCTTGGCGCGGCGGTGCTCGCGCGACACCGCCACGCTCGCGGCATGCTACAACGTGCAGACGGCGGTCGATACCGAGAACCATCTGATTGTCGCGCACGAAGTAACGAATATGGGCTCGGATCGCTCACAACTTGCGAGCGCGGCGAAGGATGCAAAGGCGGCGCTGCACACGGAAAAGCTCGATGCCGTCGCTGATCGCGGCTACTTCAATGGCGAGGAGATCCTGGCTTGCGAGCAGGCCGGCATCACGGTGACGCTCCCCAAGCCGATGACGTCGGGGCGAAGTCGGAAGGCCGCTTCGGCAAGCAGGACTTCGTGTATCTGCCTACGGAGGATGCCTATCGCTGCCCGGCCGGCGAGAAACTTACGTATCGGTTTACAGCTGAGGAGCACGGTCAGAAACTTCGCCGTTATTGGACCGACGCGTGTCGTACATGCCCAATCAAGGCCCAGTGCACGACGGGCAAAGAGCGTCGCATCACGCGGTGGGAGCACGAGGAGGTTGTCGAGGCCGTGCAGCAAAGGCTCGACAAAAATCCAGACGCCATGCGTCAGCGGCGCGAGACGGTCGAGCATCCTTCGGCACACTGAAGATGCGGATGGGCGCGACGCACTTCCTGATGAAGACGCTGCCGAAGGTTGCCGGCGAGATGGCATTGCACGTGCTCGCCTACAATTTGACGCGCGTCATGAACATCGTCGGCATCAAGCCGCTGATGGCGGCGATCGCGGCCTGACACGGCCCGGCTGCAACCTCTGCAGCGCCGGAGAGCCGGTCAGGACGGCCCGATGATGGAGCAGGTTTGCCTCCCAGACCGAAATCGGAAAAAACGCTCGAAACAGTCACCTTGAAGTGCATCCCGCCTGTCGCGGTCCGGCGACACCCCCTCCGGCGCGTTATCACGACGGCCCGTGAGAACCCCATAAAGGCAGCCCAAGGTTGCCCGCCTGCACCGCCTGTGGCGGCCGATCGCGCTTAGTTAGCGTTGCAGCGCCCGATGCGGCCTAGTCTCGTCTCGCAACCATCGAATGCAGGCAGCGCAAAGCGGCCAGATGGGATAGCGCAGTATCGCGACCAGATGCGCTCGGCCGTGGAAATCACCCCGAGCGCTGCGCCCCGCTGAGATGGAAGCTGACGAACACGCCTCATTTCAAGCTGAAGCGGAGGAGGCTTTTTCTATATTTTGGACACCTACCGTACAGACGGTGTCGATTGAACACTGCCGCTCTGCAGCTTGATGACCGTGGCGCTCGCTGAAGTCTCCCCCCAAGACGGGGTGACCATTGAAGGTCTATCGATTTGGCAGCAGCGAGCTGGCGAGAGCATGCGGGACAGATAACGTCATTAATCATCCACTCAGACCGTGATGTTGTGTCCGTAGCAGCATCTCAGTCTCAAGTTGGCGCCGCAAAGTTTCGCGCACGGGTGGTGTGCCGACAAGAGGCACGCCTTCAGCTTCGGCCGGAGCAGGCGACCCAGCGATCTTGGGTGATATCACCGTTCTGTCTCCGCGGCGATCGAGGCACGGTGCCCTCATGGCCATGACGCTGCACCGAAAGGCGCCCAATTAGAGGCACGGAAGCCGGCGGACGGAGCGCCCGCGAGGGCACGCCCGTTGTCGAGGATCACGCTGTTCCTGTCGTGCCAGGAATATCCGGCCGACTTGGACTCCATCATCATCTCGACGGCCGAGCTTGGTCGCAGATCGTCCCGTCCTCCTGATCATGCCGCGCGCAAAGCGGGCCTGCTGGCCTTGGCCCGTGAATTGGCAACCTCACCCAGGGGCGCCTTGCAGAAGCTGGCGGAAACGGCGCTCAGCCCCTTGCCTGCGCAGTCCGCCTGCGTGAGCCTACTGACGACACGCGGAAGAACTTCATTGGCCGGCTGTCGCTGGGCGGTGGGCTTGCTACTTGGGCGTGTAGGTACCCCGCGACTTTGGTCCCTGCGGCACGGTCCTCGATCGCGATGTTCCCGGAAAGCTGTTTTCCCACCCCGAGCGGCTACCTTCACCTACCTCGCGGAAGTAAAGCCCTACATCGAGGAGGGGCTGCTCTCCCGTTCCACGTGGACGGGCAGGCGAGTGGGCACGATCTGGGTAGTCAATCACGATGGCGGTCGCCAGTTTGATGCTGAAGACATGCGCCTTTGTTGGGCGCGGATTGGCCGGCGCCTTCGCTGCCGCGGCCTGCCAGTCGTATCTCGCTTCGACTCAGCTCCGCGACAGCGAGCGACGCTTTCGCCAGGATCGTTCGAGCGTCTCTTGCCAGCCGCCGTCTACACGACCGATGCCGCGGGGCGCGTCGCCATGTTCACCATGTTCAATGAGGCGGCAGCGACGTTTGCAGGACGCACGCCCTTCACTCAAATGTGGCGCTGATCCATGGTGCGTGACCTGGAAGTATTCTGGCCCGACGGTACGCCAATGCCCACGACTCCAATGCCCGATGGCGACGGCTGTGAAGGGAGCGGCGTCCGATCCCGCGGCATGGAGCGATCGCCAGCCGATCCTGACGGCACCCGCCGACGTTCCATCCCCCTCACCCGACACCACTTTTTCGACAGTTCCGGCACCATGGTCGGCGCGGTCAACATGGCCCGGTATCGACATAACTGGTCCGGCAGCTTGCCGAAGGGGCCATCGCCCGACGCAGGGACGAGCGGCGCTCTATGCGTTTACGGATAGGCTGTTCCGCGCTTTCGCCTCCCCTGCAGGGGTCTACGACGCAGCCCTCGAGGCGATTTGCGTCGCGAGTCCCGGCTGCTGCGAGCGTGCGTCAGCATCGCTTCTTTTCGACGACGCGGGGGTGATGCGCTTCGCCGCTTGGGCTGGACTCTTCCGAGCAATACCGGCGGGCGGTCGAGGGTCACTCGCCGCCGTGACGCGCAGTCAGGGGATCCGCAGCCAATCTGCATTGCGGATGTTGATGCCTTCGATCTTCCAGATTCTCTCAAAGGCGAGCAGTCAGAGGCCCGAAGGTATTGCTGCCACAGCTTTCTTTCCGCTCAGATGATTCGCGGAATCTCGTCGGCAAGTTTATGGCGTACTACGCCGCTCCGCATACATTTGACCAAATCGAAATTCAACCTCGCCGTCACGATCGCCCGGCAGCTTCCTCGGCTTCAGTTTGGAGAGGAGGAGGGCCGAGGAAGCATTGCGTGCGACCCAAAGGCTATTGGTGTCCGGAACTCGCGGCCACCCGACAGCTCCATAAAATCAGCACCCAGCTGCAGTCCCGCGCCAGCGATGCTCGAGGTGCTGCACGAAAAGATCCTCGACGCCGCGGCGGCCATCTGCGTGCCGACTTCGCGAGCGTGCAGATGCTCTATCGGAGCGGGGCGAACTTCGGCTGCTGGCCTCCCGGGGCTTCAATCCGACAGCGGCGGCGTCTCACCAGAGTGGAGTTGCGGCCAGGATCAGGCACGCAGTTGCGGCGCTCGCGCTGGCCACGGGCGCATCGATCGGTCGTGCCGGACATCGGGCTAAAGCGATTTCGTGGCGGGCTCCGAGGAACTCGAAACGTATCGCCAAACGGGCATTCAGCGCCGTGCAGTCCACGCCGCTGGTCTCCGCGCCGGCCGCCTGCTGGGCATGATCTCCACACGCTGGCGCCGCCCCCGCGAACCATCGGAACGCGACCTCCGCCTGTGGGGACGTGCTGGCTCGGCAGGCAGCAGGTTTGATCGAACGCAAGCAAGCGGCGCTGCCTTTGACCAGCCAGGGATTGGCGGCGATCGTCGACTCGTCTCGCGACGCCATTGTGAGTCAAGACCTGAACGGCATCATCACGACACTGGGGATCGCGGGGCGAAGCGACTCTTCGGTTATGCCGCCTCGAGATGATCGGCAGGTCGATCACGACGCACTCATTCCGCCGGATCGTCATCACGAGGAAGTTCGAATTCTTGATCGTATCCGGCGCGGTGACGCGTTGATCCGTATGAGGACCGTCAGGGAAGCGCGGTGATGGCAGCCTCATTGACGTTTCCGTCAGCGCATCACCCTTTGAGGAATGCCGCAGGCGAGTCGTCGGCGCATCGAAGATCGCGCGCGACATCACCGACCACAAGCGTGCCGAGGCTCGCCTCGCGGAACGCAATGCACAACTCGACTCGCTGGAAAAGTCTGCGCGAATTGGCAGCTTCACGTATGATCACCACAAAGAAATTGCAGCTGTCGCAGGTTGTTGCAGCCATTTATGGGCTGCCCAGGGCACACGCGAGATTTTGCGCGAAGATTGGCGCACGCAGGTGCATCCCGACTTGATCTTCTGCGGTTGGACACGGCAATATTACGTAAC
>ERZ1370068.1665-contig-11578_pt1 | contig 116626 bp, 129 predicted proteins | sample MGYA00561227_ERZ1370068 | MGnify/ENA primary metagenome ERZ1370068 (study PRJEB38410, sample SAMEA6850437) | metagenome | study: Metagenomic assessment of the ecological functions of the soil: analysis of the soil microbiota associated with the...
CACGGCGGTGAAGAGCGCCGGGTGGGCGACGAAGAACACGGCACCGGTCAGCGCGGCCGGGCGGGAGAGCCGGCGCGCGAGCCAGCGGTAGAGGAGGAGCGCGCACGCGATGTGCGCGAGCAGGCTCACGGCGTGATAGGGCAGCGCCTCGAGTCCCGCCGTCCGGGTCATGAGATCGAAGTAGGTCTGCCCGGAGAGATACCGCCAGGGGCCGTTCAGCCTCGGCAGCAGCCCGCGCGCGCGGGCGAGGCCGCTCCAGTCGTCCTGGGCGAAGAAGTAGGCGAGGGCGCCGTGATAGACGATGACGCCGGCGGCCGCGATCGCGAGGCCGGCGACGACGCGTGATCTCGGGGAGGGACGAGGTCGACCGGAGCCGGGCGAGTCGGGCATCGGCCGGAACATAGCAGCGGGCCTCGAAGGCCCGCACCTCACGCCGCGGCCACCGACACTAGTGGGACACTAGAACTGATGCTCCTCGGTCGAGTCCTTGAGCGCCGCGGTCGAGCTCTCGCCGGCGCTGATCACGCCCGCGATCGCGTCGAAGTAGCCGGTGCCCACGAAGCTCTGATGCTTGACCGCGGCGTAGCCGTCGGCGCGCCTGCGCGTCGAACTCGCGATCCTGGAGCCGCGCGTACGCCGCCATGCCCTCGTCGCGGTAGCCCCGCGCCAGCTCGAACATGCTCAGGTTGAGCGCGTGGAAGCCGGCGAGCGTGACGAACTGGAAGGCGTAGCCGTGGAGCGCCAGCTCGCGCTGGAAGCGCTCGAGCTCGTGCGCGCCGAGGTGCTTGGACCAGTTGAACGACGGCGAGCAGTTGTAGGCGAGCAGCTTGCGCGGGAACTCGGCGTGCACCGCTTCGGCGAAGCGACGCGCCTCGTCGAGGTCGGGCGTCGAGGTCTCGCACCACAGGAGGTCGGCGTATGGCGCGTAGGCGCAGGCCGCGCGCGATCGCGCGCGTCGAGCGAGCCGCGGAAGCCGTGGAACCCTTCGGCGGTGCGACTGCCGTCGAGGAACTCGCGGTCGCGCGCGTCGACGTCGCTGGTCAGGAGCTTGGCGCTGTTCGCGTCGGTGCGCGCGATCACCAGCGTCGGCACGTCGAGCACGATCGGCGGCCAGTCGCGCCGCCTGGAGCTTCTGGATGAACTCGCGGGTCGGCACCAGCACCTTGCCGCCCATGTGCCCGCACTTCTTCGCCGACGCCAGCTGGTCCTCGAAGTGCACGCCGGCCGCACCGGCCTCGATCATGCCCTTCATCAGCTCGAAGGCGTTCAGGTCGCCGCCGAAGCCGGCCTCGGCGTCGGCGACGATCGGCGCGAACCAGTCGATCGCCGAGCCGTTGCCGTTGGCGGCCATGTGGGCGATCTGGTCGGCGCGCTGCAGCGCCTGGTTCACGCGCTTCACGACGTGCGGAACGCTATCGGCGGGATAGAGGCTCTGGTCGGGGTACATGTGCCCCGACGTGTTGGCGTCGGCCGCCACCTGCCAGCCGCTCAGGTAGATGCCGTCGAGGCCGGCCGCCACCTGCTGGACCGCCTGGTTGCCGGTGAGCGCGCCGAGCGCCCGGACCGGCGGGCGCGTGCTCAGCGCGTGCCACAGCCGCTCGGCGCCGCGCCGGGCCAGCGTGTGCTCGACGTGGACCGTGCCGCGCAGACGCACGACGTCGTCGGCGGTGAAGTTCCGCTGGACGTCCTGCCAACGCGGGTCGCTGCTCCAGGACTTCTGGATCTCGGCTGCGCTGCGCTGCTTGAACATCACCGCCTCCGTTCGAGTCCCGCTCGCGGGACGCTTCGTCTGGGATGGATCGCGGGCCGGCCGGAGCGAGCGCCTAGACCGGGTCGAACCATCCGCGTTGGATCATCTCTTCGGTCTGTCTCCGCGCCTCGCGCAGCGTCTCGCTCGACCCCGGGTCCTTACCCGTCGGCGTCGCGATCAGATGCTCCAGCGTCTCGTCGAACACGCGGGTCACGTCTTCCGCCGCGTGGGACGCGGCGTTTCCGGCGGCGTCTTGCACCGGAACCCGATCGCGGTGGTGGATGCGCTGCGCGATCATCAGCCGGTAGATCCGATCGGTCGCGAGATCCTCCATGTAGCCGTCGATCAGGCTTGCGCCCTTGCCGTGAATCACGCCGTTGCGGTAGCGGATCGTGGTGCGCGCGCCGCCGCGCGTGCCGTCGAGCGTCCGCGCACCGACGCCTTCGGGAACCGGTCGCAGGTCGGGATAGCGCTCGACGCCGGCCGGCCGCTGCTCGATCTGGTTCGGCGCGGGGAACTGCGCCACGGCGATCGCGTTCTGGTCCGGATGCCCGGTCCACGCGCCGTCCATGTAGCACGCCGCCTCGTTCTTCTTGTCGCGCTCGAGCACGGTCAGCGCGCGGGCGTTGAGCTCCGCGTCCTCGCGGCTCGGATAGAGGGCGGTCATGCCCCCGATCGCGAGGGCGCCGCGGCGGTGGCAGATGTCGGCGAGCAGGAGCCGCAGCCGCTGGAAGAACGGGACGTCGTGGGGAATGGTGTTGCGGTCGGGCAGCACCCAGGCGGGATCCTCGAAGTTCCAGTGGATCAGGCTCGCCATGTAGTCCCAGCGTCCGAGGTTCAAACCGAGGATGTGATCGCTCAGTCCGGCGAGGAACTCCTCCATCTCGTAGGCGACCGGATGCGACTCGACCAGCGCCATGCAGCGGATCGCATGGTCGGGCCAGCCGCGCGCGCGCGCCAGGGCCTGGAAGACGTCGCGCCACCAGCCCGCTTCCTCCGCCGATTCGGACTTGGCGATGTAGAAGCACAGCGGGTGGCGGAGGCGATCCCATTCGACCTGGTGAACGATCATCGCCAGATCGAACAGCGAGGCGGAGGTGAGCGAGCCCGGTCCGGCGATGCCGACCTGACCGAGATGGAGCCCGCGCACGCGGTTCCAGATCACGGTCGGCGACGACTCGATGCCGACGACCCGGCCGCGCTTCGCGTCGTGATAGGTGAGCCTCACCGCGCAGGGCGGAGAGGGATGTTGCGGATGCCCAGCTCGAGGCGAGGCCACTGGTTGGCCAGCGAGTCCTCGAGGTCGAGCATCACGCCCGGCGCTCCGGAGTTGAGCATCTTGACCACCAGCTCGGCGTCGTCGGCCGGGCCGGTCATCTGGTTGCGCTGATCACGACACCAGACCGGGACCTCGATCCTCCAGTCGCCGGTGGTCGCCGCCGACGGCGACAGATGCGTGGGCAGCCGGCCCGCGTGGGCCTCGGCGAGCCGATCGCGCCGCTTCTGGAGGAGCCGTTGCTGGCGCGGCGTGAACTCCTCGTGGAGCGGTTTGTAAATGCCGCAAAGCCGAGCGGCAGGTCACGCTCGGCCATGAAGCCCGAAGGGGCGCAGTTCATCCGGGAATCGATCGAGGTCATGTTCATATCGACGGGTGGCGCGCGCATACGCGCAAGTCGTGGCAAGGGCTGGGCCACACTGGTTATCGGCCGCGCGGCCCTGGGTTGAGCCGGTCGGGACGCGAGTCGATCATCGATCGGGAGCGGGAGGCCGCGACACGTCGTGACGAGCGAGCAACACGAGCGCGTCACCGCTCGAGGTCGACCGGACCGTCGGTGAGGCGCCTGGATTTTTCCGCGATGGCAGGCCAAGATCCGCCATCGTCTTCACCCGGCCCGGTTCCGGGCGGCCACGCCATGGACAACCGCGGTGCGGCCGCGCCGGCATCGGGTCGATAACGGCATCGTCTCGCCGGGTTCCGCGGCCCGAGCAATCCGCGAGGAGGAACACTCGACGTGAAGATCGCGGCCATCGACATCGGCACCAACTCGATCCACATGGTGATCGCCCGCGCCACCGGCGGGAAAGGTTTCGAGGTGGTCGAGCGCGAGCGCGAGGTGGTCCAGATCGGGCGGGGTTCGTTCGATCGCGGCCGGCTGCGCTCCGATGCGATCCGCCGCACCGTCGAGGCCCTGGCGCGGCTCGTCGACCTGGCCCGGCGCGAACAGGTGGATCGCGTGCTATGCACGGCCACCGCCGCGGTGCGCGAGGCCAGGAACGGCGGTGAGTTCGTGCAGGCCGCCCAGGACGTCGCGGGCATCACGCCGCGGATCATCCCGGCCGGAGGAGGAGGGCCGGTTGATCTACCTGGCGGTGACGAGCGCGCTCCAGCTCGACGACTCGACCGCGCTGATCGTCGACATCGGCGGCGGCAGCGTCCAGCTCGTGGCCGGGAATCGCGAGCGGCTGATCGAATCGCACAGCGCCCCGCTCGGCGCGCTCCGGCTGCGCGAGTGCATGCTGCGGTCCGATCCGCCGAGCCGGGACGACCTCCAGCGCATGCGGCGCGAGATCCGCAAGCAGTCGAAGAGTGCCCTCGAGGCGCTGGCGGCGCTCGCGCCGGCGCGGGCCTACGGCAGCTCCGGCTCGATCCACGCGCTCGCGCAGCTCGCCTACTTCGCCGAGCACGGCGAGCCGCTCGAGCAGCTCAACGGCCACAGTCTGTCGCGTGCGGCGCTCGAGCGACTGACCCGCCGGCTGCAGAAGATGAGCCTCGCCGAGCGCGAGAAGCTCACGGGCATCGACCAGCAGCGCGCCGACATCGTGATCCCCGGGGCGATGGTGCTGCTCCACGTGCTCGACGAGCTGGACCGCGACGAGATCACGATCTCGGACTTCGGCGTGCGCGAGGGACTGGTCACCGATTACCTCGTGTCCCACGCCCGCGAGATCAGCGCGCTCACCGACGTCGAAGACCTGAAGCTGCGCAGCGTGCTCACGCTATTGCAGAAGTTCCAGCCCGAGGAGCGACACCTCCGGCACGCGCGCCACGTCGCGGCGCTGTCGTTGTCGCTGTTCGACGGACTTCGACCGAGCACCGGCTGGGGCCGATCGAGCGCGACCTGCTGAACGACGCCGCTCTGCTCCACGACGTGGGCGCGATCGTCAGCTACGACGGCCACGGCGAGCACTCCGGCTACCTGATCAAGAACGGTAACCTCCGCGGCCGCTCGGCGGCCGAGGTGCAGCGCATCGCGCTCGTTGCGCGGTACCACGGCAAGCGTCGGCCGCGGAAGCGCGACCCCGAGTTCCGCGCGCTGCCCAAGGCGGAACGGCGCACGATCCGCTGGCTGTCGGCGATGCTCCGGATCGCCGAGGGCCTGGATCGCAGCCACTACCAGCTCGTGCGTCAGCTGCGGGTGGTGCGCCGCAAGAAGGCGGTGGTGCTGGCGATGGACGTGCGTCCCGGCGCGCGGCTCGAGATGTGGCGGCGCGGCGCCGGACGGATCTGCTCGCCCGGCTGCTCGGCCGTCCCGTGCGGATGACCACGCGACGGGTGGCCGTCACCGCCGGACGCGCGAACGGGTCGCGCGCGGCGACGCGGCGCGCGGCGCCGAAGGCGATCGCCGCGCCGGCGGTGGTGGGGAAGATCAGCGGCGCGGGCAGGGCCTCGCGCGTCGTCGACGTGTCCTGGGAACGGCGGTCGGGCGAGCGTCCCGGCCGCGCGTCACGACGATCGTAACGTTGCTCTCGCTCGAGTGTCCCGATCGGCGAGGTGCAGCACCGGCGCGCGCCAGGCCGGGCTCTCGAGCAGGCCGTGGAGGTGCCGCACGCGATCCGCGCGCTCGAATTCCAGCGCGGCGGTCATGCGGCCGAGTGGCTCGATCAGCGCGGCCTTGACACCGGTGCGCCGCGCGATGCGCGTGAGCCGCGACCTCAGCACGGCGAGGTCGTTGATCCGGCCGAGGTCCTCCTGATCTTCCGCATCGCCGCGACGCGGCGGTCGCGCGGCTCGCCCAGCGCCTCGGCCCACTCGAGCGCGTAGCGCGCGCGCTTGACCGCGATGCGGGCGAGGTGGAGCGCGTCGTCCGACCAGGTGGTGCGCGCGGGCGAGCCGCGCGGTCATGATCTCGAGACGCTGGGCGATGCGTGGCGCGCGGCGGCGACGCGATCCGAGAAGCCGGGCTTCTGCTCCTCGAGGCGTGACCAGAGGCGCTCGATCTCGCCGCCGGACCCGGCGCAGGCGCGCACGGCTCGACCGCCGCGCCGCCGACTTCACGAGCCGGTCGCGGCGCTTCTCGAGCGCGGCCAGCACCGGCTCCAGAGCGGGGCCAGTTCCATGGTGGCGGCACGCCTCGCGCAGGAGCGTGTCGCCGATCTGGGACTCGCGGGCCGACCCAGCGGCCGTCGCCACGACCGCAACCCGCGCCGCGCGCGGCGCCACGTCGACGCGGGCACGACGTCGCGCCAGAGATCGAGGCCGGCCTCGATCCGCCGCGCGGCCACCCGCAGGTCGTGGATCGCCTCGACGTCCTCACCCCGGCGCACCCGGCGGGCGGCGTGTTCGAGCTGATCGGATCACGTGATCGCGCTTCCGCGCGAGCCGGGTCGCCGGGAGGAGAACGCTCATCCCGGTACCGGCAGGCCGTCCGCTGAAGGATGGCGCCCGCGCATCAGCAGCTGGGCGACGTTGTCCGCCAGCTCCTGGGACACGTCCTCGACCGAGCGCGTGGCGTCGAAGGTGCGGAATTGGTACTCGCGCGACAGGCCGTCGAGCTGCTCGATGACGCGGGCCTGGTACCGCGTGAACGACTCGTAGAGGTCCTCGCCCATCGGCACGTCCATGCCGGACTCCCAGTAGTCGAAGCCGCCGGTCGCGAGCACGCGCGGCACCAGGTCCGTGACCTCGATGCGCAGATAGTAGATGGCGTCGGGCCGGAGCGAGAACGAGTAGACCTTCTTGATCCATTCGGGATCGGCGCCGCGCACGATGGCGCGCGCGATCAGCGAGTAGATGTAGCGGTCGGTGAGCATGACGAACCCGGCGCGCAGCGCCGGGATGATCTGCTGCTCGAGCCGGTCGGCGAAATCGGTCGCATAGTAGAGATTGAAGGCGTTCGTGCCCAGGGTGTTGCCCTGCTTGGCGCGACGGAGGCCGCTGCTCGCGAGATCCGGACCGTGACAGCCCGGTCTCGGCGACCGCGTAGCCGAGCCGCTCGAGATGCCCGCGCAGGCGGTCGACGTGGGTGGTGCGGCCGACGCCGTCGGTGCCCTCGATCACGATCAGCCAGCCCGTGAGATCTCGGAGGGTTCGACCCCCGGGATGCCGAATGCCGTAGGGATCAGAGCACAGGCGCAGCACCTCCGCGACGCAGGCCATGCAGATGGGGACGGATCGACTCGCGCAGCAGCCGCTGCTGGACCTCGATGGGCTGGGTGGCGTCCATCACCTGGAGGCCGAACTGCTGCACCAGCTTCTCGTACTCGGTCAGGATGCGGGACTGGAACAAGCCGGTAGGACTCCGTGGACTCCTGGTGGAGCCCGATGTCCATGCCCGCCTCGTACCACTTGAGCTTGGGCCGCCCCGACAGGATGCGCTTGCAGCGCGACCTCGAGCGGCACGCGGAAGTAGAACGCCATCGTCGGCACCACCGCGAAGCGGTAGAGCGAGCGCACCCAGCGCGGGATCCACGCCGCGCACGACGTCGCGCGCGAACGCCGTGTACACGTAGCGGTCGGCGAGCACGATGCCCCCCGCCTTGAGCGACGGAACGATGTCGCGCTCGACGCGGTCGGAGAAGTCGGTGGCGTGGATCAGCGAGAAGGTGAGCGGCGTGAGCAGCTTGCGGCGCTTGCCGCGCGCGACGTCGTGGCCTTGACGATCGGCGACGAGTTCCACTCGCTGAGCACGACCGGGTAGCCCGCGCTGCGCAGCCACTGCGCGAGCAGCCGTGAGCTGCGTGCTCTTGCCCGAGCCGTCGATGCCCTCGACCACGAACAGGCGCCCGGGGAAGCTGGTGCTCAGCGTGCCGTAGGTGCCGTTGGCGGTCGTCATACCCGGTTCTTCCGCCGCAGCCGGCGCAGCACCTTGGGAGGGAGCAGCCATTCGAGGGTCCCGCTGCCCGGCTTCGGCTCACCGTCGACACACGATCGAGCAGGCGCCCGCCTTCTGATCTCGAGCCCCTGCGGGCCGCCGAGAGCCAGCAGTGCCGCGATCTGACCGAGATCCGGCTGGTGGCCGACCAGGATCAGCGCGTCGAGCTTGGCGTTCGCCTCGAGGTACTCGATCACGCGGCGGGCCGGCAACCCGGGACGCAGCGCCGTGACCATCTCGACCTCCGCCTTCTCGTAGACCTCTTCAGGATCGAGGCGGTCTGCATGGGCGCGTGAGCGGGCTGGTCGCGATCCGTGTCGACACGCGGCAAGAGCCGCGAGAGACCCGAAGGCCGCCACCCGGGTGCGCTGCTCGCCGCGGTCGGTCATGCGGACGCATCGCGTCATCGGGCCAGTCGGCGATGCTCCGCTTACCGGCCGGACCGTGGCGGAAGATGATCACACGCATGGATGGAGTGCTTTCGGATCGGGTGCGCTGGAACCCGGCGCCCACCGCGCTCCGCGGGAGGGGAGCGCGTCGAACGGCCGAGAGGGCGATGCAATGAGACTAGCATTCCCGGCATCCCGGACGGAAACCGGGTCTTACGAGCCTCGCGACGTATCAGGGTCATGACCGCCGAGAGTGCAACCCGAGTGCCTCTGACCAATGCCTGGCGTGACCCGGCTGACAGGAGAACGATCGGGCTCGGATTTCGGTGGGTTCTGACCGGATCGCGTCCGGCCGGGTCAGCGAGAGACGTCGAGGGCGAGCTGCCAGCGGCCCTCGACCGCCTGGTCCCCGCGATAGTCGCCGTGGCTCCAGGTCACGATGCGCGACAGGGCGGGCGAGACCGCGAGGGCGCCGAACTGCAGGGTTGAGGCTGCGGAGAGCTCGATCGCCGGGATGCCGGTGGCGCCGAAGTACGACTTCTCGACGTAGACGTGGGTGCCGACCGCGAGCCGTGGCGCCAGCGACCGGGAGAGCCCGAGGTCCGCGTAAAGGCCGCGACCGGCGTCGAAGTCGAAGTGGACCGAGACATCGACGGCGCCAGCGGCAGGGTCCGGGCGCCCATGGTCGCGAACACCTCCTGGGTGGGGAGCCAGCCGCTCCGGTGAGGGAAGCGCCGGTAGGTGTAGCCGGTGACGGCGGCGACGCTCTCGAGCGGGATCGCGTACTGAAGGACATCCGCATCTCGTCGGGAACGTCGCGGCCGTCGGGCTGGTCCGCCCACAGGAGCCCCGAGAAGCGCTCGTGGTCGACGCGAACCCAGGGCTGGGCCACCGCGCGTCCGCCGCTCAGGTCGCGACCCAGGAAGAGGTAGTCCGACGCCAGCCGGACGCCGCCGTGTGGAACCTCGGCACCGGGATCGGGTCGTCGTCGATCGGAAACGCCGCGATCGCGACCGCGCCGGTGTCCGGAGGCGCGGGCGTTGCCTGGGCCCGGGCGGCGTCCGCACCCGTGGTCGCGGCCAGCGCGACCAGCAGCCACGACGCCGGCGCTCGGAACGCGGAGGTCGACGGCGAACGCATGGACGCTCTCCTGGAGTGGCGAACGGGAATGCGGCGGCGGCGGCGTGCGACGGGGTGCCATCGGTATCGGCGGATCGGCGCCGCGATCTTGCGCGCGCTGGTGAGCCACGGCCCAGCATCGTAGAATTCGCGCCGATGACCCTCGACGAACGCGACTCCACGCCCGCACGCCTCGACGCGCCACGGCGAAGGCCGCTCGCGCGTGATGCGGCGCGGGCTGATCCTGCTCGTGCCTGATCGCCCTCGCCACGCTCACGGACTCGACCGGCGCTGGCTCGGCCGCCCTGGCCGTCCAAGACGCCACGCGGCAAGGGCGATCCGTTTCCGGTGAGCGAGATCTCCGCCGCCGTCGGCGCGGTTCACGTGAGAAGCGGTCTCGGTCCCGTTGGGACCGGTCATCGATCCCGAGTGGGCGCTGTTCCACATGCAGCGGGGCGCTCTGGGACCCGGTGGCGCCCGACCGGCTCGGCTCTGCTGAGCGACGCGCTCCAGTATCGCGTGAACGGCGAGGTCTACACGGTTCTCGAGCCGCCTCACCCTGCACCAGTTCCAGCGCACGCCGACGCGGTGGTGCGGTCTCCTGCGCGATCCCGTCACCGGCCGCCGGTTCCTGCCGTCGAGCCTCTCGCCCAAGCTCGACTGGAGTGGAGGCCCCTACTACTTCGCCAGCGAATCGAGCCGCGGCGAGCTTCGTCGCGAACCCCGGACGCTTCCAGGTGATCCGACGCATGTAGGATCGCTCCCGCCCAGGCTCGGCACCGAGCCGTCGCGTCGCGGCGCTGCCACGAAAGTGACTCGATGACGGACGATTCGCGATCCTCGACGTGGGTCGCGCTGCAGCACCGCAATTTCCGCCTGATGTGGGGCAGCCAGCTGGTCTCGATGGCGGGCTCGATGATGCAGAGCGCCGCGATCCTCTGGCACGTCTCGCTGCTCGTGCCGCCCGAGCGCCGCGGCCTGGCGCTCGGCATGGTGGGGCTCGTGCGGGTGGTGCCGATCGTCGACGTTCTCGCTGGTCGGCGGCGTGGCCGCGGACGCGTCTCGACCGCCGCAAGCTGATGCGGATCACCCAGAGCGGCATGGCGCTCGCGGCGCTCGCGCTGGCGGCGTGGCGCACGCGCACGTCACGCGTGCTGTGGCCGATCTATCTGCTCGCCGCACTGGGCTCGGCGTTCGGATCGTTCGACGCGGCCGGCGCGACAGTCGATGATCCCGAAGCTGGTGCCGCGCGCGCATCTGGCCGAACGCGATCAGCGCTCAACACGATCATGTTCCAGACCGCGTCGGTGGCTCGGGCCGGCGCTCGCCGGGCTCGTGATCGGGACGCGGCGGCGTCGCGGTGGGCCTATCGCGCTGAACGCGATCTCGTTCCTGTTCGTGATCGCGGCACTGCTGATGATGCGCGACCTGCCGGTCCGCGCCCACGGCGAGCAGGGCCTCGATCAGCTGGTCCGCGGCCCGTGATGGCCTGCGCTTCGTGTTCCGCACGCCGCTGATCCGCTCGACCATGCTGCTCGACTTCTTCGCCACCTTCTTCGCCTCGGCGACCGCGCTGCTGCCGATCTTCGCGCAGGACATCCTCCGGGTCGGCGCCCGCGGCTACGGGCTGCTCTCGGCGGCGCCGTCGGTGGGCGCGATGGCGACCAGCGCTGGTGCTGGCGCCGATGATCGAGCCGGATCAGCGGCGCGGCCAGACGCTGGTGATCGCGGTGATCGGCTTCGGGCTCGCGACGGTCGTGTTCGGGCTCTCGCGCCACTTCTGGCTGACCTTCGTCTGCCTCGCGCTCACCGGCGCCACCGACACGGTGAGCATGGTGATCCGCAACATCATCCGCCAGCTCAACGACCCCGGACGCGATGCGCGGGCGGATGACCAGCGTCAACATGATCTTCTTCATGGGCGGCCCGCAGCTCGGCGAGCTCGAGGCGGGGCTGGTCGCCCAGCTCTGGAACGCGACGGTTCTCGGTGGTGAGCGCGGCGGCATCGGCTGCGTGATCGCGACGATCGCGATCGCGCGCTCGACACCGATGCTCTGGTCCTACGAGCGCGAGCCGGCGGTCGAGGTCGGAACCGAGAGCGCCGCCTCCGCCGCCCGCCCGCGCTGCGCGCCGCGCCCTAGAGGCTCGGAAGCTCGTCGGGCGCGTCCGAGACGCCTGCGGCGGGCGCGGGACGATTGCGCTATGCTCCCGCCTTCGCCGTTCGACCTCGTTGTGCAAGCGTCCCCGCCGGCCTTCGCCAGCCCGAAGTCCAGCACCTCAACCCGACCCTCCGGGCGTCTGGCCGGATCGGAGCCCGCATGCGATCCTCGACCGGTCCATCGACTCGTCGTCCCGGTCCTCACGTCGCTGGGTTGATCCTGGCACTCGCCGTCACCACCTCGTTCCCGGCCGCGCCCAAGGCGCCGAAGCCGCCGGCCAAGGCCGCGACCGAGGCGGCTCCTCGACTCGGCGCCGCCGCGGCTCTCGCGCGACGTCGTGCCGACCTCCGAGGCGATCGATCCCGTGCTCGATCCCGAGCAGGAGGATTACAGCGGCTCGCGTCCGGATCGCGCTCCAGGTGAAGGAGCGACCACCCGCTGCTGCTTCCACGCGCGCGCGCGCTCACCATCGAGAAGGCGTGGGTGGATTGGCGCCGCCGCCGGCGGACGTGCCGGCGAAGACGGTCGAGCGCCTGGTGCCCGATCAGGCGCGGATCGTGCTGTCCACCCCGCTCGATCCGGGCGACTACACGCTCGAGATCCAGTTCCACAACGCTCTACAACACCCGCGCGCGGTCGCGCTGTATCGCGTCGTCACCGGCGGGCACTCGTACCTGTTCACGCAATTCGAGGACACCGAGGCCCGCGGAGGCCTTCCCGTGCTGGGACGAGCCCGAGTTCAAGATTCCCTGGACGCTGTCGCTGACCGTGCCTTCGGGCGACCTCGCGGTGAGCAACAGCCCGATCGCGCAGCAGAACAAGCGTCGGCGAGCTGCAAGCGGGTCGAGTTCGCGCACCACCAAGCCGCTGCCGTCCTCTACCTGGTCGCGATCGCGGTGGGCCCGCTCGAGACCGTCGCGATCGATGGCTTGAAGGTCCCGGGCCGCGTGATCACGGTGAAGGGCGCTGCGGCGATGGCGGCCGAGGCCGCCAAGGCCACCGGGCCGATCGTGCGCTCGCTCGAGCGCTACTTCGGTCGGCCCTATCCGTACGAGAAGCTCGATCTCATCGCGGCGCCCGAGTTCCTGTACGGAGCGATGGAGAACGCGGGCGCGATCGTGTTCGCCGACCGGCGCGCTGCTGATCGATCCGCGGTCGAAGAGCCCGGAGCAGCGGCGGCAGCTGACGGGCGTGATCGCCCACGAGGCTCGCGCACATGTGGTTCGGCGACCTGGTCACCATGAAGTGGTGGGACGACCTCTGGCTCAACGAATCGTTCGCGAGCTGGATGACCATCAAGGTGCTGGACGACGTGTTCCCCGAGCAGAAGGCCGGCACGACCGCGCTCTACCCGGTGCAGCGCGCGATGTCGATCGATCTCGCGGCCGTCGACCCGGGCCATGCGCGAGAAGGTCGTGGGCTCGACCAGCCTCGGCCAGACCGCGAACGAGCTGACGTACGACAAGGGCAAGTGCCGTGCTCTCCATGTTCGAGGGCTGGCTCGGCGTCGGAGCCGTTCCGCGCCGGCGTGCTCGAGTACCTGAAGGCTCACGAGTGGGGAACGCCGGAGGCGAAGCGATCTGTGGACGCGCGCTCGGGTCCGCCTCGGGAGAGAACATCGACGCCGCGATGGCCACCTTCCTCGATCAGCCCGGCGTTCCGATCGTCAGCGTCGAGCCGCTGCCCGGCGGGCGGGTCCGGCTCTCGCAACGCCGGTTCCTCACCCGCGTCGACGCGCCGCGCAATCCCGGCACTCTGGCGGGTTCCCGGTGACGCTGCGCTATCCCACGCGGCAGGGGCTGGGCACGCGACGCGTGCTGTTGACCACCCCGGAGACGGTCGAGGACCTGGGACCTCGGGCGCGCGCCGGCCTGGATCGAGCCCAACGCCGGGGCCAACGGGTACTACCGCTGGAACCTGCCCGGCGACATGCTCGACTCGCTGGTGGCGGCGCGCTCGCGGCCCGATCCCCGCGAGCGCATCGACCTGATCGCCAACCTGACCGCGCAGCTGCGCGGCGGGTTGTTTCACGGCGACCGCTACCTCGCGCTGCTCGCGCCGATGGCCCACGGACCCTTCGCCCGAGGTGGTGAACGCGGTGCTCGGGGCGCTCGAACGACACGCGCGACCGCGCTCTGACGCGCGCGCTCGGAGTCCGCCTAGCTCCGCTTTCCTGCGCCGAGACGCTCACCCGCGGTCGAGCTGCTTTCGGGGCATGAGGCCCGCGCGCGAGTCGAGCTCGGTCGGCGTGTCGCTGATGCGGCCTGACGCTGCTCGCACCTGCTCGCCTGTTCGGGGCATGATTCGCGGGCGGTCGCCTACGCCGAGGCCGCTCGGTCGCGCGTACCGTCGCGACCTCGCTCTCGATCCGCGGCGTCGCCGCCGGACTTCGGCATCGAAGTCGGCGCCACGCGCGGCGATCGCGCGCAGCTCGACGACTACCGCAAGCGCTTCGAGGCCACCAACGTGCCGCGATCGAGCGCAGCCCCTACCTCTCCGGTCTCGGGCACTTCGAGGATCCCCGCGCTGCGAAAGGCGGCGCTCGACTACGCGCTCACGGGACCGCTGCGTCCGGCAGGAGACGCTGATGATCCCGAACGCCATGGCCGCTGAACGGGCTCGGCGGCGATGGCGATCGCGGCAGCGGGCTCGCCTATCCGGACGACGTCACGCACTGGATGTTCGACTCACTTCTGCCGATCTGCGGGCGAAGATGCCGCCCAACTTCGTCCCGCATCATGGGGCTTCGGCGGTGGGCTGCTCGAGCGACCGCATCACCGCGCTCAAGCGCCTACTTCCGCGAGCCCGCGCACAAAGGTGATGGGCGGCGACAACACGCTGCGCCGCCTCGGCGACGCGATCGAGGAGTGCGCGTCGCTGCACGATCGCGAGAGCTCCCGGGTCGAGCGCTGGATGATGCTGCGCTCGGTTAGCCTTGTAGCTGTGAGTCGAGATTCGCTGCAGAGATCGCGGAGCCATCGGACCCTGGCAAGGCAGGCGACGACGACGATGTATCCAGGAGATACCTCGAGAGAGGAGCACCGCCGCCAGGGCCACGAGGGGCCCGCGAGAACGTGGCGAATCTCTGACCTCACGACACCAGAAGGTTTCCGCTCAATCCGGCGCGAGGCCGGGCTTGTAGATGATTCCCCGCGCCGGCGTCCGTCCATCTTCACCACCAGCGGTGCGGCGAAGCGGAGGTGCCGGACGTACTCCGCAGCGGCGTGCGCCGGCTGCTCGAGGATCCAGTCCCACGCGACGAAGCCTTCGCCGGCGTCCTCGTTGACGGTGAAGTAGCCGATCCTCGGAACGACGTCAGGTTCTGGAAGAAGTGGCTGCCCTGCGAGGGCGTGACGCGCAGATCGCGGAAGCCCGGTCTCGACGATGACGCGCGCGCCGGAGATCTGGTCCCACGTCACCGGGATGCCGAGCCAGGGATCGGTTCGAGCCCCAGCCGTCCGACGCCGACCAGCAGAGTAGGGCCGGCCCCGCCCGAGCCAGCTCGCCGTTGAACCGCGCGATCTCCGCGGCCGCGTGCTCGGCTCTTGCGCGCGATCGAAGCGATGGAAGTCGACCACGACCAGGTCGTACACGCCGTCGATGCGGCCGTTGCCCCATCACCTGCGCGGCTGCGACACAGCAGCCGCTCGCGTGGGGCCTCCTCGACGTCGAGCATCCTCGATCCTGCGCGCGACAGCACGCAGCGGGCCGCATCTGGAGCAGCCCGAACTCGTGCGCCTGGCGTGCGGATCGCGCGAGAGCCGCACCGGCGAACTCGATCTCCGCCGGCCGGTTCATGCCGCGGGCGCCGATCGTCGAGCAGCGCCGAGAGCATGTCGGCGAGCGGGAAGCACGCCGTGCTTGAGCACCGGCGCGAAGCGTGACGAGCCGCACGCCCGGCGCGCGACAGCCCGTCGTAGATCGCGTGGTTCTCCGCCGCGTAGGTGCAGCCGAGCGCGTCGAGCGTGCCGATCGCGCTCGGCGACGTCGAGCCCGAAGCGCGCTCTCGCGCATCGGCTTCGGCGCCGGACCCGCTCGTCGTCGCCGAGCTCGAGCGCCCAGAAACTCGCGCTGCGAGTTGGCGAGGATGTCCTCGACCGAGGAGAAGCTGAAGAATGTGCCTGCGGGTCGCGCGGGCAGAACGAGCAGGCAGCGCTCGCCCTCGACCACCGTGCGTCCGAGCTCGAGCGCCACCGCGGCGACGCCGTCCTCGGGCGCGAGCGGCGGGGTGGGATAGAAGCTGTACGAGCGCGCGACGCCCGAGAACTCGGGGTAGCAGCGCTCGCCGTGCGGCGCGCCGACCACGCTTCTGCACCACCACCGCCATCTTCTCCTCCTCGAGCCGGTAGGGCGTGGCGTGGAGGTAGCGCTTGGCCCGGTCTGAGGAACGTCGAGGCGTAGACGCGCTTGATCGCGCGCGACCAGCTGGTCGAGCCGCTCGGCTGCGCGACGGATGGTTGTTCGGCGAGCATGAATGTGTCGTAGACGCCGGTGAACGGCTGGTACTGCGAGTCCTCGAGCAGGCTCGAGCGAGCGCACCGCCAGCGGCCAGTGGGCGCCGTCGAGGAACGCGCATCAGCGCGCTGCACCACGTCGCGCGGCAGGCGGCCTCGGCGAAGCGCCGGCGCGATCTCGTCGTCGTCGCGGCTCGCGAGCGCGAGGTCGAGCAGGCCGTTCTCGGCGAGGAAGCGATCGAAGCAGTCGGTGGCGAGCACGACCGCCGAGCGGCACGGCGATCTGGACGCCCGGGAAGCGCGCGCCCGAGGTGGTGGTAGTTGAGCAGGTAGCGCACGAAGGCGAGGCCGCGGGCCTTGCCGCCGAGCGATCCGCCGCCGATACGAGCGAAGAAGCGCGACGCCGGGATCGAAGGTGTGCGGATCGAAGTCGGCGACCAGCGATCTCGCTCTGCTCGCGCCGGTACTCGGCGATCGACTCGATCAGGTCGTGGCGCAGGTGCTCGAGCGTCGGGAAGTCCGACACCTTGCGCGGCTGCAGCTTGCGCGCGAGCGCGAACTCGGTGCGCGCCGTGAACCAGTTCGAGAAGTGGTTGCGCTCGCCATGGAACGCGATCGCTCTCGGCCGGCACGGTGCGGAGCTTCTCCTCGAGCGACTTGAGATCGCTGCGCGCGATCGACCTCGGTGCCGTCGGGCAGCCGGAACACGAAGTCGCCGAAGGCGAAGAACTCGACCATGAACGGCGCAGGTCGGCGAGCAGCGTGTCCGAGTACTTGCGCAGGAACGCGGCGCCGACCTCGCGCGCCGCGCCGCGAAGCTGCTCGCGGCTCGACTGGAGCAGGATCGGCAGGTCGGGCGCGCGTCGCGCGCACGCGGCGCGCCAGCTCGAAGCCGGCCTCGCGCGTCACGCCGCGCCGCCGCGGGAACTCGACGTCGGAGATCAGCCCGAGCAGGTACGGGCGGTAGCGCGCGAACAGGTCCCAGGCCTCCTCGAAGCGTGGTCGCGAGCAGGATCTTGGGCCGCGCGCGCATGCGCACGAGCTTGTGCGAGAGGTTGACGCCCTCGCTGATCAGACGCTGCGGACTGGCTGGATCAGCTCGGTGTAGATCACCGGGCAGGAACGCCGAGTAGTAGCGGACGTTGTCCTCGACCACGAGGATCACGCGGCACGCCCACCGCAGCGCGTGTCGTGCGCGACGTTGCGCGCGTCCTCGAGCTAGCTTGACGATCGCGACCAGGATGCGCGCGTTGCCCTGCCACAGGAACACGCGCGTCGAGGTCCGAGAGCGTCGTGCGTGCGCGGCGAACTCCTTGCGCTCGTTGTTGTCGTACGCCAGCAGCGACCACCGGCACGTCGAGCCCGGCGGCGCTTGACCTCGCGCGCGAGCTCGGCGGCGTCCATGTCGCCGGGGCAGGGGTCGTGAGGATGAGGTTGAAGCGGCGCTCGGCGCTGCGCCAGCGCCAGCGCCTCGGCGCCCGCTCGCGACGTGGGTGAGCCCCGGCGTCTGGTGCAGCGACAGCTCGAGGAACTCGCCGACGATCAGCTCGTTCAGGCGTCCGTCCTCCTGCAGCGTGAACGAGTCGTAGAGGCTCGAGACGAGCAGGATGTCCTGGACCCGGTACGGCATCAGGCTCTGGAACGCCTGGAACAGGATGGCCCGCGTCGCCGGCCGGATCCGGATCGGTCGGCTCACGGCATCGGCCTCGCGGGTGCGGCGCCGATCAGACCAGGCCCTGGTCCATCATCGCGTCGGCGACCTTCAGGAACTCCGGCGATGTTCGCGCCGTTCACGCAGATTGCTCGGCGTGCCGTACTTCTCGGCGGTCTCGAAGCAGTTCTTGTGGATCGCGCGCATGATCTCGTGCAGCCGGTAGTCGACCTCCTCGCGCGACCACGCCAGCCGCATCGCTGTTCTGCGACATCTCGAGCCCCGAGGTGGCGACGCCGCCGGCGTTAGCCGCCTTGGCCGGACCGTAGAGCAGGCCGGCGTCGAGGAAGCACCTTGGTCGCGTCGAGCGTGCTCGGCATGTTGGCGCCCTCGGCGACCAGCGCCACGCCGTTCTTGACCAGGTTCGCGGCGTCGCGGGCGTTGATCTCGTTCTGCGTCGCGCTCGGGAACGCGCAGTCCGCCGGGACGTCCCACAGCGGGTTGTGGCGCGAGCTTGGGATCGGTCGCGACGTAGCGTGGCGCGCTGGAAGGTGTCCGCGTACTCGCTGATGCGGCCGCGGCGCACGTTCTTGAGATCCATCACCCACGCCAGCTTCTCGCGATCGATGCCGTCGGGGTCGTGGATCATGCCGTCCGAGTCCGAGAGCGTGACCGGCTTGGCGCTGAGCTCGATCAGCTTCTCGACCGTGTACTGCGAGACGTTGCCGCTGCCCGAGACCAGGCACACCTTGCCCTCGAGGTCCTGGCTTGCGCGTGCGCAGCATCTCCTGCGCGAAGTAGACGCAGCCGTAGCCGGTCGCTTCCGGGCGGATCAGCGAGCCGCCCCAGTTGAGCCCTTGCCGGTCAGGACGCCGGTGAACTCGTTGCGCGAGGCGCTTGTACTGGCCGAACAGGAAGCCGATCTCGCGCCCACCGACGCCGATGTCGCCGGCCGGGACGTCGGTGTCGGGACCGATGTGGCGCGCACAGCTCGGTCATGAAGCTCTGGCAGAAGCGCATGACCTCGTTGTCGCTCTTGCCCTTGGGATCGAAGTCCGAGCCGCCCTTGCCGCCGCCCATGGCGAGCGTGGTGAGCGAGTTCTTGAACACCTGCTCGAACGCCAGGAACTTGAGGATGCCGAGGTTCACCGACGGGTGGAAGCGCAGCCCGCCCTTGTACGGGCCGATCGCGCTGCTCATCTCGATGCGGAAGCCGCGGTTGACGTGGACCTCGCCGCGGTCGTCGATCCACGGGACGCGGAACATGATGACGCGCTCGGGCTCGACGATGCGCTCGAGGATGCGGCGCGGCGCGGTATTCCGGGTGCCGATCGAGCACCAGGATCAGCGACTCGAACACCTCCTGGACCGCCTGGATGGAACTCCGGCTCGGAGGAGTTCTTGGCGCGCACCCCGTCGAGGACCGTGCTGACGTAGTTCTTGGCGCTCGCGGCCTTCGACGACGACGCGACCCCGACGTGCAGTCCTGCCATGTCCCGCCCGCTTTCGCGTTGCGGCGATGGGTCCAACGGTTCAGCGAACCGGATAGTTGTGCCACGGGTTCGCGGCGAATGCAAAAGCGGACAAAACCGGCGCCGGTGGACGGGGCGTGCTCCGCCTCGCGATCCTGCGCCGGGCGCAGGTCCAAGAGGAGGAATCCATGCGAGATCTCTCGAGTTCACGTCGCGCGATCGCGTGCTCGGTGCTGGTGATGCTGCTCGCCACCCCGGCAGCGGCGCGGCCCGCGGCGCCGAGCGGCGCGGGCAAGACCTTCACGAGCGGCGGGGTGACCCTCTGGTACGAGGTGCGCGGTCACGCGAACGGCCGGCCGCTGATCATGGTGAACGGCGGCCCGGGCTTCGACCACACCTACGTGCTGTGCTCGGACGCCTGGGACGCGCTCGCGCGCCGCGGCGCGTCGTGCTCTACGACCAGCGAGGCAACGGGCGGTCGAGCGCGCTCGCGAAGGATCAGACCTGCACCCTCGGCGATCAGATCGCCGACCTCGACGCGCTTGCGCGAGCGCCTCGGGGCCGCGACGATCGACCTGATCGGTCACTCGTGGGGCGGCTACCTGGTCATGGCCTACGCCGCGCGCCATCCCGACCGCATCGCCCACCTGGTGATCGCCGACTCGGCCGCGCGCCAAGTGGTCGGACACCGAGTTCATCTTCAAGTACATCTTCCCCGACGGCATCGATCGGCAGAGCCGGCTCGACTTCGCCGATGCGCTGGGCGACACCGCGGCGGGAAAGCAGAGCCCGGCCGAAGTACTTCCACTGGCTGTTCGTCTCGACCGAGAAGCGCGACGAGTTCCTGTCGCGCGTCAGCACCTACCGCTACGACCGCACGATCAACCAGACGCTGAACGCCGACCTGGCGAGGTACGACATGTGGCCGGTGCTGCCGACGCTGCGCATGCCGAGCGCTCGTGATCACCGGCCGGTACGACATCAACGTCGCCGAGCACGGCGTGGAAGATCCATCAGGCGATCCACGGCTCGCGCTGGGAGGTGTTCGAGAAGAGCGGACACCCGCCCTACTCGAAGAGCCGGAGAAGTTCAGTGTCGGTGATGGAGGGCTTCCTCGGCAAGCCGTGAGGCGGGGGGACGCCGATCAGCGCGACCGGCCGGTTCCCGCGGTTGCGCCTTCTGATCAGCGCGCGCGTCGCGCGTAGCTCAGAGCTTCCGCTGATCCGCTCGATGGTGACGTCTGCCGGTGGATACTTCTGCGACTCCGCCGCGGCCGCGTAGTGCCCTGGCGGGAGCACGGTGGTGAGCCGGGCGCCCCACGTCTGCTTGCAGGCGGTGAGGATGCGCGGCTTGTCGTCGACCAGCACGTAGTGGTCGGCCGGATAGCGCGACTCGACGTCGTCGAGCTCGTGCTCCTTGTGGACGTAGATCAGCACGCGGCCTTCGACGGCGTCGGCGATTCCTGAGCGCACCACCTTCCGCGGCTGGAACACGACGTCGCCGTCGGAAAGGATCACCGTCGGTCCCCACTGGCCGAGGTGGTCGATCACGTCGAGCGATCCGGGATACAACCGGTTCGCGAACGGGTAGTCGATCAGGAAGCCCGAGATCGCGAGCAGCCGCGGCTCACGCGGGTGCTCGACGCGCACGCGCTGCAACGCGCCGAGGTAGTCGGCGTAGCCCAGCTCGGCCCGCAGCCGCTCGAAGGTGGCGAAGTACTGCTCCTGGCGCTCGGCGCCGATCTCGCGGGTGAGGTGTCGGCGCAGATCGGCGATCACGCGATCGTTGTCGAGCAGGGTGTTGTCGACGTCGAGCAGGAAGACGACCGCGTGGCGCTCGCTCACGACCGGCTCTTCGGACCCGGGCTACTCTTTCGGTGCCGTGCGTTCATACAGGCGCTGGGCGGCCATCAGGTGGCGCATGGCGGCCGAGCGCCGGCCGAGCGACTCGAGCAGGAGGCCGAGGTTGTAGTGGGCGTCCGCCTGCCCGGGGTCGAGGGACAGGGCGCGCTGGTAGGCGTGGATCGCCTCCGCGCTCCGCTCGCGATCCTCGAGCAGCACGCCGAGGTTGAAGTGCGCGACCGGATCGTCGGCGTCGATGCGGACGGCGTCGCGGTAGTGTGCCTCCGCCTTGCCCAGCTCGCCCGCGGCGTGGGCGAGCCGCCCGAGGTTCAAGTGCGCGTCGGCGAGGTCCGGATCGGCCTCGATCGCCTGTCGGTACGCCACCTGAGCTTCGAGCGGCGAGCCGTCCTCGAGCTCGCAGCCGATCTGGAACCACTGCTCGGCGCTCAGCGCCGGTGGCTCGCGGTCGCCGAGCTCCTCGTCGTCGTCTCCGGTCGAGGGTTGATCGACTTCCGCGCGGGCAGGGGGTCGCTCGATCACCGCGATGGAGTCGGGCACGGCCAGCGCACGTTCGGCCAGCGCGCCGGCGTCGAAGTCGAGCAGGAACTGCCCCGAGTCCGGGCGCCACCGCGCCCGGCCGTCCCAGGCCACCGCGCGCCGGCCGTCGGCGAAGATGCTGATGCCGGTGAGCGGTGCTTTGCCCTCGAGCTGACGCCGCAGCGACGACCAGATGCGCCGCATGCGTCGCGCCGGCACGCCCGAGTCGAGCAGGCCCTTCGTGGTCCTGAGCAGGAGCAATTCCTGGAAGCTGAAGGCGAGCCGACGCCCGGGGCCGCGCTCGGGATCGATCTGCCCGAGGCGGGCGTAGGCGCGAATCTGCGATTCGGTGGTCTCGAGGATCCGGGCCGCCTCGCGGGTCGAGTAGTGCTTCATCGCCTCCTGCTCCGCACTTCGTAAAATGTGGCTACGCTACGATCCGACCTTCTTCGCCTTGGCCGGAGCCTCGGTCCGCTTCGCGCGCGCCGCCTTCTTGGCGGACGCGTTGCCGGAGGACGCGGTGCGCTTCTCCAGGCTCTGCTTGAGGGCGTCCATCAGGTCGATGACCTGGGTGCGCTGGACCTGCTCGTCGAGCGAGACGATCTCCTTGCCCTCGATCTTGGTCTCGGCCGCCGCCAGCACACGCTCGCGATAGTGGTCGTGATACTGCTCGGGCTTGAACTCGGAGTTGGTCAGCTCCTCGATCAGGCGGAGCGCCAGGTCGAGCTCGCCCGTCTTGATCGTCGCGTTCTGACCCTTGTCGATCTCCGAGCTGTCCCGCACCTCGTCGGCGAAGTACATGAAGTGGAGCGTCAGCCCCTCGCCGCTCGGGCGGATCAGCACCAGGTTCTCCTTGCCGCGCATCACGAAGGTGGCGAGCGCCACGCGCTGGGTCTCGAGCATGGCGTCGGTCAGCAGGCGGTAGGCCTTGTCGCCGCCCTTGTCGGGGCCGAGATAGTAGGTGTTCTCGAAGTAGATCGGATCGACCTTCTCGAGCGGCACGAACTCGGCGATGTCGATCATCTTCGAGGCCTCGCCCTCGAGACCCTTGAGCTCGTCCTCGGTGAAGCGGACGTACTGCTCCTTGCTGAACTCGTAACCCTTGACGATGGCCGAACGCTCGACCACCTCGTTGCACACCGGGCAGAGCAGCTGCTGCTTGATCCGGCTGCCGCACTTCTCGTGGAGCTGGTTGAACGAGACGCGCTGCGACGAGGTCGCGGTGAACATCCGCACCGGGATCGAGACCAGACCGAACGACAGCGTTCCCGATCCGATGGAATGAGGGGCATATCTGGTTCCTCCGGGTACTGGCACCGTTGAGGCTAGCACCGGCGTCCCGTCGCCTCAAAATTTGGGTCCACGTTCGGGGTCCATGCGGTGATGGCGCCGCGTGGACCGCTCGGCGGGGGCGAGGCGGCACGAGGTATATAATCGTCCGCTCGAAACGATTGCTTCTCCCTCCGAGGATCAAGAACATTGGGCTCGCCTCGCGGCTCCGATCTCGACGCCTATCGCAAGAAGCGCGATCCGCAGCGCACCCCCGAGCCGTTCGGCGGAGGCGTCCGCCGCGACCGCCGCGCTCGGCGCCTCGCTTCGTGGTGCAGAAGCACTGGGCGCGCAACCTCCACTTCGATTTCCGGCCTCGAGCTGGACGGCGCGCTCAAGAGCTGGGCGGTCCCCAAGGGCCCGTCGACCCGCGTCGAGGAGAAGCGTCTCGCGGTCCACGTCGAGGACCATCCGCTCGAGTACGCCGACTTCGAGGGCGTGATCCCGGCGGGCAACTACGGCGCGGGCTCGGTGATCGTGTGGGATCGCGGCGCGTACGGGTCGTTCAAGCCCGAGGACCTGAGCGAGCAGTACGCGCGGGGCAAAATGGAGCTCGAGCTGCATCGGCTTCAAGCTGCGCGGGCCGCTGGACGCTGGTGCGCATGGGCAACAAGGACAAGGAGTGGCTGCTGCTCAAGAAGGCCGACGGCTCCGCCACCTCGTACGAGGCGATCGACCGCTACCCGAATTCGGTGATCACCGGCCTCACGGTCGAGGACATGCGCGACGTCGCCGGCGCTACGCTCGAGTCGTTGCGAGCCCGCGATCGCGGAGCTGCGCGCGCCGCGGCGCGCCGTCGATCGCCGCAAGCGTCTCGTTCACGCTCGCCACGCTGGCCGACAGGACCCGCCCGAGGGCGCCGAGTGGTGCTTCGAGATCAAGTACGACGGCGTGCGCGTGCTGGCGGCGCGGGAGGGCGACGATGTCCTGCTCTTCGGCCGGAGCGGCGAGTCGATCACGCGCGCGCTATCCCGAGATCGCCGCGGCTGCTTGGCGCTGCCGGTCGACGCACTTCGTGATCGACGGTGAGATCGTCGCCGAGACGCGAGGACGGCCGCCCGAGCTTCCAGCGCCTGCAGGCGCGCATGGGGCTGAACCGCCCGCGCGACGTCGAGGCCGCGATGCAGCGTGTCCGGTGCGGGCAATGTTCTTCGATTGCCTGGCGCTCGAGGGACACGACCTGCGCAAGGTTCCGCTCGCCGACCGCAAGGCGCTCCTGAGTCGCGTCATTGCCGCCGCTCGCAGTGGTCCAGGGCTGCGAGCACGTGCTCGAGCACGGCCGCGCGTTCTTCGACGCCGCCTCGGACGTCGGGCTCGAGGGCATCGTGGCGAAGAAGCTCGCCTCGAGCCTACGCCGGGAAGCGGACGACCGACTGGCTCAAGGTCAAGTGCGATCGCCACCAGGAGTTCGTGATCGGCGGCTGGACCGAGCCGCAGGAGTCGCGCGCGCGCTTCGGCGCGCTGCACGTCGGCCTCTACCAGGGAACGCGACCTCGTCTACGTGACCAAGGTCGGCACCGGCTTCGACGACGCCGAGCTCGACCGCGTGTGGAAGCTGCTCCAGCCGCTCCGCGCGCGCCACGCCGCCGTTCGTCGGTGGCGACCCGCCACGCGGCCGCGAGCACCACTGGGCCGAGCCCCGCCTCGTGTGCGAGGTGCGGTTCACCGAGTGGACGCGCGCCGGCGGCCTGAGGCACCCGCTCTATCTCGGCCTGCGCGAGGACAAGCGCCCGGAGGACTGCGTGAAGGAGACCGAGGTCGTGCTCGACGCCGAGACCGACGCGGAGCCGAGCGGCGATGTTCCCGGCGACGGCGCCGGCGGCAGCGACGGCGCGTCGGTCGTCCGCGAGCGCCCGGTCGCGCGCACGTCCGAAGCCGGCCCCGGCCCCGGCCCCCGTTCGCGAGGTCAAGGTCACCAACCCGGGAGAAAATCTTCTGGCCCGAGGGTTACACCAAGGGCGACCTGATCGATTATTACGAAAGCGTCGCGTCGCTCCTGCTGCCGTATCTGCGCGACCGGCCGCTCGTGCTCACGCGCTATCCCGACGGCATCGGCGGCAAGTCGTTCTTCCAGAAGGACGCGCCGGTCTACGTGCCCGACTGGATCCGCACCGAGACCATCTACGCGCAGCGACGCCGAGCGCGAGATCCGGTACTTCGTGGTCGACGACCCGGTCGCGCTGCGCTATGTCGCGAACATGGGAACCATCCCGCTCCATGTCTGGTCGGCGCGGGTCGGATCGATCACGACGCCGGACTGGATGCGTGCTCGACCTCGATCCCAAGTCGGCGCCGTTCTCCGACGTGATCCGCGTCGCGAAGACCGTGCACCGCATCCTCGACGAGCTCGAGCTGCCCAACTGGGTCAAGACGTCCGGGCGCGAGCGGGCTGCACGTGCTGGTGCCGATGGGCCGGCGCTACACGCACGAGGAGGTGCGCACGTTCGCGCGTCTGCTCGCGCGATGCTCGTGGTCGAGGCGGAGCCCGAGATCTCGACCATCGCGCGCGCCGATCGGCTCGCGCGAGGGCAAGGTCTACGTCGACTTCGGCCAGAACGGCCACGGCAATACCATCGTCTGCGCCGTTACTCGGTGCGACCGCTGCCGGGTGCTCCGGCCTCGTGTCCGCTCCAGCTGGGACGAGGTGAACGCGAGGCTCGATCCCGCGAAGTTCACGATCACGCACGATCCCGAAGCGCTTCGAGAAGCTGGAGGATCCGATGCGGGCGGTGCTCGGCGGACGGCATCGACATGGCGGCGGCGATCGCGCGCGATCGAGCGTCGCGTCGCGGAAACGAGGAGAGAAGGAGGCGTCGATGACCGATGACCGCGATCGAGCTTCGCTTCGTCGCGCGCGGCGAGCGCCGGCGAGGTATCGGCGCTGCTCGAGCGCCCCGACCGACGCGCGCGCGCTGTACGTGATGGGCGCACGGCGCCGGGGCCGGCATGCGGCACGCGTTCATGACCGCGGTCTCGGGCGCCCCTGGCCGCGCGTGGCATCGCCACCTTCCGCTACCAGTTTCCCTATGTGGAAGGCGCGTCGCGCCCCGATCCGACCGCCCGCGATCCTGTGGGCGACGGTGCGCTCCGCGATCGCCACCGCGACGAGCGTTGCACCCGGACTGCCGGTGTTCGCCGGCGGGAAGTCGATGGGCGGACGCATGACGTCGCAGGCATTCGCCGATCGTCCGCTCGATGTCCTGGGCCTCGCGTTCTTCGGCTTCCCGCTGCACCCGACCGGCGCGCCGCGCCACCGTGCGTGCCGGAGCATCTCGAGAGCGTCACCGCGCCCATGTTGTTCCTGCAAGGCACCCGCGACGATCTCGCGCGCTTCGATCTGCTGCAGCCGGTGATCGACCGGCTCGGCGCACGCGCCACGCTGCACGTCGTCGAGGGCGCGGAGCACTCGTTCCACGTCCTCAAGCGCTCGGGCCGCACCGACGCGGACGTGCTCGAGGAGCTGGCCGATACGATGGCGGCATGGAGCTCGACGCTCGTGGGCGCGGCCGGGGAGCGGCGATGACCGTCCGGGTGGGCACCAGCGGCTACTCGTACCCGGAATGGAAGGGGCACTTCTACCCCGAGAAGTTCGCCGCCAAGCTGATGCTGCGCTACTACGCGGAGCGCTTCCGCGTCGTCGAGATCAACAACACGTTCTATCGCATGCCCAAGGAGCCGCTGCTCGAAGCTGGGCCGCCGAGGTGCCCGAGGACTTCTCGTTCGTGCTCAAGGCGCCGCAGCGCATCACGCACTTCCAGCGCCTCGTCGAAAGCGCCGACTCGGTCGCTCATCTCATGCGCATGGCGTCCGTGCTCGGCCGTCGACTGGGACCGTTCCTGTTCCAGCTCCCGCCCAATTTCAAGAAGGATCTGTCGCGTTTGCGTGACTTTCTCCCGTTGTTGCCCACGGCGGCGCGGGTGGCGTTCGAGTTCCGACATGTTTCGTGGTTCGACGACGCCGTGTTCGAAGCGCTGCGCGAGCGCAACATCGCGCTGTGCATCGCCGACACCGGGAAAGAAGGCGACGCGCCCTTCGTTGCCACCGCAGACTGGGGATATCTCCGGTTGCGCGCCGTGGAGTACGCCGAGGGCGATCTGGAACTATGGGCCGAGCGCGTACGGACGCAGACGTGGAACGACGCCTTCGTGTTCTTCAAACACGAGGAAGGCGCGACCGGACCCAAGCTCGCGAAGGCGTTCATCGAGATGTGCGGCGCGTGAGCGTCCGGGCTGCGTGGCCCGGCCTGTGAATCAGGCCGCCGCTCCAGACGTGCTCGCCACCGCGCCATCAACCTGACGCCTCGGGTAGAGCATCCGTAGCGCCGCGCGGATCCGGTCTTCGAGTGTGGCGACGGCGAGTGTCTCCACGTGTTCGGCCACACGTTGCGCCCGATCGGCCTTCACGCCGAGATTCCGGAGTGCGCTGATCACGTCGAGCGTTTGCTCTTGCACATCAGCCTGGGACGCGGCGTCCATCGTCACGGGCGCCGTGTCCACGGTCGCGCAAGCCGCATCCTTCGAGCGGGAACGCCGCGCCGAGCTTCGCTTGGCTTCCATGAATCCGGCCCCGAATGCTCGCTCCGCCTCGAACTGATTGTTGCGCCCGGCATCGCAGCCGGATGTTCTCGACGGCGGCAAGACCGCCACGCGCGACCGGAACGACGTGGTCGTACTCGAGGCAATCGCGCGCCTCGCAGCGCTTCCGCTCTCGCTCACGAACGTGCACTGATCCCCGTCGCGTTCGCGCACCGCGCGCCGCACATGGGCGGGGATGTGGCACGAATTGGCACGGGTGCGTCCCGGCTTCCTGGGACTCGCCGTCGAACCAAACTTCCGCTTCTCGACGTGCTGGATCGCGAGTTCGAGCGCCCGGTCGACCACGGCGACCAGGTTCCCCGACGGGATGCGATGCCTCAGGAGGCGTCGCAGGTACTGCAGCTTGTCGTGCGTGCTCTGGCCGATGGTGAGCTGGAGAGCGAACTTCTGCGCCGAGAGTGGCTTCTCGTGCCCCCGCTCACCCGATGTCTCAACGCGCCCCGGGGCGCGTTCGTCGTTCGAGCCGGTCTGGACCAGGGTCGGTTCCGGCGCCGGAAGGGCGACGATCGCGTTAGGAACGTCGGGCTTGGGGTATTTCCCGGCCAGCAGCCGCTCGATCTCGGACTTGGACTTTCCCGCCGCCGCCGCGAGCAGCTCGTCGACGTTCTGCTCGGTGAGACGCGGCGCCAGGAGGACAACGGCGCTCAGATGCAGCGATCCGTCCGCCACCATCGGGAGGGTGGCGGGGAATCTCCGAGCCGCTCGCGCCGCGTGGATCCGCTTGCGAGCCCCCCTCCTCCGAGAGCCGGAGCACGTCGACACAGTAGGAGAACATCGAGGAGTAACCCGCCGGCAGGAAAAGCTTGCGAGCATCCGCCTCCGCGATGCGGGAGAGCAGAAGCGCGTCGTTCGCTCGCCCTCGGCGGCGAGGGCCGGCATGTCGAGCATCAGCTCGCGATCGGTGAGATGGGTCGAGGAATAGTCGCGCACGGCGAATCCTTCCTCGGGGGCGAGGAGACCGGATCGGGGGCGCTCTCTTCACGCATCACGCCCGTTTTCGACGCACGGAGATCCGCGCACGCGGGCCGAAGCGACGCATGACGAGGTTTGTGGTGAAAACAGCGGCGTTGGACCTCAGGAGCCGATACATCGCGCGATAGCGCGCAGGGTTCCAAGGTCGCGCGAAACGCATTGCGGGCGAGCTCGCTCAAACGCTGTCAACAGGAGAATGCGCGAACGAAAGTTTCTTCGGGTTGCGTTGCTAGGGGATCACAGAGCGAGGCGGAGGCTAAACGCTTTCGACTGTAAACATGACGCTTCGGACCGGATGAACTACACCCGCAGCAAATACCCCCGCGCCGTCATCCCGCTCGTCTCCCGCACCCCGCTGACATACAGCGCCACCTGCCGCCGGTAGCTCTCCAGACGCGCCGACAGCTCCGCGTCGGTCTTGAAGTCGACGACCACCCACGCACCGTCCTCGACGAACGCCAGATCGACGTAGCCGTCGATCAGCTCGCCGCCTTCTGTCCGGACGACCAGCGACACCTCGCGACGGCACTCGCCGCGTGCGGCGGCCTGAGCGGCGCGCATCAACACGAGGATGCGCCAGCGCCGCGCTCACGGCCGCGGCCGCGGCGTCGCGTTCGACGTCGAGGGCGCCGAGCACTCGTGCCTGGACCGCGGCGTGGGGCGGCGACGCCCTCGGGCTTCTCGTCCAGCGCGACCGCGGGCGATCACGGCGTGCACCAGCACGCCGAAGCGCGGCCCGAACGGACGCTTGGCCCGCGCGCTTGGTCTCGATCACTTCGATCGCTGCGGTATCGACCATGGGCGCAACCGGCGGCGCTCCGGAGACCGGGACCGCGTGCGCCCACTCGGTCGCGGCGAGGACCACGCGCGTGGAACAGACCCGCGCTCGCGGGTCGAAGCACGCCCAGCGCGCCAGCGCTCTCACGCCTCGAGCGCGGCACCGAATCGACCTCACTGTCGGCTTCCAGAATTCTCGTTTGCGAAAGCCCGATCGAAGCGCGCGCGCCGAGCTCGAGGCTCGCGGGGTCCCACCACACGACGCGATGGCCGCTGGCCTCGGCGACGTGGAGCCCGGGCATCACCGAGGTGAAGGGACGAGTGACGTCGCGTGGCCGGCGCGGCAACGCTGTCGTCGCCGAAGCTCGGGCATCCGGGCGGCTTCGCGGTCTCGGGCGAGCGGGCGCGCAGCGAGTCCGGATAGACGACGGAGTTGAGTGCGGCGATCCAGCCGTCGCGCCGCTCGTCGCCGATCACCGGGACGACCAGGATGTCGCGGGCGCGCGTCGCCGCGACGTAGAGCACGCGCACGCTTCCTCGCGCTCACGCTCCATCTCCTCGGCGCCGTGCTCGCGCAGCTCGGGCGGGGTGCAGCCGGCGAGCCGCTGGCGCGCAGAGCCGCTGCGCGGCATCGGTCCAGCGCATCGGCTGCTCGCAGCGTCTCGTTGGCGGTCATGTCGGCGAGCATCACGATCGGGAACTCGAGCCCCTTGGCCTTGTGCACGGTCATGATGCGCACGCCCTCGACGCCTTCCTCGAGCAGCGGCGCCTCGGCGGCGTCGCCGCGCTCGGCCTCGTCCTCGAGCCGGTCGACGAAGCGCGCGGAACGAGACCAGGCCGCTGCTGCTCGGCGCGCGCGCGCGAGATCCATCAGCCGGCCGACGTTGGCGAGCGCCTGCACGCCGGTGGGCCAGATCGCGAGTGCCGGCGTGCGCGCGAGTCGCCTCGAGCAGACGCGCGATCGTGTCGGCGACCGGGCGGCGGTTGCGGCCGCGGTGGAGGTCGCGCAGCAGCGCCAGCGCGTCGCGCGACCTCGTGCAGCGACGTCGGGCAGGTCGATCGGGCGGCGCCGGAACGGATGCAGGCCGCGACCCGCTCGCGCCAGTGCGAGCAGCGCCGGCGTCCGAGATCGCGAGCAGCGGCCCGCGCAGCGTCGCGAACACCGCCAGCTCGTCGTCGGGGCGCTCGATCGCGGCGAGCGCGTTGCGCATCGCCTCGACCTCCTCGCGCTCGTGGAACGAGCTGCCGCCGACCAGCAGGTGCGGGAGTCGCCGGGCCTCGAGTGCGCGACGTAGCGCCGCGTGACGTCGCCGGAACGAGCTGGAAGCGGCGGAACAGGAGGCAGACGTGTCGCGGCTCGACCGGACGCGCTCGCCGGGCGCTCGCGCTCGGTCACCGGTCCAGCCGCTCTCGTTCACCAGCCAGTGCGATCGAACGCCGCGACCGCGTCGGGCAGCGACGTCCTCGATCTTCCAGCTCGACGATCTTGCCGAAGTCGCCGTAGGGCGCGGGCACCGGAAGCGCCACGACCGCGGGCTGCGACGGACGTCGCCGCGCGCGCGGAACGGCGCGAGCGGCACGTAGGTGTCGGCCTCCGATGCGCGTGGCGCGAACGCGGCGTTCACCGCCTCCTGGATCTCCGGCACCGAGCGGAAGCTCACGGTCAGATGGACCAGCTCGGCGCCCCTGGTCGATCAGGAGCTGCCGCTGCACTTCGCGGTAGAGCGCGACGTCGGCGCGCCGGAAGCGGTAGATCGACTGCTTGGGATCGCCGACCAGGAACAGCTTGCCCGGCGCGGCGCGCGCGCGCCGCCAGTCGGTCTCCGCCGGATCGTCGCGCGGCGAGCAGCAGCAGGATCTCGACCTGAAGCGGATCGGTGTCCTGGAACTCGTCGACGAAGTAGTGCGTGAACCGCGCGCTGCAGCTCGGCGCGCACCGCGGCGTTGCTCGCGCACGAGGTCGCGCGCGCGAATCAGGAGGTCGGTGAAGTCGAGGCAGCCGGCCGCGCGTCTTCGGCGGCCTCGTAGGCCTCGACCACCGGCCACAGCTCGTCGCGTAGCGCGGGGCCAGAGTCCGCGCCGGCGTCCTTCACGAACTGCCTGGAGTCGCGCCGAACAGCGCGTCGCGGCGCTGCGCCCAGTTCGCTGCGGGAACTCCGGTTCGTGAAGCGACGAGCCGCTGCCAGTCCCAGTGCCGGCGTTTGCGCGGCGGAGGATCTCGCCGAGCCACGCCTCGAGCCCGTCGTAGTCGCGCGGCGCGCACGCGCCTCGGCGCGCCGCACCGTCGTCGACGAAGCGTCGCGATCTGACGAGCGACTTGCGTGAACCAGTCGTCGGGATCGCCGCGCGAGCGCCCACTCGGCGAGCGTCCTCGATGTCGGCGAGCAGCGCGTCGATCTCGCGGATCGCGATCGAAGCCTCGAGTCGCGCCGCCACGGTGTCGGAAAGTCGCGGTCGCTCGACCAGCGTGCCACGCTGCGTCGGCGCAGCATGCCGCGCGGGCCCTCGTCGCGGCCGACGCCGGCCGAACATCGGCTCGCGCTTCCAGCGGCGCAGGATGCGGCGCACGCCCGGGCCGGGCTCTGCGAGCTGCTGCTCGAACCAGCGGCCGAACGCGCGTTCGAACGAGGGGCGCGACGCCGATCCTCGGCCTGCGACCTCGAACGCCGGGTCGACGCTCGGCCTCGACCGGCCGCTCGCGCAGGAGGTCGGCGCAGAACGAGTGGATCGTCCCGATGCGCGCTTCCTCGAGCTTGGCAGCGCCTCGGTCAGGCGCCGCGCGCTCGGCTCCGAGCGCCGCGGGATCGAGGCGCGCGTCCTTCGATCGCGGCCGCGAAGGCGCAGCTTCAGCTCGCCCGCCGCGGCCTCGGTGAAGGTGACCGCCACGATGCGGTCCAGCTCGCGCTCGCCCGCCGTCGAGCATCGCCACCATGCGGTGCACCAGCTCGGTGGTCTTGCCGGTGCCGGCCGCCGCCTCGACCACCAGCGTCGTGTCGAGAGCGCTCGCGGATCGCGTCGCGTCGCGGCTGATCGGCGGCCAGCGGCGACGCGATCGGCAGCGGCGCGGAACCGGCGGCAGGCTTCCGATTCGAGAGTCGAAGAGCGTCACGGCAGGCTCCGCAGTCTGCTCGAGACCGGCGAGCGCGATCGCGCGGCTTGCGCGACGGTGCGCGACTCCTCGGACGGTCCGCACACGGCCGGTAGTCGCACCAGGTGCAGGCATCCAGCGTCGGCGCGGCGGGCGAGGAAGCCCACGGTCGAGCGCCTCGGCGATCGACGCCGATCGCGGCTGCACGTGCTCGCGGCCCTGGTCGTCGAGCGGGATCGACGCGCTCCGGTGAAGTCGCCGTCGGCGGTGCAGTAGTAGAGCCGGCCCGACTCGACCGGCGCGCCGAGCAGCTGTCTCGGCGGCGTAGCGCGATAGAGCATCGGCTGGAGCGCCTTGCCGCCGCCGACCACCGCGCGGCTCGGCGCGCGCGCCTTGCCGGTCTTGTGGTCGGTGACGCGCAGCGTGCCGTCGACGCGCACGCTCGACGCAGGTCGATCGAGCCGCGGAGCAGCGCGCCGGTCGGGACCGCGACCGGATCGTCGACGCTCGCGGCATCGGCGGTGGGACGCGCGCGATCCGCGAGCCCGAACGACAGCTCGAAGCGGTGCGGCACCCAGCCGTCGCGCACCTCGGCTGAGCGCCGCAGCCATTCGCGCAGATCGGCGCGGATGGTCGTTCACGCCGTCCTGCCACACGCGCGGGATCGCGGGCGCCAGCCGCTCCTCGTAGGCCAGTTGGCCACGCCGATCGACCGCGCGGTCGAGGTGCTCGATGGCGGTCTCGAGCCGAGCCGGGATCGAGCGGCAGGTGACCGCCGTCGCGCAGCCCGGTCAGCACCTGAACTGGACCTCGTGGAACAAGGCGCCGCGCGTCAGCGGATCGATGGTCTCGAAGCGCCTCCGATTCCTGCGCGCGGCTGCGAGCCGGTGGATTGCCTGAAGCAGGAACTGGTACGGACACGACGCGAAGTGCTCAAGCGCGGTGGGAGAGAACGAGCGCGCTCCCATGCGGTGGCGCGTGAGCGCCTGGGTCGCGAGCTGGTAGCGCTCGGTGGCGGCGGGTCCAGTTCCGGGGACCGAAAGCTCGCGCTCGTGTGAGGTGGGACCAGCCCATCGGCGGAGGTCCACATCGACTTCGAGCGCCGCAGCCGCCACGCCAGCGCGCGCGCCAGCACTGGGCTTGCGCGTAGGAGATAGTGCGCCGCACCACGGCTCGATTTCCCTTGTCCGCGTGCCGAAGTTTCGCCAGGAGCGAGATGTCGTATTCAGCGTTCGTCGATCGCGTCCTCGGGTTTTCCGGCGCAGGCCAGCCCAACCGCGCGCCGCCGACGGACTCGGACCGGGTACGGAGTTCGTCGAGCTCCGGCAGGGTTCCCTCCGCTGCACTCATCGCGCTCAAGCACGTAGAATGAAGGCACACGTTGCCGTGCTTTCTCGAGGTCGATGCGCGGCTACGACAGCGCCAGATGCCGCGCGCCGCGCCGGCCGCCACGCCGCAGAGCCAGCCGCTCGTGCTCACCGCGGGAATCCCGGTTCGGCGGCGTGTCGTTTCGCCGAACTCGGCTCGTGCGTCCGTCAGTCAGCAGTGGGGTCTTGAACGATGCGCGGCGGGAACACCTTCTCACGCCATGCCCAGGTACGAACACGACGTCGAACGCGAGCCCGCGCGCCGGCCTCGACCGGCGCCGACGAACACGGCACCCTGCGGCCGGCGCTCGGGCTGGCACGGTCAGCTCGCGGAGCCTCGGTGCGAGCACGTCGCTGCACCGCCGCCAGATCGACCGGACCGACCGGCTCAGATGCGGCTCGAGCTCGGCGAGCACCGCAGAGCACGTTCGCCAGCGCCGCGGATCGCCGCACCCGCCAGTTGCGCGGAGGTGCTCGAGCCAGACCCCAGGTGGCGCCACGACGGCAGTGCCGCGAGCGCGATCGATGATCGGCAGCGCGAAGCCGGTGAGGTGCTCGAGGTCGCGCGCCGCGCGCTCGAGGCCCTGGGCCCGCGCGTCGTCGCTCGGCGAGGTCCCGGCGCTGGAGCGCGATCTCCTGGGCTCAGCCGTCGACCGCCGGCGCTCCAGCGGTCGCGCCCGCCGATCACCGCCGCGTCGACCAGCAGCCGCTCCCGGCGCCACGGCGCGCGCAGCGAAGCCCTCGAGCACGCACGGCGTCGGGATCGGCGAGGCCGCGATCGGATCCGCTCCCTCGGGAGCCGTCGTCACTCGGCGATCTCGAACGGCCGGCAGCTCGTGCCGCGGCGGCGACCAGAGGGGCCGCGGACGGCACCGCGGAGTCGGGGACCTGGCGAAGCGGCAGGTACTCGGCGAAGCGCCGGGCCGGAGAGTCCGTCGGCCGCGCAGGCGAGAGCGCCAGCAGCGCGCGCCGGCCGGCTCGGGACGCGTGGTGCCGCGGGCGAAGTAGGCGGGGATCGAAGCACGCCGCAGCGCCTCCTCGACGTGGGCGCGGTAGAGCGCGGGGCGCTCACGCAGGAAGATCGCCATCGCGTCGGAACGGCGTCCCGCGCGCGGCCTCGGCCCAGATGCGCCGCGCGATCTCGACGCACTCGCGCCTCGCCCCGGCCACGACGTCAGCGAGACGCCGTCGTCAGAGGGACGCAGTTCGAGGGCTCGTGTCCTCAGAACGGGTGACGCCGGGTGCCATCAGCGAGTCCGAGTCCGGATCCTCGAGCGGGGTGGCGGCGACGCCGAGCATCGGCTCGCAACGCGGCGCCGCGTGGCGCGTCGCGCCGCGCGGGACAGTGGCGAGCACGGTGGGTGCGCGAGCCTACCAGGGCCTGGAGCAGCCGGACCTCGAGGCTCGTGCTCGGGCGAGAGATCGAAGCGGGAGGAGCAGGGGTTGCCGGTGGGGCGCGGGCCGTCGCGCTCGACGACGACGCGCGCGCGAGATCGAGGATGGTGGCGCGATCGGCGGGCGCAGCTCCTCGAGCTCGCGCTCGACGCGCTCGAGGATCTCGGCGAGATCGGCGCCGAGCGGGAGCCGCGCGACCGCGGCAGCGTCGATCCCTCCCGCCGCGCGCAATTCTTGAAGGGTGCGGACGGCTGGCGTGAGATCCCGGCCGCCGGCCCACGGTGGCATAGCGTGCGGCGCCCGCGCCAGACTCGAGCAGGCGCAGGTGGACGGCACCCGGGTCACGACCGCGGCGAGCAGAGCGCCGTGGCGGGAGCGAGGCCGCGGCGCGCGAGGCTCGGGGAGGGCGATCGCGCGCCGCCGGAGCCCGGTCGAAGCGTCTGCCAGCACCGGCGCCGAGACCGGGTCCCGGACGCCGCCGCGTCGGCCTGCTGCCAGCTCGTGCGCGACGCAATGGGCGTGAGGCGCCAGGATCAGCGCGTCGGCGTCGCGCGGCAGCGCCGCCAGCCACTCTCGCGCCGCGTCAGTCGCCGGGAGGTGCGGAAGCGCCGAACGATCAGCCGCCCGGGACGCGGAGGCGCGCGGAGACGGAAGGGGGCGCGCGCGCGGGTCATGCGCCACCAGATCGACAGACGCGACCGCGCACTGCACCAGCCCCGGATCTCACGAGAAGTTGCGCGTGCGGCCGAGCGAGCGCGCTAGCGTGCCGGCCGCATGAGTGCCGAGCGATCCCATCTCGTCGAGGAGACGAGCGCGATGAGCGAGATCGAGCACGGTCTGAGGAGAAGGGAGACCGCGCGGGTCGAGGGCGTTCAGCGACGGCGTGTTCGCGATCGCGATCACGCTGCTCATCCTCGAGATCAAGGTTCCGCATCACACCGGCCCGGGTCTCGGGTCAGGCGCTGATCACTTTCGAGTGGCCGTCCTTCTTCGCCTTCGTCACGAGCTTCGCGACCATCGGCATCATGTGGCTACCACCACGCGGCTGTTCCGGGATGATCGGGCGGGATCGACCACCCGCTGCTTTCGTGCTCAACGGGTTCCTGCTGCTTTCGGCGTGACGTTCGTTCCGTTCCCCGACCGCGGTGATTGCGGGCGTACACTCGGACATCCCGGCGACCGCGTCGCCGCCCAGTTCCCACAGCGGAACCTTCGTCCCGATCGCGCTCGTGTTCAACGCCCTCTGGCGCTACGTCTCCTCGCCCGGGCGGAAGCCGGCGCTCCTGCGTCTCGCCCACGACGATCCGCGGGTCATCGCCATCCACGAGCAGTACCGGATGGGTCCCGTCATCTATGGAGCGGCCTGGCGCTGGCCTTCTGGGACGCCCGCGCCGGCCTCGCGGTCACCTTCCTGCTGGCCCTCTTCAACGCGATTCCGCCTCGATCCCGGGCGCGCTGATGCGCGCCTGCGGGTCAGGTGCACGGAAGTGCGGTATGAGGTCGGCGGCCCTCACCTCGGGGTTCATCGAACCTGCGGCGACGCGATCGTCCCAGAATATCGAGTATCGCGTGAAGCACAAACGGCTTAACTCTATCGCGGCGCGTCGTGAATGGTTATGATCACGGCAGGGCGCATGAACATCTTCAGCGAGGAGGACCCAGCGTATGCGCACGCGTCGTACAGGGATCCGGGTCTATGAAATGGTGGCCCTGATCGCGCTCTGATTTCCATTCCGACCATTTCACGCGCGGCGGGCGATGCTCCGCCAGGCCCCGGCGACTGGCTCGGCGTCAGCGTCAAGCCGGTGAGCGATGCACTGCGCCAGGCGTGGGGTATCGCGGCAACGGCCTGCTCGTCACCGAGGTCGAGCCCGGCAGCGCCGCCGAGCAGACCGGAATCGTCCGCGGCGATCTGCTCGTGATCGTCGGCCCCGTCACCCTGAAGCGCGTCGATGATCTGGCGAGGGCGAAGGATCGCGTCGACCCCGAGCAGTCGTTCTCGGTGGTGGTCGAACGAAATCACGGCCGCATGATCAAGGTGATGTCGGTCGATCCGATCCAGCAGTCCGAGCCCGCGCCCGCCGAGGCGGCGGCGCCCGATCCGTTGAAGCTGACGGTCACCGCGCCGGAAGAATCCATCACGCCCGATCCGGCGCCGGCCGCCGCCGATCCCACGGCGGTGGTGGAGCAGGCTCCCCCGCCACGACCGAGCCCGCGCCGGTCGCCGTCGCAACACCCGCGATCGGAGCCGAGGTGGCCGCGAAGAGCGAGAAGGATCCGCTCGCGATCCTCGGTGTCACCGGCGTGGTTCTCAACCACGACCATGGCCGCGGCGCTCAACGTTCCCATCGAGCGCGGCGTGCTGATCTCCACCGTGGTGAGCGGCGCCAGCGGTGAACGCGTCGGCATGCGCGCCGGCGACGTCATCGTCAAGGCCGGCGGCGAGTCGGTCGAGACCATCGAGGCGCTCGGTCAGGCGCTGGAGAAGGCCTCGGGTACGATCACGCTGACGGTCCAGCGGCAGAAGACGCGCCGCGATCTCGAGGTCGCGCTCGAGAGCCCGCCGACGCCGGACGACTCGAAGGCCGCGAGCCAGCGCGAGGACGTGTTGAAGAAGCAGATCGACGATTTGAAGAAGGAGAACGAGAAGCTGCGCGCCGAGGTGGAACGGCTGAAGTCCAACTGAAGTCGAATTTCCCGGAACATCCTATTTCGCGGCCACCTCCCGAGGTGGCCGCGCGCCTGGTGTCACGTCGCCCGTGACGACCCTCGCGCGATCGTGGTCCGGTCTCGCCGCGCTTCGCTGTAAGCGCTGCTTTACGGTTCACGACGCCACCCGCCGGAGCGCTCTCGCCGCGCCCGCGAACAACTCCGCGCTCACGGCGGCACTTCGCGATCACGCGCGCCGGTGGTCGCGCGCTTGCTACCTCTCTTGCCGAGAACCGAAACGCGACCCGCCCGCTCCGATGCGTGGCGGGCTCGAAGGCGCGTGGCTCGACGGACGACGGGAGGGATACCCATGGCCGGCTCGCTCCAGTACTCGGTGGTGCGCGATCACCTGCGCGACAAGCTCAACCATCGCGAACGGATGCTCGGTTTCGTTCGCATGGCGCGTTACGTGCTGATCCAGGGTCCGTGGCGATCGTGGATCGTTCGCTGGTACCAGCGTCGTAACGCCAACCCGCCGCTCCCCGTGCGCGACCGGTCGATCTTCGATCCGATCGACGTCGACGAAGCGGTGCGACGTCTCGACCGCGACGCCTTCGCCACCGGTCTCGACGTGCCGGAGCCGACCGTCGACGAGATTGTCGCGTACGCGCGCGCGGCGGGGACCAAGCGCATCAACGAGCCGCATCTGCACTGCGAGGCCGTGCGGCGCATCGCCCACGATCCGATCGTCGCCGAGGTCGCGAGCCGGTACCTGGGGCTGGCGCCCATCCTGTGCACGAGCAAGCTCTACTGGACGATTCCGCCGGCCCGCGATCCGGCGGGGATGATGCGGGCCGCGGCCGAGGGCGGGCGCTTCCACTACGACGTCGCCGACCTCAAGGCGCTGACGGTGTTCGTCTACCTGACCGACGTCGACCGCGAGTCCGGCCCCCACATCGCGATCCGCGGCTCGCAGCGACGCTCGGCGCTGGCGAACTTCCGCCGCTTCATCGACGACGATTACGCCGAGCGCGTTTACGGCGATCGCATCGAGGTCATCACCGGTCCGCGCGGAACCTGCTGGTTCTGAGGACATCGCCTGTTATCACAAGCAGGCGCCCGGCGAGAAAGGTGCGGCTGATGCTGAGCCTCGTGTACTCGATCCACCGTCCGCCGCAGGTCGAGCGGCCCGGCCGCGGCCGTCTCGTGCCGGGTACGATCGGGTGACGTCGCGCGCGGTCAGGCGACCTTGCGCTTCGCCACCTCGATGACTTCCGCGCGTGACACGCCGCGCCGCTTGATCCACGCCACGTACTCGGCGTAGGAGGTGGTGAACTCGGCGCCGACGGTGGAGGGCTGCACCCCTTGAGGCCGTGCTGCGGGCGATCGCGCTTGGCGCGCTGGATCAGCGCGGCCGGCTCCGCGCCGGGAAGGCTCACGACCCGCGTGTTCTCCCGGTGCTTGAGCCCGGTGGCCGGGGCGGTGGTGTACGTGCAGGTCGAGCCATCGACGTAGCGCGAGACCGTGTCGAAGAAGAGGCCGGCGACGGGATGATCGTAGATCGCGGCGGCCATCGAGTCGCCGCGATGGGCCATGAGCTGGACGCTCACGCCCGGCATCTCGGGGATCGAGTGGAGGCCGCCGTCCTCGAATCCGGCGCTCTGGAACTCCGCGACCACCGCGCGCAGGCGCTCGGCGTGACGCAGCCGGGACGGGTCGGTCGGGGCGAGCGTGATGGTGTCGGGCTGACGGGCCAGCGCCTTCTCACCGATCGAGCGCCCGAACAGCGCGGCGATCAGGAGTCGCGAGAGCGGCGTCAGGACGAGCAAGGCGAGAACGAGCAGGGCGATGATACCGATGTTTCATGGTCGGCCTCCATAACGAGTCGGCGCGGGGCTCTGGGAATATCGGCACGCCGCGCCGTGGGGTTCACGCACTCGATCGGCGTGTGCGTCGTCAGTGGGGCCGCGGCCCCGCGGCGGATCGCGTCGAGTCTCGCGCGGAGTCGACGACGGCCTCGCCGAGCATCTGCTCGATCCGGCGCGCGCCGGCCTCGAGCTCGGGTCCGAGACTCCCGAGGGGCGCGCGCCTTGGCGAGCGCGCGGCGAGCGGCGTCGGGGTTGCCGGCCTCGAGCCAGGCCTCGCTCGCCATCAACGCGCGCCGGCCGTTGCCGCCGAGGTCGAAGGCGCGCTCGAGCTCGCGCGCGCCGACCTCGGGCTGGCCGAGATCCATGGCGCGCTGACCGAGAAAGGCGTGGAGGTTGGCGCGCTGGAAGTCGGTGAGCGTCGAGGGATGCTCCGCCATCGCGAACGCGCGGCGGGTGGCGAGCGGCTCGTCGGCATGGACGAGCAGCCAGCCGAGCGCGCACAGCATGAGCACCGGCAGCACGAGCGCGAGCGCGGTCCGGCGACGGGTTCGCTCGAGCCCGGCGAGGAGCATTGCGCCCGCGGTCGTGAGCGTGAGCGCCGGCATCAGGTTCGCCTTCCCACTCGCGCTCGGGGCCGAGCGTGTAGAGGCGTGCGGATGATCACGACCAGCACGATCACGAGCGGCGCGGCCGCGATCAGGAGGGCGATGGCTCGCGGGTCGCGCACCCACGCGGTCGTCGCAACGCGGCCGGCGACGAACGGCGCCATCAGCGCGAGCGGAAGACCAGCACCAGCGCGTTGGCGATGTCGCTCACATGGGCGTGCCCAGTGCGCACCGACTCGATCAGGTCGCGGATGTCGACGGTGAGCTGCCTCCCCGTGCCGGTGGTGGCGGACACGACGATCAGCAGCGCGATCGCCACGATCCCGGCTGACGAACAGCGTCCGGCGCGTGGCGGGATCGTCGCGATCGAGCGGCGGCCCGAGCGCCCGCCACAGCAGCGGTAACGCCATCACGATTCCGACCCGGTGCGCGAGCGCCACCGCGATGAACGCGGCCACCGTGCGCCACGCCTGCGCGCGCGTGTCGAGCAGGGCCAGCGCCTCCGCCCACCACCAGATCGTCGTCACCGCCACGAGCCCGGCCGACTCGGCGTACCCCGCGAAGGCCACCACCACGCCGGACAGCGCGAGCGCGGCGGTGAGGCCCACGCGCGCCGCCGGGTCGGATGAGAGCCTTCCCGCCAGCCGGTAGGCGAGGGCGAAGAACAGGATCGCGAGCGTCCACGAGACGATCGAGACCGCGGTGAGAACCGGAACGCCGAGCGCCTGGAGCCCCGCCACGCCGAGGATGTCGACCACGATGTCGAGCGGGTTGGCGTGGAGCCGCGCCCACCACGACGCGAACAGCGGGATCATCCCCGCGCCGGCGACGCTCAGCGCGCGGATCCGGAGCTGGGTGTCGCCGAGGTAGTGGATCTTCTCCCGCAAGGGGAAGGCGATGAGCCACGCGACCAGCGCCGCCAGAATCCCGCGCGCGATCGGAGGACGGAGGCTCACGCGCGAAAGACGACGCGGCGGCGACCGAGAGCACGACCACGACCACGCCGGCGACCGGGGAGAGGGAGCGGAGCCCGTTCATGCCCCAGAAGAAGTTCGAGTCGGGTGGGGCGAGGGAGCAGCGCGACCGCCAGGAGGGCGGGAGCGAGGGGAACATGACCGGGGCCGGTCGGGGCCCGGGCCGTTCGCGCGGTGGTCGAGGCCGGTCTGGATGCCGCGGCATGGCGGCGGGTCGATTCGGACGTGAGCGGGTCATGGGACGGCCGTATACTACTTGTGGTACTGGCTCCACCCCTCTTCCCAGCGAGGACTCGACCCATGCCCGAGCGCGTGTCGTCTCGCCCCGCGGATCCGGCCCGGCGCCGGCCGCCTCTCCGCCCGCTTCATCGCCGTCGGACTCTTCCTCTCGTGGGCCGCGTTTCAGGCGGCGCCGAGTGCCGCGCTGACCACCGACCCGGATCTCCCGAACACCAACGGGCGAGTCCGCGCGCTGGCCAAGTCCGGCAACACGCTCTACCTCGGCGGTGATTTCACGATGGTCGGGCCGTACACCGGACTCTCCGCCACGCTCGACAGCGCGACCGGTACGCCGGCGGGGTCGCTGACTCGGGGCACGCGAGTCCGCATCGTCGCGTCCGACGGCGCCGAGCGGATGGTTCCTCGGGGGAGGATTCACGACCGTTCAGGGCGCGAACCGGCAAGAACCTCGCCCACCTGCTCGCGGACGGCTCGATCGACCTCTCATGGAACGTGACCGTCAGCGGTGAGGGTGTACGCGATCTCGGTCGTGGACTCGACCGTGTACATCGCCGGGGTCTTCAATTTCATCAATGGCCAGTCGCGCAACGGTGTCGCCGCGATTCATGCCCGGAGCGCCGCGCTGCTGGCCTGGAATCCCAACACCGATGGTGGCGTGCTCGCGATGGCGATCGACGGTGGACGAGCCTATCTGGGCGGCTCGTTCGGCCACGTCGGTGGTCAGGCTCGCACCAACGCGGCCGCCGTGGACCTGGCGTCAGGCGCGGTCGCGCCGTGGGATCCCCACGGAAACGGGCCGGTCTATGCACTGGCCGTGTCCGGCGGAACGGTCTACGCGGGCGGGACGTTCACCGCCATCGGTGACCTGCTGCGGAATCGCATCGCGGCGCTCGACACCAGTCTGGGATTCGCGACCGCCTGGAATCCGGGCGCGTCGGATCGAGTCGAAGCCCTAGTCGTGAGAAATGGATTGGTGTACACGAGCGGCTTGTTCCAGGCCATCGGCGGACAGTCGCGCAGGTATCTCGCGGCGCTCGACGCCACCAGCGGGCTCGCGACCGGCTGGAATCCGACCCGAACGCCGAGGTCCAGACGATCGCCTCCGCACGGTTCGATCCTCTATGTCGGCGGTGCGTTCTCGACCGTGGGTGGCCAGCCGCGAGGCCGCATCGCGGCACTCGACGAGGCGAGCGGAACGCCGACCACGATGGAGAGCCGACGCCGTGGGATCGGTCTACTCGATCGCGGCGTCCGCCGGGGCGATCCATGCCGGGGCAACTTCCGAGATGATCGGCGTGACGCTGCGTCGCTATCTCGCGGCGGTCGACGTCACCACGCACGCCGTGCTCCCGTGGAATCCCGACCCCGACGGCCAGATCAATGCCCTCGCCCTGTCCGGATCGACGCTGTCTCGCGGGCGGCGGTTTCAGCTCGATCGGCGGCCAGCCGCGCATCGCGCTGGGGGCGGTCGACGCGGGCACCGGCCTCGCCACCCCATGGAACGCGGGACTCGCCGGCAGTCCGCCCTATGTCATCACGCTCCAGGCGTATGGCTCCATTCTCTACGTCGGGGAATGTTCTCGAATGCCGGAGGACAGCCGCGGAACAACCTCGCGGCCCTCGACGTCGGCACCGCGGTCGCCACCGGTTTCAATCCCAACGTCACTGGCGGAAGTCGACTGCGTCACCACCGACGGCGGCTCCGGGTCTATGCGGGCGGATGGTTCACCGCGGTCGGCGTGTCGGCGCGTTCCCACCTCGCGGCGATGGATGTCTCGACCGGTGCCGTCGTTCCCGGCTGGCGCCCCGATCCCGACGGCGTCCCCTACGCCCTCGCGCTGAGCGGCTCAAGCTCTTCTTCGGCGGCATCTTCACGCACGCCGGAGGCTCGCTCCCGAAACAACGTCGCCGCGGTGGACCGGACCAGCGGATCGCTGACCGCCTGGAATCCCTCGGCGGGAAGCTCGTCCAAGGCTCTGGGCCGCGGATGGTTCGGTGCTCTACGTCGGCAGTTGTTGTGTCCTCTCCGCGCGCGACACCAGCACCGGTCTCGCGGCCCCGTGGGATCCGCGCAGTTGGCCGGGAACCGGCGGCGATCCTGGTCGACGGGCCGCGGGTGTACGTGGGAGGGCTCGTTCAACAGCGTGCTCGGAGTCACGCGCTACAACCTGGCGGTGCTGTCGTACTACGGCGTGCTCGATGTCCCCGACCCTCCCGCTCGGTGCGCTCATGACGCTGGCCCAGAACCATCCCAATCCCGCGGGTCTCGTGACCACGCTTCGCTTCACGTTGCCTTCGGCGCGGACCGTGACGCTCACCGTTCACGACGTGATGGGTCGCGTGGTCGCGATTCCCGTCGATCACGAATTCCTGCCGGCCGGATCGCACCAGCGCCGCGTCGATCTCGCGCGGCTCTCCGACGGACTCTACTTCTACACGCTGAGCGGGAGCGGACCGGCGGTCACGCGGCGCATGATCGTCGCACGCTGACGATCCGCGCGGCGGCCGCCGCACCCAACGACGACGCCCGCGGTCACTTGAGGCCGCGGGCGTCTTCACGTCTACCCTCCGGGCGATCGTCCCTTCCCCTCCCGGAGAGTGTCGTGTCGGAAATCGTCTCCTTCGACGGTGACCTCGCCCGTCTGGCCTTCGATCTCTGCCGTCCGGCATGTTGGCCATCGACGCCGAGGGCACGATCGTCCTCGTCAACCGCGAGACCGAGCGCCTGTTCGGCTGGTCGCGCGACGAGCTGATCAGGACGGTCGGTCGAGACCCTGGTGCCGCCGTCGGCGCGCGCGCGTGCATCCGGGACACCGCCACAACTTCGACGCCGACCCGCGCAGCCGGCCGATGGGCGTGGGGCGCGAGCTGCACGGCGTGCGGCGGGACGGCACCGAGTTCCCGGTCGAGATCGGGCTCAACCCGGTGACGCTCGGCGACCGGCGCTTCGTGTTCGCCTCGATCGTGGACATCACCTCGCGGCGCGCCATGGAGGAGAGCCTGCGCCGCTCGCAGAAGCTCGAGGCCGTCGGCGTGCTCGCGGGGCGGGATTGCGCACGACTTCAACAACATCCTGCTCGGCATCATGGGGCACACCGAGCTGGCGCTGCTGCGAGGACGGCTCGCTCACGCAGCGGCAACGCGATCTCGGGAGGTGCTGAAGGGAGCGGAGCGCGGCCGGCAGCTGGTCCAGCGCATCCTCGCCTTCAGCCGCGCCACCGAGGTGGCGCGCGGGTCCCGCTGCGGCTCGATCGTACGGTGGCCGAGTCGCTGGAGCTGATCCGCGCGTCGCTGCCCGCCACGGTCGAGATCCGCGCGGAGCTCGATCCCGGAGCACCGACCGTGCTCTCCCGGATGAGACCCAGATCCACCAGATCCTGATGAACCTCGCGACCAACGCCGCGCACTGCCATGCCGCGTGGCGGAGTCCTCACGGTGAAGCTGAGAACGTTCGATCCGAACCCCGAGACGCTGCTCCGGCATCCCGGCATGCGAGCGGGACCGCACGCGCGGCTCGAAATCACCGACGACGGCGCCGGCATGACGGCCGAGGTCCTCGAGCGCGTGCTCGAGCCGTTCTTCACCACCAAGCCGGTCGGACAGGGCACCGGGCTCGGCATGTCGGTGATCCACGGCATCGTCCGTGGCCACGGCGGGACGATCGAGATCGAGGCGCGCCGGGTCGCGGCACGACGGTGACGATCGACCTGCCGGCCGGCAACGCTCCGGCTCCGGCGCCGGTCGAGTCCGTGGTCACGACCCGCGACGGGAGCGGCCCGCGCGTGCTGCTGGTCGAGGACGAGCCCGACCTCGCGTCGATGCAGCGCCGCCAGCTCGAGCACCTGGGATACCGCGTCACCGTCCATACCTCGAGCGTCGAGGCGCTCGAGGACTTCCGCTCGCGGCCCGCGGGGTTCGACCTCCTGGTCACCGACGCGACGATGCCGCGGATGACGGGCGCCGAGCTGACCCGCGAGATCGTGGGACTCCGGGCGGATCTTCCGGTGCTCATGGTGACCGGCGGCGACGGCGCGGATCCCGAAGTGCTCAAGCGCATCGGCGTGCGCCGCGTGCTCCGCAAGCCCCACACCTCGCGCGAGCTGGAGCGGGCGATCCGCGACACGCTCCGCCCGGCGGAATGACGGCGATGTCGCGACCTCTCGATCCGCCCTCGTCCAACGCTCCCGCCACGACCGGAATGGGGCGCGATCGGCGACGTGCTCCCGGCGGTGATGGACGCGCTCGCCGATCCGATGCTGGTGATCGATCAGGGCCGCCACGTGGTCGGCGTCAATCCGCCGCTACCTCGAGGTGTTCGGACGCGAGCGCGTCGATCTCACCGGCAGCCTCTGCACCGATGCGCTCCACCACGCCGACGCGCGCGACGGCTCGACCCGGCGCTGCGTCGTGTGCGACGTCCTCGAGCGCGGCGTCGCGCAGCGCCGCTCTGCTCCAGGTCGACGACGCGAGGCGGCGTGGCGCGCCGCTTCGAGATCGCCTTCATCCCGTTCGACGCTCCGGCCGATCGTGGTCGGTTCGTGGTCGAGGTGTGGCGCGACATCGGCGACCGCAGTCAGCTCGAGATCCAGCTCTCGCACAGCGAGCGACTCGCCTCCGCCGGAATGGTCGCGGCCGGCGTCGCCCACGAGATCAACAATCCGCTGGCCTCGATGATGGCCGGCATCGAGGTGCTGGGCCGCTGGCTCGACCGCGGGCGCTTCGACCCGGCGAGCGTCACCGAGGCGCGGAAACCGTGACCCTGCTCGAGCGCGAGGCCGAGCGCTGCCGCGACACCACCGAGAAGCTCTCGCTGCTCGGACGCTCGTACGGCACCGTGCCACGTGCTGGGTCGACCTGAACCGCGTGCGTCCGCGACACGCTGACGCTCCTGCGACACGAGCTGCGCAAGCGTAAGATCGAGGTGGTGGAGGGCTGGCGCCCGAGCTGCCGCCGATCTGGGCGCACGAGGCCGCCATGCGCGAGATGTGCATGAACCTCGCGATCAACGCGGTCCAGGCGTCGAGCAGGGGCGGTCGCGTCACCGCGACAACGCAGAGCGCCGCCGATCACGTGACGATCGTCATCGCCGACACCGGCGCCGGGATCTCGCCGAGCACCTGGCGCGGATCTGGGATCCCTTCTTCACCACCAAGCCGGTGGGACGGGGCACCAGGCTCGGGCTGACGATCACCAACCGCATCGTGACGCAGCATGGAGGCCGGATCGAGGTCGAGAGCCGCGCCGGGCGAAGGCGCGCGAGCTTCTCGGTCGGAGCTGCCGGTGCATGGTCCCGGAGGCGAGGCATGAACTAACGCAGGCTGCTGATCGTCGACGACGAGGAATCGTTCCGCAAGATCACCGCCCGCGAGCTCGAGCGCTCGAGCTACTCGGTCGAGAGCGCGGCGTCGCTGGCCGACGCGCGCGCCGAGCTCGCGCGCGGAAGCTTCCACGTCGTATTGCTCGACGTGCGTCTGCCGGACGGCAGCGGGCTCGACCTGCTCAAGGAGATCCGCGAGTCCTACCCGGGCACCGACGTGGTCATGCTCACCGCCTACGGCACCGTTCAGGAGGCGATCCGGGCGATGAAGGACGGCGCCCACGACTTCCTCACCAAGCCGTGCAAGCTGGCCGAGCTCGAGGCGACGCTGGACAAGGTGATCGAGAAGCAGACGCTCGAGCGCGGACACGCCGCGCTCAAGCGCGACGTCGATCGCTTGGCGCCGAGCGACGGATTCGTCGGCCGCGCGCATCAGATCCAGGAGATGCTCGCGATGCTCGCGCGCGTCGCCGAGACCGACTCGACCGTGCTGATCCGCGGCGAGAGCGGCGTGGGCAAGGAGCTGGTGGCGCGCGCCGTCCATCGGCAGAGCCACCGCTGCCCAGCAGCCGTTCGTCGTGGTCGACTGCGCGTCGCTGCACGAGAACCTGCTCCAGAGCGAGCTGTTCGGTCACGAGAAGGGCGCCTACACCGGCGCGATCCGCCTGAAGCACGGGCTGTTCGAGGTGGCCGACCGCGGCACCATCTTCCTCGACGAGATCGGGAGATCACGCCGCCCCTGCAGGTAAAGCTGCTGCGCGTGCTCGAGTCCGGCACCTTCCGGCGGCTCGGCGGCACCGTCGACATCAAGGTCGACGTGCGGGTGATCGCGGCCACCAACCGGTCGCTCGAGACGATGATGAAGGCCAAGGAGTTCCGCGAGGATCTCTACTACCGCCTCAACGTCTTCAGCCTGACCATCCCGCCGCTGCGTGACCGCCGCGAGGACATCCCGCCGCTGGTCGAGCACTTCATCCAGAGCTCCGCGATCGTCGCCAAGCGCGCGCTCGACGGTGAGCAAGGAGGCGATGGAAGTGCTGCTGCGCTATCTGTGGCCGGGCAACGTGCGCGAGCTCGAGAACGTCCTCGAGCGCGCCCTGATCCTCATGCGACGCCGACACGATTCGAGCCCGAGCACCTGCCGCTCGGCGTGCGGCTCGAGCCGTCGTTCCGGCCCGACGAGGAGGACGACCGCCTGGTCACGCTGGAGGAGGTCGAGCGCCGCTACGTCAAGCGCGTGCTCGAGGAGTGCAAGGGGCACCGCCACAAGGCGGCGAGCATCCTCGGCATCAGCGAGCGGAACCTCTACCGCAAGCTCAAGGAGCTCGATCGCTCAGGCGACGGAGTCGACGAGGAGCCGAGGAGTCGCATCCGCGCGACTGACAAAGCTGCACCGCGGCTGCCATGTGGACAGGTCCGGGCGGCGGTCGCGACGTCGAAGTCGAGCGCGGGCGCCGAATCGGCCTCGGGGCACACCGGTTGCAATCACTGGCTTCATTCTTCACACGGGCGCGGTTCGCCCGAGGCTCGAAGCCAGGAGAAGCCGGTGCCCGCGTCGTCATCTACCAGCCGCGACCCGTGTTCGAGGAGTGCGGCCGCATGCTCGAGGGCAAGGGCTTCGAGCTGGTGGTCTGTTCCGACCGCGAGGCGCTCTTCGACGCGCTGACCGAGCGGCGACCCGACTGCCTGGTCTACGTGCTCGACGATCTCATGCTCGACCTCGGTCTCCTCGCCGTGCTCCGGCGCGTCGCTCCGCGTCTGCCGTTCATCGTCCTCGGCGGCGCCTCGGGGCTCGAGGCGCGCCGCAGCGTCCAGGACCTGAAGCCCACCTACTACGGCATGTTCCCGCTCGATCCTCCGAGCTCAGCGACGCGGTGGCCGGCGCCGTCCGTCCTCATCACGCCTGACCGATCGCGAAGCCCCGCCGCCTGACAGGCTGGCCGACCCACTGACGTCTTGTCCGCCGACCGCTCCGGAGGCCCGATCACGAGACCCGGGGCATGGCGCTGCGAGGCAGCGGGTTGTGGGCGAATCGTGGGCTGGGTCCGCTTCGTGCAATGTTCGTGAATGATAGGAAGGTGAGATAGCATCGACACATCCCGGAGGACGACATGAAACCGATCCGCTTCGAGCACAGACCGCAGTCGCTGATCGCCGCGCTGGTTCTCGCGTTCGCGCTGGTCGCTCACCACGCGGGAGCCGCCGATCGCGTGGCCCTCAACCTGGCGCCGAAGAGCGTGCTCTCACTCCACGGCGATTCGAACGTTCACCACTGGTCGAGCGAGGCCACCCAGCTGACGCTCAAGGGGTCGATCGAAGGCGCGACCACCTCGCCGGGCGACGCGGTGCGGGCCGGCGCGCCGTTCGATCTCGAGGTGACCATTGCCGTGAAGGGTCTCAAGTCCGGAAAGTCGAAGCTCGACGACAATATGTACTCGGCGCTCAGGAAAAGCAGAACCCGACCATCGTGTGGCGGCTCAAGAGCTACGAGCGTCCCGCCGACGCGAGCGCCGACAGCATGATCGTCAACGCCGAGGGCACGCTGCGCATCGCCGGGCAGGAGCGGCCGGTCACGATCAAGACCGCGGTGCGGTCCGAGGACGGCCAGCTTCGGGTGCGGGGCGATGGTGCCGCTGCTCATGTCGGACTACGGGATCAAGCCGCCGACCATGATGCTCGGGACCATGCGCACCAAGAACGAGGTGCTGGTGAAGTTCGACCTGGCGCTCATCGCCAATCAATAGCGCGTCCTCACCCAGGAGAGCACGATGGAGCGCGATCGGGAACCGCAGCGCCGGGGCGTCTTGAAGCGGAGCGCACTCGGCGCGATCGTGGTGGCGGCGCTCGCCGTGGCGTCGGCTTCGCCGGCGCGCTCGTCACGCGGTGATTCCTCGGCGGTCGCCGAGAACGCCGCGGCCCGCACGCCGGTCACGGTCACGGTGACGCGCGCTTCCGAAGGGCTCGAGATCGTCGGCCGGTGCCGCGTGGTCGCGCCGGTGGCGGTGGCCTGGGAGGTGCTCACCGACTACGACGGCATCGACCACTTCGTCTCCTCGATGCGCGAGAGCCGGATCGTCTCGCGCGAGAACGGTCACCTCATGGTCGAGCAGATCGCGGTCGGCAAGGTGTTCCTGTTCCATCGCGAGCTCCACGTCCTCCTGCGGGTCGAGGAGGACTCGGCCTCGACCATTCGCTTCGCCGACACGCTCCACCGCGACTTCGAATCCTATGACGGCGCCTGGCGGATCGAGCCGATGGGACCGGAGGTCGAGATCGAGTACCGGCTGCAGGCACGGCCGTCGCGCGGCGTCCCCGATCTGATCGGGCGCGGCATCTTCCCGCGGCACCGTCCGTCAGCTGCTGTCCGAGGTCGCGGCCGAGATCGCGCGCCGCGCCGAGAAGCGCGGGACCACGGGCGATCGCGCCGTCAGCGCCGAGACCACGCTCCTCGGCGGCCGTCCCTAGAGATTCTCGCTCGGGGTGCGTGCGCCACGGCGGGGCCGAGTGGTACCGTTCCGCGGCGCCACGATGGCACGCGGCCCCATCTTCTTTCCTGGCATCCGCCCCTTCGGAGAACTCCCATGGAAAACCGCGAGGTGTCCGAGATCTTCCTGTCGTCGGAGAACAAATACAAGATCGACAAGATCCACTTCGTCATCGAGCGTGTCACCGTGGATCCGGCCGGGTTGCGCGAGATCGGCAAGCGGATCCTGAGCGGCGGGATCGAGGTGACGCGGGGGACGACGACGGGCCTCCTCGGCGCCGCGTACACGCCGGCGCTCGACAAGCTCACGCTCAGCGCGGACCTCGATCTCAAGTCCGTGATCGCCCAGGCCGCGATCGTGCACGAGGGGACGCACGCGCTGAACGACATGCGTCGCTATCACACCACCGAGGTGGTCGACGAGATGGCGGGATACATCGCCGACGCGATCTACATGCTGGCCTCGCACCACGGCGGGACGTCCCCGGATGCGGACAGCCGGAAGATCCTCGAATCCGCGGCGGCGATCGTGAAGCGTCTCGACCTGATCAACGTCAAAGGACCGACGAAGATCACCTTCGACCACTACAAGGACCTCGCGGCCGCGATCAAGGCTCATCCGGCTTACAGCGCGACCGCGGCCAACGAGGTGAAGGGCGACGGCGTCCGCGAGCGCCGCTGACGGAGCAAGCCATCGTCGTTCGTCGAGAACGCGGAGGGTTTCATGACGGTTCAGAGTCCCCGCGCGCACACGATTCACCGTCATCAGCACCATCTGGGCTGGAACCGTGCGAACCCTCCGGCGCTGATCGTCGCGCCCGGTGAATCGGTCGAGTTCCACACCGTCGACGCGTCCGGTGGGCAGCTGACGGACGCGTCGACGGCGGCCGACGTCGCGACCCTCGACTTCGCCCGGTGCAATCCGGTGTCCGGGCCGATCCACGTCGACGGTGCGATGCCGGGCGACGTGCTCCGAGTCACCCTGCTGTCGTTCGCGCCCTCGGGGTGGGGCTGGACCGCCGTGATTCCGGGCTTCGGCCTGCTCGCGGATCAGTTCGAGGAGCCGGCGCTGCGTCGCTGGACGTACGATCCCTCGATGAAGGCGCCGGCGATGATGGACTCCTGCGGCGCCCGCGTCCCGCTCAAGCCGTTCTGCGGCACGCTCGGCCTGGCGCCGGCGGAGCCGGGCACACACAGCGTGGTCCCGCCGCGGCGCGTCGGCGGTAACCTGGACGTTCGCGACCTGAGCGCCGGTGTCCAGCTCGAGCTTCCCGTCGAGGTGGAGGGTGGATTGTTCTCGATCGGCGACGCGCATGCCGCGCAAGGCGACGGCGAAGTGTGCGGCACCGCGATCGAGAGCCCGATGTCCGTGGCGGTGCGGTTCGACGTCGTCAAGTCGGCGCGACTCGAGTTCCCGCGCTTCACCACGCCGGGTCCGGTGTCCCGGCATCTCGACGCCAAGGGCTACGAGGTGACGACGGGCGTCGGGCCCGATCTGTTCCAGGCCGCGCGTGACGCCGTGCGCGGCATGATCGACCTGCTGTCCGCGCGCGGCGTGGATCCGGTGGACGCGTACATGCTGTGCAGCGTGTGCGCGGACCTGAGGATCAGCGAGATCGTGGACCAACCGAACTGGGTCGTGTCGCTCTACTTCCCCGCATCGTCTTCGAGTAGCCCTTTCGTCATTCGACGTCCGTCCAGTGACCGAGCCATCACCACTTCCGGAGCCCTCCGCGGCGACGCTGGCCTGGGTGCGCGAGCACACCGGCGGCGGCGTGATCCGGGGCGTCGAGTCACTCGCGATGCGCCCCGGCCACTCGGTTCACGCCCTCACGCTGGACCGGGCGGATCTTCACCACGTCGTGCTGCGACTCCGCGCGAGCTCCGGACTCGGCGATCCCGACCCGGATCTCACCGTGGAGCGCGAGGCCGCGGCGTTGACGATGCTCGAGCGCGCGGGGTTCGACGCGCCGCGGTTGCTCGCGCTCGACGCGTGCGGCGATCGCAGCGAGACGCCGGCCTTGCTGATGACCCGCTTGCCCGGTCGGGTGATGGATGATCCCGACGCGCTCGATGACGCCGCACTCGATCAGCTCGCGCGCGCTGCGCTGACCCTGCATCACATTCCGTCCCCGTGGCCGGGAATACCTGCGTATACGCCGTACCACCGTCTGACAGATCCTCGACCACCCTCGCATGCGACCCGCCCCGATCTGTGGACGCGAGCGTTCGCCGAGGTGGCGAGCGGTCCGCCGTCGAGTCGCGAGGTGTTCGTTCACCGCGACTACCACCGGGCAACACGCTGTGGAGTCACGGACGGTTGACCGGCGTGATCGACTGGATGACCGCCTCGCGCGGCCCTGCCGGCGTCGATCTCGGGCACATGCGGTGGAATCTCGTCCTCGAAGCGGGCGAGCCCGTGGCCGACGCGTTCCTCGAGCGCTACCGCGCGCTCGGCGGGAGCATCGAGCGACAGCCCTACTGGGACCTTCGCACCGTGATCGATCTCCTGGCCGACGACGATCCCGCGGCCGAGATGGTCGCGCGGCTCGAGCCCTACGTGTCCCGGGCGCTCGATCGCGGCTGACCGCAGGGAAGCGCCGTCCGGGCGCCTCCAGATGACCCTTCAATCCTCATGCGGCGGACCGATAACTCGTCGAGAAGCGTCGTCGGCGAAGACTTCGGAGGTCGGATGAGCCGCATGGCGAAAGTCGCTGTGGTGATGGGGGATACGGCGCGGCGGCGCTCGCCGCCTTCGTCTCCGCCTGGCTCTACGACGTTCGCCTCTCCAAGCTGCCCTACGACACGTCGGGCGGCATGTACGCCGCCGGCGAGACGATGGCGTCCGGGGGCGTGTTCCTCCTGGTCGCGCTGGTGCCGACGCTGCTCGCGCTGTGGTTCCTCCGCCGCCACGCGCGGTTCTGGAACGCGCTGGCCGTCGTGGTGCTCGCGTTCGCCGCCGCCGGCCTGCTCGCCGTGCTCATGCCGCTCGTGATCGACGAGAGCGCCGTGCGCGGCGCACTCGTGTTCGTGAGCCTGCTCGCGCTCGCGCAGTTGCTCGGCGTGCCGTTCTGGCTCATGGGCTTCTCCCTGCTCGCCCGGCTCGCGCCCACCGGTTCGCGCGGCGACTGCTGGTCGCCGCCGTCGGCATCGAGGCCGTGATCGGGGTGTGCGCACTGATCCACTGGTTCGTGCCGCGAGTGCTCTAGGACGAGGCGCCGATCGTGTCGTCATCGAACCGGAGAACCCACATGAAACGAATCGCCGTCGTATCGATGCTCGCCTCGATCGTCTCGGCTCGCGCACGCGGGCCAGGGATGGATCAACGCCCAGGGTCAGCGCGTTCCGGAGACCGAGTCCCGGAAGTCGGTGAACGGGTTCTCGGGCTGGTTGATGCCGACCTCGGACATGGACTGGCGGAAGAAGTGGGAGACGCCGTCGGCGACGACCCCGCAGTTCACGGAGGCCCGGACCGTGACCGTGGGGCAGCGGATCTCCGTGCTCACGCTCTTCTCGAATCCGCAACTGCGCCGTGGCGCCGCCGACATCACCTGCGACCTCGAGATCGTGCGGCCCAACGGGATCGCCGATCGCCACGCCGACGTCGTGTGCTATCGCGGGCCGATCCACGAGGACGCGCGGCACGTCTTCCTCTCCTCGCAGGTGGTCGAGTTCGTGGGCGAGAAGGACGATCCCAAGGGCCGCTGGATCGTGCGGGTCACCCTCCGCGACAACCTGCGGCGCGTGTCGCTGCCGCTGACCACATCCTTCGTCCTGCGCTGAATCGCCGGCGGCTCCGGCACGGCGCCGCCGCCGTCGATTCGAGTTCCTCGGCGTTACGGGTAGTCTCCCGACCTAGCCGACAGCGACGGTCGAGGAGGGCGCGATGAAGGCCAGAGTGCGACCCTCCTCGTGATGCATCATCCGGCGGGGTTCGAGCGGTTCTTCGAGGAAATGCAGGAACTGGTCGCTCGCCAGGCGAGCGGAGAGGAACGAGCCGCGCTCGCGGCTCGGTTCGACATGTTCGCGGCGCCGACGAAGGAGACCTGAGAGCTTGCGAGTCGGACTCTGGCGGACATCCACGAAGCCGTGGAACCGCTTCGGGTCGCCATCGCGGAGCTGACGAGCCGCAATGTGGAGTCCTTCGTCATGCTCGGCGACGTGCTCGATAGTGGTGAGCGAATGGACGAGACGGTGGCGCTTCTGAGCGCTCTGCCTGGCGCCCGAGTCTGGGGGAACCACGATTTCGGTCTGTGCGGCGTGCTTCATCCCTCGGTGCGCGATCGGTACTCGACCGCCGTGCTCGAATACTTCGCGACCCTGCAACCGTCGGTGACGCTGGACGGCGTGCGGTTCCAGCACATCGATCCGCACCTGGATCCGCGACAGATCGAGCACCTGTGGCAGTTTTCGAGCGCCACCGAACGTATCGAGGGCTTCGCACGATGCTCGGAAGCGAGGGTCTTCGTTGGTCACCTGCATGCCTGGGAGATCTACACCCCCGAGGCCCGGATACCGTGGAACGGCGAAGGACGTTTTCCTATCATCCGGAGCAGCGATATCTGACGGTCGTTCATGCAGTGGTCGACGGCTGGTGTGCCGTGTACGATTCCGAAGCCGACGTCATCGAGCCGATACGGGTGACATGACGAGGGTGTAACGGAAACGCTCGGCGCGCGGTCCTAGTCCATCTCTGCGCGGAAGTCCGTGACGATCGCTTCGGCCACGACGTCGACGCATCGCTCACCGATCGCCGCGGAAAGCCCCCGCGCGTCGCCGATGATCCCGTTCGGGAGATGCTTTGCAGCCCGTCGCGAAGAATCCGGTCGAGCAGCTCGGCCGACGGCGTCTCCGGGTGATCCCGCCGCGGCGAGCTCGGCGTGCACGAGCTCTGGATGCATCGTCAGCATGATCGAGCTCTCGGCGATGTCGGCGTGCCCGCCCACCCGGCCGGCGTCGCCGCCCGCCTCGGCCACGGCGCGGCGCCACAGCCCGATCATGCCCACGACGTCGAGATAGGCGCTCACGCGACACGGATCGACCGCGACCCGAAGGCGCGGCAGCATGTCCGCGATCGGACCAAAGTTGCCGCCGTGGGAGGGAATGATCCCGATGTGGTGAACCCGTGCCGGGCGAGGCTCTGAACGTAATCCGCGCAGATCGCTTCGAGCGTGTCGCGGCGAATGCTGATGGTTCCGGCGAACGACATGTGGTGCTCGGAGCAGCCCACCCGGAGCGTCGGCGCCACGAGGGTGCGACCGAGCCGTTCCGCGACGCGCTCGGCGAGTCGCGTGCCGTGCTCGGCGTCCGTGAACAAGCGGGCAGGTGCGGTCCATGCTGCTCGACCGCGCCGCAAGCGAAGACGACTCGCGTGTTCCCGGCCGCGACGGCGGCCGCGATCTCGGGCGATGTCATGCGCTCGAGGATGGGAAATCCGCTCACGGCGTGCTCCCCGCGGTGATCGAGAGTTGGATCGTGAACGCGACAAGGTATCGAAGGGCGCGTTTTCGGGCCAAGTGATCGATCGCGTACATTTGCGCGGCGTGATCGACTGCGCGTCCCGCGTCCCGCTCCCAATCTCCCGGACGAGAGGAGGAACGATGCCGCTCTATCTGTCGAGATTCAGCTACACGCCCGAGGCCTGGGTCAGGCTCATCCGCAACCCGGAGGACCGCCGCAAGGCGGCTCAGTCGTACATCGAGTCCGTCGGCGGGAAGCTGCACGGGTTCTGGTACGCCTTCGGTGCGCACGATGGCTACAACCTGTGGGAGGCGCCGGACAACGTGAGCATGGCCGCGGTGGCGCTGGCGATCAGCGGCGGCGGTGCGTTGAGCGCGTTCTGAGACGACCGTCCTGCTGACCGTCGAGGAAGCGATGGATTCGATGCGCAAGGCCTCGCAGATTCGGTACCGACCCCCGGCGTGGAGGAGCCACGATGAATCGCGGTGGCATGTTCATCGTGGCGGCGTGTCTGGGCATGCTCGGACTGGGTTGTGGGGGTCGAGAGGTGACGGATTCGACGGCAAACGGCATGGTCACGGTGATCGGAAAACTGGTCGCGGTGAAAGACGACCGGCCGGCCGATGGGGCGTGGATCTGACCGTCGAGACCGGCGGCGGCAAGCGCGAGATCCTGCGCGTCGGATCGGCCTTCATCGCGGACCGCGCGAACCGGTGCTGGCGCTCCACCGCGTCGTGGATGCGGCGAAAGTCGGCGACCGTTTGAAGGCGAGCGGCCACCGCGAATCATCCGGGGCGCTGATCGTCGAACGGCTGGAGATTCTCGACTGAGGTCTGCTCGAGCATCGCTTCGCGCGGCCGCGGTTGGTCGAGACGTGGCTCCAGACGATCGGCATGACGACGCGGTAGATGGCTCACGCCGGGCACGGCTGCCGCGGCGCGGCGCATCGGGTCAAGCGTCACTCATCCACGTCGATAACTCGTAGATGCACAGGTTACTTCGCGCCGCGACCGTGGTCACGCTGCTGCTGGGATGGCAACACCCGGGGTTCGGCGACACCCTCACGCTCGAGTCCGTGATCGCGCGGGCGCAGCAGCGCTCGACCAGCGCCGCGCTCGCCCGCAACCGATTCCGCGCGAGCTACTGGCAGTTCCGCACCTCGGCGGTCGCGTTCCAGCCGACGCTCACGCTGCAAGCGACGACCGTCGACTTCGGGCGCACCATCTCCAAGCTCTCCTCGCCCGATGGCACCGAGGCGTTCGTGCCGCAGAGTTCCAGCACGTCGGGTTTCAGCCTGTCGATGTCCAAGGTGATCCGCACCACCGGCGGCGAGGTGTTCCCGGAGACCGCGCTGGAACGCCTCGATGAGCTCGACCACGCGACCGCTCCTTCCTACCTCGCCCATCCGGTGCGCTTCGGACTGCGCCAGCCGTTGTTCGCGTTCAATCCGCATCGCTGGCAGGAGCGGATCGAGCCGATCCGCTACGAAGAGGCGCGCCGGCAGTACCTCGAGGACCTCGAGGGCATCGGCACCGCCGCGGCGCAGAGCTTCTTCGACCTGCTCGCGGCTCGCGATCGGCTGCGCGTGGCAGGCGCGAACGGCGCCGACGCCGAGACGCTGCACGTGCGCACCATCAAACGACGCAAGGCCGGGCGCGCGAGCGAAGAGGACCTGGTCGAGACCGAGCTCGGGCAGCTCAACGCGCGGCTCGAGCTTCAGCAGGCCGAGCTCGACGCGGCCGCGCGGTTGCGAGCGTTCCGATCGTATCTCGGCGACCGCGATACGAGCGCCGTGGACCTTGACCTGGCGCTCGAAGCGCCGGACGTGAACGTCGACGCCGCCACGGCCGTCGCCTTCGCGCGCGCCCATCGCTCCGACGCACTCGCGCTCGAGCGCCGCAAGCTCGAGGCCGAGCGCGACGTCGCGGATGCGCGGGCGGCGGGTGGCATGAACGCGAGCCTCGTGGCGAGCTACGGCAGAAGCCAGACCACCGGCGACTTGCACGACATCTTCCCGGCGCGGCCAGGAGTTCGACCAGGCCAGCCTTACGCTGCAGGTCCCGATCCTGACTGGGGGCGCGCGCAGGCGCACGCCAAGGTCGCCGATTCGAATCACGACGTGACGCTGATCTCGATCGAGCAGTCGCGCGCGGACCTCGACCAGGACGTGGTGACCAAGGTCGATCGAGTTCAACGTGCAGCGCGAGCGCATCCGGCTTCGCCGAGCGTGCCGACGCGCTGGCGGAGCGCCACCACGAAGCCGTCACCAGCGTTACCTCGCGGGCCAGGCGGATCTCGAGAGTGTCAACCTCGCCCTTGCGCAAAAGATCTGGCGCGCCGCAACCACGTGGAAGCGTTGCGCGGGTACTGGACCAGCTACCTCGAGCTGCGCCGCGCCACGCTGTTCGACTTCATGGCCGGCCCGCGCCATCGAGCCCGTCGACCTGGCCTGGTGACGCGCGCGCGCGCGTCAGTCCCTCCGGCTGATCCGTGCCGGACTCTTAGCCTCAGTCCGAGCCGCCGAGATGGCGGACGAAGGGGACGAGCGCGGTGACCACGCCGAGGAGTGCAGAATCGCGCCTTTACCGCGAGCTCGCTCCACGGGAACCGCCGCGTTCCGTCGGGATTGCTCCATCCGCCGGGCGCGTCGTCGTCCGCGGTGACGAGATGCCCGAAGAAGGCCCACGCCGCGAACCATGAGAGTGAAGATGAACGGCACGTGGCAGAGCCGGGAGAGTAGAAGCGCGGTCGTGATGACCACGAGCCCCAGCCCGTTGTAGTACGCCCGCGCTTGGGTCTTCACATCAGCCTTCGGCTCCGCGGTGATGAGTTGCCCGAAGTTCGCCCAGGCCACGAATCCAATGAGCATGAGGATGGTCGGCGCGTTCCAGATCCAGGAGAGCAGGAGGGCGGTCGTAAGGCCGACATAGAACGCCCGAGCGACGTTCTTCACCTCACCCTCGGCCTCGCGATGCCCACTGTTCCATCGAATGACATGCCGGTCGAATCGGCAGGATCGCGGACGACCTTGATCCCACCGAGCGGCTTCGGAAGTGCGATGGCCTGCGACTAAGAGCGCTGCATGAATGCCGGAAGCTCTGGGGCTGCGTCGGCGTGGCACGCGACAGCCCCCTCGTGTGCGTCATCCGCCCGTGCTTTGCCACTCGAGCACGGAGAACGTCTTGCGGAATGGTGGCAAGACATGAGTCCGCGCGAACTGGATCGAATTCGGCCTTGGAGAGCGGGCCGAAGATCTGAAGGGTGTCTCTCCGGCCTCTGACCGGCTCGGTCGAGCGGTCCACGATGAAATAGTTGGTCACGGCACGGTCGAAGTGCACTCCATTCGCAGAGGGATGTTGCTGAGCAACGACGTAGTGCGCATCGGCTCCGACGGCGAACACCGTCGGTCCCACCAGAGAGCCAACCCATCCGACGTGTCGATCGACAGGTCCATTTGAGCCTCGGTGTCGATGGCGATGAGCACGTAGGGGCCATGGCGCCAGTAAGCGTCGGGCCAATGTCGATCGAAGATGGGCTGCAGCCCGCAACCGCAAACCAGGGTTATCGGCACGGGCCATCAAGAGCCCACGGAACGCGCGTGTATTGCCCGGGCATTTCATGGCCGAATCATCGGCACCGTGGAGGCATGGTTCAAGCCGTAGCTTCCGGCGCTGGTGCCGCAGCGGTGTGCCGGAGCGTCGGCTGAAGACGTGCGGTTTTCGAAGCGGGCTCTGTTCGACTACATTCGAATTCACCCGAGAGGTCTCCACCCCGGTGCATGGAGAGATTCCAGGCTGCGACGCCGCGCGCGCCTCTCTCGCATGACTCTTCTTCCCAATTCCGAGGAAACTCTCGCCAGGTGATTCGATCGTTTCTCACGCGAAGATGGTGGGGTCCCAACCTCATCCTTGCGGGCGGTGTGTTGCTGTCCATGCCTCGAGCCCCCGTTCGGCGGCGCGGGACGGCGAGCCTGCCCTACGCGGTGCGGGCGTGGACGATCGAGGACGGCCTGCCCACGTCCACCGTTCAGACATCGCGCAAACCCCGGACGGCTACCTCTGGCTCTCCACGACGGGCGGTCCTGCGCGCTTCGACGGCGTTCGCTTCGAGGTGTTCGGTCTGGCGCAAGGCTCCCGACGAATCGCTTCCAGGGGCTCGCGGTCGATCGCGCCGGGGTGCTGTGGATCTCATCCGAGGACGGCAGCCTGGTGCGCTGGGACGGCCGGAACTTCACGGCGCAGCCGACCGGCACGCTCTGGGCGGCCGGGTCCATGCTGCCGCTGCCGGACGGTCGCATTCTCGGTGGCGCCCACGACGACTACTGGGTCCGGGGTGAACGCATCGCCCGCGTCCCCCGCTTTCGCACGACTCGGTCACCGCCGCGGTGCTCGATGCGCGAGGCGAGGTGTGGCTCACGGTCCGGGGCGGAACGCCGGCAAGGCGCTCGTCGGCGGGCGCATCGTGCCGATCGGTCCCGCCGGTCATCTGGGCGACCACTGGATCGCGGACGTTCGCACCGGACGCCGCGCGGTTCAGTGCGGCGCCGCGGCGCCGATGCCGAGTTGCTCGACACCCGGCTGAATCAGAGGGCGCTGCTCGAAGGCGCAGCCTTCGAGAACACCCAGTGGATCGACCGGCAGGGTCAGCTGTGGAGCCTCGCAGGTGACGGGGTCGCCGTAGCGCGACGCGGACAGCGGCCGTCTCACCGGAACGCTTTCGCTCGGACTCACCACGTCGAAGGGCAAGCTCTTCATCGACCGACAGGACGACATCTGGGTCGGTTCGTGGCAGCAGGGGCTCTTCCGCCTCGCGCGCAGCCCGCTGACGCTGCTGCGGCCTCCCGGTGCCGAGGCCCCGGTGTCGTTCCAGTCCGCGCTCGAGGATCGGACGGGCCGGATCATCGTCTGGGACGGCCTCGGTCGGATTTGGCAAGCGCAGGGTGACGGCTGCGGTTCATTCCTCAGTGTCCGAGAACAACCGTATTCGCTTCGAATCCGCGCGCACGACGTTCGGTCTGGCCGGGGAAAGGATCGAGCTGCGGGACTCGAGCGGGCGCGGTGGCGTGGTGCGCACCCTGCAGACACTACCAGCCGGAAATCGTCGTGGACCCTTTCATGCATTGTCCGCCGTGGTCCTCGATGGTGAAGGGATCCGTTACATCTCGGCCGCGCCCGGTCAGCCGGCTGAGCGGCGCCTCCTGCCTGCCAATCCCCTCGCGCGACACGCGCTCTTCGACCATGCGGGCCGACTGTGGGTCGCGACGACCGAAGGGCTCTGGCGCATGGCGCCCGGGGACACCCAGCGCTTCACGCGGCGCGATGGGCTGCCGGCCGATCACCTGCGGCAGCTACACGAGGATCGCGACGGGACGCTGTGGATCGGCACGTACGGCGGGGCTGGGCGCGCTACCGCGACGGCAAGTTCGCGACACTCGACCGGGGCCGTGGACTGATCGAGGACGTGGGTCTCCACGGTGCTCGAAGACGATGACGGGAATCTGTGGCTCGCCGGCAACGCCGGGATCCAGCGCATCGCGCGCGCGAGGCCAACCAGTGCCTCGATGGCCGTCGCGCTCGAGTCGTCGCGGTCGGCTACGGGCGCGACGCCGATTGCGCAACCCCGAGGGCACCGGGTTCCCGGGCCACCGTTCGCGCGACGGCCGCCTCTGGTTCGGGACCTTCGACGGCATCGCGGTGGTGGATCCGCGGCTGGCGCGCGGCCATGCGGAGGCGGGCCGTCCACCGTGATCGAGGATCTGCGCGCGCGGCCGGTCGTGCACCGTTCCGCGCTCGCGGAGAGGATTCACGCTCACGCCCCGGCAGCGTCGCTTCGAGGTGCGCTACACGGGCATCGATCTGCGCGCGCCTCGAGCAGCTGCGCTTCCGCTACCGGCTGGACGGCGTGGATCCCGACTGGATCGACGCCGGTGACGCGCGCTCGCGACCTACACCAACGTGCCGCATGGCCGACACCGGTTCCGCGTCGAAGCGATCAACGGCGACGGCATCGCGAGCGCGTCGCCGGCCGAGGTCGTGCTCGACCTGCAGCCTGGTTGTGGGAGCGGTTCCCCGTTCAAGCGCTCGGGGTGCTCGCGCTGGCTGGGGCTCGTCGTCTTGGCGTGGCGCTGGCGCTCGGCACGGCTGCTGTGCAAATGCGGCCACGCTGCAGCGTGCGGTCGACCAGCGCACCGCCGAGGTGGTCGAGGCCAAGTCGCGCATCGAGACCGCGCTCACCACGGTCGAGGCCCAGGCGGAACGGCTCGAAGCGTTGGATCGCGGCGCGCTCGCGGTTCTTCGCAAGCGTGAGCCACGAGTTTCGTACGCCGCTCACGCTGATCCAGGGGCCGCTATCGGACGTGACCCGCGGCGAGCACGGCGAGCTTCGCGAGGACGCACGCGATCAGGTGCGCATCGCGCTCGACAGCGCCGCGCGCCTGCAGCGCCTGGTCGATCAGCTGCTCGACGCCGGCGCGCGCCGAAGCGGGCGAGCTGCGGCTGGAACGCGTGCCCGGCGATCTGGGCGCGTTCCTCGCCGAGCTGGCGCAGGCGTTCACGCCGCTCGCCGAGCGCAAACGCATCGCGTTCGAGCGGCATTTCACCGAGCAGGCGCTGTTCGCCTCCTTCGACCCGCTGGCGCTCGAGAAGGTGTTCGCCAACCTGCTCGGCAACGCGTTCAAGTTCACGCCCGAGGGCGGGCACGTCCTCTGGCGCGCCGAGCGCGTCGACGACGGCGCCGGCGCGGGCGCGGTCGAGATCACGGTCGTCGACGACGGCCCGGGGATCGCGGCCGAGGACCTGCCGCACATCTTCAAGCACTTCTACCGCTCGGAGCGATCGGTCACGCGGGTCCAGCCGGGCACCGGTCTCTGGGCTCGCGCTGGCGCACGACATGGTCGAGCAGCACGGCGGAACGCTCGCGGTGGAATCGCGGGAAGGGCACGGCGCCACGTTCACCGTGCTCTTGCCGCTGCTCGATGCGAGCGCACCGGCAGGCGCCGATGGCATCGCGCTTCGATCCGAAGCTCGCCGCGTCGCTCGCCGACGAGATCCGTCTCACCGCCCACGAGACGCTCCCGGCCACCGCCCAGTCCGACTCCGGCGATGCGCCGCTGGTGCTCGTGGTGGACGATAACCCGGACGTTCGCGCCTACGTGGCCCGGCAGGTGCGCCGGCACTACCGCGTGGTCGAGGCCGCCGACGGCGAACAGGCGCTCGCGCGGATGCGCGAGTCGGTGCCCGATCTGGTCGTCAGCGATCTCGCGATGCCCGTGATGGACGGGATCGCGCTGCCGCTGCGGTGCGTGGCGATCCCGAGCTCGAGTTCGTGCCGATCATCCTGCCTCCGCGGCAGCCGAGACGGAGAGCCGGGTGAGCGGACTCGAGGGTGGGGCACGACGACTATGTGACCAAGCCGTTCGAGGTGAGCGAGCTGCTCGCCCGCATCGCTCGCATGCTCCAGTCGCGCCGTCGGCTTCGCGAGCATCTCGCGCGCGCCGCGGCGGAGGCGGCGGTGTACGGGCCGGCATTGGGGGACGGCCCGAGACCGGAGGGCCGGCCGCTCCGGCGCCCGCCGCCGGTCCATCGACCACGCTGACCGCCGCGACCGCGATCGTCGACACCGCCTTCATGCGCCGGATCCGCGAGGTGATCGCGTCCCGGATGGGCGAGGAGGACTTCGGCGTCGAGCAGCGCTCGCCGAGAGCATGGGCATGGGGCGTACCCTGCTCTTCCAGCGTACCCGCGAGGTGATCACGCGCACCCCCATGGAACTGCTCATGGAGCGACGGTTGGAGCGCGCCGCCGAGCTGCTCGCTGCCGGGGAAGGGAACGTCGGCGAGGTGGCCTATGCGGTCGGCTTCCGCAGCGTGTCGCACTTCACCAACCGCTTCCGCGAGCGCTTCCGGGTGACGCCTTCGGCCTGGCGCCGGCGAGCGGGCCGGCAACCGGCCTCGATACCGCAACGACTTAATCCTCCCGGACGCTCAGACAAAGTCGCCGCGGACGCTCACGCTCACGGTCTTCCGCGCCGCGCCTGCATCCTTCCACCGTCGCGTCATTTGTTGTTCGTCTCCAATAGTGAGTGAGGCCCCAACGTGACCGTCGACATCCGCATGTACGCCGGCTTCGCCGGCCAGGCCGGGCGACTCTCCGCCGTGCGGCAGGAATTGAGGCGCTGCTGCGACCTGTGGTCGGGTTGCGACGCTTCCTGCTGCTCGAGACGGCGGAAGGGCTGGCGAGCGTGACGGAAGGCGAGGACCGCGCGGCGTGCGAGGAGTGCGCACGCCGCGCGGAGCGCTGGATGCGCGAGCGCCTGCCCGCTCTGGCGGGATACGAGCCGCTGGCGGCGATGGGGAGGTGATCGCCGAGGTGAACGGCGTCACGCCCGCGGCGAGGCGGTGATCAGAAGTAGATGCGCATGGAAAACGCGGTGCCGCCGGCCCATATCGCCGTGGCCTGGGCGTTCTGCCGATTGAACACGCCCAGCATGTCCAGGGCGACCACGTCACGCTTGCCGGTGTAAGCGATTCGCAGAACGGTCTGCGAGCTGTTCCCGTGGTCCATGGCGGTCACTCCCGGCAGCGAGGTCAGGCGATAACCGAAGACGACTCCCATGGGGATGCCGTGGGACGGCTCGGCGTCGTAATCCACGCTCGCGCCCACATCCCATCCCCACGACGTTCTCTCCTGGCGCCTTGGCGCGTCCCCGTACGATCCCTCGCCCAGCAATGTGACGCCGAACGTGGGGCTGGCCGCCCAGGCGAGTCGCAAGCCGGCGTCGGATCGCACCGTCGGGATGTCGTCGATCAACCTCGCATTCGGCACGCCGCTGGCCACGTCCTCCGCGAACTGTTTCACATCGACGATCGTCACCGTCTGGTTCGTGACCGCGATCGAGCCGCACAGCATGCTCTTGGGTGTCTGACGCAGTTTCGCCAGGAAGCCGAAATCGTAGCCCTGGGCGATGGTCACGCCCTCGTTGGCCAGCGAGGATCCCTGCGTGCCGAGGCGTGACACCAGTACGGCTCCGATCCGCGTGGCGATCCAGTTCCGCAGCATGGCCTGGTACTCGAAGCCGAGGGTCGCGTAGGACAGGCTGCCGTTCAGCACCTGAAGCGTGTCGCCGTCGATCACGAGCGGCGGGTAATCGATACTGGTCGCCTCCGCGTAACCGATCACGCTTCGCACGTAGCTGCGCACGAACGCATCGGGAACGAGATCCGTGGAGACGAAGGTGTGCCCCGCGAGCGATGGCCGTGGGGCTTCCTGCGCGCGCGCACGCGGCGCCGCGCCCAGGGCCAGCAGGGCCACGGCGAGCGTCGCGGCGCTCCGCACCATCGTCCGGTCGCGGTTCGACCGTCGCCAGCGGGGCGCATCAGTGCTTCCCGACCGGCAGCAGGTTTCCGACGATCAGCTCCCATCCGGTGGCGTGCAGGCGTGGCGCCAAGGCCCCGGCCGTCTCCGCCGCCGTGCCCGAGGTCATGTTGGCGATGCCCTGGACCAGGCGCAGCTCGGTGGTGAAGCGCGTACGGCCCGCCGGGATCACGACGCCGAAGCCGAGCACGGCTCCGAAACCGGTGTTGTTGTAGGCCGACATCACGTCCCGGTCGGATCCCTGCCCCGACAGTGTGGCGGCGGTCAGGAAATCGACCGTGACGCCGCCGGCAACGTAAATGCGGCCGCCGGCCTGGGCGAACTTCACGACCACCGGGACCGAGACATAGTCGAACGCGAGCTCGAGCTCGGTCGTGCTTCCGTTCCGGGTCGAGGGTGCGACCAGGACGGCGCACTTCTTCTGCACGAACGACGGCTGCAGGCTCAGCGACAAGTCCCGAGCGACTCCGATCTCGCCCTGGATCCCGGCGACCCCACCGACTTTGTCCTGGTACTGGCTGTTCGGTGGCGTGTCTCCATCGACCCCGGCCCGATCCACGCCGACCTGGGCGCCGACGGCGGCGGCCTGGGCTCCATCGGTTCGCGCCATGACGCCCGTGGACAAGAGGACGACGATCAACAGACACGCTGAGTGCGATCTCGTTGGCATGTCGCGCCACTCCATGCGTCGTGCGGGAAGCGGGAAGAACCCCGCGCTCTGTTCGAGCCGAACCGGATTCTGAGTCTCGATGATCGTCAGGAGCAAGCCATGACACGAAGCGGCCGCCTGAGCAAGCCCAGACGGCCGCGACGGTGTTTCTCTCTAGACGATATGGAACGACCGGCCCAGGTCGTAACGTCGAGCCGTCTCGCGAGAGAGGCCGACAGGTCTGGCGGGGACGCCGCCAGCGCGATCGCGGGTTGACGCCTCGCGGCGACAGAGCCGCATACGAGAGGAGCCGGTCGTGAGCTCGAACGGTATCACTTGGGTGGGGCTGGACGCACACAAAGAGTCGATCGAAGTCGCAGCGCTGGTTCCGGGGCAGCCCGAGCCGGTGGAGTGGAGCGAGCACACCACGCCGGAAGCCATTCGGCGGCTTGGCCGCAAGCTGCAACGCATCGCCCCCGGCGAAGTCCGCTGCTGCTACGAAGCCGGGCCGACCGGGTATGGCCTGCAGCGCATGCTGGAAGCGGCGGGGGTGATCTGCGAAGTGGTGGCGCCATCGCTCACCCCGGTGAAGCCCGGCAGCCGGATCAAGACGGACCGGCGCGACGCACGCAAGCTCGCGGAGCTGCTGCGTGCTGACGTGTTGACTCAGGTGCATCCGCCCAACCCGGCCGATGAGGCACTGCGCGATCTCTGTCGATGCCGCGACGATGTCCGGGTTGATCTGCTACGCGCCCGACACCGGCTCAGCAAGTTCCTGTTGCGGCGTCACTGTATCTATCGGCAGACCAAGCACCACTGGGGCACGCGCCACTGGGCGTGGCTGCTCGAGTTTCGTTTCGAGGATCCGGTGAGCCAGGCCACCTTCGACAGCTACCTGCTCGCGGTTCAGCAGCTCGAGGAGCGGCAGCGCCAACTGGATCTCCAGTTGGAGCACTACGGGAACCAGGATCCCTACCGTGAGCCGGTGGGATGGTTGCGCTGCTTCAAGGGCATCGACACGGTGACCGCGGTGGCCTTGGTCGCCGAGCTCCACGACTTTCGTCGCTTTCGTTCGGCCCGCGAGCTCATGTCCTACGTCGGCCTGGTGCCGAGCGAACACTCGTCCGGCGGCCGCGAACGGCGGGGGCCATCACCAAGACCGGCAATCGTCACGTGCGAAGACTACTGGTCGAGGCCGCCTGGCACCATCGCCATCGGCCGATGATCAGTGCACCACTGCGCAAACGACGAGAGGGACAGCCAGCGCGGGTGCTGGCGATCGCGGATCGAGCTCAGGAACGCTTGTGCGCCCGCTTCTATCGCATGACGCACCGTGGGGTGATCCAGCCCAAGACCGTCGTGGCGGTGGCGCGCGAGCTCACCGCCTACCTATGGGCCGTAATGCATCCCGCCGCCACCGCCACTCGTCAACGCACGAACTGATCGATCGGAGTTCATGAGGCAACGGATGAAGGTCGGCACGATCCGGAAGACGCGCGACTGCGGTATGCGATACGGAGGACACTTCTCCCAAACTCGCGTTGCTAGAGAGCGGACCTTCCCGACGGATCACAGTCATGCGGCTCGGCCCGGGACGCCGGAGCAACCCGCGAATATCAGCGTGACTCGTCGTCGAAGCGCCCGACCTTCTCCGTTGTCTCTTCGTTCGGCACCAACAACCCTCAAAACGGCGGCCACCCCGAAGGGTGGCCGCCGAGAGAACAACAGTGCCTTGACCTAGGGTCGTTCCATATCACCGCATCGCGATCACTCGCTGGCTCAGCAGCCCGCCGGCGGCTTCGAGCCGGCAGAAGTAGACCGCGGCGGGCACGCGGCGCCCGGTTTCGTCGCGGCCGTTCCAGCTCGCCATGCCGTCGCCGGCGTCGCGCTCTCCATCCACCAGATGCCGAACGACGCGGCGGCCCTGGAGATCGGCGATCGTGAGCGTGACGTGCATCCGCGCGGGCAAATCGGAATCGGAAGCTCGCGCCGCCGCCGTGGTCGGATTCGGCGACGGTGGCCCCAGCCAGAGCCCGGTCCGGTTCGCGGCCACTGGAACCGCGACGGGGCCGGTCGGCGTCACGCGATGGATGAAGACGGCGTAGTTCGCGTGAGCTGCGAAAGTCCAGCCATGCCACGAACGCACCACCGGCGCCATCCGTCGTGAGCACGGTGCTGAATTGACTCTCGGGCGCGGCGCAGAACAGCGCACCATCGGCGGGAGGCTGAGGCGCGCCGGCGGAGGTGACCCGTCGAACGTAGAGGTCGGTCGTCGCGCGCCGTTGCCGCGGTAGTCGTTCCACGCGGCGTAGGCGGCCGCTCGCGCCGTCGGTGACGAGGCCCGGTTGAGTTTGATAGCTGGCGGCGCCTACGACGATCAGGACGCCGTTCGCCGTCCAGAGTGCGGTTCCCGAACCGTTGAGCCGTTGCATGTAGATGTCGCAAGGGTTCGAGCCGCGACCATCGCTCCAGGCGATGATGGCGCCTCCGGCTTGATCCGACGTGCTGGCGGGGGTACTGCTGATCGCCGATCACGCTACAGACGGCGATGCCGTTCGCCCGGTCCACTGCGGTGTCCCGGCGCCGTTGATGCGTTGCGCGTAGAGGTCGAGGGTCGGTCGTTCGGTGATCACGCCACGTCGCGATCACGCCGCCGGCGCCGTCGGCCACCACGCTCACCTGCTCGCCGTTGCCCTGGTTGGTGAGGGGCACACCGTTGAAGGTCCATTGCACCGCTCCCGCCGAGGTGATGCGGCGCGCGTAGACCCCCTCGAATCCCGGTCGGCCATCCAGCCACGCGACGATGCGCCCCGCCGGCACCGTCGGTCTCCCGCCGCTGGGCGGGACTGGCCGCTGACCGCCGTGCACAGGGCGACGCCGTCGACGGTCCACTGGGGAACTCCGCGGCCGTGATGCGGCGCGCGTAGATGCGTCGCCCGATCCGCTGCGATCGTCCTCCCAGTGCCACGATCGCGCCGCCGGCGCCATCCGTGACCATCGTGGGCGTGCCCCTGGTGGTCCGCCGCGAGGCAGAGCGCGACGCCGTTCGTGGTCCACTGCGCGACGCCCGATCCATCGAGCCTCTGCGCATAGACATCGAGGTTGCCGGAACGCTGATCCTGCCACGCGACGATCGCGCCGCCCGATAGTGTCGGCGAGGATCGCCGGGTTCCCAGCGGCACGCCGGGCCGGAGCGCAGATCGCGACTACCCGCTGGCCGCCCATTGGAGGACTCCGGAGGCGTTCACCCGCTGCCCGTACAGGGCGGTCGCGCCGCGATGGTCCGTCGCCAGATCACCACCGCGCCCCCGACTCCATCCGCCGAGATTCTGGGAAACTGCGCGTCGGTGGATGTCAGACAAACTCGACGCCATCCGCGGTCCACAGGGCGGTGGCGGTATTGTCGATGCGGCGGGCGAACACCTGGGTCGATCGGTCCTCGCGCGCGTCGTCCCAGGTCGCGATCGTTCCTCCGAAGCCATCGGGCGCCAGATGGACCCCGGTCGAATTCCCGGCCGCGGTGCAGGCGGGGACCCCATTCGCCGCCCATGGCTGGGCCGCCGCGCCGGTGACGCGCGCCCGGCGTAGATGTCGTAGTTGCCGCTCCGCGCATCCTGCCACGCGACGATCGCGCCGCCGGATCCGTCCGGAACCAGCTCCGGATCGATCTGATCGCCGGTCGCCGAGCAAATGGCGACTCCATCCGCCGTCCAGCTCACCGGACAATCCCACTGGGCGCTGGGCATAGATGTCGAAGCTTCCGCGCGCGTCTTCCCAGGCGATCACCCGCGCCACCGGAACCGTCGGACACGATGAACGGGAACCCCTGGTCGCCCGGCTGGGTGCAGATGGCCAGGCCGTTGGCGGCACCAGAGGATTTCCGCGTTGTCGACGGGCCGAGCGTAGACATCGCGATCGACGCCGCCGCGGAAGTCGCGCCACGCCAGGATCGCGCCGCTCGCTCCATTCGAGGTGAGCACCGGTCCGTCCTGATCGTTGGCTGCGGCACACACCGCAACGCCGTTGGCGGTCAGAGTATCGCGCCACCGGACGTCACGCGCTGCGCATAGATGTCGTAGTTGCCCGAGCGCCGGTCCTGCCACGCGACGATGGCGCCGGCACCTCCATCGGGAATGATCGAGATGCCGAACTGAATGTCCGCCGCGGTGCAGATGGCGATGCCGTGCGGCAGTCCACTGCGGGAGGCCCGCCGAGTTGAGCCGCTGTGCGTAGACGTCCTGTCCGCTACGACCATCGACCCACGCCACGATCGCTCCGCCGGCCGTCACTCGCGATCCTCGGAAAGGTCTGACTGTTCGCGGCCGCGCACGACGACGCCGTCCGCCGCCCACTGCAGGCACACGCGACAGCACTGATCCGCTGTGCGTAGATGTCGTTGCCTCCCGAACGTGGGTCCTGCCAGGCGATGATCGCGCCGCCCGCGCCGGTCGGTGGCGATCACCGGGAGGCGTTGGTTCCCCGCGGCCTGGCAGATGGGCTCGCCATCACTTCCCCATGGGAGTGATCCGTCGAGAGCGACCGGACAGCGAAGAGATCGGTGGTCCCGCGATGAGTCTTCTTCGAAGACGACGATCTCACCGCCGTTGCCGTCCGCGACGCTCGCGGAACGCAAATGAGTGACGACGTCCGGGGAAATCTGGAGATTCGCCGGGAGCCATGCGGCCCACGCCGCCGGCGCCAGGATCGCGACGATCGACGACGGCAGCAGCGTGAGCAAGGAAGCGAACGAGGCGCGGGCCGTGCGCCGAGGGGCGTTCATGTCCAACCTCCGCGACAGTGAGAAGGGGCGAGGTGATCGACGAAGCTAGAACGAAGCGCGGCCCCAGCCGTGACATGGTAAGAGCGGTGCGCCGCGGTGAAAAGGGTCGATGCGGAGGACCGGCCCGTCGCGCCGCCCCGAGCCGCGCAATCCTCTCGCGACTCGTCCCCGCCCGCGGTGTAGAATTCCGTGAAACGTGCACAGTTGAGGGAGGCCGAATGCCCCGTCACTCCATCGCGGCCCTGGTCGTGCTGTTTTCCTGCACGATGGCGCCGAATCTGGACGCTCGAGCCCTTCCCAGCCGGCCCGAGGCGCCGCTCCTCGCACCGCGGACCGCTTCGCTCGCGCACCGAGCCGTCGCCTCTGCGCCTCGGAGCTCCGCTCTGCTCGAGCCGGATTGCCCGCACTTAGACGACGCGCTGTGGTGGGACGGGTTCGCGCTCCCCGAGCTCGGCGGGAGCGTTCTCGCGTTGGGGGAAGATGGCGGAGACTTGATCGTCGGCGGTGGCTTCAGCCCGGCAGGGCTCAGAAGTCACTGAACGTCGCGCGCTGGGATGGCTCGCATTACCATCCGTTCGGCGCCGATCTGCCCCGAACCTGCGAGGTCCTGTTCCGCTTCGGCGAACATCTGGTGGCCGGCTGCGACAGCTATGCCGCGTTCAGGGAGCCCGACTCGATGGTATACACGTACGACGGCTCGCAGTGGCTCGCTCTGGGAACCATGACGACGAGCCAAAACTCCTACGGGCGCCGGGTCAGTGCCCTCGGCTCTTACGGAGGTGAGCTGATCGCCGCCGGGATCATCGGCTACGCCGACGGAGAGAAACGTCGGCGTGGTGGCGCGCTGGGATGGCTCGCAGTGGCACGCGCTGGGAAGCGGCTTCCCCGACGGCCGGGCGAACGCCCTCGCGGTGGCGAACGGCCGCCTGTTCGTCGGTGGCAGCTTCACCGATGGCACGGCGATCAAGCAGTGGGACGGCTCGACCTGGTCGAACGTCGGCGCCGGCCTTTCAGGAAGACGCCTCGAACCCGGCGATAGTCGATGCGCTCTTGTCGGATGGCACCAACGTCTACGCGAGCGGCGAGTTCGTAAACCAGTCCGCCGGCGTGGCGTTCACGGGCCTACCGATGTGGAACGGTGTCGGCTGGTCCAGCCTCGGTTCGAATGGCGGCGCTAGGCTCAGTTTGGCGCTTGTATGGTTCGGCGGCCAGATCGCCGCGAGCCATGGCGGAACGGGGCCTGGCTACGTGGGAGTGTGGAACGGTTCGACTTGGGTCACGTTTCCAAACGGGCCGAGCCCCCCAACCCGAAGTCCTGCTCGAATGGAACTCGAAGCTGATCGCCGGGGGCCAGCACACTAGGGCGTGGGATGGCGCCTCGTGGATGGTGCTCCAGGAGCCCTGGACGCCGGGGATCATGGCGGGAGTTCCAGGGGCAGCCCATGGCCGCGCTGAACTGGCAGAGAGTCAATTGGTCGTGGCGGGGTTCAACATGGGGACCGTCGGTGCTCAGGACCACTACCTCGGAGTCTCTGGGGTCGTGTCCTGGGACGGGGGCGGCTGGGCCTCTCTGGGTCCACCCTCCAGCGGGAGCACGTGCTCCTCGATGACGATCTGGCGCGACACTCTGATCGTGGGCACGTACTTCTCGAACATGGGGGGCGTCAGCTGCCCACCACGTCGCGCGATGGGATGGCGCGAACTGGGCCGGATTTGGCCCGGGCGTGAGCGGTCGCGATGGCTGGGTGCTTTCCGTTCTCGGTCGCGTCGACGGACTCTACGCGTTCGGCAGCTTCGACAAGTCAGGTACGACGGTGGTCAACGGGGCGGCGCGCTGGGATGGCAGCAGCTGGCAGCCGGTCGGCGCCGGGTTCCCATCGCGCTCCTATCCGTACGCGTCGGTATCCTGGGGATCCGATCTGGTGGTCGCCGGAGATTTCGATTCTGCCGGCGGTCTGCCCGCCTCGAACATCGCGCGCTGGGACGGCTCGACCTGGCACGCGCTCGGCAGCGGTCTCGACGAGAATACGCTGAAGCGCTTGCCGTATTCAACGGCGATCTCATCGCCGGCGGAGAGTTCTCCCACGCCGGCGGGGGTCCGGCCGGCGGGATCGCGCGATGGAACGGCACCGAATGGTCGCCGATGGGCGAGAATCGTCTCCGAGGTGAGCGCCTTGCGGGTGATCGACGGCCGGCTCTATGCGGGAGGCAGTTTCCGCTGCGCCGACGGGTGAGCAAGTCTTAGGAGTCGCGCTCTGGAATGGCGCCACCTGGCAATTGACCGGATCTGGGTCACCGGGCGGGGCCATCCACTTTATCGAACCCTGGAACGGAGAGCTGTACGTCGGCGGCGGTTTCAACTGGATGAACGGGCATGCATCGTTTGGCATGGCTCGCTGGGGCCGGCCTCGGCAGCGTCGGCGTTCCGGTCGCGAGCGTCAGGCCGATGCTGTCGTTGCGCACGGCCGGACCGGAATCCCTCCGCCTCGACGTTTGGTTTCACCTTCTCGCTGCCCGCGACCGGCCACGTGCGGCTCGCGATCTACGATCTGGGTGGCAGGCGCGTGGCCACGCTGCGGCAGGAGTGATCGGCGCCGGAGTCCAGCGCGCGCGCTGGAGCGGGAGGAACGATCGCGGCGAGGCCTCGCGATCCGGCGTCTACTTCGCGCGACTCGAGACCGTGCGCGGGACGAAAACGGCGAAGCTGGTGCTGAGCCGATAGACCGCTCAGAAGCTGCGACGGCTCTCGAAGTCATGACGGTAGGCGCTCCTCTTCCAGCGCCCCCGAGCGCTCCACCCTCGGCCCGGCGGCGCCGCGACCGCCTGACCGGGGCTCGCTCTCACAACGACTTAGCCAACCCGGACGCTCAGGCAAATCGGCGCGGACGCTCACGCTCACCGCCTTTCGAGCTGTCCCTGCAATCTGCGCCACGCGTCACCAGCGTTTTTCATCGATCCCTAAGGAGACTGCCGTTCCCACGCCCAACCTCCCGAAAGGAGTCCCTCATGTCCCACCCCGCTACGCTGGCTTCTGGTCCTCGCTGGGCTGCTCTCCTGGTTCTTCCGGCAGGGGCGCAGACCGTGTCACCCATCCCGTCCCATTGCGGACCCCGGCGAGGCCGCTCGCCTGCGTGAGAGGCGATCACTCGAGATCTGCCTGCAGCGAGAGGAACTGAGCCGCAAGGATCAGGCGGTCGTCGAGCAGTCGGGCAAGGTGGTCGCGGGTCTCAGCGCCCAGGCCGCGACGATGCGCGACGCCAATCTGCGTCTCGAGCTCGACCAGCGGCTCCGCGCAGGCGGAGTCTGAGCTCAGATCGAGGTTGCTGCGGGTGCAGGCCCAGTTCGCGCGCGAGAACGGACGCACCAGGCGGGCGCAGGACCTCAAGCCCAGATCGCGGCGGCGACGGCGCCCGCGTCACGAACGCCTCGACTGCGCCCCGAGCCCGCGACGACGAGCGCGCGTCCGGCGACGGGAGGGTGCGCGATGAGCACGAAACCTTCGACTGGAACGCTCCTCGGTCCATGTTGATCGCTTGCATGGCTCCGGGGCCGCGAGCGTCGCGCAAGCCAACGCCCACGCATCGCGCCGGGTCAGGCTCGACCCGCAACCGTCGCGCTCGGCGGCCTGGTGAACGTGAAGCTCACGCCCGCCGCCGCGGCGGGACTCGCGCTGAATCCCGTCGTGGCCTCGCGCGTATGCGCTCCGGTGAGCCCCGAGGCGGATCGGCTCGTCGCCACGCCTGAACGCCCGCTCGATGGGCGGTGCTGCGCACCGAGCTGATCTTCCCGGCCGCGATCGACTGGGGGCTCGACCGCTGGTACTCGCTCGCCGTCGATCCGGCCGCCGACGTGAACGTGCTCGTCGCGCTGGGCGAGGGGATCGCCGGCGTCGAATATGCCGTGAGCCGGGCATCGTTTCGGCCCAGCTCGAGACGGCGCCGAACGACTCGATGTTTGTCGAAGAACTGGGGACACGGCAACACCGGCACGTTCCCGTCGTTCAATCTCGGCACCCTCGCCCATGACGGAGCAAACGTGGGCACGGTCAGATTCGACTCCAACGTCCAGACCGGGTGGGGTCGCCCGCCGGTTACGGCTCGACGTCCACGATCGTCGCGATCTTCGACACCGGCGTCGATCCCGGTCATCGGACCTGCGCCAGGTTCAGGGGCTGCGACTACTGGAACAGCGATTCGATCCCCAACGATGGCAACGGGCACGGCACGGCGTGTGCGGCATCGCGGCCGGCATCGCCGACACAACGCGCGAGTGTGGCCGGTGCTGCGGGCGGATGCACCGTGATGGGCATCCGTTTCTTCAACGACGCCGCGAACAATGTCAACCTAGCCGGACTGACCAGCGGGCTCGCTTACGCCATCTCTCGGGGCGCAAGGATCGCGAGCATGAGCTTCAGCCTCGGCGCCTGGTCCGGCAGGTGTGGACGCGCTGAACGCGCGGCGGATCAGGCCGGCATGGTGATGTTCGCCGCCACCGGCAACCGAAAACGCTGCGGCGATCGGCGTTTCCCGCGCGCCATCCCAAGGTGATCGCGGTCGGTGCCGCGTCGCCATGCGTGAAGTCGCAAGCGTTCGAGCAGCGACCCGGCACTGGTGAATCCCGGCAATAACACGGATTCGCTCGGTGTCAGCTGCGACAACTTGAGACGTGGTGGGGATCGAACTGGGGCGTTGCCACGATGGACGATTCGGCTGCCGTCGACATCATCGGCCCCACGATGCTGCCGACCACCGATGTGCAGGGCGCGGGCGGATTTTTCGCCCTCCGGTTACGACGACTGGTTCAACGGCACGTCCTGCGCGACGCCCTACCGTCGCAGGGAGTCGCCGACGCTGCTGCTCTCTCAGCATCCCACGTGGACGCCGGCCCAGGTGCGCCAGCGTCTCGTGGAGACCACCCTCGACATCGCCGACGCGCAGACTCGGTCGGCTGGGACAAATACACCGGCTACGGCATGGTGAACGCGGGGCTTCCGGACCTGGTGCCCTACCAGTTCCGGGCTGGGCGAAAGTCGGTCGTTCCGCGACCGGCGCCCGACGGAACGTTCTCCTCGGTTCCCGCGCCGACGGTCCTCACCGGCGACGGGACGACGTATATCAACGCCGGCATCGGCAACCGGGTGATGCGGCGAGCGGTCTCGAAGACTGGCGAGTCGTTCTCGACGGCGCGCAGAGTCTCTTCACTAACTTCAACCTCCCTCAGGGAAACGTGGAGCGTATGCGGAACAACGCCCCACCACGGTTCCAGGTGGGCGGCACACCTATGGCCACATCGTCGACTTCGACAATACCGTGGTCGAAACGAACGAGACCAACAACCGGGACGCACACCAGTGGGTATGGCAGCCCGCCACGCTCGCGCTGAACGCGATCGCGGCGCGGGCAACCGCCGGTACCGACCGGCGGCACGTCAGATGATCCCCGTGGGCGAGACGTTTTACAGCAACCAGGACGCGCCGTGCGCGCCAGCCCCCGCGGGCGGCACCGTGGGTTTCGGGTGGTGGGGCGCGTGGGACCGACCTCCGGGACCTCGACCTCTACATCTACCGACCGTCGACCGGAGCCACGAACGGCCTTCGTTCCGACGTCGTCGCTCGCCTTCTCGGCAGGCGGGGCGCCACCACGGAGTTCGCGTGGTGGAACTCTGGCAGTGCGCTCCCAAGCCATCCAGCCTCGACGCCGGGATCATACGGGCCCCGATCTTCGCATCTCCGGCGTCGGTGCGGGTCGAGAACCGCCCGCCAGCACGACGGGCGTCGCTTCACCGGCGCAACCGTGTCGATCTGCCTCGCAGTCGGTGGTGCTGACCAGGCGCTCGCGGTCCACTACCTGGACGATGCAGGTCGCCGGCGCCGGTCCGGTGACGATCGAGATGACGACGAGCGCCACCGGGAGCCTCGGCGCCGGGCTCCGTTGCGCTCATATCCTCCGCGGACTCCGCCGGGGCCGCAACAATGCGCTCCAGTTCTCACGGTCGGTGAACGGCGTCGAGCGGCTGTCGCGGAATACTCCGGACCGGCCTCTACGGGGCTCCGTCGTCATCGCGACGTGCTCTGGGAAGGCATGGGGTCCGCGACGTACACGCTGACGATCCGGCGCACGCCGGCCGAGCTGGTCGCCGGCGGCGTTGGCGGCGTGGTTACGCGCCGAGCGTGCCGTTACAAGAGCGGCGTCGGCAGCGCGACCTCGGCGCCGACGGTGCTCGATGGCAACGTCAACAGCACGATCTTCGGTTACAGCTATACGAACACACGGGACCCACGACCGCGAGTGGATTCGTCGCGAACGAGTACATCGACGGTCAGCTGGTGTTAGCTGGACCCCGGGTGCGCTCCCGCGGGCGCCGGCGCCGCATGGGGAAGTAGTCCGCGCAACGTACGCGGCGGGCTCCACTGCATGGGATTCACCAACGACGCCACCAACGTGATCGCCGAAGTTCAAGCAGGGGCAACAACAATCACGCCGAGCCAATGGGTGTGGTCACCCCTGCCGCTGACCGGTCGGTGTTCCGGTCACGCGACCGGGCTCCGCCGATCCGAGCCGGCGAGCTGGAACGAGATTCCCGTCGGCGTCCCCGCTACGCGAACGTCGACGGCCTGCGCTCACCGCCGTTCTTCGCCGCGACCGGCAGCCTCCGGCCACCTGGTGGGGTGCGGTGGCGATCGCACCGACCGATGCGGTGACCAACCCGGACCTCCAGGTCAGCGACACCCTCTCGACCGGCCCCTCGGACGGCTTGCCGTTCGCCCGACGAGATCTCCGCGCGCCCCGGCGACGCGACCGATCTGGTGGTGGTCGACAACTGCAGAGCTGGGGATCACGCTGGACGTGGGGCTCTACAAAAGCGCGGGCAACGCCCCGGTCAAGGTGCACGCCGTCAAGTCCATCTTCATCTTCCCAGGTCGGGCAGCGCGACGGACATCTACGGACCCTTCTCGCTCGGGCCCGACAGCCTCATCGCGATGATCGAACGCATCACCGGTTTCGGGCTTACAACTGGCAGCATCTCGCTGCGGAACCTGTCAGGCGGCGCGAATCTCGACTTCATGGTGTTCGGTCACACGGATCCGACCCGGCTCTACAACCCCGGCCAGGCGGCGGTGACGGCCGCCGCGACGGCAGTGGCAGCGACGAGTTCTACTCGGGACCGCTGCCCGGGGATCCGGTGACTGGTCGTGCTCAAGGCGGGCTCGGCGGACGTGCGCGAAGAAGGGCGACGTTCCAGATCGTGTTCGGCAACAGGACGACGGGCGTGGGCGATGACTTGCCGACGCGCATCGCGTTCGCACCGATCACCCCGAATCCGGCGAACGCCGATGCGGCGATGCGGTTCGATCTGCCGCGGGAGATGCTGGTCGATCTCGCCGCGTACGACGTCGGCAGGTCGGCGCGTGTCGACGCTCGCCAACGGGACGTGGAACGCGGGGCGTCACACGATGCGATGGTCGTTACGCGGTGACGGGGAGAGCAGCCGCTGCCGAGCGGCGTGTACCTCGTGCGGTTCGTCGCCGGCGGATTCCGCGCGACGCAGCAGAGTGCTCGTCGTGAGGTAATACGCGGCCGCTGAAGGCGCCCGCTCCGATCAGGCGGGCACCTTGCTGCTGAAGTCTTTGGTGGTCGACCGTACGAGCCGTACCCTGCGCCCATGGTGACGAGGCTCGAGTCCCGGATCGGCGTTGGCTTCCGTGCCGCTCGAACGGTTTGACCCGAATGTGGCGAGAGCTGGCCGAAGTACGTGGCCTGGTCGGGCTCGCGCACCTGGAGGAAGTCGTCGGACTGGACTGCGTGCTTTGCCCATGTCCGCTCACGCAGCTCACCGCGGAAGACTGGGGAGCACGTCGTCTTCGCGGAGCACATTATTCGGCTACTTCGACGACTCGGCTTACGCGCTGAGCCGCGCGGGGCCGACCTCAGCATCGACCGCATTCAATCTCCTCGCGCCGCTCGCGAGCCAGTCGAGCACGAGGTTCCCACGCTGAACGTGCCGGGATTTCGGTTCATGGGCTTCGATCTGATGGACGAGCAAACGGCCATCAGCGCCCTCACGAACTGCGGCGGTTTCGACGGGGCGTTCGAGGCCTCGACCTGACGCCGAAGGGGCTCGTCAGCGCACGGCATCGCGAGCGTACTGAGATTCGTGCGCGCTCGCCGAGACTCTACCCGGAGGAATCACACGCGGTTTGCGCCGTCTGGGCCATCTGGCGCCGCGAAGCGGACTCTGGGGGCGATAAGCACTAGGGATCGGCCTCTCATGTTGGGTAACATCGTCCCAGGCTCGCGGTGGCGCCCGGTTCGTGCTCGTGCCCGCACGTCCGCGCTCCCGCGTTGCTCCTTCCGAGGAGGGGGATGCCTCCATGGGACATTTCCGGCGGCCGCAGCCCATTCGACGGGTCACGCCCAGGTCGGGTTTGGAATTCCTGCCACTGCTGGCGATGCTGGTCGGCCTTTCGATCACCGACGGTGGATACGCCCAGGCCCAGCCGCTGCTCGCCAGCCCATTTCTGTCGTTCGATGTGCGGAACCCCGGCACGCCGACCCACGTCGCGGTAGGGGATCTGAATGGTGATGGCTGGCCGGACGTGGTGGTGGCCGACTCATGTCATCCAGCGTACTCATCGTGAGGATCGGCAACGGCGACGGTACCTTCGCGGCGCGATACATGTATCCCACTTCGCTGGCTCCCTGCCCGTGGCGATCGCGGATCTCAACGGCGACGGCAGGCCGGACGTGGTGACGGCGGATCGGGGCTCCAATACCGCCGGCGTGCGACTCGGAATCGGCAACGGCACGCTGGCGAGCCGGGTGGACGTCGCCGTAGGAGCCTCGCCGTACGGGGTGGCGATCGCGGATCTGAACGCGGACGGCAAGCCCGACCTGGCAACGGCGAACGCCGGCGCGGGCACGGTGTCGGTGTTGCTGGGACACGGGGATGGCACCTTCGATACGCGGTCCGACTTCACCGTGGGCAATTCGCCTCGCACGGTGGTGATCGCGGACCTGAACGCGGACGGCCGCCCCGACCTGACGACATCGAACGCCGGATCGAACACGGTCTCGGTGTTGCTCGGGAACGGAGACGGGCAGCTTCGGCGTCGATACCGAATTCTGCAACGGGATCACATCCACACGACCTCGCGATCGCGGATCTGAACGCGGATGGCAGCCCTGATGTCGCGGTGACCAGCGTCCTCTCCGGCGCGATCTCCATTCTGCTCGGCCACGGTGATGGCACCTCTCGCCGCAAGGGTCAGACTACGCCACGGGGATCCGTCCCCGCTCGGTGGTGATCCGGATTTCTGACGGGGACGCGCGTTCTGACCTGGCGACGACGAACCTGTCGACGCGTTCCATTTCGTTGCTCCACGGGTTCGGCAACGGGACGTTCGCCTCCCGGACGGACGTGCCCGGTGGCCGATTCGCCTGGGCCCTGGAGCAGGGTGACCTGAATGTCGATGGTCGCGTCGATCTCGTCGTGGCGAACTACACCTCGCTCACCGGTTCGGTGCTGCTCGGCAACGGCGACGGGACCTTCGGCGCGAACAGCGCGCCCCGACACACCGCCGAGTCCGCAGTCGGTGGCGATCCGGGGACCTGGACCACGACGGAATGCCCGACCTCGTGGTGGCGAATCTCCAGTCCGCATCGGTCTCCGTGCTGAGGGGGACGGCCATGGCGCCTTCGGGAGCCGGATCGACGTTGACGCGGGCAATTACCCGTGGTCGGTGGCGATCGCGGACCTGAACGGCGATGGCCATCCGGACCTGGCGGTGGCGAATCGCGGTCCTGGAGTCTCGGTGCTGCTGGGCGAGGGCGATGGGACGTTCGGGCCGAAGACCGACTTCGCCGCCACTTACAACGCGTACTGCGTCGCGATTGGCGACCTGAATCACGACGCCAGGCCGGACCTGGCCATATCGGGCGGTCTGGGGGTCACCGTGCTGCTGGGCAACGGCGATGGAACCTTCGGCTCTCCGGTCCGACTACGACACGGGCGGGGGCTTTCCGCTCACGGTGGCGATCGGTGATCTGAACGGCGACCCAAACCCCGACCTCGTCTGTGACGAACATGGAGCGTGGGGAGGCTGACGGTCCTGTTCGGTGACGGGCATGGCGCGTTCGGGACGCAGGCGACGTTGCACGCGGCGAGCCCGTGGGGAGTGGCGATCGGCGACGTGAACGGCGACGGCAAGTCGGACCTGGTGACGGCGGAGGGTCCCTTCAACCGGGTGTCGGTGTGGCGCGGCAACGGTGACGGCACCTTCGTGTCGGGCGGCACCTTCAACACGGGGCTGGATGCCCGGGCCGTGGCCATCGGCGACTTGAACGGCGATGGGCGAGCGGACGTGGCGGTCACGGCCATCGGCGCCAACGTGGTCTCGGTGCTGCTCGGGAACGGCGATGGGACGTTCGCGCCAGAGGGCGAACTGCGGGGTGGGCAGATCTCCCACCTCCCTCGCGATCGGGGACCTGAACGGCGATCTCCGCCCGGATGTGGTCGTGACCAACTCCGGCGACAACACGGTGTCGGTGCTCCTGAACGTCCTGCCGCGTGACCCGACGCCTGCACAGGTCGAGCTGTTCCGCGCCACCGCAACGGCCGCGGGCATCCGGATCGGAGTGGCGATTGAGCGATCCTGCCTCGATGCCGGCGGTCGCGCTGGATCGAGGTTCGTCCGATCACGGACCGTGGACGCGGGTGCACTCGCTGGCCGTAGCACGGGGCGAGGTCTTCTCGGTTCTCGACGAGCAGGTCGCGCCCGGCACGACGGTTTGGTACCGACTGGTGGGGCCGGGAAGCGATGGCCGCCCCCTCGACCCTGGGCACGATCTCGGTGCAGGCATCGGGGACGATCCCCGGCGTGACGCTCCTCTCTCCGTCGCCGAATCCGAGCACGGGCCGCTTCCGGTTGGCGTTCACGCTCGCCGCACGAGAGCGCGTTCGCTTGACGCTCGCTGATGTACAGGGGCGTGACGTGCGTGTGTGCTGATGGATGGCGACCGCCCAGCCGGGCGCCATGACGTCGCGATCGACGCGGCGGACCTGCCGGGCGGCCTCTACTTCGTGCGGCTGAGCGCGGGAGCGGTCCGCGGCGTACGGCGGTTCGTCATCGCGAAGTAGCGGCCGGAGGGGCGTAACGACCCGCGGCCACAAACGCTGAAGGACGACACCCTCAGTCGTGCGCGGTCCAGGGTGTCGTGATCAGCCGCACTCCACGCTGCCGGGTGAAGTAGGCCCACGCCCACTGGATCATCACGAGCGCGCGGTTGCGGAACCCGATGAGAAAGAAGATGTGAACGAGGGCCGCACGCGAGCCACGCGGGATAGCCGGAGAGCCGCGTCCGTCCGAGATCGGCGACCGCGCGCGCCCGCCCGATGGTGGCGAGAGTGCCCTTGTCGTGGTACACCGGAACGGCTCGCGTGGCCGGCCGGCGAGATCATTCCGGATCATGTGGGCCGCATGCCGGCCCGACTGGATGCCGCCTGCGCGACACCCGGCACGAGGCCGTCGCCGCGCTCCATGTGGGCGAGGTCGCCGACCACGAAAGTCTCGGGATGACCGGGAACCGAGCAGTCGCGCTCCACCACGACCCGGCCGGCGCCATCGACCGGTACTCCGAGCATGCGGCCGAGCGGAGACGCCTGCACTCCCGCGGCCCAGGAGACGGTGCGCGAAGGAATCCGCTCCGGGCCGATCCACACCGCATCGTGCTCGATCCGCGTGACCCGCGCGCCGGTGCGCACCTCGACGCCCAGGGTTTCGAGCTGCCGCTTGGCCTTCTCCGAAAGCTCCGGCGGGAACGTCGGCAGCACGCGATCGGCTCCCTCGAGCAGCAAGACACGCGCGTGGTCGTGGTGTCGAGGGTACGGAACTCGCGGAGTCAGGCTCTGGCGCGCGATCTCCGCGATCGCGCCGGCCAGCTCGACGCCGGTCGGGCCGCCGCCGACGATCACGAACGTCGTCAGCACTGCGCCGCACCTCGGGTTCGGCCTCGCGCTCCGCGCGCCTCGAACGCCAGCAGGAAGCGGCGTCGCATCTCGAGGCATCCTCCGACCGTCTTCAAACCCGACGCGTGCGCCTGCCCATTCGGCGTGTCCGGAAGTAGGCGTCGCGTGGCGCCGGTCGCCAGCACCAGGTAGTCGTAGCCCGCCGTGACGCCGTCGGCCAGCATCTGGACCGCGCGCTCCGAGACGTCGATGTCCACGACCTCGCCCAGCCAGCACGTCGCGTTCTTCTGTCGCGCGAGAATCGTGCGCAGCGGGCTACGCGATCTCGCCCGACCGACGAGCGATGCCGGTCGCGACCTGGTAGAGCAGCGGCTGGAACAGGTGAAAGTTGCGGCGGTCGATCGAGCGTGACGTCGACCGCGGCGCCGTTCAGCGCTTGCACGCAGTAGAGACCGCCGCCAGCCGCCACCGATGACGAGAACGCGCGGGAGCCGGAGACATGATGCGAGGATACCGCGGAAGTCGACGGCTGCCAGGGATCCAGTGGCGGCATGCCCGGCCGCGGGTGTTCGCGTGCGGGCGCCCGCGCTCCTCAGGAAGCCCGATTCAGGACGAGCAGAGCGGCCTCGCTGTTTTTCCGCAAAGGTTACTCCGCGAGCTGGACACGCTTCCGGGGTGCTTCGCTGCTTGATGGATACCACCGGACGCACGACCTACCGCTGGACCCTGGTGGTACCTATATTGGCATCGGCAAGCCGGTCCGTAGATCCAGGAAGGGAAGTTCCAATGCCCAAGCGTGTGCTGTGCTTCGCTGCCGCTCTGATCGTCGAATGTGTGCTCGCTCCCCGAGCATCGCCAGCCAGCCTGGCGATCACCCACATCTCGGTCGCCGATGGCACGGGCGCGCCCATTGCAAAGAGACATGACGGTCCTCGTTCGTGGGACCCACATCACGGCCGGTCGGACCGGGCGCCACGATGTTGGTGCCACGCGATGCCCGCGTCATCGATGGCTCCGGCCGGTACCTGATCCCCGGGCTATGGGATATGCACGTCCACCTCACCGATCGCCGGTCGGATGTCGGTTCGCCTCTTCCCGGTCAATGGGGTAACCGGGGTCCGCGACATGGGCGGCGATCTTGCGACCATTGACGGCTACCGTGCCGAGATCGCGCGGGGACACTGCTCGGGCCACGCATCTATCGCGCGGGACCCGTTTCTCGATGGGCCGAAAGAAGAACGCTCTCTATCGCGTCACGCTGAAGTCCGCCGATGACGCTCGCAGCGCCGTTGATTCACTCAAGCGGCTGGGCGTGGATTTCCTCAAGGTTCACAGTCGCGTGCCTCGCGAAGCCTATTTCGCTGTTCTTGCGGAAGCCAAGACACAGAATCTCCGGGTCGCGGGGCATCTTCCGCGAGGGATCAGTCCGAGCGAAGCTGCCCTGGCTGGCCAGGCCAGCATCGAGCACACGGAGAGTCTGCTCGAGGGCGTCCACTTCGCCGACAGCACCACGCCAACGACACACGTCACGAGAAGACTTTGCCCAGCTGAGCGGTAGCGCTGCGGACAGCCTCTTCGCATTGTTCAAGCGCAGTGGCACGTCGATCGATCCCACGCTGGTCGAGTACAACGTCTTCGCGCACATCGGTGACGCGCGGGTGACGAATGACGCGCGCCTCAAGTACGTCTCACCCGAACTGCGGGCGTACTGGAACCGCTTCTTCCCGGCCGACACCGCAGGAAACAATTGCCGCAACGGCGGGCCGGCGCGAGTACCTGCGACGCTTCATGGGGCTCGTCTACGCGATGCACAATGCCGGTGTACCCATCCTCGCCGGGACCGATGTCGGGCGTCGTACATCTACCCTGGGTTCAGCTTGCACGATGAGCTCGCGCTCCTGGTCGAGGCAGGAATACCCCCGGAGGACGTGCTGAAGGCAGCAACGGGCGGCGCAGCGAGCTTTCTCGGCGTGTCCGATTCGGTCGGGACGGTGCAAGCCGGCAAGCTTGCGGACCTGGTCATCATCGACGGCAATCCACTCGTCGACATCCGGAGCACTCAATCGATCCGAACGGTCATCGTGAACGGGCGCGTGCTCGACGCCGCGGAGCGGCGGACGATACTCGCCGCGACTGCCCGCGATGCCTCTGCGGGAAAGGCGGGGCGAAAGTAGTTCGAGAACCGCCCTTTGGGGACTCGCGAGCGTACTCTTCTGCGAGCGGCAGCGCTCCCTGCTGATTGGCGTCCCCAACGGTCGTTACTTCGAACCGGCTGGTGGCTGGCTGCTCGGGATGGACGTGCTCAGTCAACCTCAAGCCGCGTGATCCACTCGCTCGCGCCCTGTTGATGTTGGTCCACGAGGTGCCGTCCTCGGTCGAAATCGACGGATTTGAAAGTGGATGAGCTTTTGCCCGCCTTGCCGTCGAGCGTCGTTCTCCATAGAGTGCGCGGCCACATCTCACCGCAAGGATGCGGGACCCCGTCACGCAAGTTCGTCGTCGTGCGATAGACCGGGACGGCCTGATCCCGGTCATTCCCGCCGCTGCCCGCTGCCGAGGAACGTGTTCCAGACCGTGTTTTCGAGCGTGGCCATCGCGGCCTCGAGGTGCGCGCGGTCTTTGATCGCTTCGGAAGCCGTGCCGCCTTCCGCGGCGAGCGTCTCCGCGCATCGCTCTTTGATGTGGCAGGCCCTCGTCGCGATTTCCCAAACGGCGCCAGCATTGCTCTCACCTGCCGGATCTGCTCCCGGGCGTCCGCGATCTGTTCCATGGCTCGCTCGACCGTTACGGCACCGCGCTGCGCGTTCTGTAGCAGGTGGCACTGGAACACGCGACAGCACTTCGGACGATGGGCGTAGATGCCGCATCGTGTTCCACGCAGAGCCGCGCAGGGCTGCGACAGCAGGCCCGTGTTCCTATCCTCGTTCTCGACTTCCGTCCCCATGATCTCGAGCCGAGCGACCTCGGCCTGACCGACCAGCTCGACGTCGGCGAACAGCGTGCCGTCGCAGCACAGCCCGCAAGTCGTGCACAGGGTATCCGTGAGCAACGGTGTCATGGGTGGAGAATGATCTATCGGATCGTGCCGCGAAAGTGGGGTGGCGGCGTAGACTCGCCAGCCGGCCCGAGCGGCATGCACCAAACCGTCCACTTTGAGCTAGGCTGCACGACGGGCCATGAGACTAGAAACCGCAAAGTCGCCGGGATTCGCTCAGGTCAGCGAGCAGCAGCTACGCGAGGCATTTGCCGACGGCAAGGGCAGAGGCGAGCACGGGAGCGCTGCGCCATGAATCCATTTCGAACCGTTGTTCTCGTTCTTCCCTTCTCCACGATGCTCGCCTTCGCGGTGATCGACGGCGTTCCCACGGCGTCGGCCGCGAGTCCACTGCTGGCGAGCGGCCACATGACGTATCCGACCGGCAGCTTTCCGTTCTGCGTTGCGGTCGGAGATCTGAATGGCGACGGGAAGCCCGACCTCGCCGTCGCGAACGAGAGGCGCCTACACGGTGTCGATCCTGCTCGGAGAGGACGGCGAAACGTTTGCGCCGAGAGTCGACTATGCGACCTCGGGGGCAGTCCTACCTCGCTGGTCATGCGCGACTTCGACGGCGACGGACGGCTCGATCTCGCGCTCGCGTGCTGGACCGCGGCCGCCGTGTCGGTCCTGCGTAGCAACGGGGATGGCACGTTCGCGGCCCGCCAGGACTATGCGGTGGGGAACACGCCGATCTCGCTCGCCGCCGGCGATTTCAACCGCGACGGCCACGTCGATCTCGTCACCGCCAACTTCAATTCCCACGATCTGACGGTGCTGCGGGGCTCGGGCGACGGCACGTTCGGGTTCCGCTCCGACATCTCCGGTCGGCCCGACCAACTCGGTGGCGGCCGGCGATCTCGACGGTGATGGTGACGCCGACCTGGTGGCTTCGGCTCCGGCGTTCAACGCCGTGTCGGTCCTGTTGAGCAGCGGCAACGGTCTGTTCCAGGGGCCGTACTCGTACTCCGCGGGTGGCGCTCCAGGGAACGTCACGGTCTCAGACTTCGACGGCGACACGAAGCTCGACGTGATCGCATGCGTGCCTTCGGGCGTCGCGCTGCTGCACGGCCACGGCACCGGCGCGTTCGATGGTCCGGTGCTCTACTCGGCGGGGAGCGCCTGGGCTGCCGCCAGCGACGTCAACGCCGACGGCCGGCCAGATCTGGTGACGGCGAACAACACCTCCTCACGGCACCGTCGCCGTGCTGCTCGGCACCAACGGCGGCGGGTTCGCGCCGCGGGTCGACTACGAAGCGGGCAATCAGACCGACTACGTCGCGATCGCCGAGATCGACGGAGACGGACGTCCCGATCTCGTCGTGACCAATCGGCTCGACAACAGCGTCACCGTCCACCGCGGCAACGGCGACGGGCACGTTCCGGCCGCGACCATCGCGAGCCCGTCGGGTTCATGCCGAGCTCGGTCGCGATCGGCGACCTCGACCGGGACGGCCGGCTGGATCTCGTGACTGCGGATTTCGGAGCGAACGCCGTCTCGGTGCTGCTCGGGCAGGGCGACGGCGCTTCGCGCCGGCTTCCAGCGCCGCGGTGGGAGTCCGGCCAGGCTTCCGTGGCACTCGCCGACCTCGATGGCGACGGCGTCGAGGACGCGGTGGTGGCCAACGTCGGCTCGGGCTCGGTGTCGGTGCTGCGCGGCCGCGGCGACGGGACCTTCGACGCAGCGCTCCGATTTCCCCGCGGGCGGCGGGCCCGCCAGCATCGCGATCGGCGACTTCGATGGAGACGGGCATCCCGATCTCGCGGTCGCCGATACTCTCGACGAGCTCTCCGTGCTCGCTCGGCAACGGCGACGGCAACGTTCGCGCCGCGTGTCGGCTATCCGTGCGGCGACCACCCCAAGCTCGGCCGTCACCGGCGACCTGAACGGCGACGGTCGCCTGGACATCGCGCGTCGCGAACTCCGGCGGTGCACCGACCTATGCCCACTCAGTGGCGATTCTGCTCGGGAACGGGGACGGCACGTTCGGTTCACCTGCGCAGATCACGGGGCTATCGCCCCTCGGCGTCGCGATCGCCGATCTCGACGGCGACGGAGAGCTCGATCTCGCCGTCACGCTGGTGGGCGCGGGTGGCGACCCTGCGCGGGAACGGTGATGGGACGTTTGGGCCTCCGATCCAGATCGGGCCCATCTACGGCGCCTCACCGGTCGGGATCGCCGACCTGGACGGCGATGGCTCGCTCGACCTGGTCGCCACGAACACCTACCTGTCGACCGCGACCGTGCTGTTGGGGAACGGTGACGAGACGTTCGGCCGACGTCTCGACTACTCCACCGGAATCGGTCCCTCGTCCGTGGCGATCGGCGATCTTGATCACGACGGCGCCTTCGACGTCGTCGTCGCCAACCGCGACGCCCAGAGCGTGTCCGTGCTCCGGAACATCGGGGCTCCGACGGTGGTTGGCGTCGGACCAGGGCGTGCGCCCGTGTCCCTGGTGGCGCACGTGCATCCCACGCCCGCGCGTGACGACGTGACGCTCGACTTCGAGCTGCCGCGCGCAGCACGGACGGTCGTGAGCGTGTTCGACTTGACGGGCCGGTCGGTGACGACGCTGGCGAGCGGATCTTTCGCTGCTGGACCGCATACGATTCGGTGGGATCGCCGTCGCGCCAACGGCTCGACGGTGCGGCCGGGGATCTACTTCGTCGACGTGCGCACCGGCGATCTACGCGTGACCCGTCGGGCGGTCCTGGTCCCGTGAGAAGGGCATCCCCAATGGGTCCAGTGTGCGCGTTTCGAGACGCTGGCGTCCCCCAACCATCGCGAGTTCGAACCGCGGGGCCATGGCCGAACCGGTCCGCTGTTAAGGTGGTGGCGCGCGATGCCTGGGGCAAGATAGACTCGCATGTGAGCGACGCGCCGTTCTTGATCTTTCTGGTGTTGACGCCGAGCTCACTGACGCTGCTCCGAGCGGCGGCGATGCCGGCGGTTCCTCACCAAGCTCGACTCTGCGTTTGATCGGGCGACTCACCCACCGTGAGGGGAGCGAAGAGAGAAACCCACATGCCACGAACGATGCTTCTTGCCCTCGCGTTGTTCGGCGTTGCGAGCCTCTCGTGCGGTGGCCGATCATCGCCAACGGCCCCGCCTCGAACAGTCGGCTCGATATCCTCGTCAGTTGGGAAGGCCGAGGTGTATCTGACCGACTCCTGGAGATCGTCGAGCTGGGCTCGTCACTGCGGACGGACGCCGCGGGCAGGGCGACCTTCAACCTGCCGGCGGGGAGCTACACCTCCGTGCCTACGTCAACGGCCCGGGCCCACCCGCGGCACAGGACTACGCGGTGACTACACGGGCCGGTGAGACGGTGCACATGGACGTCGTGGATTGCCTTCCCTGTGTGAGCCCCCGAATGATCTCGCCCGCGCCCTCGGGGTAGTCACCACCCGCCCACGCGCTGCGCATTGAAGTCGTGCGTCACTTGGGCGATGCTGCAGGACATTGTCTCCGTCGTGAGGCCTCTATGTCAGTGCGCTACGCACTTCTTGCCGGCATGGCGGCCGCCGCCCTACCCATGGCGGCCGCCGCTCAACCGATCGATCCGATCATCCGGACCGTTCCCGATTGCGGTCCGCAGCGGGTACCAGACCACCCCGCGTATCCTCCGACGGTGAAAGCGGGGTCTTCCTAACCTGGCAAGACGCCGACGCCGGGATCAGGACGCTCCGCATGATCCATCTCGACGGCCGCCGCCATCCGGTTTCGGGTTGGTCCGCAGACGGCGGCCTAGCCCCTCGAGGCCGATGCCTTCCCGGCGGATCTGGCTCTTGGCCCCGAAGGCGATGCATTCGTCGCGCTCACGCGCGGGGTCGAGATCGAGAGCCGTGCGTACGTGGAACACGTGATCACCACCGGCCATGATCCGTTGTGGCCCGACGCGGCGGTGGCGGTCACCGATCTTCCGCCCGCGCAGATCGATCCCGTCGCCGTGCCCAGTGCGTTCGGTGGCGTGTTCGTCTCATGGCGCCAATGGAGCGTGGACTCGGCCGAGATCCGTCTTCAACACCTCGAGAGCACGGGGCAACCTTCAACGTGGTGTGGACCGTCCGGCGTCCGCGTTGGACGGGCGAGCTTCCACCTCGCGCCGTCTCCGATGGCGAAGGCGGTGTGTTCCTCCTGGTTGCCAACGGCGACGACGTCCGGCTTCATCGATGGACGCGCTGGTGAACCAGCGTCGGGATGGCCGGAGGCGGGTATTGCACCGCCGTTCGCGGCGACCTTCGACATGACCCTGCTCCGGGACGAGCGCGCACGGCGTGTTCGTGATTGCGGACGGGGCCGCGACGTCGCAGCTCCGCGCCGTGCACGTGCTTCAATCGGGGATCCTCGATCCGCTATGGCCCGCTGGCGGAGCGTTGGTGAGCGATCATACCTACCAGCTGCGGCGTTACTACGGCGCCGATCGCGACGGCGCGGGAGGATTGTTCATCGTGTGGAGCGAGTGGATGAATGCGGAGGAGGGAGAAGTCCGCGCCCAGCACGTCCTGCCCACGGGCATGGGCGACGCGAACTGGCCGATCGATGGTCGTTTGGTGCCGGTTCGACGTGGGACTTACTGGATTCCCACCTGGCGGCAGATGGACGTGGCGGCGCGTACGTGAGCTGGGGGCGGCATCGCCGAACGTCCGCCGAGCGCGACTCGTTGTTCATTCAGCGCATCGATTCCGCGGGCCGCGCCGCCCCGGCGTGGCCGACCGAAGGCCGCGTCGTGTCCGGCGCAGCCGGTTCGCCATCGGGGATGGCGGTGAACGATGCTGGCGTTTGGCTCACGTGGAGCGAGTCCGGCCCGGAGGATGTCTACGCGGCGATCGTCACGCCGACGGACCTGCCGAGCTCCGGTGCCCCTCACCTGGGCATCCGCTACATGGCTCCGAATCCCTTCACCACGAGCACGCGGGTCGTAAGCTCGAGTCGAGCGCGCGCGGCGCGCTTTCGGTTCGCGTGGTGGACGTGCTGGGACGCCAGGTGCGCGGGCTCCGCGACGTGCCCGATCAACCGCCGGGGTTCTTCGAAGTGATCTGGGATGGACGCGACGATCGGGAAGGCTCGTCCCGAGCGGAATCTATGTGGTGGAGGCGCGCGGCTCGAGCGGCGCCGTCCACGAGCGGATCGTGAAGGTCGAATGAGTCTCGCGGTCTCTGTTCGAGGTCAGGCGAGAGGCTAAGAGCGTAGCTGGCGTCCCCAACGGGCGCTACTTCGAATCGCGTGCTGAAATGGCTTCGTCGCATGGAGGATCTCCGGCGTGCCGTGCAGGATGCCGTCGCCTAGTCAAGCATGTGCCCTTCGCTTGGTGGAGGTCGGCGTCGTCTCGGGCTCTTGCCGACATTCACGAGGCTGTCGAGTCGCTTCGCTTCGCCGTGCGTGAATTGAAGGAGCGGTGGGTCAATGCATCGTCATGTTCCGGAGGTGTGCTCGCGACTCCCGGTGGTTTGTCGAGCAGGCTGAATGGCAGTCGAGCGACGCGAATCGAGGAAGTAGGCGGCTTCGAAGAGGAAGCGGAAGCCGCGCGGCGCAGCTTGACCGCGCTTCGTCAGGCGGCACCACTTCGAGCGCACCATGAGCACGTCGCAGCACCCACCCCAACTGTCACTATGCCAACTCGCCGCCGTAGAGAGCAGCTTTGCGGCAATCGCCATCGGCATTGGACTCTTTCGTCATGATCTGAAGGCCTTCTCCCTCGAGTTGCGGGCGGCCGGCGCGGTCGCAGCACTGGTGGTCAGCGCTGCGCTCCGGGTGGCTCCTCGGCACCACCCTCTTACTGTCTCGTCTACGCCCGGCAATCATACGTGCGGGCCAGCCATTTCAGGCGCTGACCTCGGCGACTTTGTCTATCCCTAGTCGCCAGTGGGCTGGCGGCCGTTGGCGAGGAACTGCTCTTCCGCGCGGCATTGCAGCCATGGCTTGGAATTTGGGCCGCCTCCCCTGGGCTTCGCCCTGGTTCACGCAGCACCGCCCGCGTTCGCGAGGGGCTATCGATCGGAAAGTTGAGTTATGTAATCGGCACCCTGCTCGCCGCTCTGGTGCTTGGGCATCTCTATCGGTCGGCCGGTCTTCTGACCACCATGATTGCGCACGCAGGGTTCGATGCCGCCCTTCTGATGGCGCTAGCCCCAGAGCTTGCTCGGTCTTCAGTTGGGGGTGCCGCGTAGCAGCGGTTCAAAGTTGTCGGCGGCTGCTTTCGAAGGAAGCGTCACGTCGCCCTAGCCGTTCGATGTCCGCGGCTGTTAGCGCGTTCCGTATGGTCTGGCGCCCCCAACGGGATTCGAACGGGTGAGCCAGGGCGAACCATCGTCGCGAACCGTCGCCCAATCGCGCAAAGACAACAGAGTTACTCGAGGAGTCAGACGACGATCACCGAGCCCTTCGCGCTCGCATCGAGACGCAGCTTCGCGAGCTTCAACGCGGCCGCCATCAACACTTCGATCTCCGCGCGGTCGAAGTCCGCAGCCGCGTTGAGCACGACATGACGCACCGTCTTGCCGCGACCTTGCAGCAGCGTTTTCCGGATCCGACTGCGACAACAGAGCGCCCTGCCCGAAGAACAGGTGCACCGTTTGCGGACGCCTGCAGAAGCATCCGCAAGCCCTTGGTAGGCTCGTGGTCACATGGATAGATTCGGCGCGCCCTCGAGTACCTGCTGCTCCAGACGCGGGTGCTCGCCTCGCTTCCAGAGCCGGGCGCGGTGCAACACGCGATACCGGAGTGGGCCGCCGTCGGGTGTCGTGCTCCGCGCGATCGGCCGTTCGATGCACACGAATTCGGATTCGAGCACGTCGGGCGTGACGCGGACGGTGGCGTAGCCCTGTCCACCGAGATCCACGAACGAACACGTGCGGTGAGCAATCGGGATTGGAGAGCGCCCGGGCCTTCACGAGGTCGCCCGAACTTCGCGTACTCGAGTGCCGATCGAACGCCGTGCCGAATGAGCATGTTGATCGTGGGTTCGGGTTTCGCCGATCCGGGCTTGTCGACGAGATACATGCCGCGCAGCGGCACGTCCTTCGGCAACCGATGCTCGGCGGACTCGATCAGGCCCGGCGACGAGATCGAGCCCACGACGAACTCGACGCCCACCGGTGCGAACGGCTGCGGCGGCAACGACCTCGACGGCCGTCCGGCCCAGAACGCGTGACGATCGCCCGCGACGATCGTGAATCCCGTGATCCCCGAGTCTCGCACCGCGTCGAAGATTTCGTTGCGTTCGGCGATCTGCGTGCTCCAATCGCCGCCACCGAAGGAGGCGTAACCCGTGCCGCCCCAGGACGGCGATCCGGGCGGGAGATTCTGTGGGTCCGTTCGCGACGAGAGTGTCGCCAGCGAGCTGCCCCAGATCTTCCAGGGGGCGCGCGAGGCCTTCAGCTGCGAGAGGAACCACTCCTTCTGTTCCGCGCCGAGCATCGAGGGGGCCGGTTGGTCGCGGCGCGAGTTGTTGATGTCCTTTCCGCCGAACCGGATCGTGGCCGGCGGGTGGCCGCCGTCGTAGGTCCGGCCAGCGTCGAGGATCTCGAAGACTTCTTCAGAGACGAAGTAGGGAAACTTCGGGTCGGAAAACTGATCGCCCTCGGGAACGTCCGTCGCGTCGGGCGACCGATAGCTGCGTTGATCGGTGATGAACAGATCGAGGTTGGCGCCCCACTTTGTGGCGCGGTACGCCTGCAAGCTGGCGATCGCCGCCAGGTTGTTCTTCTCCTGTCCGAGTCCCTGGGCGTCGAACTCCGTGATCGGCGTGTCGGTGACGAGAGGCGGATCGAAGGTTTCGAGCGAAGGCCCGCTCGGTTTCTTGACGCGGGCCGGCTGGTATTCCCACCACGCCTGGTTCGCGGCCACTTTCCGCGTCTGCGCGGGATGAACCTTCCCGCCGAACACCTGAACTCCCTGATAACCCTGCCACGAGTATTCGTGGTTGTCCCAGATACAGATGAACGGCCAGCGCGCCCGAGCGTCCTGGATGTCCGGATCGTGCAGGTACCCGCGATACACCGCGCGGTAGTCGCCCACCGTCGCCGGGATGTGGAAATCGCTGATCTTCTGGCCGTCGGCATACCGCACCACGTCGTAGATCTTGCGATCGTAGTAGCCCTGTGGTCGATCCTCCGGATACCAGACCATCTCGTAGATGAAGTCGCCGAGATGCAGAACGAAGCCGAGGCGATCGCTCTCCGGAGCACGCTGGTCCTCGAAGATCATCCGTCGGTAGGCGTTCTGCGCGCCCGTGTTTGCGTCCTGGCAGCTGACGAACGCGAAGCGCACCGGGCGCGCGTCGTGGTCGGCGGGCGCCGTGATCGTGCGGCCGACGCGGCTGCCGTTGCCCTGCTCGTCGGTGAACCGGTACCAGTAGATGCGGGCCGGCTTGAGTCCCGCGGCGAGCACGCGGCACGTCCAGTCGGACGCCTCCGTGAGATTCGCCTTCGCGGTGGCGATGACGCGAGCGAAGTGCTCGTCCTCGGCGACCTCGACCGTGAGACGCTTCGACGCGTCGCCGTTCACCGGCGGGCGCCGCGTCCACAACAGCACGCTGTCCGGATGCGGGTCACCTGAGGCGACGCCTTCCGGATAGAGGTCGCGCCGCTCGCGCCACTCACGCGCAGAGGACCTCGCCTCGCCAAGATTGAACGCGAGGGCGGCTCCGAGAAGGGAGGCATTCTTGAGAAAGTCTCTGCGCTTCATGTCTGCTTCTCCTCCATGGAGAGTTCCTGGCCCGAGCGAGGAAGCGGATACCGCAAGTTCAAGATGACACGAGTCACTGGCCTAATGTCGTCGAATGAGTCGAGCATGCGGTGTCGCAAGGTCCCGAGACATCGGATCGAGACGAACGCGCCACCCAGTGGGCCCGCTGCGGAAAATCGGGCCCCAGCCGCCTCAGCGAACTGGAAGGAGCTGGCGTCCCTAACGGGCGCGGATTCGAACCAGTTCCTGCTGTGGCTCCAGGAGATGAACGCGCTCAAGCAGGGCTTGAACGAAGCGGCGTGAAGCGCCGAGGCGCCGAAGCAGATGCTTGGAGCGCGCCGGCCAGTGGCTCAAGTGGTACGCTCTTGGGCGCGTCTGGAGGGTCTCGTGGTGTCTTTCGGCTCGAAGATGCGGCGCTTCTTTCTCTCTCTTGCGATCGCCGCTGTGTTTCTCGAATCTGGTTGTGGGAAGGAGCCCACGCGCCCGGCCGTCACGGACGTCAGGTTCGCGCTGACTGCCACGCCAGACGTGGGTGGCCCGTCTGCCCCGATTACCGTGCGCGGTCGCGTCACCAACGCGGGCAACACTCGCGTGTGGCACTGCAGCGGTTGTGGGTGCGGGGATGGTCTCAACATCAAGATCCTCGGACCTGACGGCAGCGAGGTGGCGCTCCGTGACCCTAAGGCTGTTGGGCCGGCAGCGTGTCCCGACGGTTTCGAGCCCATCGAGCCGGGGAGACTTTCGAGCCGGCTCGCAGCTTCACGGGATCCTCTACGAGCGCGATTCCCCAGTGTATCCAACGCCCACCTCACCCAGCGCCTCCCGGCACCTACACCGTGATCGCCGATCTTGGGTACCTCTGGGTGAACCGGGTGTATCACGGGAGTGGGTGACGGTGGTGCGCAGCACCAGCTTCGTCTGGCAACCATGAAGGCGTGTAGTCCGCAGCCGCTTCACGCACGACCCACCCGAGAGATCTGAGCGTCCCTAACGGGACTCGCTCGCGAGCCCCACGCGGCGCGATTGACCGCTCATCGGGCGGCGGCAGGCCGGGATCCCGTCGGCGCCGGCTTCACCCATTCGAAGCCGACGACGCACGCGGCCGTGCCCCCGAGGCACAGCGCCGATGTCGAGCGGGTGCAGGATCGAAAACCGGAACACCGCCCGCACGGCCGGGACGTACAGCGTGACCACGAGAAATGCGAGCGCCCCTCCGACCACCCACCACAGCGCCGCGTTGGGGCGCGTGAACGCGTGCGCGAGCGACCGCGAGCTCGAGCGGTTCACGAGGATCAGCGCCAGGTTTCCGAGCACGAGCGTCGTGTAAGAGAGGGCCTGGCATCGGCCTCGCCCTGTCCGCGCAGGGTCGAGATCACGTAGATGCCGACGAGGACCACCGTGAGCATGCCGCCCTGGAGCAGGCCGCGCGTGATCCGGGCGCGGCTGAACAGCGGCGTTCCGGGCGGTCGCGGCGGGCGCTCCATGACTCCCGCCGACTCTCCTTCCGCCTCGAACACGATCGAGCACGTGGGATCGATCACCATCTCCAGGAACACGATGTGGAGCGGCATCAGCACCAGCGGCCAGTGGAGCAGCACCGGCAGCAGCGACATGGCCGCGATCGGAACGTGGATTGCGAACACGTAGGTCATCGCATGTGCCACGTTGTCGTAGATGCGCCTCCCAGCCGGATCGCGTTCACGATCGAGGCGAAGTCGTCGTTCACGAGCACGAGGTCGGCTGCCTCGCGTGCGACATCGGTGCCGCGGCCGCCCATCGCGATGCCGATGTCCGCCGCCCGCAGGGCCGGGGCGTCGTTCACGCCGTCACCCGTCATCGCAACGATCGCGCCGGTGCGGCGGAATGCCTCGACGAGGCGCAGCTTCTGCTCCGGTACGACCCGCGCGAACACGTCGGTGTGCTGGATCTGCCGATCGAGGCCGGCGTCGTCCATGCCGTCGATCTCAAGTCCCGTCACGACCGTCGCAGTGAGTGCGTAGGCCGGCCTGTTCCGCGATGTTTCGCGCGGTCGAGGGAAGTCCCCGGTGATCATGACCACGCGAACGCCCGCGCTGCGGCATTGCCGCGTGGACTCCGGCACCTCTGGCCTCACCGGATCGGCGAGTCCGACGAGCCCGAGGAGGTCGAACGGCAGATCTGACAGCCGCTCCGGAGGCGGATCAAGGGCGGCGAGAGTCGCCCCGCCGACGGCCAGGATGCGCAGCCCACGCGCGGCCATCGCCTCCGCCTCGGCTGAGATCGCATCGTGCCGCTCCGCCGCGAGTCCGCACAGGGACAGCACGTCCTCCGGTGCACCCTTCACCGCGGCGACCCGTGATGCCCCGACCGGTGGCTGCCAGACATTCGCTACCGCCCGCAGTCTCGCGAGAGCGGGTACTCGCGCACGAGCGTCCAGTCCGGGTGTAGGTGCTCCGTTTCGCCGAGGCGCGCGCCGCCCAACTCCGGCGAACGCCTTCTCCATCGGGTCGAAGGCGTCCTTGCGGCTCGCAAGAATGCTGTACTCCAGGAGTGGTGCAGCGGCTCTGGGATCTCTTGCGTCGTGCCCGGCTCCAGATGCAGGACGTTGCCGTCAACCCACAGCGTCGTCACGGTCATCTGGTTCAACGTCAGCGTTCCCGTCTTGTCGACGCACAGCACCGACGCTGCCCCCAGCGCCTCGATCGCCGGGACGCGGCGGGTTAGAACGTGATGCCGCGCGATCCGCCACGCCCCAAGCGCCAGGAACACTGTAAGGATGACCGGCATCTCCTCGGGCAGCACGGCGATCGCCATCGTGAGACCCGCGAGCACCGCGTGGAGCCAGTCGCCTCGTGTGAGCCCGTACGCCACGATCGCGACGCCGCAGAGCCCCAGGCCGACCGCCGCGAACCGCCGCACGACGCGATCCGTCTCGCGCTGCAGCCCGGAGCGGCGCGTGTCCCGCGCCGCGAGCGTGCTCCCGATCGCGCCGAGACGTGCGGGCGCTCCCGTCGCGCGCACACGCGCCAGACCCTGACCGGCCACGACGAGCGTGCCCTGAGTACACCGTGGCGGCGGGCGTCGGTCCGGCCTCGACGGCGCCTTCCTCGACAGGCAGCTTCTCGATCGCGACCGATTCGCCGGTGAGGAGCGACTCATCGACCGTGATGTGCAATGCCGAGAGCACGACGGCGTCGGCTGGAATGCGGTCGCCTTCGTTCAGCACGACGACGTCGCCCGGTACGACGTCGCGGCCGGCGATCCGCACCCGGCGCCCATCCCGGATCACCAGCGCGCGCGGACTCGAAAGGTCGCGCAGCGCCTCGAGCGCTCGCTCGCTGCGACGCTCTTGACCAGGCTGATCGCGATGACGAAGAAGATCGCCGCCATCAGTCCAATGGCTTCGTGGACGTCTCCGAGCAGCAGGTACACGACGCCGGCGGCGATCAATAGCAGGATCATCGGCTCGGCGACGACCTGAGGGCGATGCGCCACACCGCGCGTGGACGAGCGGAAGGCAGCTCGTTGGGCCCGTGCTCGACACGCAGCGCGGCGGCCTCTGTTGTCGTCAGCCCTGCCACCGCGGGAGTCGTCGAGAGGGAGGTCACGGCCGGCACTTTCCCAGCTTCCACACGCCGGGGGAAGGTGGCTAATCGTCCCAGTCCCGACGGGTCAGTTCGCGCGCTCCAGAAGTACGGTTGAAAGTTGATCGAGCGACGGCGGATACTGCCTCAACTTCGGCGCTTCCGAGCCGCCGCCGCCTCAGGAGTGCCACAATCGTGGAAGCCCCGCGAATCCATTCTCGAGCTACACATCGTGAGTGCCGACGAGACGGGCAATGTCCAACTCCAAGAACGTCGCTGCCATCCTTGGCCCCACCATTGTCGCGATGGTCGCGTCGGAGTTCCCGCTTGTCCAGCCCCACCTGTATGACACGCAGATTCCACCAGTCATCTATCTATCCGGGACTTTGATGTTCGTCGGGGACTCGCCGTAATTCGGGTGCACAATCGGTGGAAGCGGGACTGGACCGTACTTGTGACCCTTTCTGGGTGGTTCTTCTTGCTGCTCGGTTTGTTTTGAATGTTTGCCGCGGGCGCGTACCAGCGGGGCTCCGCGAGTACCAGTGCGACGACATTCATGGTCTTGAGGGGATACTCGCGATGCTCGGGATCATCATGACCATCCAGGCGTACCGCCGAGATGGAGATTAGCCGTCGGTATTGCGCGGGCTAGCCAGGAGATGCAAGGACGACCAACTCCTTCTCGCTTCGCTCGGTACGAGGCTCATCGTAATTGAGGGACAGGTTCTCCAACGCGGGCGAGCTCGTCCGAAATCCTTTTCAAGGCCTTCCGGATCGCGCTGCGAGCATTCGCGCGAAGGTGGCCAGCTCCTCCGGTGTTGAGGTCCGACACCACCCAGTAGGCCATTCTGGCGTGCGTGCCGTGGATCACGTGAAAACCTTGCTCGGTCAAGGCAGGCGCCAACTCCTCGCGTACGCTTGCCACTGGCCACACTGAACACGTTGATGGTGTGCTTGCGATGCATGTAGACGAGTGCAGCGACCGAGCGACCCTGTAGATAATCGAGCCGCCCGCCGACGAGCGGATAGTCCGCTGCCGCGAAGTCCGTGACCGGTGGAGAGAAATCGAGCCTGCCGGCAAACCAGGGCTTGACCGTGTGCTGATCGGTCGAGGTCACGTCGGTCAGGTGGTTCGCCATCATCGATCGGATGTGGCCCGACACCGCCTCGCGCGCGGTCGCATCGTCTCCGCGGACACGGGGCAAGATGGCGACCATCCAGGTGCCGCCCACCACCGCGATGACCGCGGCCGCCGCGCCTCAGCCAGCGCCACGGCTGAGTCGCGGGGCGTGAGCGCGCGCCCTCGCGTCCCGCTGCCGCACGTACGTCGCGCACCACCCGTGCTCGCAACAGGTCCGGTGCGCGGTGATACTCGAGGTTGCGGCTCAGGCTTTCGCTGAGTCTGCCGCTGCCGATCCAGCGCGGCCGTGCAGTTCGCGCAGGACTCCAGATGACGCGAGACCTCACGGCTGGCAACCGCGTCCAGTTCATCGTCCACGAATGACGAGAGCCGATCTATTACGTCCCGGCACTCCATCTCAGTCATTCTCCTTCGCGGCCGGCCCCGAGGGCGAGCAGCAACTGCTTGCGCCCGCGCGCCAAGCGCGACATCACGGTGCCTATCGGCACCCCGGCCACGTGGGCGATTTCCCTTGTACGAGAGACCTTCCAGCTCCCGCAGCACCAGCACTTCGCGGTACTCGACCGCAAGCCGGTCGAGTCCCTCGCGAACCGATTCGGCCGTGGTCGCGCTCGCGAGGTTGGCCTCCGGCTCCGAACCCTCGTCCTGCGGAGAGTGGATCTCCTCATCGAACTCGACTTTCTCGCTGAGAGTGCGGCGGCGCAGCTGCGTGAAGCACGTGTTGCGAACGATGCTCAATAGCCACGCACGCCCATCCACGCCGCGGAAGCCGTCGAAATGCCGGATCGCCCGCATGAACGACTCCTGCACCGCCTCCTCCGCCTCGTGCGGGTCACGCACCAGGTAGCGCGCCAGATTGTGCGCAGCATCGAGGTAGGGCAGGACGCACTGGGTGAATCGCTCCATCTCTTGCGACGATAGGCGTCGTTCCGGGCTCGCCGTCTCCGGCCTGTCTCGCGGGTCAAGTGGGGTGCCTCACAGCTACCGACTCGCCGGCCGGGCGATTTATTCCCGGAACGGCTGAGATATCTGGTCGGGAATAACTATGTTGCCCACGGGGTCAGGGCTGATGGTCGGCAATGTCTCAACCCCAACCCGGAGGCACCTCATGAACGCAGTTCCGCAGCGCCACGCCCGCACCATCGTCAGCCTCATCGGTTCGTTGTGCCTGGCGAGTTCCGTCCTCGGTACACCCTGCTTTGCCGGAGCGTACGGTCAGTCAGCCGGGAAGCCCACGGGCGGCACGGTCAAAGTCAGCCTGTCCGAGTGGAAAGTCCAGCTTACCCCGGCCAGGATTCCGCCGGGGCCGGTGGTCTTCGAAGTGAGGAATGACGGCACGATCCCGCATGCGTTCGAAGTTGAGGGACACGGCCTCGAAAAGAGTAGCCCCCAGATCCAGCCCGGCACCACCGCCACGCTGAAGGTCGATCTGCGCGCGGGCAGCTACGAAGCCTACCGCCCGGTGGGCAAGGGCTCTCACAAGATGCTGGGGATGATGAATCACCTGATGGTCGGAGACGCGAAGCGTGCTGCTGCGACGGACGAAGAGCACGAGAAAGATGAGAAGTACGAGGCTGGGCACGATGCCGCGATGGAGCAGGGTGAGCACGAGCACGGCGAGGAGTCATGGCGGCGGCGCCAAGATGATGAAGGTCGCGGGCGGTGGCACCGTGATCCAGATCCTCCCTGGACCCTTTCCGTTCGCCGACAGCGCCATGGCGGTCATCAACAACCGTCCCGCGGACCAGCAGGCGGACCTGACCCATAAGGCCCATATGGGTCCCTACTCGAACAACGTCGCGACGATCTCCGGCGACATCGCAGTGACGGCCATCGACCGCGGCGCCACGGGCGACTCGGTCTCGGGCGTGGCCGAGTTCACGGCGCAGGATGGTTCCCGCTGGAAGGTGGTGATGGACCGCGTGCAGACCAAGGACATTCCGTTCAATCCCCGTTTTGGCGGCGTGATCATGGGCCTCTTCTACCACGGTGCTTCGGGCGTCCACACCCCGCTCGTGCCCACCATCCAGAGCTCGCTGGCGCTGTGGGCGTTCGCGCACCTGTACAAGAACGACCAGCTCGTCACCGACAACGCCATGGTTCACATCATGCTGCTGTCGCGCACCCGCCGAACCAGCGATTGGGCGCTGGATTGCTGGGACTGCTCCGACCGGCCCATCGAAGAGCTTCAGCTGCAGGTTACCCCGGCTCCCAACACGCCACCATTCGATGCTCCCGGTGGATTCCTGTTCGTGAACTGGGAGAAATCAAGTGGCCAGCGTGCTTCGCTCTAGGCGCGAAGAGCCGCCCGTGGACACACGCTTCCGGACGGGACGCCGCCTGGTGCTTGGGCCAGCGGGCGCTTAGCGAAGCGTCGGATCAACAACCGTCTCGGCGTCCACCCCGCGGCGCTGCGCAACGTCAAGGCGTCCGTACGCCCAGAGCGTCAGCGCAACGAACGCCACCGCGATTGCGCACTGGGCCACGAAGAACGTGTCGGGCCCGTGCGGCTGACCGCATGCGGCAGTGCGGCCCTCGGCGGGCCCACTCGTAAGCGAGGGAACGAGAATGTCGGACGCCGCGTGTACCACGATCCCGGGTCGGATGGAGCCCGTCCGGCGTGCGGTGAGGCTCAAGACCACGGACGCGGCCGCGTTGATCATGAGCCGTTCAGGTGCGAATCCGTGTGAAAGGTGGATGAGGCCGAAGATCGTGGCGACGAGCACGGTCGAAGAAACAGAGCCGAGGCGCCGATCCAGCATGGATTGCATGTAGCCGCGAAAGCCCGCCTCTTCCGTCACCGCAGCAACCACCGCAGTCATGACGAGCCCGGTCAGCACCAAGCGCGAGCGGGTAGCGATCCAGGTCCGAGACATCAGCGGGGCGCGTGGGAGTCACGCGGCGCGCCGCCAGCGCCAACGCGATGAGCGCAGCGAACCCCGAGCTGGTGGCCAAGAGCGCCCAACTCCAGATGGATGCCGAGAGTGATCGAATTTGGAGCCGCTCGCGCCTGAGAACCGCGGTGGTTTGTGGTGGGCCGTAACCCGAGAGATAGCGCCAATAGCCCCAGAGCCAGGCGGCCATGAGCGGCCCTGCCCACGGCAGGTGGGGCGACATCCGCACGTTGAGGAGACTGAGGAATTGCCATGGGGCGGTCCCGGCCGCCGTGACGATGAGCCCGACCAGGACGGCCCGAAGCGTGGTGGGAATCCGACGCCAAGTCCTCAGGAGCGACGTCACATCATGCTCCCCAGGGATACGCATGCGAGTAACGGGGCATCCTCGTTACGCGAGGAATGCCCACGGTCACAAGGATGAGCGTGCCGTCCGGAAATGCTCAGGCGCTCGATCGAGGCCGCCTGGCCCAAGGCAACGTATCGTCACTCGTTCTCTACAGCTTGCCGGTCCAACTCCGGACAGTCGTCCCGCCCTTGGCCGAGATGTAGATCTTGCGCCGGTCGGCGTCTTCGTCGTGATCGTGACCGACGGTCTTGTGGCCGGTGCCTTTCGCGACCCACCATTGCTGGCCGCCCAGGATTTGTACGCCACGGCATCCTCGGGCATCTTGCCCGTCGTCCGATACCTGACGAAGTTCAAGTGCACGGCGCCGGTGTACCCGGTCACCTCTTTCCACGAAGTGCTTCCGCATGGTCCCAGAAATCCGTGACGAACCGATGTGGAGCGTGGGACTTGCCGTCGCCACCAGCATGACACGCGACGAATGACACCCGTGTGAGCTTGTGATCCGAGATGGTGTCCAGCGTCGTGGCCAAGTCCTTTGCCGTGCAGTGTCCAACCGACTCCGAGGTCTCCGTACCGTGCCCGACGACATAGACGCAGACCTTGCCCTTCGCCTTGTCCTTGTACTTCGACAAATTCCAGGTCGCGGACGATTCGGGCTCGTTTAGCTGGATGATCGTCGTCCGGTCGAGCATCCTGAGTAGCGCCGCTCTTCGCAACCAAGGCTTCCGCGTTTTCCCGGGGAGCATCGTCATTGCCTTGGAAGTACAGAATGAAGATGTGGTTGTAATCCTTCATGGGGCGACCTCCGGTGGGGCTGAGAATCGTGCTGCTGGATTCGCCAGACCAGCACGGCCTCGGATCAGTTTGAGCAACCGATCGGCGGTTCGCAAGCGCGCTCGAGTGGGTCAGGGCGCTCGACGCTCGCGTACGGCTCCGCGCTCAGGACCTCGATTTCGACGAAGGCTGCCGCAGTGAGCATCGGCGTGAACTGAAACACAAATCCTCCTCGTGGCATGGTCCTCTCGACGCCTGGCGGAACTTGGGAGTAAGCTTTCTTCGCCCTCCATGTCTCGGGGCGAGCGCTTCGGACGTTGTTCGCGCGCGGACCTCTAGGTCTTCAGGCTCAAGCCCGCGCCTCCACCAGGGGACGCAGGTCATGCATGCAAAGGCCGCAGTAATCGGCATCTTTCTCGCGGGGTGTTCGTTTCGGTCAACCCCCGCGCTCGCCGCCCCCGGACTTCCCGGTCTTCGCGACTTCCATCGATGGACGGCCGTATCCCGAGGCGCGATTCCGCTCGCTCTGGATGCCCTGACCGCGGCAGAAGCGCACGGAGCATCCCCGCGGGTCTCATCCGACGGCGCGGGGCACGTACGTCGCCTGAGTGAGATCCTCCGTGACAACACCGATTCCGACATCATCCTCCTCCGACTGACCTCGCGCCGGTGTGGCCGCGCCCGGATGGCCGGCCGATGGCCTGCCCATATGCACTGCACCAGGGGATCAATTCTTCGCCGTGGGGCCACAGCCTCTGGTCCCCGACGGCTCGGGCGGGTGATCGTCGCCTGGTTCGACCGAAGAGGAGACCGACGATGCAGGATTGCTACGCCCAGCGCGTGGACTCCGCGGGGTTTCCCAGTGGGCGGCGGATGGCGTGAGATTCAGGTCCAACGCGCGGGACTTCGATCAGAAGATCGCCGCGGACGGCACGGGCGGCATGGTGGCGACCTGGTCCACGAACGGTGGGGTGGACAAGGACATCCTCGCGTCGCGTATCAGCGCTGAGGGTGTGCTTCCGGGGTTCTGGAGCGCCGCGGGGGTGCCGGTCGGCAGCGCCACGGGGCGATCAGGACCATGTCGTGCTGACCGGCGACGGAACGGGAGGCGCGATCATCGCGTGGGAAGATCCGTCGGGCGGCCATCTACCCCACGCATGTTTATGCGCAGCGGCTGGACGCCGTGGGCGCGCCGCAGTGGACGACTGACGGCGAGCTGCTCGACACTCACTTCGTCGGTAGCCGTCCCGCGATCTGTTCCGACGGCGGCACGGGGGCACTGGTCTTCTGGGGTGACCAAGATCACGTGAACGGGCAACGCGCCTGGACTCCGCCGGTGCCGCTCAATGGGGGCCGGGGGTGTTGCCGTGCAAGGGTCGAACAACCTTTCCACCGTCTACGCCTGTGCGGCGGATCGAGGTGGTGCCGTCGTCAGCTGGGAGGTTTTCGAGACCGAAGGAGTCGCGGCCCAGCGTGTGGATCAGGTCGCGGCCTCGCAGTGGGTGCCACCGGAGCCGCGGTCGTGAGCTCCGGAAGTACCAATTTCGGTAGCATTGAGATCATTCCCGACGGAGCCGACGCCGCATACTTCGTGTGGGAAGAGAGTCGCAACGACGGCACCCAGGCTAATCCGAAGATCTGTGCGCAACGGATCAGCGCCGAGGGAAACACGAGCTGGGCCGCGGACGGCGTCAAGGTCTCCGGAGTCACGTCGAGGTCTCTATCCGGGAGCCAATTTCCCGGCTGCGGCGGCCATCGACGATTCGCTGGGCCTCTGGTCGGGTGGACGAACTCGGCCAATGGGTCGACCGACATCTATGCTCAACGATTCACACCCAGCGGCACGACCTTGCTCCCCGACGGTGGGCTTTCCGTCTTCACCTATCCCGGCGTTCAGGTGGGGGAAGCCTCCTCCAGACCGATCAGGGCGGAGTGCTCGCGTTCTACCAGGAACCCGAGGGTGGTCCCTATTGGGACAGCGTGATGCGTATGCCCAAGTTCAACGCGGATGGCACACCGGCGACCGCGCCGATCACGATTTGCCCGGCCGCCGTGTATGGGCGCCTGTCGGGCATCACCGAAGACGGCTCGGGTGGCGTGTTCGTCGCCTGGATCGATCGCCGCAGCGGTGACGATGATATCTACGCGCAACGCTTCGACATCAATGGCGTTCCCCTGTGGTCCGCGAGCGGCGTGCCCATTTGCGTCGCGACGGGCACGCAGGCGGGGGGCGCGATGGTAACGGACGGGTCTGGTGGTGCCATCATCGAGGTGGTCGGACGGTCGCAACCCCTCCCATACCTTCTACCCCAATAACGACGTGTACGCGCAACGGATCGACGCGTCGGGTGTGACTCACTGGGCCGCCAACGGAGTGGCCGTCTGCGCCGATACCTCCAACCAGATCCTCGGGCCCATCGTTTTTCGGACGGCGCGCATGGCGCGATCATCAGCTGGACCGACGCCCGGGGTGGCGCTTCGAACTCGATCTATGCTCAGCGCGTCGACAGCTCCGGCGTGCTCAGAGTGGGCGGCGGACGGTACCAAGATCGCGGGTTATGACGGTAGCCCGTCCGCATTCCTAGTTGGAAGCTCGCGCGGGGCCCTCGAACGACGCGGTGCTCCTGGTTTCGAGAAGGCGTGGTCGATGCTTCGTATCACAGCGTGCTTTACGTACAGAAGGTGAGCGCATCGGGAGTGGGTGAGTGGGGGATCGGTGGCACCCCCGTCTCGGATCCCCTCGGACGCGTCTTGGGCCTGGGCGCGGCCATCGTGGCCGATGGCTTGGGAGGCGCATACGTGGCCTGGGGCGACGACCGCGGCGGTATCTACGATCTCTACATGCAGCGATTCAACACCGTGGGCACTCCGTTGTGGGCGGCCGGGGGAGACGTCATCTGCAATGCCGCGGGCCGTCGGGCCCTCGGCGGCCTGACGCGCGACCCGAGCGGGGACGAGTACCTCACCTGGTCCGACCGGCGCGCGGATTGCCGGACATCTACGCGCAGCGTGTCAGCGCCTCGGGCCTTCCGGTGTGGACGGTCAACGGTGTGCAAGTGTGCGGGGCACCGCGGGGCAGTTCCGTGCCACGCTTGCGGGGTTCAAGGCTGCATCGCCCGGTCGCGTGTTCGTGGGCTGGGCCGACAATCGCGCCGGCAACGCGCGCTACTTCTACATGGAGCGCCTCGATCTCAACGGGGTTCCACAGTGGGCCGCCAACGGCATCACCCGGGTGGCGCTGTCTTTGGTGGGCGCCGAAGCCGACCCCGAGCGTGTGCGGCTGACGTGGTATGCCACGGAAAATGTGAGCGCGTCCGTCTACCGTTGCACCACCGGCCAGGACTGGCAGCGGATCGGCGACGTGCTCACCGACGGCACCGGCCAGATCGTGTTCGAGGATCGCGCGATCACTCCTGGTATGCGCTACGGCTATCGGCTCGAGCTCGTCGAAGACGGCGTTCGGGTGATCGCGGGCGAGGCCTCGGGTGCAGGTTCCGCCGGGTTCCTTCTCGCGCTCGACGGGCTCGTCCCGAACCCCGCGACCAGCGACCCGATGGTGTCGTTCACGCTCCCGGAATGGTGATGCCGCCACGATCGAGGTTGGTGGACGTCGCCGGACGCCGGGTGTTGAGTCGCGAGCTGACGGGGTTCGCGCCGGGACGGCACACGCTACGCCTCGACCATGCCGAGCTTGCGACGGGAATGTATTTCGTACACGTCTGACCCAGGCCAGACGTTCGATCACGGCGCGCGCGGCGGTCGTCAGGTGATCGAGGCCGAGACCGGTCGAGAACAGTCGCTCGATCTGCTCTAGGTGTGAAGTCTCACTGGGTGCGCGATGCCGCTCCGTCACGTCGCCGCAGTCTGGCGTCCCTAACTATCACGAATTCGAACCGGGTCTTCGGCTGGATCCGCGAAATGAGCCAGCTCCAGCAAGCGATCGGGCGCGGGGCTTGAACACGGCGCCCCATGCATGCAGGACTGAGCTGAGTGCCTCGCACGAATCAGCGCCCCACGCTCTCGCACCCGGAGCCTCATGTCGCGCTTCCGAACAGGACACGATCAAGCGCCAGATCCGACAGCTGGGAGATACGATTGCCGCCATCGTGGCGCGAATGCGCGATGACCAGGACTACACGGCAGCGGGCTCGAAGCGATCCGCGAGGCCACGGACAAAGGGTTCGGGCCCGATCGCTCGCTGCTCCGACCGACTCGATCCCCAAGTCGGCCGTAATGCTGCTTCGGGACGCCGAGAGCTCCCGCGTATGCGCGCAAGTATGCGCGGCCGAGGCCGAAAGTGTTCGGGAGTGGGGTTGCCAGCGAGCAGGCAGCGGAACTGAAGACGCGCGCCGCCCTCGTGGAAAGCGCCACGCGGAATCTCCGTGGCTCCGGCTGATGGTCGGTGCTGGCGTCCCTAACCATCACGAATTCGAACCGGCTGGTTGGGTGGATCCACGAAATGGGCTCGCTCCGACAAGCGATTCAGGTCCGCGGCCTGAGGGCGACCGTCCCGAAAGGGAGCCGGAGCCCGCACTCCGACACTTGCCCTGCGACGGGGGCAGGAAGATATTCGCCGCATGACCGCCTCACGATGGACCGCTGTGGCGGCCGCCCTTGTGATTGGCCTGGTTGCAACGCATCGAGCCGATTCGACAGGGCAGACCACAGGGACGACTGGCAGCGACGCGACCCGAGTCCGTCCCAAGGCGCCGGACGAAGACGCGACTCCCGGCGACGCGGCAGCGCTTCCTCGAAATGTTCGCTCGCGCCTACTTCCCTGGGCGGACCGGCGAACTCCTCGTGGTGCCGCGCAAGGGCGACTTCATCACGCGTCCCGACCCGTACTACGCTCAAATGCACGGCACGCCCTGGCCCTACGATGTCGACATTCCCCTGATGTTCACGGGTCCCGCAGTGAAGGCGGGGCGCTATTCGATGGCGGCGGCACAACAAGACATTGCACCGACGCTTGCGGCCGCGCTGGGCGTGAAGATGCCGCCCACCGCGACGGGGCATGTCCTGCCTGTGCTCCGGAAGGGCTTCGGTCGGCCGCGGGTGATCATGCTGCTGGTTCTGGACGGCATGCGTCGCGACTACTTCGACCGCTACGCCGCGCTCATGCCAACCCTGACCGCCCTGCGCCGGCGCAGCGCGTGGTTTGCGCAGGCGCAGGTCAACGTCCTCCCGAGTAACACGGCAGTCGGGCACTCGACGATCGCGACGGGAACCGATCCCGGTGTGCACGGAATCACCGGCGTCAGCACGTACGATTGGGAGGGTCGCCGGCGCCACGACATGTTTGCCGGGTGCGATCCACAAGATCTGCTGGCACCGACGCTCGCCGACGTGTGGCAGCGCGCGAGCGCCGGGCGCGCGGTCATCCTCGCGCAGGGAAGCATCGACCGCGCGGCGACGCCGCTCGCGGGACACGGCGCGTGTCTGCAGGACGGAACGCCGGTCGTGCTCGCGAGCTACGATCAACAGACGGGCGCCTGGCACTCGAACCCCGCCTGTTACCGGCTGCCCGATTATCTCGAGGACGTGAACGCGAGCACGCTATGGAAGGCCAGCCCCGAGTGGATGGGACATCGGATCGACTCGACCACTGCCGTCCGCTATTCGGCGCTGTTTCCGGCGTTCGAATCCAACGCCACGATCGCCATGATCGAGCACGAGCCTCTGGGCGAAGACAGCGTCGCCGACCTCATCCTGCTGAACTACAAGTGCGCGGATTTCGTGGGCCACAAGTACGGCCCGGAATCGGAGGAACTCCGAGTCACGCTCGCCGAGATGGACCGCCAGGTGGCGCGCGGGTACTGAGTGCGCTCGAGGCCAAGGTGGGGAAGGACTATCTGCTGGCGGTGACCGCCGACCACGGCATGCCGTCGCGTACCGCCATCGCCCGATCATCGGCACTTCACGACCACGATCGCCGACCTGTTGCACGAGAAGTTCGATCCCGGAAAGCAGCTGGTCGGCGTCGTTCGAATCGGAGAACTCGCCAGATCTACATCGACGAGGATCGGCTATCGAAGCGTGGGCCTCACCCTGCGCGACCTGGCCCAGTTCCTGAATCGCAGCCCTACATGTTCGCCGTGTTCACGAACGAGATGAGGTGGCGCGGTAAGACAGAGGTCACGATGAAGGTGTGAGATGAGATGTAGCGTCTGTGCTCACGGCGTTGGATACTGTTCGAGGGACGGAAACCTGGAGCGATCCGCAGCAATCGTGACGTAGTCGCGGGGAAGGAGCCGCAAATGCTTCATTCTTCGATACACGGGCAACACGGGGTTCAGCATGCCGCTGCAGCAGCCTCGTGGATGCTGATGACGCCGGGCCCTCGCAGTTTTTCTACGGGGCCTCGTGGTGCCGGAAGAACGTGCTGGCGATCATGATCCAGAGCTTCATCTCGCTGGGCTGGACCACGGTCGTCTGGTACGTGTGCGGCTATTCGCTGTGCTTCGGGCGGCAGCGTGGTGTCATCATCGGGAACTCGACATGGCGTTCCTGCGCGGCGTCAACCTGCTGGCGCCATCGCCCAACGACAGCATCCCGCTCGATCGTCCACGTGGCTTACCAGATGATGTTCGCGATCATCACCCCCGCGCTGATCACGGAGCCTTCGCCAACCGCGTCACGTTCAAAGCCTATTTCATCTTCCTCACCCTATGGCTGCTGCCTCGTCTACTTCCCATTCGTGCTACATGATCTGGGGCAGCGGCTCGCTCGGCGCAGTGGGGAGTGCTCGACTACGCCGGCGGCATCGTGGTGCACAACACTCGCGGGATCGCGGCGTGCTCGCCTCAGTGCATCTACGTCGGACGCCGGCGAGTTCAGGATTACGGTCGCACAGCATCCCGCTCGTCGCACTTGGAACCGGTCTGCCGTGGTTCGGCTGGTACGGGTTCAACGCCGGGAGCGAGTTCCGCGTCGATGCGACGACGGCGGCGGCATTCATCAACACCGACCTCGCGGCTCGTTCGCGGGCGTAGCGTGGATGCTGGTCGAGTGGATGACCACGCGTCAGCCAAGTTCCTGGGTCTCCTGACCGGCTCCGGTGGCGGGCCTCGCCACGATCACTCCGGCCGCCGGCTATCGTCTCGCCGCAGAGCGCGGTGCTGATTGGCATCGCCGCCGGCGTCATTCTGCTTCTGGCGCCGTGGCGCTCAAGAACAAGCTCAAGTGGGACGACGCGCCTCGACGTGTGGGGTGTGCACGGCGTCGGTGGCTTCATCGGTACCGTGCTGCTCGGGTGTTCGGCGACCGAGGCCTACAATCCTGTGGGTGGCGGACGGCCTGCTGGGCCGGGAACGATGACGTTCTCTTCGTTCGCCAATGTGTAGCGGTCACCGGCTCGTCCGTGTCGGGCGCTGACCTTCACGCTCGGGATGCTATGGCCTCATCGATCGCGTGACGCCGGTAGCGGCGTCGAAGAGGCGCACGAGGAAATGGGCCTCGATGCGGCCTCGCACGGCGAGCAGGCATACGTCGAGATGGTCTCGATCTGATGGGCGGGCGAAAAGCGCCAGCCGGCGGTTCCTCATCGTGGCGGTTCTGGCCGGGGCGGAGCGAGCTCGCCCCGGCGCTGCGCCGCTGATGACCGCGGCTGCGCGGCCGGGACCGCCCGCCTGGATCAGCCAAGTCTCGCTGAACGGCTTCCTGGCCTCTGAGCTTACGGCTACAACTTCAACCGCCCCCGGTCGGGCACCCAACCAGTTCCGCGCGTTCGATGTGGCTGACGTTAACACTTTTCAGCTCGACGATGTTCGAGCTGGTCGCCCAGAAGCCGGCGTCGCTGCAGCCACGCGATGCCGTTGCCGTGTCGATCTCACGCCTCGGCAGCTCAATCTTGCACGTGACCGCCTCGTCCGGCCCTGTTCCGGGTGACGAGACCGGCAAGGCGGGGGACTGGACGCCAGCAGGCGGATGCGAGCTGGATCGCGCCGGGCGGATCCGGCCTTCGGCTCGATCTCGGAAAGTTCGTCACCGCGCACTGCGGCTATGCAGGTGATTCAAGGCTACGACGGCTGGAACTGATCAGGCGACGCGCTCGCAGCTGTTCGGGTTCGCGATACCGTTCACGGCATGTCGGTGCGCGCGCGTCGTACGCCCCTCTACGCATGTCCGCACTCATGGCGATGGTCGTGAACGGCGTGGGACGTCGCGCGTGACAACGCAACCGCTCGAGTCGGTGGGGCGCAGGTCACGCCGACGCCAGCTCTCGCCGCTCTCGGTGTAGCGTGAACGGGTTGTGGGCCCGGAGCAAATCCAGCAACGACGGGGACTCGCGAACAGTGCTCTGACGTGGTGGTGATGTTCGAGCGCCGGCAGCCGGTTTACGTTGGGCGCCAACGCCGACTGGGGGGCTGATCGGAAACGCGGCCGCGCCGGTGGAGGACGCAATCTGGAGCGGGGTCGCCGGATACGTGCGTTTCACCGTCACTCCGCTCATTCGCCCTGATGGCTCGTGGCGAATCGTTCGACGCACCGGATGATGGTGTCCGCACCGGAAATCGCTGCCAAACGCTGAGCGAGCTCTACGATCACCCCGGAGATGCGCCTGGACGGAACACCTGCTCGTTCGCGCAGATGCCCGCCTCGATCTCCGAACCATCACGTGTTCGAGAAGGATCAAGGCTTCGTCGGAGACCCAGCCCACGGTCTCTTGGACGTCAGCTGGCTCCTTCTGAACGTTCGCGCATCGGGAACTTTCGCGCTGAACCGAAGCGTGTCAGGCTGGCGTCCCCAACGGGATCCGAAGCGACAAGCAGGGCGAACCATCGTCCCGCGAACCTGCTCCGACCAAACGCGCGCAAAGACAACGAATTGCGCGAGAGTCAGACGACGGGAGTGGACAGGAGTGGAGACGCTGGACGGGACAGTTCGTGGTGACAATTCGAGGGACAACACGCGCATGCATCGGCCGAACGGTCTCTGAAACTGATTCCGGGTCAGGGCGTGGTCGCCGCTCGGTGAAGCGGGGTGGCAATCCTGTCGATAACCTCTAGGGCGATCGGAAGCATTCTGGTCGCCCAATCCATGCAGAGTCGGCAGCCACAGGCTGGGCCCCCACACGCCCGAACGGGAGCATCTTGAGAGAGAACGACTACGACGCCGTGATTGTCGGTGCACGGTGCGCGGGCGCTACGCTGGCCACCTTTCTCCCGCGCGTGCCGGGGCTCGAGTGCTCCTGCTCGACAAAGATGCCATGCCCAGCGACCAGTTCTCTCCACCCCACTTCATCAGTCCGCCGGGCATGGATGTGTTGGACGAAGCGGGCGTAGGCGAGGCCGTGCGCTCGCTGGCCCCGCGGATATGCGTCATCCGAATCGAAGTAGACGGGAAACACCTCGACTTGAAGCTCCCTGAGCACCGAGGCGGATACGTCCGCGGCGCAAGCGACCTCGACGGCTTGCTCCAGCAGGCCGCAGACAGAGGCGGGCGCTCGGTTCCTGGACCGCGCCCGAGTGGTCTCGCTCATCCAGAGGGATGGCCGCGTCCGTGGCGTGCGGGCGATCATCGGTGACCGCGAACGGGTCTTCACGGCGGGGCTCGTCGTTTGGCGCAGACGGGCGTCGTTCCACGGTGGCCGGGTTGGTCGGCGCCGAGGAGTACCTCGATTGCGATGCGCCGCGAGCGACCTACTGGGGTTACTGGAATGCCCCGAGCCTCTGGAAGACGGATTCCGGGTACCCCTTCGACGCGTACTTTGGCTTGGACGGCCCCCGAGATCCGGGCCATCTTTCCGACGGACCAAGACCAGTTGTTGATCGCCGGCTCCCCGCCCACTGATCAGGTTGGGATGTGGCGGGCGAACCCCGGCGAGCACTTCGGGCCGCGCTGGACTCCGACCCCATCACCGCCGCACTCGTCCGTGACTCCAATCCTGCCGGCAAGATCTGCGGCACCGCGAAAGAGCGCTTCTTCTTTCGCAGGGCGGCCGGGAGTGCGCTGGGCCCTCGTGGGCGATGCCGGTCACCACGAAGGAGTTTCTGCTTGGAGACGGGATCACGGAGGCCCTCATCCAGGCTCGCAGCCTGGCGGTTACGATCGAGAACGGAACCGATGTGGCGCTTGCTCGCTGGTGGCGGGCCCGCGACGTGGAAGCCCTTCCTCTATACTTCCTCGGGCGGATCGCAGCCGCTCCTGAGCGTCCCGTCGAGCTCCAGCGCGTCCTGTTCTCGCGCCTTCCCCAACAGCCCGCGCTGATGGCACAGATGGCGGCGGTCGCCGGATCAGCGGCTTTCGCCGTTTGCCGCCCTATCGGCTCCCCAGGTTCTTTCCTGGATCGCGGCCGCCGCAATGCGGGGCCGGTGGCGCATCATCGGAGAAACCCTGGGGATGGGGCGACATGTCTTCGCGCCTGGACCGCGAGATGCGCGCCAGATGCGAGCTGCTGGCAGAAACGGAAGCGCGGTCACCACTCGCCGGAAGGCAGCCTGACGTCGATCGCCCGGAGGAGCTCCGGATCTCCGCGGCAATCTCAGGCCGCTTCTTGAACGGCCGCGCAGGTTCGCGGGTCGAGTCGCCGCCGCAAGTCGTTCGCACCGCCGACCGCGAGAAGCTGGGCGTCCCTAAACCAGCAATGGCAGCTCGAACTGGCTTTGGTGAGTTCTGGATCCGGCGAGAGTGGGCCTTCTCCGGGCAAGCGATCGGGTGCGCGGCCTCGAGCACGGTGTCCCGAGCGGCGGTCCGGTGTGACAGCAGCTCGAAACGCTGGCGTCCCCACCGGGATTCGAAGCGTGAGGATCCCCGCGCAGCTGAGGCCATCGTCAACCCGCTCGACGCGCGACACGCGCAGAGCCACCATCGTGGCCCTGGGGAGCCAGACGACGGGAGTGAACGGGAGCAGACGAAGCAGAGGTAAACAGGTTCGGGGACAAATCGAGGATAGCGTCGTACCGCCGGGAGGCGCAGTGGACGCGCAGTGCCCGTCCTGCCCTCGCGGCCGCAAGGATAATTCGATCACGCCGTTGGGTGAACCGCGGCGGCTGGTTCGTGTGCCACAGGAAAGCGTGCCCGTTCCAGCCCGGATACGATCACAATTCCGGAGGCACTAGTCGAGGCAGCTCCAACCTCCCACTGAAACCAAGCAGGTGATCCGCAGCTGAGCACGATCACCAGCGAAGGACGGGCACCGGCATCTCGGCTGCGTGATTGTGGAAGCTTCAGGGTCAGCTCTTCGTCGTCTCTTTTTCAGCCACGAGCTGGCCACCGAGCGCGCGGACGCCCGGGAGGACCAGCAGATGGCCTTCCGGCAGTCGCGCGGCTACCGCCGCATCGCCCGACTGATCGCCGCGAGCCACGGACGGTCGGGCCAGTCCTCGGAATGGAAACGAGACGGACATCGCACGACGATCCGCGGATCTGGTCAAGGAGCTGACTTGAAGAACGCGCGATCTCACGTCGGCCACTCCACGTGGCGGCGGCGAGGTCGCTCGGCAACATCGGACGACACGGCACGAAGCGCGTCGCTAAGGTGCGGTTCTGGATCGGCGCGGTCACGCCGCTCTGCCGCGTCAAAGACGGCGACAAATCCAGGCGTGGATGCCAATCTGCAGCGTTCGACGGAATTTCGCGCCAGCTGCTTCCGCTGACCGGTCGGAAGTTCTTCGCGGACCGATGCAAAGTCGCCAGCCCTATGTGGGGAACCGTGGCCGGGCGCGCAGCCTCTCGCAGGGCGTGCGACTTCTTCTGGCTCCAGGCATGCATGGCGGGCCTGCCAGGCCGCCATCGACTGCATCAGGGCGTTCCTCGGGAGAGACCGATTTCATGCGGAAGATCTCAGGGAAAGTTCGACGTGCTGACGCTCATCATGCACGGTGACGACGTTATCACCGATCGTACCGATCGGCGGCGCCTCGGCGATGCCGTCCTCGTGAAGCTTAGCCTGGGCGGCCTGACCCTCAAGGTTCATTGCCCGCGGCTTCGCACGGGCACGTGCTCGATCAACATAGGACCAAATCAACCCGGATCTGCTGCGCTTTCATCGAGGCGCCCGCGCAGCGGCAGGCCGTCGCCCGGTAGCGAACAATCTCGCCAATCGGGTGGTGCCGGGAAGATGCGAGGGGATATCGGGCAGACCAACGCCGCCACCGCGGGCCTCCTGCGTCTGGCGGTAGGTTCTCGTTCTCGCGTACGGATGTACGCGGTTCGGCGCCGCTCTGCGGCCCCAGCCCGAAAGCCGAACCGACGCTGGCGCGCCAACCGATAACGCAACGGGGCGCGGATGCGGACGGACGACGCGCGGACGAATGCGTCGTCCGCGCCTGCCGCCGGGTCCGATCGGCGCGCGCCGCTACGCGCGATGCAGACACTGCAGTTGGCGGGTACTCGTGCGGCATCGGCGAGCGGCAAGCAGCCCGAGGTGTTTCGTGACGCGGTCCTGGCCGTGCAGCGCCCTGGCCGATGTCGTGCCCGGGACCCTGGCCGATCGAGTGGCGCGGGTCGCGCCACAGGTCGAGGATCCCGGCGCTGAATCGCCGCCGTCGCGCGGGCGACGCGCGCCTGCGCGCCGCCTTCGTCGGCACGCGGCCACCCTCCGGGCGGAGCGTGCGTGGCTCGCGGCGGCAACGCCCGAGCAACGCGCGTGGCGGATCCATTCCGCGAAGATCCGGCCAGAGAGCGGCGTAACAACAGCAGAGGCCGCCGAGCCGATCGGTGGAGCGGATCCCCGGACGCGTGGCGTGCGGGCCGATCTGGGAGCCGGGGACGGCGAACGTCTGTACACGGGCGCTCAAGTCGAGCTGCTGGGCCGGAGCAGCCGGATCTTTGCGGTCGACCGCGACTTCTCGGCGCGGTTTCGGCAGCAAGATACTTCCCCGAACGCTGTGGGCGAGGAACGAATGCGGCCAACGGGACTCCAGTGGTTGTCGCCGACTTCCCGGGTCCGTCTTGCTGATCTGCCTTGCGCCGCTCAGACGAGTATCGATGCTCGAGGGAATGATCTCTTTGCCATAACGCCTCCTGTACTTCCGTGCGCCGGCATGCGGACTTCGTTCTGGCGCGAAGCTGGCCTCAGCCCCGTGTGCGCCGCGGTGGGTTGCGTCGTGTGTGCAGATACGTTGACCGCCGCGCCACCGCCAGGGCCGGTGGGGTGCTCCGGTCCGATCCTCAGCAAGGCGGACCGAAGCTGCCTGGGCGCTGGCTGCGTCCGCGGGCCTCCTCGACGCCAGTTATCATGGGCCATCGCGACTGTCGGTCGCATTCGGCGGCAACCTCCTCTACGTGGCGTGCGGATCGGGCCGCGAATGGCAGGGCAGCTTCCCTCCCAGCGGTGGCCAGCTTGATACGATTATCTTCCTGGAGAGGGGTGCGCTTGGTCCTCCGCGTGCTTGGCGGTTCTGAACGACGAGGCCTGAGCTTCGAGCTTCTGCAGGCGTGAGCGAGCGTCACGAACCCTCGACGCGCTTTCAAGAACCGCTGGCCTCATGAAGTTTCCGCATCGTGGTCAGAGTGGGCGGCGAGAGAGCGGGATGCGCCCCGCAACGCGGGCGGAGTAGGCGGGTTCGATGCTACGCCCAAGGTCCGTTACGCGGGCCCGTTCGCGGCGGACTGCCGATGCGCCCGTCGCGTCGCGTCAGTCCCAGCCAACGGCCGCGGCAGCGGGTGACGTCGCGCCCACACGACTTCCCCCGCCAGGTCGCTTCCACGGATGCACCGCCGGCCGGGGTCGGCAAAACGGCTCGCCACCACGCGGCGCTCGAGCCCGGCACCATCCCGTGAGGGCTTCTGGCGTGAGTAGCAGCGCGTTGGCGATGCGAGTGTGCCCGGTGGCGTTGGCATGCACCTTTTCCGATCAGCAATACGTAACCGCCGAACGTGAAGCACAA